>Ga0182747_1000879_pt1 | contig 25428 bp, 19 predicted proteins | sample eDN3rd30CBELigBY_FD_128526 | JGI IMG/M metagenome (GOLD analysis project Ga0182747, IMG submission 128526) | Enriched backyard soil microbial communities from Emeryville, California, USA - eDNA 3rd pass 30_C BE-Lig BY (version 2) (version 2) | ecosystem: Environmental > Terrestrial > Soil >...
AAGACGATCGATTGAGAATCTCTATTGCTAATTGTTCTTCCACAAGCTTTTACACAAGCCTCCAATATTCTAGGTATTGGCATGGTTGTATGTGGCATCGTTATCCAAGGACGGAGGGCAGCGGTTAATTCACTTCCTAAATAAGTCCTTGATTCAACCACCATAACCCGTTTACCCTGTTTGGCCAATTGCAGGGCACTTGATAAACCTGCAAAGCTTCCACCGATAATGACGACATCGACTTCCGCCAAAATCGGGATTTCTTGTGCAGGCAATCGATGATTAGTCAAAATGACAGCCCCCTTTACATTAGTATCCTTTTTTTATTTCAAGGAACACTTCACCCTCAACATCCTGGCAATCAATGGTAAACAGCTGCTCGTTTGCAGAATCTTGGTGTATTAAGACCAATTCACCATTAACCGTTGCTTTAACTGGTGTTTCTTTCGACAAGAAAGCAAAAACTCCACCTTCTCTTAAGGTTACTTTCAGTTCTTTATCCAGGTTCCAAACCTTTACAATCCCATCATTGCAAATGAGCTTATTTAAAAGACCGATAGGCGTAAATGGCTTTTCAACTGGAATAATTAAATAAAGGGAGGTCCCGTTTTCCTCGATTTCAATATTCATTCGTTCATCTTTGCTTACAACCACATGTTTCTTCGTGAATACGTCAAAAATGATGAACGATTCCCCCACTAAATTTGGTACGTCATTTGGACCAATCGATCCTTGAATTGATCCAGTTCCTTCATTAATATTAAATGCGGCTATAACTCCTGCACCCTTGCATTGGTTCCAAATCTTTAATGGCTTTTTGGCTTGAGTTGGATCAATAAAGAGGCAATCTTCGGTTGGTACTCCAGGTTGTTCACAACGAATGATTTTTCCATCCTTATAAATTAACGGCCAAACCATGTCTGGATTGGTTTGATCAACCGCATCGCTAAAATAAATAGGCCCGCCGCTGACTACTCGTAAGATCATATTTTGCAGATCATCATGGTTTTTCGTCCAATACATATCCCAATCGCCCCAATAAAACGCACCATGGTATAGGGAATTATAGGCATTTTGCAAGGCATGTTCTTTGAATCCGCGCTCTTCTTGCGGCACAAAGTCATCACTATTGCGAGAAACGGCTGAGTATGGACGATGCCATATATTTTCCTCAGCCATTCCCATACAGTTAATGACTGTATTATCAAAATGTAAGGAACATGAGGCTTCGAGTGCTGTATGGGCCCCGCTTGCTGCTTCGCCAACAGATTGGTTATTCACTGTAAAGTTTGAAATAGCACTTTGACTGTCGACTTTTACAAAGTCGATGCCATCTTTCTTTAATTTCGAGTGCCAAGCATGCCAAAAACCAAATCCATCTTCCGCTTTGGGTGATGGTATTAAACTGCCGTTTTTGGCTGTAAATAAATGTTTATCTAATGACTTAGCCAACGGTCCATTCGGTGAAATTCCTTCCCAATAACCTGCAAGGGTATGCCAAACTCCTACCCAATTGACACCAAAGTCATTTTTAAGGGAGGAAACGGTATTGGCCAACCCCTGAGGAAATTTCTCCTGGTCTGCATCAAAGGAGTAAAGTTTTCTATTTTCCACTTCGGACCATCCATCATCAATCATCATCCATTTAACAGGAAGGTTTTTTTGTTTTAGTTCCTCTGCCTTGGTTAGGATTCCTTCTTCATTAACCGCATGATAAAAGGCATCCCAACTGCACCAGCCTAAGTAATCCAGAATCTCAGGATACTTTTTTTCTTCTCTTGACATGATGCTTTGTCCACAAAGCGTGATGGCTTTCTTAACATTTTCATTCACTAAAGAGTAAGGATTATTTCCCGTTCCTAAAATAAAAGCAAATGTGGATATATGATTATAGCCGCCATGAAATGGTGAGATCGAGATTTGCAATCCATCTTTTGTACCGCTTAAATCTGTCCGTACTACTTCATCACAAACTGGCAGCAAATGATAATATTCTTTTTCAGATCTAAGTAATAACGATTGGGTCCGTTCTGGGATTTCTTGAATATTATCCGTAAAGAATGGCCGCGTCCACCACTCTTTATGTTGATAGTTTGCCATAATCTCATAATCTTCCATTAGGTTGTTAATCGTAATGTTGATGGCACGCTGCGGTGAAAAAAATACTTGTTTTTTAAACAATTCTTCATTTTTAACATCTGCATCCACAAATGCAGTAATAGATGAAGCGTAGCATCGGAATCGTAATTTCGTGAATACTGTATCATCATTATCGCTATAGGAAGAACGATATTCAGTATAAAAACCCAGATGGTCTTCTCCTGTGCTCTCTTCACTTGTTTTCAATTCTAAATTTTGAAGGGATTGATTTTCCAGATTAATAGACACTTGAATCTCGGAAAGAAAGGTTTTATTATTCAAACGGCATTGCAGCTCGTTATGATTTTGCTGGAATTGAAACATCGTATAACTCCTTTTGTTCATTTTTTGTTAAAGAACTTAACCGTTGATTTCTAGTCCATATTTGGCAACAGAAAGCGCTGCCAGGTCACCTACACTTTCTCCTAAGCCAGAAGGAACCACAGTACAAACATCGAGAGAATAAGAAAGTGCTTCCTTTTGAAGTTCTTCCATGACAATTGGCTTCAACAATGCTTCCTGGCGCAAATAAATGCTTCCAATGATAATTCTTTCTGGATTTAGCATATCCACTAATAAAGCCAGTCCTCGACCTAATTTTTGCCCAACAATGCGGTAGATCTCAGTGGCAAACAGATCGCCTGCTTGAGCCGCTTCACCAACTGTTTTTGCTGTAATTGCTGCAATTTCATCTTGATTAGAACAAACAGAGGTCACTCTTCCCTGATTTAACCACTCTTTTGCCTTCATCTGTGCCAAGCGGGCGATTCCGCCGCCACTGCAGAAGCCTTCAAATGAGCCTGCCTTTCCGAATCCAATCGGACCATCATCCTCTAAACGAATATGCCCGACCTCGCCAGCGAAGTCATTTGTTCCTGTATATAAACGACCATCCAAAATAAAACCTGCACCCATTCCTGTACCGAACGTTAGAAAAATCATGTTGTTCGTGCCTTTTCCTGCTCCCCATTTCCATTCAGCCAATGCACAGGCATTGGCATCATTTTGGAGAGAAACGGGAACTTGAAAACGTTCTTTTAATAGTGAAACCACATCAACCCGATCCCAGTTTGGTAGATTTGGGGGCGACAATATCAAACCTTTTTTACTATCAAGCGGGCCTCCACAGCTGATTCCTATGGCTTTCAGTTCCATTTCATTTTGTTCCTGCAATAACTTTTCTAACTCATCCATCATTGTTAAAAGGGCTGAGTCAGGTGTCCCCGGAGTAGGAAAGCTTTGCTTTGCCACTACCTTAATTCCTTTTTCATCTTCCACTCCTAATACAACGGCACATTTTGTACCGCCAATATCTAAACCGGCTAATACGGGAATCATCAAAAAAACGCCTCCTCTAATAAAATACAAAGAGTATGGTAAATCGGGAGATGTCTTTCTTGTATATCAGGTGTGGAATCAAAGGGGACTGAAATCGTTACATCGCATAACGTTTTCAATTCTCCACCGCCTTTTCCAGTGAATCCAATGGTTACTAACCCAAGGGCTTTGGCAACCTTTACTGCATGATTTATATTTTTGGAGTTACCCGAGGTACTAAAGCCGATAAATACATCACCTGCTTTACCATATCCGTACACTTGTTGGGCAAAAACCATATCTGGGGCAACATCATTGGCGAATGCCGTCATGAGTGCTGAGTGACTTACCAATGAGATTGCAGGGAGAGCCCCTTGTAAATTTTCTCCCAGGTAGTAATCGCCACCTGAAAACGAAGCTAGTTTATCTTTCATCTCTTGTGATAATGGACGTTTTGACATAAAGCCCTTCATTAATTCACCAACAACATGCTCACAATCAGCTGCACTGCCGCCGTTACCTGCTAATAACAGCTTTCTTCCTGACTGATAAGCCTGTTTAATCACTTCGAATGCTTCCTCTATACTTGTTTGGCATTCTACTAATTCCGGATACTTTCTAAATAGCTTTTCTAAGTTAGCATTCATTAAATTAGCATTCATTGCTACATCCCCTATTAAATGGTTAGTTTAATTTTCTTTCAGGTGCTTTATTGCCTTAGCAAAGAAATCCTTACTTCCAAAGCTTCCTGACTTCAGTACGAGCATCCGCGTTGGAGGATCTAAAGTAATACATGAAGGAAGACCTGGTTCAATTTCTCTCCATACAGTCAATCCCTCGACGCCGAGCCGGCTGCAAACAGAAGCAGATGTTTCTCCTCCCGCTAATAACAATCGGTTAACTTTTGTTCTTTTTAATGTCTCATCTACTACAAACGCTAAGCTTTCAGATACCATTCTTGAAACGGAAGTATTGGTATAACCCAAACTTGCACCTAGTTGTTTTGTTTCTTGGACTACCTCTTGAATATTAGAGGAGTGAACAAGAACATCCTTGCCATCATTTAACCGCGTGACAAGATTCGTAATAAGTTCCTCTAAATGGGCATCCTTTTGATCCGAAAAAAGAATCGGTGATTTCATTTCAAAAACAGGAAGTCCGCGCTGTTTCATTTCTTCTACTTGATGAAAGGTTTGCGGCATCAAGCTGCCGGCCGCACACAATACCCCTGATTCCAATTTGGGGATGGAGATCGAACCCATGCCTTTTTGAGCTTTGTTCATGACGAGGGCTAATTCTTCTGCAATCCCTGATGCACCACAAATAATTTTTTCATTCTTTATTGCTTTAGCAATGACTTGTAACGAAGACTGATCATTGACATCAATAATTAAGTACTGGCAATGGGAGCGCATTGAATTAATTTTTTGTTTCAGTTTTTCACTGCCTTGTTCAACAATCTCATGATCAACTAGTTCCACTTTTCTTTCTGTCTGCGCTTGTAAAATTCCAACCAAATCCGAGCGATGCATCGGATGGACAGGATCATGACGAAACTCAGAATCTGCTAATTTCTTTCCATGAACAAAGTGCTGCCCATGTATCGTCGTTCGGCCGTTTTTAGGAAACCCAAGAACAATCACCGCAAATTCGCTTTCAAGCGCATCGAGCATTGCATCAAATTCCGCACCGATATTTCCTCTAAAAACAGAACAGGTCTTATTGAAAAATTGTTCACAACCAAGAGTCTGGAGACTTTTGGTACTTGCAAATACTTTCTCATAGGCCTCTTCAGTTTGATCCAGACGTGAGTTCGTATCGATGATTAATACATCTGGTGGGAACGTTCCCATTTTATTGCGAAATGGATAAGGAAATACTACTGTCTCCCAATCTGACTTTGCAAACATGATTCCAATATCATTTGCTCCGGTAATATCATCCGCAACGATTCCAATCAATGTTCCCACTTCCTTCTTGGCTTATATCCTGAATCCACAAGAAAACTTTGGACCTTTTCCTCAGAAAGTTCTTGAATGTGTACACCAGCTTTTTGCGAGATTACTAGCATTCGACATGCCATTTCTAATGTTTGCAATGCCATTTTCGCTTCTTTTAAGGAAGTATCATAAACAAGAACGCCATGATTTTCTAATAGAAGAATGTTTGCCTTTTTCGCTTGTTCCCGAACAAGCTCACCAAGTTCCTTTGAACCAGGGTGTGCATAAGGCACCCGCTCAATCTTTTCCAAATAATACATGCCTTCAACAAACCATGACGAAGGAATTTCAATGTTTGAAGAAGCAACCAATGTACTATATAAAGGCGAGGCATGCAAAACAGCGCCAATCTCTGGACGAGTTTCATAGATAGCGAGATGCATCGGAATTTCCTTAGAAGGTTTTCTGCCACTGCCTATACCCTGGCCTGTTTCAATCGAACATTCGGCAAAATCCTCTAAATCCAAATCTCCTAAATACGTTCCGCTCGCCGTAATTAAAAACGAACTTTCCTCGGTTTTGGCACTGATATTCCCTGAATTCCCCCAGGCGAGGTCATATTGCATCATATATTTCCCTGTTTCTCTTAATTGCCTTTTTAAATCTTGTTTTTTATCGAAAATAACCATTGTTATTCATCCCATTCAATCAAATTTGTCTCTCTGACAGGTTCATTAATATTCTTGGGAATACGGAAGGTTTTAATTTCAGAAGGCTTAAAGACAGCCTTGAACTTCCGATCAAATTTTGGCAAGGTGATTTCTGCTTCCGTTGGCAGTTTATTTGTTTCATATAATCGAATGATTAAATCTTCATTGTCTTCTGCCTTTTTAATTGCACTTACGAGCACATTATCAGCAGTTACAGTCACATAAGAATCATTTTGTGGTAACGAACCTTTATGGAAAGTCTCAATAATTGAGATTGGTTTACAAATTAGCTCCGCTGCCCTTTTCGGTGTTTCTGCCTCTTCCCAGCTTCCCTCATGAGGTAGTAATGAGTATTCAAAACGTTGTATACCTTGATCAATAAATGAGTATTCCCCGTCCTCTTCTGGTACGAGTGGATCATGATGAGCGTAGATCGGGCTTCGTAATACGGTTAATGCAAGCTCTTTATTATGAATGCTATAGCTGGATTTTGCGTCATTCATGAGACTTAATCCATAAACTCCCTCATGGTTTGGTGTAACACCAGTAACATCAACCCAGCTTTGCCCTGGCTCTTCTTCACCATTATGTTCTCGTTCAATTGTTCCATATGGAATTTCATAAGTCTGTTTTCTAAAGATCGAATTAATTGGAAAAACAAGCTTAAGCATCTTAAATTTCTCGCGCCAATCAACGGTTACTTTTACATCGATTTGTTCCTTTTCATGATACATTGTAAAGTCTTGGATTAAGATAGAACGGTTGTATTCACTTTTCACGCGGATCACTGATTTAACCGGCCCATGCTCAGCAAGATATACTTTTACAGCCTTGAAGTCACCAATCTTTTCATTAAAATGAAGTGTGTCATGACTCCATGTATCAGTTTTATCGTTGATCACTACCGGCCTTGATGCTGGACCTGAAAATACTTCATGCCCCGTCTTTTTGTCAAATAGACTAGAAATCCAACCAGTTTCAGGATCAAACTCCATTTTAAAGCGATCATTTTCCATTGCATGTGAACTTGCTGTTATTGGTTCCACATCTGTTTCGATCCCAGGTAATTCAGAATAAATCCGATAAACACGGTATCCCATAGCTGGTAAATCAGCTAAAAAGTTTAAGCGGTATCGTCCGCCCGCTGTCGCTTGAGATTGTACCGTTTGAAACGGAACTGCCTGGCCTTGGTCATCGATTAACACTGATGTTGGTTTAATGCTGCCAATTTCGATTTCGACATTCACTTTGCTATTCCAGGCGTGTGGATTAAAGACAACAATGGGCCTCATTCGCTCATCCTGCTCAATGTCTATCTTCCATGAAATAGACTGGATAGCATTATTCAGTGCCCGGTCAGCAATAGCCAAGGCTTCTCCGTATAAATTCCGCGCGTCCTCATACGCTGGCTCAATGCTTGTTCCCGCCAAAATATCGTGGAATTGATTAAATAATACATTCTTCCAAGCCCGGTTAAACTCAGCAGGATAAGCTTGTCCTGTTAACCAAAATGCAAGAGCTGAATATTTCTCAGCCGTTACCAGCATATTTTCTGCCTTTCGATTGTATTGCTTTACTCCTGAATGGGCTGCATAGCAGCCGCTCGCATGATGCTGCAGGTCATCATGAACAACTGGCAAACCCTTTGTATCCTTCACTTTTTCAAAATATTCTTCAGGAGTGGAGAATACTAGATTAGGAAGTGCTGGATCCTCATTTAAACGATAAATGCTTTCAATATTTTCCTTTGTTGGTCCGCCGCCATGGTTTCCAACGCCGTAAAAAATCATCTGGTCTTGCACGTTCCCTTTAAACTCACCTTTACAACGCTTGACAATCCGATCTAGTTCTTTACCCCATGAATTATATTCATGCATAATTCGAAAGGCCAACACGCGTGAGCCATCATCTGATTCCCACCAAAATAGATTACTTGGCAGCCCTTTTTCATTGGGGGCCGGCCGCATGAAGACATAAGAGTCCATTCCGCTTTTTTTCAAAATTTGGGGCAGCATTCCATGATGACCAAAACTATCAACGTTGTAGCCAACCTTGGCTGTTACACCAAATTTTTCTTGAAAATAGCGCTGACCATAAAGTCCTTGTCGTACAAAGGATTCTCCGTTTGGTATGTTACAATCCGGCTGAATCCACCAGCCGCCAACAATTTGCCAGCGTCCTTCTTTGATTCGCTCCTTAATTTCAGCAAACATTTCAGGTTCATTTTCTTCTACCCATTCGTACATCGAAGCTGAACTAGAAGTGAAAATGAAATCCTCGTATTCTTTCATTCGATCCAAGGCAGACCGAAACGTAGCTTTTGTTTCTTGAAACCCTTCTTGCCATTGCCAAAGCCAAACCGGATCTAAATGAGCGTTCCCAATCATATGAAATGTCTTATCTTTCATTTCCTCAACCCCTGCCCTTATTCTCGTTGTTCTATTGGTTGAATTGACTTGCTTTGTTATCACTTAATAGAAATTGTGTGATTTTCTCCGTAACGGTTTCTCCAACCGCTGCCTGGCCTACTTGTAAAATCTCAACTTGTAAATGATTACACTCTTCATTTGTCAATCTTTCTTCACGTCCAATCGCTTTTAAGAAAGAAAGTTCGAGATCGGTGGCAATATTTACTTTACTTACCCCGCCATTTGGCAATTGAAATGCCTTTTGCATCATTTCACTAGGTACACCTGATCCTCCGTGAAGCACGAGATGTACAGGAGTTAATTCTCGAATAGCGCTTAACCGTTCGAAATCAACCTTTGGTTCACGAACCATATACACACCATGTGCAGTTCCGCATGATACAGCTAATGCATCAACACCTGTCTGCTTAACAAATTCAGCCGCTTCAACCGGGTCCGTATATAATTCTTCATCATGATCGGTTTCGATAAAATCAGTGGTTCCAATCATTCCAAGTTCTGCCTCTACAGAAACTCCTTTGGCGTGTGCATATTCGACGACTTCCTTTGTGATTTTTACATTTTCCGCAAATGGTTTTTCTGAAGCATCAATCATTACTGATGTGAAGCCAGCAGCAATGGCATCTTTAATTACTTGCATGTCTTTTGTATGGTCAAGATGTAAAACTACTGGGACAGTAATTGCTAACTTTTCAAGCTGCAAATAAAACTCATCTGCAAATTCAAACGGAGTAATTCCGTAACGTTCTAATTCTTTTTGTGAAATTTGAACAATCAGCGGTGATGCTGACTTTTGACCCGCTAGTAGAACTGGTGCAATCATGGCTGTATAGCGCGGTGAAAAGGATCCTGTTGCAAAGTGAAATTTTTCTGCCATTTCAAGTGCTTTCGTTAACGGGAGGACATTTGCTGGTTTTAATTGATTCATTTGTCGTCATTCCTTCTATTATGTATTTGTAGTGGTTTATTCGTTTTTATTTTTGAAGTGTTCGCTTAACTGCATCCATTCCCAATTCAGGACTTGTTACAAAGAGACTTTGCTCTTCCTCTGTAAAATTGGACACGACCCTTGCCATCGATGCTTGTGCTAATACCACGATATCGACTTTTTTAGCCAGCTCCCTTAAGGCAATTGCTAGATCTAAATCATGTCCTTCCTTATCATGAGCCATTAATTTCTGATAGGCAGATGCCACGAGGATTGGCTCAATTTCAACTGCTTTCCCTTTTTCACTTGCTTTTTGTTTTAACAACTCTAAGGTTGGCTTTAGTGTCGTTTCCAATGTAGCTGCTACCCCAATTTTTTCAGCTGAATGAATTGCGAATTCTGCCATCGCATCATCAATCCGAACAATAGGAGTAGATACTTTTGGTTGTGTAAAAGAAACAAGTTCTCCAATCGAAGAGCATGCATTTAAAATACAATCCGCCCCCTGCTGCTCCGCAATCTTTGCATAACTTTCCCAGCGTTGGGCGATTTCCTGTATATTTCCGCCATTTTTGCTTAACTGCGGCAGGATAGAGTCATCCACCAAATTAATAATCTCGCAATCTCCAATCGTCTTGACGGCTAACTCTTTCAAAGGCTCAATCGTAACAGGAGTCGTGTGAATAATCGCAAGTTTTTTTTTCATACCAAGTTTCCTCCATTTAAATAGTAATAACAAATTAACCATCATGGGAAGCCAAGATGGTTAATGGAATTTTCAGATTAAGACAGTTGTAATGAGTGGTTAAAAGGTAAGGCTTCCTGGGTGGCATATAACACAAGGCCTACACACCAAGAATGTGATAATGTCAGCATCATTCCCTTTGGCTGAAAACAATTCGTATTATAAAAACGCTCGGTTACCATTCCTTTGTAAGCATTAAAATCGCCATCTTTCCTTGCAATAAACTGCAGGAAACATGCAATATGATCCCTTGTCCGGTCTAAGTAATAGGAATCATCTGTGTACTTCCATAAACGAAGCATCTCAGGAACACAGAATAGCCCATAATTATGTAAATGCTGGTTAGAAGGTGATGCCTGGTCCGCACCACGTGAACGAAAATCATATTGATGCAAAAATGTTTGCTCTGGAAAGGCAAGGTTGTAAGTCCATCGGAAGGTCATTAACCAATCAGCCGCATGTTTGGCAAGCTTTAACCATTTATCGTTTTTGTCATTTTCATAGAGTAGTACATAGGCAACCACTGCATTATAAGCATCTTCAGATGTTGGAGTTAAATGAACATCCTCTGGTGCCCCGTAAATGTATTCGTCCAGTACGAAATGTTCATAATAATGCCCCGCCTTTACTGCCGCAAGGCGATACTCTTCTTTTTCAAAGAAGTTGCTTCCTTCAAGGAGTGAAGCGATCCATAAAATTCCTCCTGCCCCGTCCCATTCTTCGACCTCACCTGTTTCAAAATGGTAATAAGACCCGAAATTTCCATCAGATCGTTGATTCTTTACAGCGAAGTCTAAGTTGGATTGGACTGCTTTTTCCCAATCTGGATGACTTACCCCTGCTTCCTTTTCAAAGGCTAAGGCACGCACCAAAAACAATGTGGCTTCAGAGATTGTTCTTGCCTGCAGCCAGGTATTCTTGGGATTCCAGCCAGTTCCCCAGCCCTTGCCAAGTACCCATGATGCCCAGAATGTTCCACTCGGAGCAAGCGCCGAAGCAATATTGTTCATTACATCAATGGCAGCATCAACATATGGTTGATGACCATTCTTTCTGCCATAGGTAAGCAGGGCGTATGAATATGGCGCACCGCTGACCCATCCCACATGCATATGGGGACGATCTCCCATTCCTTTTACATTATTATTAAACTCACGGTCAAACGCAGCCGTTTCGGCTAAAATACTATGTTCTGGCATATAGTGCCAACGATATAAACCATGGGCAGTTAATTCTGATGCCTCCTCAAGACCCATCCAAGGATTTAAAGCGTACTCTTGTTGGTGCTGCCTGTACATTTCACGGACGAATGGATCATATGAATGTAAATCAGATGAGGCGGTATAGATTTTAAACTGTAAATGAACGGTTTCCCCTGGCTTAAATGTGTACAAGGAAATGTCCTTTGGCTGTGGAATCGGTTCACCAACAAATGTGACTGGTTCTTCTTTATATGGAAAATTAACCCAAACCGATGTAGTAGAGTCATTTCCTCTGAATCCTAGGCTAGTTAACCCTACTTCACTCATTTCATCGACACAAAGTGCACCGCACATTTCATCATTCCAGGCAAAAACAGCCGGCAGTGCGGCACGGTCTGAACGAAATGACCAATGATCCGATACCATCTCCTCATGATTGCCATCCCGGTAATCATATCTTGGATATTTCCTGGTATTATGCTCGAAGCGATTTTCTTTATAAAAAGCGCCAGGAATCATCCAAGTCGGCTTCCCGCTGCCTGCTAAATTGCCATTAACCTGTAACCCGTAATTACCGGATGTTTCTTTTTTATAGGTTACCTTTAGATTCACTTGAATAAAGCCACATCCAGATTGAGCATTCTTCCATTCCGATTCAACAGAGATGTACTCTCCATGACCCGAAATGTGGTAGCCCCCAACAATTTCTTCAACATGGTCGATTTGAATGTTTTCAATCGTCTTTTCTTCATCATATATATCAAGAAGGGAGTCAAATTGAAGGTATGCATTTCCGCTTTCCCGTTCCGAAGAATAGACCTGTATTTCGGTTGGTTTCTTCCCGTTTTCAAGTATGTTAATAAATGTCCCCACTGAAATCACACCTTTAGTTTGTAAAGTTCAATCAAATTCTCTCTAAAAATTCTTCTGGCAAATTCAACTGCTTCTTTTTCTGTTAAAAGTTGATCCTGCACTTTTTCTACTAAGACATCGCCCACAATTTTGCGTGCTAGCTTTTGATGTGCATATGTTCCTTCAACGAAGTTGTAATCTCCGCCAAAACCAAAGATCTTATTTTGCGGAACCATCTCAATCATTTGGTGCAGGATTTGCTTGGCTATCGTTGGAGAGATGGCATACACCCAGGTAAAATCCGCATACACATTCGGATAATTTTTTACAATACTCAGATATTCCTGATGGTATGGAAGCCCGCAATGTAATAGCACAAAATTTGCTTCCGGATAGGCTGCCAATAGCGGAATGAGATCCGTTACCTTCGAGTTGGTAATAATATTGCCATTGCCCGAAACACTGGTTTCATGGTGCCCTGTATGAATTTGAATTGGTAATTCATAGTTGATGGAGCATTGGATAACGTGATGAATTAAGTAATCTTGTAAAATGACCGATTCTTTTTGCGACATAGGTTCATCTATAATAGAAGAAAGCAGGGTGTTAAAGCATCGTTCTGCCTCATGGAAGGTTGGCTTTAGCGTCTTCAGCGTCCTCCAATAGGCATGACCTAACTTAACAGCAACCATTCCTTCATTCACAAATTTATTTAATAAGGCATCCACAGCATGAAGATAATCTTGGAATGTCTGAACGTGCTTTCCAGTCTGTCTTTCAATAACCTGTACATCCTTAATGGTTCGGAGTTTAAAGGCAAAATCTAAAAACATGACAGGTCGAAAAAGGGAAAAATCAACATTGGTCGTAAAAGGCAAAGTAATAGCTAAATCAATTCCCGATTTTTCATTCAAAACTTTCCTATACCAGGTTTCATCATTTGTAGCTGCTAATACTTTTTCATTTAAAGCTAATATTCCATTTACAGACCAGTCATCCATACCAAATAAATCGTGGACTGCTGTTTTTAATAACCGTGCATAGGTTGTATTTTGCGTTTTGTGATAATACAACAAGAATTGTTCCGCTTTCTCTTCTGCAGTTAATGGTGAATTTACGTTTAACAAGCCTCGTTTCATTCCTGCAGTGATCAAGTCTGATTCTAAATAATGAAGCAGACCAAAGAAATCTACTTTATTTTTCTTTCGAATTTCCATCGGATCAATATGTTCATGTCCATCGATGATGCGAATTTTATTTATTTCCTCATGTATACTGCTCACAGGTGCTGCTCCTTCCAAAAGTAAAGGATGACTCAAAAGAATACGCCCCCCTCCTTAAAACCGCTCCATATCGTTTTTTCAAACAACTTAGTGCGGCAGGGGGCTGCCATTTCATTTTTAAGTCATCCTCTGCTTAACAACAAACTATTAATCTACCTTAAGTTCTGGGAATGTGTTCTTAACTTCTTTCTTGAATTTCTTAATGACACTATCAATATTTTCATTATTTTTTATTCCTTGGCCAGCTACTTTTCTCCATTTACTTAACACTTCTTCACCATATTTATCGGACTTATAGTCAGGAATATCTTTAACCGTATCGTAATATGGTTTTAATACATTTTGATCGCCAAACATTGGAGATTTATAAGTATCCAAGTTGTCTTCATATACTGATAATAATCCAGGCATATTTCCTGTAACTTCTAGATTATGCTGCTGCCATTCTTTGCTGGCAATAAACTCAATAAACTTATAAGCTAACTCTTTGTTCGGTGATTTTTCATAAATAGATCGGTATGTTCCACCCATGTAAAACCCTTTTGGAGTTCTTGCAACACCATATTTATTTACTGCCTTATCATTTTTGTTATCGACCATGAAGCTTGCCCATGCTGGCATTGCAGTTAACACAACACTTCCGTCATTAATGGCATTACCCCAGCCTGCAGAGAAGAATTCTAATTTTGCATCTACATCATTATTAAAAATCTCTTTTTGTAATTCATAATTTTTCTTCCAAGCAGAATCAATCGTTAATTTTCCATCTTTCACCCATGGCTTAGTATTATAAGCTTCGATGTTATAGATATCACCAAAGTGAGATATTAAGTGAACTTTTCCGTTACTGTCTTGATTTACTTTCTTCCCTAACTCAATAATTTTGTCATAGGAATCGACCATTTGACTGATTTTTTCTGGATCATCTGTTCCGAGGTATTTCTTTGCATTTTCTTTGATATACCAGAAAGCACCTGGTGAAGAGTGATCAGATATCGCTTTTACATCGCCCTTAGAATCTCTTCCTAATGCTTGTACGTATGGTACATAATCTTTTACAAGGTCTTCTGCACCCATGTCTGAAAGGTTTACAGCAAACTTAGAATTGATAAACTTGTCAATATAGCCTCTTTCTAAGTCAAAAATATCTGGGACATCTCTGCCTGATTGTAGGACGTTTAATAGTTTCGTTTGGTATTGATCCCCAGGGAAGATTTTTACTTCAACATCCGCATCCGGGTATTTCTTCTCAAATTCTTTGGCCATATCTTCGACTTGACCAAAGAATGTCCAAATGGTTAATTTACCTTCCACTTTATTATTATCTTTATTCATACTGCCTGACGCAGTCTCCTCACTTTTCGAACAGCCAGCAAATAATGCTAGAACAAGAACAGAAGCAAATAAGATAGAAAGCCACTTTTTCATATAGATTTACAGCTCCTTTTTTTGATATAATGAAGGTCTAATATTTTTCTTATCGTCTTCATTAGGTGGCTAAGACCGTCAATTCTTTTACACCTATGAAAGATGGATAAGGTAAGCATTTCTTCAGTGGAGGAGTTCCACTCTTTCACTGAAGGATGTACTTGCACTGAGGTCTTTTTTCTACAACACCTCCAACAAGATTAAAGATCATTATCCTTTTAGTGCCCCCGCAGTAACACCACTAATAATCTTCTTAGAAACGATAGAGAAAAAGATTAAGATTGGTATAACTGAAATGACAATTCCTACATACATCGCTCCAAAGTCTGTTGAAAATTGAGACTTTACACTGGCTATCATTACAGGTAAGGTCTGCAGCTCATTATCAAAAAGAATAATCATTGGTGTTAAGAAATCATTCCACTTTCCAATAAAAGAAAAGATTCCTAGTGTTGCTACAGCCGGCATTAGCAATGGAAGGACTAACCGGTGGAATATTTTTATTTCACCACACCCATCAATTCTGCCTGATTCGAGAATTTCTGTCGGAATACTTGAATCACACATTTGTTTCATGAAGAAGATCCCAAATGCGTTTGAAATGGATGGAAGGATAAGCGGCCAATACGTATTTAACATATGGAATGAATCCATAAGTTTAAAAAAGCCGATAATTCCTAATTGACCCGGAATCATCATCGTCCCTAGTACAGCAAGAAACAGAATGTTTTTTCCTTTATAATCAAATTTTGAAAATCCATAACCAGCTAGAGCCGAGAAGTATAAATTTAGTGCTGTTGAAGTAATCGTTATAAACAGCGTATTAGCAAAACCTCTCCAAATCGGCACCGTATCAATCAAACGATGATAGTTTTCTAGAAACTCAGAACCAGGAAGAAGAAGCAGTTTCCTAGCAATATCTGAATTCGCGTGGGTTGAAGTGACCATCATACTATAAAAGGGTACCAGACATGTGAATGCGACTAGCAGCAATAAGAAATACACAGCGAATTTGCCTAAATATTTACTAATGTTTCTCTCTTTTTTCGTTTTAACTTCATTAATTGTAACGTTATCAGCAATGCCATTGTTAGCTATCATAAAGGGATCTCCTTTCCAATTCCTCGCCGAAGTGCTCCTGTTTTTCTTCTACTTGTCTTATTTTACTGTTCAACTTTGTTCATTTTTGAAAACTTAATCGAAATCAATGAGAAGATTAAGATGATAACAAAAATAGCATATGCGATGGCTGCTCCATAACTATAATCGAAGTTTTTGAACGCTGTTTGATATAAGTACATAACCATTGTCAGCGTAGAGTTATCAGGACCATTTCCTAACATTAATGGGGCGTCAAACAATTGCAAACCACCGATAATGGAGGTGATAAAGGTAAATAACAGGACCGGTTTTAATAATGGCAGGGTAATCTTTGTAGCGATTGTAAATTTCGATGCTCCATCTACCTCAGCAGCTTCATATAATTCCTCTGGTATCGATTGAAGACCTGCGATAAAAACTAACATGTTGAAGCCAAAGTACTGCCACATAATAACTCCCGCGACAATTATTCTGGATAGCCAGGGACTATTAAACCAGTTTACTGGGTCATCAATGAGTCCAATACTCATTAAAAGTTTATTTACACTCCCTGTTTGCCAATCGAACATTAAACTAAACAACACTCCGAGTGTTACCGGTGTGATGATATTTGGAAAATAGTAAACCGCTCGAAAGAAATGCTTTCCTTTAATGAATTTCTCATTAAGAATCATTGCTAAGGCTAAGGCTAGAATCAATTGCGGAATAATGGATAGTATCCAAATGATTAACGTATTCCCAATCGCCTTATAAAAGAAAGTATCATGGATTAAGCGTGAATAATTCGCCAATCCAACGAATACAGGATCGGAGAAACCATCCCACTTCGTAAAACTTAGATAAAGAGAGTAAATGATTGGTGCTAAGCCAAAAATAAAAAATGAAACGAAAAACGGAACTACAAAATAAAAACCATATTTGGATTTGTTTATAGATGATTTCCTCATTTTTTCACAGCCTTTTAAACTTTTTTGTGCCTCCAATGTTTGTCCGTATGTACCAATCCATTAATCTAGTTTCACACTATATCGATGGATTGCCTTTTCAGTAACTTTTATCTCATAACCGGATTTGATATTTTCCTGCATGAATCACGGATAATCAGTTCTGGTTTTAACAAATGGCGTTCTGAGATGTATTCCTCAGAATTTCCCATGCGCTTAAATAATTCAGACGCTGCTTTTTTCCCCATTTCCAAGAACGGCTGTTTTACAGTTGTTAATGGCGGGTAAGTCCAGCTTGCCAGTGTGATATCGTCAAATCCTGTAATCGATAGATCTGCCGGAACATTATAGCCTCGTTCCTGTACTGCCCTTAGGGCCCCAATGGCCGTTTCATCATTTGAAGCTAAAACAGCTGTGAAATCACCTATCGTTAATAAATGATTCATAGCATTATATCCGTCCTCATTAGACCAATCTGTTGGAACCACCCATTTAGGATTAACAGTTAATCCTAAGTGTTCCATCGTTTCAAGGTATCCGGCTAAGCGGCACTCCGTTGCAGCTGCGTCTTTTGGCCCTGAAATATAAGCTATTTTTTGATGGCCGATTCGATGGAGATAACGCACAAGCTCTGAAATACCATAGTAATTATCAACATCCACCGAAACCAAATCCTTCACTCCGGCCGTATCACCAAAAACAACAACAGGAATCCCTGCGTTTGCTATTTCCAAAAGATCTTTAACATCTCTTTTCATAAAACTAATTAAGATGATCCCATCTACGTGCCCCTCAAAAACTAAGTTTTGAAAATATGACTCTGTGTATTTATTGGAGGTCATACTGTAGAACACACAATTAAAACCATTTTCCTTTGCAACTTCTTCAATCCCCTTAAAAATGGATGAATAAAACATATTGGCAATACTATCAACCACAATTCCTATGGTTTGTGTCTTATTGACAACCAATCTTCTGGCATTTTCATTGCGGTGGTAGTTTAATTCCTTAATCGCTTTTTTTAACGCTTCTTCTGTTTCTTTTTTTATTGGCAGACCATTTAGATAACGGGATACCGTACTCTTCGATGTATTAGCTAGTTTAGCAACATCTATAATTGTTGGATTCACTATATTGGCCTCCTTTCTATAAGTTTTGTCTCTTTATTATGTAGGAACGTTCCCACAAAAGACCAAACCAAATGTTGTTCTTTGAGAAACTAAATTAACTGACTATTACTAATAATATAAAAACAGGAACCGTTTACATTACGCATAAAAAAAATATGATAGTTAGATCATGGCTAGTAAAAGGCTTGTTACTAGTAACTTGATACCCTAAAATGGGAACGTTCCCATTTTAGGGTAAGGAATTTATTAATTAATTTAATTTTAATGCCTATCACTATTATTGTCAAACAATTCTTTTTTATTATGATAGAAAGCAAGTTAACTCGAAAAACTCATCCTTTTTTGGCCGCCTGTGTTCTAGTAATCGTCAAGTAAACATACCACATCCAAATATAACTAATAACACTTCCGCTAAAGATGAGAAAAAGTGAAGGTACTTTCAATAGCAAGTAATAGATTACACAAGAAATAATAAAAATACCCGCTGTCCTTAGTGGAGAAGCAACACTATATAAAAAGCTATATTTTACGTAGTCAAAAAAACGATAGTGAAAATGAACAAAAATAGGGAAAAAATAAATGGCAGTAGTGATAAAAAAATATGAGATAAAGATCGTTACTATTTTCAATAGTGAGCTGCCAACTGAGTCTCCCATGGTAAAGAAGTGGAAGTCAACATATAATAACCATCCCATCGCAACGAAAATTAATCCAAGTCCATTTACCTTTACAAATTCGGTTTTATACGTCTGCCAGAATGTTTTAAAAACAGGTGCATCCTCAGCTCCCATTACCCATTTTCTAACCACAGAAAACATGGCTGCTGTTGAAGGAAAGATACCAAAAATCCCTAGCCCGACTATTGTGAACAAAATCCACAACAATTGCAGATAGGCAAATTGCATCACGAGTTCCGTAATCCGATAGATAAAACCTTTTATGCCCTTAGTATTCATTCATAATCATCCTTTAATATATAAGAAAATTTAATAGGATACCCATTGGTGTTCACTATTAAAAATATTTACCTTCTGATTTCTAACAGCATTCTCTGCAAACAGATACATGGCTGCCGACCATGATTGACCTGCATATCCCATCGGTCTTCCTGATTGGCCATGGAACCATTCGTTAAATTCCCACTCATTTTTCTTACCTGCTTTATTCATGCTTGCTAATTTCTCTAATTGATAGTTCGCTTCATCAAACCTTTTGGCCTGAATTAACGCGGTAACATAGAATCCCCCAATAAACGGCCATGCACCTCCATTATGGTAATGATGAGGCAAATTAAGATTCCGAACGCGATAATAATCCCGCCAATCCTTTTCCCCCTCGCGAATGGCTGGATACAAGGCCTGAACTGGATAAGGCTCATTGATGCCGCAGCCATGAATATAATCCAATATTTTATTTGCTTGTGTTTCATCCGCAATTCCAAAGACGATTGCCAGCAGGTTGGCAAGTGTATCAAATCGGTCTGCATAATCGCGGAACCCCATATACGGTAAATAAAATGGTCTTTCTACCAATTCCGTTTCGACCCGCTTAATTGGATAAATCCATTCTTTTCGCTCAGCTTTTACCCAGTCCATCTTTTCCTGATTATCCGGAGTAATCCACAGAAGAATATTAATTTTTTTCTTAACATCAGCTGCATTTTCATAATAATAGCTCGAAGGGATGTTTAACGCATCAGCCATATGTCCCATACACTTCCAGGCCGCTGCATATAAAACATTATCGAAAAGAACATTATAGCGGTTGGCAAATAAATCAGCCCAGTCCATTGCCTCATGAACCTCTAATAACCCACACTCATTCGAATCTTGATATCGAAGCCAAAGCAGTGCCTTTTCTAAATTCCCCCACCATTTTCGTAAAAATTCTTGATCGTTCATTTCCTGGTAATACGCATAATGACCAATAATATACCAAATATTCCCGTCTACACAACCCGCGTGGATAGAATCTTCCACTGCTTGTCCACTTTCACCTTCAACACCAAGTTTTCCACCATGTGCAATTAATGCGGGGTCTAATACATTGGGAAAACCAACATTATGAGGAATCTTTCCCAGTTCACTTTGAAACTGTCCTAATGTCTCCAATGACCTGCGATGAATCGTTGGCCCCTCCTCACTGCTGCAGGCTAAAAGACCCAGTCCACAAATCATACTGTCTCTTGCCCAAACTTGCTGGTAAGCAGTACTTGATCCCAGTAAACCAAGTTCTCCCCCGTTTTGCAACAAAATTTTTTCTGCCTTTTCTCTGCCCTTTTCAACTATTCTAGCATCCATCAAACTGCTTCCCCCAGTCAATTTATTATAGATGGATAAATCCATGTTCTTATTACTAAATGATTTTTTTCAAAAATTAATTATTCCACTTCCTGTGACGCAGCAATCATGTAAACGGTGAATTATTTCGCTGCGCTTCATACGGTAACCAGTGCCTGATTGAGATTTTCAATTAGATTGGTTTCATAAATAGGCTCTTTCTGATTTTTCGGAATGCATAATGTTTTGATTTCCATTGGTCCAAAATGCAGTTCCATAGCTCTTCCCCAATTTTTCAATTCGACTTTTGCGACCGTTTCTGCGTTATTCGTTTCAACTAAACGAATAATCAAGTCATCATGATTCTCCGCTTTCTTTAAAGCAGAAAGAATAATATTTGGTTGATCTATCGAAATAAATGAATCTTCTTGCGCTAGTGAACCCTTATGATACGTTTCAACAATCAGTTGTGGTTTTTGATTTAATTCTAGTGCATGCTTTACCGTTTCAGCCTCTTCCCAGCTGTTTTCATGTGGTAACAATTGATAAGTAAACGTTTGAATCCCTTGATCAATAATCGGGTAATCCTCGTCCAAATCAGGGATGAACGGAGCATGGTGCGCATAGATTGTGCTTCTTAGAACCGTTAAGTTAATTGTATTCCCTTTGACATCGACGCCATATTTTCCATCATTAAGAATACTTAGACCGTAAATCTCTTCCCTTTGTTTACTAATTGTACCTGTTACATCAACCCAGTTTTGCATCGGTTTTTCGTTCCCATCCGACTCACGACTAGTATGCCCAAAAGGAATTTCATAGGTAGTATTCCGCTGATTAAAGCTTACAGGAAACTTGATTTTTAAAGTTTGATAGCTTTCTTGCCAGTTTACTTTCACTTTGACTTCTATCTTATTGGATTGCTTATACATAATAAAATCTTGAACAATTGTTGAAGATTGAAACTTTGATGTTACCCGGATAACCCCTCTTACTGGTCCTTCTTCAAGCTTCTTAATTCTTACCGGCTTGAATACCCCTGATATTTCATCAAAGCGTAACGTCCCATGTCCCCATGTATCAAAAGTGTCATTTAAGACAACGGGAATAGCTGCGTCATTCTTAAATACCTCAATTTGCTTAACTTTGTCAAATAAGCTGCGAATCCCGCCAGATTCTTGATCAATAACCAGCCTGAAACGATCGTTTTCCATTTCATTTTCGCTAACTTTTACAGTTTCAAACTCTTTAGCTGGCGTAAGTGCACGAAGTTTATATGTGCTATATCCTAATGGAGGCAGTTCTGCCAAGAATACAACTCTTTTTCGATTTGGAATCTTTGCGATTGGATCAACGATTTGGTATGGTATTTCATTCCCGTTTACATCTTCGATAATGAACTCTTCTGGGAGCAGATAGTTAACAAATAACCCATCTTCAATTTCAACATTCACCCTTACTGGCCAAGAATGCGGATTGAAGATAACCATTGGCTTCATTCCTTTTTCTTCTTCAATATTAATATTCCAACTTAAGGATTGTAGAGCGTAATTCATATTTCTTGAGGAGATACTAATAGACTCCCCATACAAATCTCTTGCATCATGATAAGCAGATTCAATGCTTGTTCCCGCTAAAATATCATGAAACTGATTAAATAAAATCCCTTTCCAAGCCTGGTTTATGTCTGGAGGGTAGACTTGTCCCGTTGTCCAATTCGCAATCGAAGAGAATTTTTCTGCCATTAATGTGAGATTTTCAGAATAACGGTTTAGCTTCTTCACTTCCGAATGAACTGAATAACAACCAACGGCATGGTGGAGCAGATCATCATGAACAACAGGCAGTGTGTCCTTAAGGCTTTCCACATGTTCGAAAAAGTCATTGGGTGAACTAAAGATAAGATTGGTATCATCCATCGTTCCATTTAATTTTTCAATAATTTCTATGTTTTCTTTGGTTGGTCCCCCCCCATGATTGCCTACACCATAAAAACACATTAATTGATTAAACGAATGTTTAAGCTCGTTCTTACAATGCATAATATGGTTTTCAAGATGGTCAAAGGTACAATATTCAAAAGGAATCCGAAAGGCTTTTACTCGGGAACCGTCCTTAGATTCCCACAAAAACAAACGGCTTGGAAGTCCTTTTTCCTCAGGGCCGGGTCTCATAAATACATAGGAATCCATCCCGGATTTCTTTAATATTTGCGGCAGCATACCATTATGACCAAAGCTGTCAACATTGTAGCCAACCTTTGCTGTCACGCCGAACTTTTCTTTAAAATAATTTTGACCAATCAATCCTTGGCGGACAAATGATTCGCCACTTGGAATATTGCAATCGGGCTGTATCCACCACCCCCCACAAATAACCCATCTGCCTTCTTGTATTCTTTCCTTGATTTCTTCAAACATCTTCGAATCGTTTTTTTCAATCCATTCATAATAAGCCGCAGAACTGGACGTGAATATAAAATTCTCATATTCTTTTAAACGATCTAATGCAGACCGAAAAGTTGCTTTCACTTCTTGAAAGCCTTCCTGCCAGCGCCAAAGCCAAACCGGATCAAGGTGTGCATTTCCAATCATAAACATATTCTTCATGTAGATTTTCCTCCTGATTGATTGATAATCCTAGTTAGATTACTATTCTTTTCAGTTTTAACTGCCTCTAGTAATCGTAAAAATACCGCTTTCATAAATATTGTTTACGATTGGAATTATTATAGCATCTTAACATTAGTTTGTGTATTCGATAAACTAAGCAAGTGAGTTTAGCACCTAAAAAAAGGATGAGCAATAGCCCATCCATCTTCTTAGTCATTAAGAATATCCTCTATCCTTGCTAATTCTTCCTCTGAAAAATCAAGGTTATTTAATGCAGCAACGTTTTCCTCAATTTGACTCACTCTGCTTGCTCCTATTAAGACAGAAGTAACTTTTTCTCCGCGTAAAACCCAAGCAAGAGCCATTTGTGAAAGACTCTGACCACGCTCTGTTGCAATTTCGTTTAATTTTTGAACACGATTCAATACTTCTGAAGTTACATGCTCCTCACGTAAGAACCCTGTAGAGCTTGCTGCACGAGAATCGGCTGGAATCCCTTTTAGGTATTTATTTGTTAATAAACCTTGCGCTAACGGACTAAAAGCGATTGAACCTACCCCGTTTTCCTGAAGCACATCCTGTAAGCCATCCTCTATCCAGCGGTTAAACATCGAATACTTTGGCTGATGGATTAACAAAGGTGTTCCTAACTGATTTAAGATTTTGATAGCTTCTGACGCTTGTTCAGCACTATAGTTAGAGATTCCAACATATAACGCCTTGCCTTGACGAACAATAGAATCTAATGCCCCCATGGTTTCCTCAAGTGGTGTATTGGGATCTGGACGGTGTGAATAAAAAATATCAACATAATCAAGTCCCATTCGTTTTAGACTTTGATCTAGACTAGATATCAAGTATTTTCTTGAGCCCCAATCCCCGTATGGACCCGGCCACATCGTATAGCCCGCTTTTGAAGATATGATCATTTCATCACGGTATGGAGCAAAGTCTGTTTTTAAGATTCTACCAAACATTTCTTCAGCCGAACCTGGCGGCGGACCATAATTGTTGGCCAAATCAAAATGGGTAATCCCTAAATCAAACGCTCTTTTCAGCATTGCCTGTCCATTTTCATATGTATCCACACCGCCAAAGTTGTGCCAAAGTCCAAGTGAAACGGCCGGTAGTAATAACCCTGAACGGCCACTCCGATTATACTTCATTGATTCATAACGATTTTCTGCAGCTTGGTAAACCATGTGGGGTACCCTCATTTCTATTCGCTTTTTGATAAAACTAACACCCAAACTATACCATATCAAATTAATTTTCAGTTAATTCAGGTTCTATATTTGAGTAATAAATAAAATTTCTGCTAAAATAAACAGACTACATTTTTCGAGGAGCCAAAAAAATGACAAACAACCAAACATTTATCGGTTATATTGGGACATATACCAAGGGCGGCAGCGAAGGAATCTACACGTTTAAACTAAATACGGATAAGAAAAGAATCGAAGATATTCAAGTTGCAGCTGCACAGTTAGAGAATCCAACTTATGTCACGATCAGTAAGGACAATCGATACCTCTATTCTGTGGCTAAAGAAGGAGAAAATGGAGGCGTAGTTGCTTATTCCATAAACAGGGAAGGCGGTTTAACCGAGCTCAATCGTCAGTTACTTCAGGGCTCATCGCCTTGTCATGTGAGTGTTGACAGTAACAACCGTTATGCATTCAGTGCTAATTATCATAAAGGATCGGTAGAATCTTATTTAATTAACCAGGAAGATGGAACGATTCAACCAGCTGCATCGGTTATAAAACACGAAGGTTCTGGTCCAGACCCAAGACAAGAGAAACCGCATACCCATTATGCCGGCATCACCCCTGATGAGAATTATCTAGCAGTGGTTGAATTGGGTATTGATGCTTTAATTACTTATGCAGTCAACAGTGATGGGACACTTTCAAAAGCGCACTTTCTTCCATTAAAGGCTGGAAGCGGACCAAGACATTTAGTTTTCCATCCAAACCAAAAATTTGCATATATCATGACAGAGTTTAGTTCGGAAGTGATTGTTTTATCCTATCATTCGGAAAATGGTCGTTTTACAGAGAAACAATATATTTCTACGCTTCCTGAAGATTTCACCGAGAATAATCAAGGAAGCGCCATTCATATTTCATCTGATGGACAGTTTGTCTACGCGGGGAATCGTGGCCATAACAGTATTGCTATTTTCCGTGTAAACCAAGAAACGGGAGAGCTTAGCTTTGTTGATCGCACCTCCACTGAAGGTGATTGGCCGAGAGATTTTATGTTCGACCCAACAGAGAAATTTATTGTCGCGTCGAACCAAGAGTCCAGTAACCTCGTCTTGTTTTCACGTGATGAAAACACAGGAAAACTTGCATTGATTCAGGCTGATATCGAGGTTCCGTAT
>Ga0182747_1000880_pt1 | contig 25412 bp, 25 predicted proteins | sample eDN3rd30CBELigBY_FD_128526 | JGI IMG/M metagenome (GOLD analysis project Ga0182747, IMG submission 128526) | Enriched backyard soil microbial communities from Emeryville, California, USA - eDNA 3rd pass 30_C BE-Lig BY (version 2) (version 2) | ecosystem: Environmental > Terrestrial > Soil >...
ATATGGGAGTAGGATACGTAGCAAATGGCAACGTTTGGACACAAATGTTTATTAAAAAATAATATGTATGAAGTAATCGGAAACTGCAGCTAATGTAGTTTCCGATTTTTTTGAATTTTACACATTTTCACTTTTGATTATTTACTGAATTCTACTGTTGAACCATAACCACATAAAACATCCTCAATACACTAATGTAAAACATCGTCAAATATCAATGTAAATTTTTTACATAATTGAAATTGAAAAAGATATATAACATTCATCACTTTTTTTTACTTAATAATTCTTTACATAGCATTCGAAGAACAGGAAAAACTAATCATAGAAAATGAAAGGAGTGTAAGAATATGAAAGGTAAACAACCCCATGAACAGTTAACGACAAATGATAATGGCTTAACAAAAATGCAAGAAGTAACTTATAAAAAAGAATTTAAAGAGATGGAAAGTGGAAGTACAAATACAAAAAACCATCAAAGCGCAAATCAAAACAAAAAATATAATTTGTAATATAAGGAACTATAATAAGGGCAAACTAGTAAGATTGCCCTTTCTCTTTAGTTTCTTTTGGTTTTACCGACGATAACCCTTGCCTTTTCAGTATTGGCAAAATGCCATTTTGAAATGGATTTAAGAAATTCTTCACCATGTTTAACCCAAATTTGTGCAGCCATTTTGTCTACAATACCGCTTGCTCCTTTTTGTAATTCCACTCCTGCCTTCACACTCAACTTTTCCATTTCCGTTAAAAAAGCATAGCGTGCTAAAATTGAAGCAGCAGCAACTGCTACATGTAATTGTTCTGCTTTTGTGGAAAAGAGTACATTTTCACGAACAATTTCTTTTTGCTTTTGAATATGTTTATAGTATGTGTCTCGCTCTGCAAATTGATCGATTAAAATATAGTCTGGCTTTTCTGGTGCAATTTTATTAAGTACATGTTTTAGCGCTTGATTATGCAGCATCGCCTTTATTTTACCCTGAGAATAGCCTTTACCTTGTATTTCATTATACTTTTCATTTTTTAATGTCAAAATACTATAAGAACATGCGGCCATAATCTGTGGTGCCATCTCTAGCATTTTAGAATCAGTTAGCATTTTTGAATCTTTCACACCTAATTCCTTAATAAGTTCTATTTTATTACTTGGTACATACACAGCAGCGACTGTCACAGGACCAAAATAATCACCTGTTCCTGTTTCATCAGATCCAATAACAGACATCCCTGCAAAATTATCTGGAAGTTTGTCACCCTTTGTTTTAATTGTTGAATTAGTAGATTTCGTAACATTCTCTTTTATAGAAACTTCTCCAAATTTACTCGCTTCTCGCTCAGCCCCTGCACCTTGAAACATCACTTTTCCAGATTTGTAAACTGTTATTGCCACATCAGAAAGCTTTGCAGCAAATATTACTCCAGGTGCGTTTCGTTCAACTTTATATGATGCATAGGACGATTTTACGTTATTTTGTTGTGCTGATGATAATTGCAATACGATATTTGTCATATATTCTTTCCTTTCTATGTTGACTGTTCACATGAAAATAGTTTTCGTGTTATGATATGTATTATAATTTTTGCTAGAATATTCTAATAGTATCTAAATCATGTTAGGCTAAGTATTGACTATCTTAGCTATCGTCATTGTATCTCAAATTAATCATTATTGGCTTAGTATTTTAACTTCACTCAAGAATAGTTTCTTGGTATAAATTCGCCAAGGCGCATTTAAATTGTGTGTTGCTTATGTTGTAGGAGGTATCTCTTTTGGCTGAACTAGAAAAAAATCGAATATCAGTGGAAATATATGGTCATACTTATAAAATGGTAGGGACCGAATCTACCGGACATATGCGATTAGTAGCTTCAATAGTAGATGATAAAATGCGTGAAATTAGTGTTCTTAATCCTTCTTTGGATAGTGGTAAACTCGCGGTCCTAACTGCTGTTAACACTGTAAACGAAATGCTAAAGCTAAAGGTAGAAGTTGAGAAGCTCGAAGACGAATTAAGAAAACTAAAGGGTTGAATTGTATGCTAGATTTAATATTAATAATTATATTTATTGCTAGTTTAATGGTTGGAATAAAAAGAGGATTTGTTGTTCAAGCAATCCATCTTGTCAGTTATTTTTTGTCAGTATTAGTTGCTTATATCTTTTATAAACCATTAGCAGATAACTTTGTACTATGGATACCTTATCCAGGTATTTCTGAAGATACATCCAAGACGTTAACTTTAGATGCAATTGATGTCGATCAAACTTTTTATCGAATTATAGCATTTGCAGTCATTTTCTTTGCAACGAAAATTGTCATGCAAGTTATTGCATCAATCTTTGATTTTTTAACATATTTACCAGTTTTAAAATCGGTAAATCGTTTGCTTGGAGCTTTCTTATGTTTTATCGAATTTTATTTAATTGCTTTTATCATACTGTATGTGTCAGCACTATTGCCATTAGGACCTATTCAAGGGCTTTTAGGCGGATCATTTATTGCAGGGTTAATGCTAGAACACACCCCACTAATTACAAGTATGTTTCAAAACTTGTGGTATATCTATACAAATTAATTAAGTACAATTGCTTCTCTCAAGTTTGGGAGAAGTTTTTTCAATGCATAAGTCTAATATATAAGAAATCCCCACAATAGGAGGTTCTATATGAATAAGAAAATTATCATAAACACTCTTGAAAAGATAGCATTATACCTTGAACTTCAAGGCGAAAATCCATTTAAGGTTTCTGCATTCCGTAAAGCAGCCGCTGCTCTAGAGGCAGATCAACGAAGTTTAAGTGAAATAGACGATATCACTCAGATAAAAGGGATTGGAAAAGGGACTGCTGCAGTTATCAATGAATTAATGGAAAATGGGGAATCCTTGGTGTTAAAGGAATTAGAAGAAAAAACACCAAAGGGGTTAATTCCCCTTATGAAATTACCTGGTCTTGGTGGAAAAAAGTTAGCCAAACTTTATCAAGATTTAGGTATTGATAGTGTTGATAGCTTGCGTATAGCTTGTGAGAATAAGGAAGTTCAAAAGCTTGCAGGTTTTGGTGCAAAAACAGAAGAAAAAATTCTAAAAGAGTTAGAGCATCTTGGTGAGCGTAGTGAAAAACACCCAATTTGGCAGTTAGAAATGATTGTAAGAGATATTAATGATTTACTCAGTTCTATTTATGAAATTAAGCAATTTTCAGTTGCAGGAAGTTTCCGCCGTGTTAATGAAATGAGTAAAGATATTGACTTTGTGATTTCCACTGACAATCGTGAAATCGTAAAGGAAAAAATCCTTGAGGATCTTGTCGTTAAAGAAGTTGTTGCTGATGGTGATACAAAAGTATCTGTGGTATTAGATCTTGATGACGCAATAAATGTAGATTTCCGTCTAGTGAGTGATGACGAGTACGCAACAGCCCTTCATCATTTCACAGGATCAAAAGATCATAATGTCAAAATGCGTCAGTTAGCTAAACAGCAAGATAAAAAAATTAGTGAATATGGTGTTGAACAACCAGATGGGACTATAAAAACATTCAATTCAGAAAAAGCTTTTTATGCTCACTTTAACTTGCCATATATACCACCAACTATACGAGAAAGTGGCCAAGAATTGGATCGCTTAGACGAAATACAACACTTAGTAACAATAGATGATATTGTTTCAGATTTGCATATGCATACGACATGGTCAGATGGTGCACACTCCGTCCAGGAAATGGGTAAAGCACTGATTGACCGCGATTACACTCATGGAGTTATTACAGATCACTCTCAATATTTAAAAGTGGCAAATGGTTTAACACCTGAACGACTTTTACGACAAAGACAAGAAATCTATGCATTTAATGATGAGCATCCGGAATTTCGTTTGTATGCAGGTACTGAGATGGATATTTTACCAAACGGAACTTTAGACTTTGATGATGAAGTATTAAAAAGTTTAGATTTTGTTATTTCATCGATACATTCTAGCTTTTCACAATCTCAAGATAAAATTATGGAACGCTTATTCACAGCGATAAAAAACCCATATGTTCACATGATTGCACATCCTACTGGTCGAATCATCGGTGAGAGAGAAGGATATAATCCAGATGTTCCACAATTAATTAAATGGGCAGCTGAATATGGCAAAATACTAGAATTAAATGCGAGTCCTTATCGACTTGATTTATCTATCGATTATTTAACTATGGCAATGGAGTACAATGTTCCAATTGCGATAAACACAGATGCCCATGCCATTGAACAACTAAGATACATGAAACTTGGTACAGAGTATGCCCAAAAAGCATGGTTGAAAAAAGAGTTAATTGTAAATACATGGTCGCAAAAAGATTTTGAAACCTTTTTATACAAAAACAAGTAAATAAAGTTGGCGAATTCGAATTAGATTGGAGAGTGTTCGCAAATGATAGCATCACGCGCATTGAAGACACTAGAATACAATAAAATCATAGAACAAGTGGCAAATTTCTGTACTTCTTCCATTGGTAAAACAGAAATTGAGCAACTAATCCCCGAAACAGATTATGAAAAAGTTGTTGAACTATTAGAAGAAATGGACGAAGGTCTTTCCATATTACGTGTAAAGGGTAATGTTCCAATGGGCGGAATATTTGATGTACGCCCCCATGCAAAACGCGCTCAAATTGGTGGGATGCTTAGTAGTATGGAACTTATGGAAATTGCAAGTACGATTAGAGCTAGTCGTATACTTCGAAATTTCATTGAAGATATACAAGATGAAAACGAAATTTCCATTCCTCATTTTGTTGAACGAAAAGAACAAATCCCTGTTCTAACTGCACTCCAGCATGAGATTAATGATTGTATTGATGATAACGGTACTGTTATGGATTCTGCGAGTACTACATTACGTTCGATTCGACAATCTTTGAGATCCGAGGAAGCAAAGGTACGTTCTAAGCTAGAAAGTTTAACTCGAGGCTCTAATGCTGCAAAAATGTTATCGGATTCAATTGTAACAATTCGTAATGATCGTTTTGTAATTCCTGTTAAACAAGAATATCGATCACATTATGGTGGAATTGTTCATGATCAATCGTCATCTGGACAAACATTGTTTATTGAACCAGAGGCAATTGTTCAATTAAATAATGAAATTCAACGCTTAAGAGTGAAGGAACAGGCAGAAATTGAAAAAATACTATTAGAACTTTCATCAAAAGTACAAGAAGTAAGTCATGAAATTTTTGTTCTTGTTCATTTACTTGGTGAGATCGATGTTATTTTAGCGAAGGCGAAATTCGGGCAAGTAAATAAATGCACAAAGCCAAAAATGAATCAAGAAGGGTATATCCGTTTAATCCGTGCAAGACACCCTTTAATTTCAAGAGAAGATGCTGTACCAAATACGATTGAATTTGGAAAAGAAATAACGGCAATTGTTATCACTGGTCCAAATACTGGTGGTAAAACGGTCACTCTTAAGACAGTTGGACTTTGTACGTTAATGGCACAAGCGGGGTTACCCATACCAGCACTTGATGGCTCAGAGCTTGCTGTTTTTGAACAACTCTTTGCAGATATTGGGGACGAACAGTCTATCGAGCAATCGCTTTCAACATTCTCTTCACATATGGTGAATATTGTTGATATTTTAGCGAAATTTGATTCAAATTCCCTAGTTCTATTTGATGAGCTTGGTGCCGGAACAGATCCGCAAGAAGGAGCAGCACTTGCTATTTCTATATTAGATGAAGTTGTAGGTCGAGGAGCACGAGTGATGGCAACAACTCACTATCCAGAATTAAAAGCATATGGCTACAACCGACCAGGAGTCGTCAATGCAAGTGTAGAATTCGATGTAGAGACATTAAGTCCTACATACCGATTGCTAATAGGCGTACCAGGTCGTTCTAATGCGTTTGAAATATCAAAAAGACTTGGTTTAAAAGAGAGTATTATTAATCAAGCAAAATCTTTCACTGGCTCAGATCGTCATGAAGTGGAATCGATGATTGCCTCCTTAGAAGAATCAAGAAGGAAATCAGAAAAAGAAGCGGAAGAAGCTCATCTATTACTTGAAGATGCCCAAGCGTTACACAAAGAGCTTGAAGCAAAAATAAAAGCTTATGAAGAGAAAAAGGAAAACCTAGAGAAGAAGGCAAAAGAAAAGGCAAGGAAAATCGTGGATGAGGCAAAAGCAGAAGCAGAAAAAGTCATTGCTGAGCTACGAGAGATGAAAGAAAATGCAAGCTATATCGTTAAAGAGCACGAATTAATCGAAGCAAAAAAACGACTTGAAAATGTTTCTCCTACTGAAAACCCAGTATTGAAAAAACAAGCTCAAATCCGAGAAAGAGCTCAAAACCTGTCTGTTGGCGATGAGGTGAAGGTGATTAGTTATGGTCAAAAAGGGATTCTTATTGAAAAAGTAGCTGATCATGAATGGATAGTTCAAATAGGAATCTTAAAAATGAAACTTGATGAATCCGATCTCGAATATGTGAAACCTGAAAAACAAAAACAAACGGCTACAATGGCTAGCGTAAAAAATCGTAATACTCATGTTAAGTTAGAATTAGATTTGCGCGGAGAACGATACGAAGATGCCATTCACAGAACAGAAAAATATATTGATGATGCACTGCTTGCAAACTACCCTCGTGTTTCAATAATTCACGGTAAAGGGACAGGAGCATTACGTCAAGGTATTCAAAATTATCTAAAGAACCATAAAAGAGTCAAATCGTATCGATATGGTGAAGCCGGTGAAGGTGGATTTGGTGTTACCGTAGTCGAGCTGAAATAAAAAAGAATGCATTGTTTACGTTCGTTATGAAAACGTGCGAATCGAAAAGGAGATAACAAATTGCAAAATTCGAGCTTTTGGAATCATCCAGTAGTTGAGACCGCAGGATATTTTAGTGTGGTTATTTTATGTTTGATTGTCTCGATGATACTTTTTGAACTTGTGACAAAATATAAAAACTGGGAAGAAATAAAAAAAGGAAATGTTGCTGTTGCTCTTGCGACTGGTGGTAAAATACTAGGTGTATGTAATATTTTTAGATACTCCATTGAACGTCACACATCATTGTTAGAAATGCTCGGATGGGGATTGTATGGATTTGTCTTGCTCATTTGCGCATATTTATTATTTGAGTTTCTAACACCACACATTCACGTCGATGGAGAAATTGCAAAAGATAATCGATCTGTTGGACTTATTTCCTTTACCATTTCTTTAGGATTATCTTTTGTGATAGGAGCCAGTATAATTTAGGAGCGATTGGATGGAAAAGTTAGCGAAAGTTCTTATTATCGTCTGTATATTATTTATATTAGTAGGTATCTATTATATGGTCACAATATAGTATTGAATTTCAAATAAATTTTGATTAGTAAAAGTTAGCAAATAGTCTAAAGAACTATTTGCTAACTTTTTTTCATCTTCATTTCGTCCTTAAAATACTATTTTAGAAAAACAAAAACTCCCTATTGTATTCTATGAAAATAATAACATTCCATAAAGAAAGTCTGTCGATATAATAGAAAATACGTACAGTTTCTAGCGAAAATTAGTAATTTTGATAAAAATAAGGTTGATATACAAATCTTTTTCAATTATAATAAATTCAGAAAATTTAATTTTCTGAACAAAGGGGGATGTTCATGTCGGAGAAAGTTTGGCTTTCACAGTATCCGGAGGAAATACCAACCACACTAACGTATGAAGATATGCCTATCCAAGACTTACTGACTAGAGCTTACAAGAATAACCCAGGCAAAATTGCAATTCACTTTATGGGCAAAGAGTTAAATTACAAAGAGCTTTACGAATCATCGCTCAAATTTGCAAATTATTTACGTGATCTAGGTGTGGAAAAAGGGGATCGGGTTGCAATTATGCTACCAAATTGTCCACAAGCAGTAATAGCGTATTTTGGAGTTCTATATGTTGGTGGAGTAGTTGTACAAACTAATCCGCTATATACAGAGCGAGAACTACAGTATCAAATGGCTGATTCTGAAGCGAAAGTTATTTTAGCAATGGATATATTATATCCACGCGTTATGAAGGTATTAAAAGATACAAAAATTGAAAACGTTATCATTACTGCCATTAAAGATTATTTACCTTTCCCGAAAAATTTAATTTATCCGTTCATTCAAAAAAAACAATACGGATTTAGTGTAAAAGTTGAACATAAGGAGAAAAGTCATCTATTTACAGAAATTATGCGTATTGCTGAGGCAAAATCTATTAATATATCAAATAATATTGAAGAAGATGTCGCACTTCTTCAATACACAGGGGGAACAACAGGTTTTCCAAAAGGGGTTATGTTAACGCATAAAAATTTAATTGCAAATACGAAAATGGCAGATGCGTGGTTGTTTAAATGTGTTGAGGGAGAAGAAGTTGTCCTTGGAATGCTTCCATTTTTCCATGTATATGGTATGACAACCGTACTATTATTAACTGTTATGAAAAATAACAAGATGGTACTGATCCCAAAATTTGATGTTGAAACAGCATTAAAAGCAATTGATAAACAAAAGCCTACACTATTTCCAGGTGCACCAACAATGTACATTGGATTATTGAATCATCCTGATTTGTCTAAATACAATTTATCATCAATCAAAGCTTGTATAAGTGGTTCGGCACCACTACCTGTTGAAGTTCAAGACAAATTTGAAGAAGTTACTGGTGGTAAACTTGTTGAAGGATATGGCTTAACTGAAACTTCACCTGTTACTCATGCTAATTTTATTTGGGGTAAACGTGTAAAAGGTTCAATCGGTGTTCCATGGCCTGATACAGATGTAGTCATTATGCAATCTTCGGATGGTACTATTTTGCCACCTAGGGAGGTTGGTGAAATTGCTGTTAAAGGACCTCAAGTGATGAAAGGTTACTGGAACAGACCTGAGGACACAGCAATGACATTTGTCGATGGTTGGTTCCTAACTGGAGACATTGGTTATATGGACGAAGAAGGTTACTTTTATGTAGTAGATCGTAAAAAGGATATCATTATTGCTGGTGGATTCAACATTTATCCAAGAGAAGTTGAAGAAGTTTTATATGAACATGATGCTATACAGGAATGTGTTGTAGCTGGTATTCCTGATCCATATCGTGGTGAAACTGTAAAAGCATATATTGTTTTAAAAGAAGGTAAAACGGTTACGGAAGAAGAACTGAACCAATACTGCAGACAAAATCTTGCTGCATATAAAGTGCCTCGCTTCTACGAATTCCGTAAAGAATTACCGAAAACAGCGGTAGGTAAGATTTTAAGACGTTCTCTAGTAGATGAAGAAAAAGCAAAGCTGGAGCAATTACAAGCAAAATAATCAACCGAAAGTGTTGACAGAAAATTGAATAAAATATAATATGAAAACATGAATGAATAATCATTCATTTTATGTTTTCGTATTTTTTTGCACAAAAAATTATGTTTTATTGCAATTATTGCTAAGTACGAAGTTAAACTTATTAAACAAGTTTTTACAAATGGTGGTGATTAACATAAATCGTGATAAACCGAAATATAAACAAATAGTTGATGCTGCTGTCATTGCAATTGCGGAAAACGGGTACCACCAAGCACAAGTTTCTAAAATTGCTAAACAGGCAGGAGTTGCTGATGGAACAATTTATTTATATTTCAAAAATAAAGAAGATATTTTAATCTCCGTATTTCAAGAAAAGATGGGTGTTTTCGTAGAAAATTTAACAGAGATTATACGAAATGGGAGTACACCAATTGAAAAGTTATCAAATATGATCGATAACCACTTTCAAGTTTTAGCAAATGACCACCACTTGGCTACAGTAACACAATTAGAATTAAGACAGTCCAATAAAGAAATAAGAATGAAAATTAATATGATTCTAAAAGAGTATTTAAGATTGCTAGATGAAATTTTAATTGAAGGTATGACAAAAGGTGATTTTGATCCTACCATGGATGTGCGAGTTGCACGGCAAATGGTATTTGGAACAATCGATGAAAATATTACAACATGGGTAATGAATGAGTTCCGATATAACTTATTGGAAAGTGCACCTAAAGTGAAAAAATTATTATTAAACGGTCTAAAAGCATAACCATAAAGGGGACCTGCAAATGGAATTTTTATCATGGAAAGTTGAAGAAAAAATTGCCGTTGTTACAATCAATCGCCCACCAGCAAATGCATTATCTAGACAATTAATTGAAGAAGTAAACGAAATGCTAACTGCTGTCGAGCATGATGATTCGGTTAGAGTGATTGTAATTCATGGAGAAGGAAGATTCTTCTCAGCTGGAGCTGATATTAAGGAGTTTACGGAAGTTTCTACAGGTGCTGAATTCTCTAAATTATCAGCTAGCGGCCAAGAAGTATTTGAAAGACTTGAATCTTTCCCCAAACCAGTCATTGCCTCAATTCATGGAGCTGCACTTGGTGGGGGATTAGAACTAGCTATGGGTTGTCATATTCGCTATGTAGCTGAAGATGCAAAACTTGGATTACCTGAATTAAGTCTAGGTCTTATCCCAGGTTTTGCAGGGACTCAAAGATTACCTAGGTATGTTGGTACAGCAAAAGCAGCAGAAATGCTCTTTACGAGTGAACCAATTTCAGGAATTGAAGCAGTTCAATTTGGACTAGCTAATAAAGCGTTTCCTGCTTCTGAGCTTTTAACAAAATCGTTAGAGCTTGCTAGTAAGATAGCTGAAAAAAGTCCAATAGCTTTAAAGGCAGCAATCCAAATGCTTCAATATAGCAAAGATGCATCTTACTACGAAGGGGTAACAGCTGAGGCAGAAAGTTTTGGAACCGTGTTTGTATCAGAAGATGCAAAAGAAGGAATCCAAGCTTTTATCGAAAAACGCAAGCCAAACTTTACGGGGAAATAATTCGAACAGGGGGTATATAAAATGAATATTTACGTATTAGTAAAACGTACTTTTGATACGGAAGAAAAAATCGTTATTTCAGGTGGGAAAATTCAAGAAGATGGTGCTGAATTCATCATTAATCCGTACGATGAGTATGCAATTGAAGAAGCAATTCAAGTTAGAGATGCAAAGGGTGGAAAAGTAACAGTAGTTACAATTGGTGGAGAAGATGCAGAAAAGCAACTTCGTACAGCTCTTGCGATGGGTGCTGATGAAGCAGTACTAATTAATACTGAAGATGATCTAGATGAGTTAGATCAGTCAACAGCAGCTTATATTCTAGCAGAATACTTAAAAGATAAAGAGGTTGATTTAATATTAGCTGGAAATGTTGCAATTGATGGTGGCACTGGTCAAATTGGTCCACGTGTAGCTGATCTTTTAGATATTAATTACGTAACAACAATTACCGATTTAGAGATTGATGGTACAAATGTAAAAATAGTACGTGATATTGAAGGTGACTCTGAAGTTATCGAAACAAAATTACCATTGTTAGTTACTGCACAACAAGGATTAAATGAACCTCGATATCCTTCTTTACCAGGTATCATGAAAGCAAAGAAAAAACCTCTTGAAGAATTAGAGTTAGATGACTTAGATATTGATGAAGATGATCTTGAGCTAAAAATTGAAACGGTTGAAGTTTACTTACCTAAGCAAAAAGCTGCTGGTCGTATACTAGAAGGCGATCTTGGTCAGCAAGTAAAAGAACTAATTCAACTACTTCATTCAGAAGCGAAAGTAATCTAATAGGCTATTAGGGAAACGGAGGGGTATACATGTCTAAAAAAGTATTAGTTTTAGGTGAAGTTCGTGAAGGGGTTATTCGTAACGTATCATATGAAGCCATTGCAGCAGCAAAACAAATTGCTGATGGTGGAGAAATTATTGGTTTATTATTAGGTGATAGTGTCGCTAGTTTGGCGTCCAATTTAATCGCATTTGGAGCAGACAGAGTGGTAACGGTGGAGCATCCACATTTAAAATCATATACTTCGGATGGCTATAGCCAAGCGATTTTAGCTGTTTGTGACCAAGAAAAGCCAGAAGCAATTGTAATTGGTCATACATCGCTAGGTAAAGACTTATCGCCAAAAATTTCATCTCGATTAAAATCGGGACTAATTTCTGACGTAACTGAAATTGAAGGATCAGGTGACAGTGCATTATTTATTCGCCCAATCTATTCAGGAAAAGCTTTTGAAAAAGTAAAAATTAAAGATGGTATTGTATTTATTACAATTCGTCCAAATAATATTGCGCCACTTGAAAAAGATGCAGGACGCACTGGTTCAGTTGAATCTCTATCAGTAGAGATTACAAATTTACGTACAATTATTAAAGAAGTTGTTCGTAAAACGACTGAAGGTGTAGATTTATCAGAAGCTAAAGTTGTAGTAGCAGGTGGACGTGGTGTGAAATCTTCTGAAGGTTTCGAGCCATTACAAGAATTAGCAAAATTACTTGGTGGAGCTGTTGGTGCGTCCCGTGGTGCTTGTGACGCTGACTATTGTGATTACTCACTACAAATTGGCCAAACAGGTAAAGTTGTAACTCCAGATTTATATATTGCAGCTGGTATTTCAGGTGCCATTCAACATTTAGCAGGTATGTCGAATTCAAAAGTAATCGTTGCAATTAATAAAGACCCAGAAGCAAATATCTTTAAAGTTGCAGATTACGGAATCGTGGGAGACTTATTTGAAGTTATTCCATTAATGATTGAAGAAATTAAAGCATTAAAAGTTGGATCATAATATGTCGAATGAAAGCCCTTCTATTGAGAAATAGTAGGGCTTTTTACATTGCTTATTTAATTAATTTTATGAAAATAAGATGTAAATTTTTTATGCTAATTTCAGTTCACTTTACTAACACTCATTTAATTCGCGTGCTATACTACATTAAGATGTTAGATTTAAGGAGGCTATGAAAATGGCAATTGTACATGTAACAGATCAAAACTTTAACGAAGAAATCGCTAACGGTGTTGTATTAGTAGACTTTTGGGCTACTTGGTGTGGACCTTGTAAAATGATCGCACCAGTTCTAGAAGAAATCGATTCTGAAATTGGCGACCAAGTAAAAATTGCAAAATTAGATGTTGATAATAATCAAGCTACTGCTGCAGAATATCAAGTAATGTCAATCCCAACTTTACTATTATTTAAAGATGGTCAACAAGTTGCAAAAACTGTTGGATTCCAACCGAAAGAAGCTCTATTGGAATTCATCAATAGCAATAAATAATAATTTGCTAATAAACCGAGTACATAAGTGCTCGGTTTTTTTATTATCTTCTTAAATTAGAAACTGCTTGAATTATTTGAGGATACTGTGTTGGGCATAGGAGGATATTGAAGTAGAGCTTTAGTTAAGTGGGGTTTGGGTTAAGAGATATTAATGTGAGATTTATGTAAATAGGCGTTACGCGACATTTTCATGAGGAATCCGCAAAGTTTGTCTAATAAAATGGCTGCTCATACGTGACACCTAAAGAAGAATTTCAACACAATCACCAAAACAAGCAGCAACCCTATCATTTAACTAAGCACTATCAAACTCAAACTCATAACTTCCACAAACTACTAAACCAATCGATTTTCAAAAGATTCTACAAATTTTAAATTAAATTGACTTTTTCTCGCATTTGTAATGTTAAACAACTTATAATATTGAAAAACCCCATTTTAGGTGATACCCAATGAATGAAAACATTCAAAATAAATTATCGATTTTACCTGATGAACCTGGTTGCTATTTGATGAAAGATCGTCAAGGAACCATCATTTATGTAGGTAAAGCAAAAATATTAAAAAACCGTGTTCGTTCCTATTTCACTGGTTCTCATAATGGGAAGACCCAATTACTAGTCAGTGAAATTGAAGACTTTGAATATATTGTTACTTCTAGTGATTTAGAAGCTCTCATTTTAGAATTAAATTTAATTAAACTTCATGACCCTAAATATAACATTATGTTAAAGGACGATAAAACGTATCCTTACATAAAAATAACAAATGAAAAATACCCTAGAATCCTAATTACTCGAAAAGTAAAAAAAGACAAAGCCAAGTATTTTGGTCCCTATCCAAATGCTGGTGCAGCGACCGAAACGAGAAGATTGTTAGATCGTATCTATCCTTATCGAAAATGCAATAATCTTCCAGATCGTGTTTGTTTATATTATCATCTTGGGCAATGTTTAGCCCCTTGTGTTAAAGATATTGATCCAACAGTATTTGATGAAATGACTGAAGAAATTTCTAAATTTCTTAATGGGGGCTTTGAAGAAGTAAAAGAGAACCTTGAAAAGAAAATGGTTGAAGCTGCTGAAAAATTAGAATTTGAAAGAGCAAAAGAGTTTCGTGACCAAATTCAGCATATTGAAACTGTCATGCAAAAACAAAAAATTGTGACGGGTGATATGTCAAATCGTGATGTATTTGGTTACGCAGTAGAAAAAGGCTGGATGTGTGTTCAAGTATTTTTTGTACGACAAGGAAAACTCATTGAGCGAGACGTTTCCATTTTTCCAGTGTATCAAGACCCAGAAGAGGAATTTCTTACATTCCTAGGTAGGTTCTATGACATCCCTGAACATATCAAGCCTAAAGAAATTTTTATTCCAACTAATATTGATAAAACATTGTTAGAGAAACTGCTTGAAGTGAAAGTATTTACCCCAAAACGAGGCTCTAAGAAAGAATTGGTTGAGCTAGCAATGAAGAATGCCGAAATAGCCATCCGCGAAAAATTCCAACTTATTGAACGGCAAGAGGAAAGAACAATTGGGGCTTGTCAAGAACTAGGTAATGCTTTGTCAATTGCTACGCCACTTCGCATTGAAGCATTCGATAATAGTCATATGCATGGAACCGATGCTGTTTCGGCAATGATCGTTTTTATTGATGGAAAGCCTGCGAAGAAAGAATATCGTAAGTATAAGCTTAAAGAAGCTGCGGCCTATGATGATTACGGCTCTATGCAAGAGGTAATACGTAGAAGATATACTCGGGTACTGAAAGAAAATCTTCCATTGCCGGATTTAATTATAATTGATGGTGGAAAAGGGCAAATGGAAGTTGCTAGGGAAGTAATTGAGGATGAGTTAGGATTATATATCCCGATTGCAGGACTAGCAAAGGATGAAAAGCATAATACATCTCAATTATTATTTGGTGAACCACCAGTACCAGTAGCAATGAAGAGGACAAGTGACGGCTTCTATTTACTACAACGTATTCAAGATGAAGTTCACCGTTTTGCAATTACCTTTTTACGTCAGCAACACCAAACAAATGCCATTCATTCAGTGCTTGATGATATTGAAGGGATTGGACCAAAACGTAAACAGCAATTATTAAAACATTTTGGATCTGTGAAGAAAATTCGCGAAGCTTCAGTAGAAGAACTACAAAGTGCAAATATACCCGTAAAGCTTGCTGAATCAATCTACCTTCATTTTCATAAAGATTCAACTGAGTAGCTGAATTTTAGAATAGTTTTGTAGTATTAAAGGGGGAATATACATGGCAAGTATTGTGATTAAATTAGATGAACTATCTTTTACATCAACTGATCGAATACAACAAATTACTAAAAAAATTATTAATGAAAAAGAAAAAGGATTAAAGGTAGTTGTCGTAGTTCCTTCAAATCAGTTATTTGATGAAAACCTGAGTCAGTACGCATATTCAATATCTGATCAACCTACTAAAAGGGAATTAGAAACTATTCGCTCAACAAACGCTCAAATAGCAAGTAGCTTACTTGCTATTGCGCTCAATAAGGTTGGACATAATGCAGTCTCGTTAACAGGATGGCAAGCAGGAATATCAACAATTACTCCGAAGCGTACAGTTTTAATAGAACATATTAAAAGTGAAAATATTAACCATTTTTTAAGTGAAGGAACTATTCCTATAATTGCCGGCGGTCAGGGAATTGATAAGGAGAATAACATAGCACTTTTAGGCGATGGTGGAGTTGAAACAACTGCCGTAGCAGTTGCAGTGGCTATTGAGGCAGAAAGAGTTGACATTTACACAAATGCAACAGGTGTTTTCACCGCAGATCCAAACATGGTGAAAGCAGCAAGAAAATTAAAACAGATTTCTTATGATGAAATGTTGGAAATATCACATTTAGGATCTAAGATTATACATCCCCGTGCAGTAGAATTAGCAAAAAGATATAATATGCCATTAGTTGTCTGCTCAAGTACAGAGAACGAACCAGGTACAATGATAAAGGGAGAGGTAGAAATGGAGAGAAATTTAATCGTTCGTGGGGTTGCCTATGAAACAGATATAATTCGGTTAACAGTTGGCTATGATTCTTATGAGCAAGCATCATTAGCTAGTCTATTTACTACATTAGCTGAAAACCATATAAATATTGATATCATTGTTCAGGCAGTAATTGACGGGGTAAAACCAACAGTCTCTTTCTCGATTGATAAAGAGGATTTTGCTGAAGCTATAAATGTGCTGGAAACAAATAAAAGTATACTAGGTTTTAGTTTTGCGGATTTTGAAGTTGGCTTAGCGAAAATTTCAATTGTAGGTTCTGGTATGGCGTCAAACCCTGGTGTTGCGGCTCGAATGTTCGAACGCTTAAGAAAAGACAACATAAACGTAAAAATGGTAAGTACTTCTGAAATAAAAGTATCCGTAGTTGTTCCGCAGGATGATATGGTTCGTGCAGCCAATGCATTACACGATGAATTTAATTTAGTAGAAGAATTATTATAATTGACTATCTACATATTTAAGTAAACCTTTAGAGTCATAAATAGAATTGGATCTTTAAAGAAAGGCAGCTCCTGGTAGTACACTTAGGAGCTGCCTTCATTTAACTTATTTTTTCTTTTACGTCCCATTTCACAGTGAATTGAACGATATTACTTTTTTCCTTTTTCTCATCGTAACATTCTGTTAAATACCCTTTAAAGACTTGGATCTGCTCTGCTATAAAACCAGCCTCCAAACGGAATTTTCGCTTCTCAATGTTAAATAAATCGGGTTCGTTCTTTAGTTGGAAAATATATCCATCTTTCATTTCCTTTTCTAAAGACAATTCTCCCCAACCTGCATCTTCAAAAAATGAAACAATTAATTGAATGTCACTACATGGGAATTTTCTAGCAATATCTTTTCCTACCCAATAAAGTACATCATCTTCATGTTTTCCAAGAATAGATGGTAGTACATAATCTCTTAAAATTTCATATCCAAATACTGGAATAGTTTTGCCTTGGGATGTCATAATTTTAATTACCTCTTTCTGTAAGGAAACATAATATTTCAAATTTTATGCAAAATTTCTGTACATTTATACGAAAAAATTTTGTCTAAATTATGTAGTAAAAATTCCAAGTTGCCTTGACGGTGCACCCCGATGAGAGTACAATGGACATGTCATATTATTGTACCATGATGAGATATGCAGTCAATGTTTGAACGATTATTAATCATGAAGATATTGGCTCACTATTTTTAAGTACTTGAGGGGGGTTATCAACTTGACGAAGAATCAGGAGTTTTATTGGCGCCGCTTACATTCTCTATTAGGACTAGTTCCTGTAGGTTTGTTCTTACTGGTGCACTTTACCATTAACTTTACAGCAACAAAAGGTGCAGAAGAGTATAATCAAGCTGCTGGATTAATGGAGTACATGCCATTTTTAAACGTTGTTGAATGGATTGTTATTTATATACCATTATTATTCCATGGTTTGTATGGTGTGTTTATTGCCTTTACAGCAACAAACAACGTACAACGTTTTGGAACATTCCGTAACTGGATGTTTGTAATACAACGTTTTACAGGTATTTTCCTAGTTGTATTCATCGCATGGCACATTTTCCAAACTCGTATCCAAAAAGCGCTTGGTGCTGAAGTTGGCTATGATATGATGCATGATATCGTTTCCAATCCTTGGATGTTAGCGTTCTATATCGTAGGTATCCTATCAGCAACTTTCCACTTATCAAATGGTATCTGGGCATTCTTAGTAAGCTGGGGTATTACTCAATCACCTAAATCACAAAAAGTTGCTACTTATGTAACAATGGTGTTCTTTGTAGTATTCAGCGTTGCTTTCGTAGCTGCAATTCTTGCTTTCGTGTAAAAGTTGTTCGAATATCAGATAGTAAATTATGAGGAGTGAGGAATAATCATGGCGAAAAGTAAAATAATCGTCGTAGGTGGCGGATTAGCTGGCTTAATGGCAACAGTCAAAGCTGCTGAAGAAGGCACTGAAGTAGAATTATTCTCATTAGTTCCCGTTAAACGTTCACACTCTGTTTGTGCTCAAGGCGGAATTAATGGAGCTGTTAATACAAAAGGTGAAGGGGATTCTCCATGGATCCACTTTGATGATACAGTTTATGGTGGAGACTTCTTAGCGAACCAACCACCTGTTAAAGCTATGTGTGATGCCGCACCTGGTATCATTCACTTATTCGACCGTATGGGTGTTATGTTCAACCGTACCCCAGAAGGTTTACTTGACTTCCGTCGTTTCGGTGGTACATTACATCACCGTACAGCTTTCGCTGGTGCGACAACTGGTCAACAATTACTTTACGCTTTGGACGAGCAAGTTCGTAGTCATGAAGTAGCTGGTCTTGTAACGAAATACGAACACTGGGAATTCCTTGGAGTTGTTATAGACGACGATGGAGTTTGCCGTGGTATCGTTGCTCAAAATATGCAAACTGAAGAAATCCTATCATTCCGTTCAGATGCTGTTATTATGGCAACTGGTGGTCCTGGTATCATCTTCGGTAAATCAACAAACTCAGTAATCAACACTGGTTCTGCAGCATCAATTGTTTACCAACAAGGTGCTTCATATGCTAATGGTGAATTCATCCAAATTCACCCAACTGCGATCCCTGGTGATGACAAAAACCGTTTAATGTCTGAATCAGCTCGTGGTGAAGGTGGTCGTATTTGGACTTATAAAGATGGTAAGCCTTGGTACTTCTTAGAAGAGAAATATCCAGCTTATGGTAACTTAGTACCTCGTGATATCGCAACTCGTGAAATCTTCGATGTATGTGTTAACCAAAAACTAGGTATCAATGGTGAGAACATCGTTTATCTTGATTTATCACACAAAGATCCACATGAATTAGATGTTAAACTTGGTGGTATCATCGAAATCTATGAAAAATTCGTAGGTGATGATCCTCGTAAACTTCCAATGAAAATCTTCCCTGCGGTACACTACTCAATGGGTGGATTATGGGTAGATTACGACCAAATGACAGAAATTCCTGGTCTTTTTGCTGCTGGTGAATGTGATTACTCACAACACGGTGCTAACCGTCTTGGAGCAAACTCATTATTATCTGCAATTTACGGTGGATCTGTTGCTGGTCCGAATGCAGTTAGATATGTTAAGGGCTTGAAAAAGCATGCTGAAGATCTTCCACAATCTCTTTACGATGCTCGTGTTAAAGAAGAGCAAGAGAAATGGGATAATATCCTTAAAATGGACGGAACTGAAAACGCATACTTATTACACAAAGAACTTGGCGAGTTAATGACAGACAACGTAACAGTTGTTCGTTATAACGATCGTCTCGAAAAAACATATAACAAACTTGGTGAAATGTTAGAGCGTTGGGAAAATATCAACATCAACGACACTCAAAAATGGAGTAACCAAGGTGCTCACTTTACACGTCAATTGAAAAACATGTTATACCTTGCTCGTGTAATTACAAAAGGAGCACTTTTACGTAATGAATCACGTGGAGCGCACTATAAACCAGATTTCCCAGAACGTGACGATGAGAACTTCTTAAAAACAACTATGGCGAAGTTCAATCCACAAACTGGTGAACCTGAAATTAGCTACCAAGAGGTAGACGTTTCATTAATTCCACCTCGTAAACGTGACTATTCTTCTTAATTAATAAAGGGGGTCATTAATCATGACAACAGCCGTAGGAACGACTGGCAGAACGGTAAAACTTGAAATCCTGCGTCAAGATCGACAAGGTGAATCTACACGTTGGGAAAAATTCGAAGTACCTTACCGTCCTGGAATGAATGTTATCTCAGCTTTAATGTTTATCCAACAAAACCCAGTTACAGCTGATGGTCAAAACACTTCTCCTGTAACTTGGGACATGAACTGTCTTGAGGAAGTATGTGGCGCGTGTTCAATGGTTATTAATGGTCGTCCTCGTCAATCATGTTCTACATTGATTGACCAATTAGAACAACCAATTCGTCTTGAACCAATGAAAACTTTCCCAGTTGTTCGTGACTTACAAGTAGACCGTAGTCGTATGTTCAACGCACTTAAGAAAGTAAAAGCATGGGTTCCAATCGATGGTACTTACGATTTAGGCGAAGGACCACGTATGCCAGAACGTAAACGTCAATGGGCTTATGAATTATCTAAATGTATGACTTGTGGTGTTTGTATGGAAGCATGTCCAAACGTATCAGAAAAATCTTCGTTCATTGGACCAGCACCACTTTCACAAGTACGTTTATTTAATGCACATCCAACAGGTGCTATGACTAAAGACGAACGTTTAAATGCAATTATGGGAGATGGCGGCCTTGCAAACTGCGGTAACTCACAAAACTGTGTAGCTGCATGTCCAAAAGGTATTCCTTTAACAACTTCTATTGCTGCTTTAAACCGTGCTACTACTGTTCAAATGTTCCGTAACTTCTTCGGATCTGACCATATGGTAGACTAATAATACAAATCTTTTAACCACTTCTTGAGTGATTAAAAATTATTGAAGGACATCTACGTCAATTTATTGACTTTAGATGTCCTTCTTTTCATTCCTTGCATACTATGAATATATAATTCTCAAATAATTGGATTTCGTTATCAAAAAATAAAGTTTCATGATTCACATAGCATAAACATAATAATTATTCACTTTGAACCTATTTTGAATTTTGATAGGTAGTATACAGTTCAAATTGTTACAACAATTCACCCAGAGTAAATATTGTAGAATCGTAGAAATGGAAGTTATAGTATTATCAAAGTAAAATATACAATACAAAAGCAAAAGGGGTTGTGGAGTATGAGAGCAATTTACATTGATGATCCAATTAAATGGGAAGAAGATTTTTCGTTTCACATTGAGGTGAAAGTACGATTTTCAGAAACAGATATGTATGGTCATTTAAATAATACTGTTCCATTTATTTATTTTGAAGAAGCTAGAATTGAATATTTTAAGTCTATTGGTTATAACGAATGGGCTTCAGAAGAATCAGAGAAGATAATTGTCGTTGCAGACCTACAATGTGATTTCTTAAAACAAGTTTACTTTGATGAGACTCTCAAAATCTATGTGAAAGCTGCACATGTTGGGACATCTTCAGTTGACATTCATTATTTAGTTAAAAACGCACATGACCAAACAGTATTCACTGGCCGTGGTGCAATGGTACAGATAAATAAATCAACAGGAAAGGGAACACCTTGGACAGAAAAAGAAAAATTAATATTGCATGGGAAATAGTTAAAACGCCCTCACAGCATAAACACTCTCAACATACTTTACATAGAAGAGGAGATAGGAGGGTGTTGCCTTATGAATAGCCCGCAGCATCGTTCGCTTTTGACGAAAAGAGAACGTGAAATTTTCCAATTATTAATTTTAGACTATACAACGAAGGAAATTTCGCAAAAGCTGAATATTAGCGAGAAAACGGTGCGTAATCATATTTCAAACACGATTCAAAAACTAGGTGTATCAAGTAGATCACAAGCACTGATTGAATTGCTGAGGCTAGACGAATTATCATTACACTGATTGGATACTTGCTATTTAAAATAAAACACTTCAAAATAGTATTAACTTCATTTATAAAATTCACCATTTGAATGAGTACCCTTCTAAATTAATGGTGTTAATCTTATAATGCTTTTAGAAAGTTAGTATGTTGGCGGTGGGAGAATTGTCTTAATGCATTCAAACTGATATAAAAAGTTGAATGGAAAAGAGACAAGGACAGTGCGAAGTGTTATTATGTAGCAGGTTGAAACAATTATTGAAAAGATGTCGTTTAAATAAACGACTTCTCGTGTTTAAGTTGTACTAATACTTAATGCAACATATTTATTTAAATATGTGGCAATGTATCATTTGAAAATGAGTTAAGCTTTTTTGGTTACTGAATCGGGCAATATGACAATCGGGATGTTTTCGAATACAATGATTGAATGACAACCGAAGTGAAATTTAAATGAAATGCAAATGAAATTCAGTGCATATTCGTTACGATATACCGCCTAATTTACAACAACTTAAAAGCAACATACTTTAGTAAAAAATAAAAAATACTAATTATAGGATATGGGTTTGAGAATTCACTATGGGGAATTCTCTTATCTGTGTGATTATGAAAGGTAGCAAAGAGTAAAGGATCGAGGCGGTTTTATGAATGCCCCAATTGGCGTAATTGATTCTGGTGTTGGTGGTTTAACTGTAGCAAAGGAAATTATGAAGGTTTTACCACATGAAACCATTTATTATATTGGTGATACTGCAAGATGTCCTTATGGGCCTAGAAACAAACAGGAAGTACGGACATTTACATGGCAAATGGCTAAAGCTCTACAACGTATGAATATAAAGATGTTAGTCATTGCATGTAACACAGCAACAGCTGCTGCTTTGGAGAGTTTGCAGCAAAAATTGCCAATACCTGTTATAGGAGTCATTAATCCAGGTGCAAGAGCCGCTGAAAAAAAGACTAAACGAAATGAAATCGTAGTATTGGCAACAGAAGGAACAATCAAGAGTGGCGCATACGAAAATGCACTACTTTCTTTAAGTTCGAAGGCGAAAATAATTCCTCTTGCTTGCCCTACTTTTGTTCCACTTGTAGAAAGTGGAGAGTATGAAGGGCAATTTGCATTCGACTTAGTAGCAAATGGATTAAAACCACTCGTAAAGGAAAAATTTGATACAGTTATTTTAGGATGTACCCATTATCCAATCCTTCAACACCATATTGAAAAGGTAGTTGGACCAAATGTAACAGTACTTTCTTCTGCAGAAGAAACAGCAAAAGAAGTTGAGGAATGGTTGGCGTATAATGGTCAAATCAATTGTAGTGGTGAATTGCCTCACCATATATTTCATACAACAGGATCTGTACCGATTTTTAAAATGATTGCGGAGAAGTGGCTAGAAAAAGATTCCCTAGACATACGCCGCATCTATTTATAAATTTCTCGAGGTGCAAAACAGCAGATAATTATGAATATCCAAACTCAATTTGTTTGGTTGTATAGCGTGCCTGGTACCATTGAGTACTAGGCACAATTTTATCTCACAATAACCGATACTTTTCGAGTCAAAGGTTTAATCATAATTTACAATAAAACCATTAGGAGAGGGAAGTTCTCTTCTAATTTAGTTATGTTTAGGAGGACAAGCTATGAGCAGACATGATGGCCGTGCATCAAACGAATTAAGAAATGTAAAAATTGAATCCAACTATTTAATTCATCCAGAGGGATCTGTGTTGATCCAAGTAGGAAATACAAAAGTTATTTGTACTGCTACCATTGAAGAAAAAGTACCTGGATTCTTACGAGGACAAGGTAAGGGGTGGATTACTGCTGAATATTCGATGTTGCCACGGGCTACTGCTGAAAGAACGGTACGTGATGCTTCTCGAGGTAAGATTAACGGTCGTACTATGGAAATACAACGACTTATTGGACGAGCTTTACGTTCAGTCGTTGATTTAGAAGCATTAGGGGAAAAAACATTATGGGTTGATTGCGATGTTATTCAAGCTGATGGAGGAACACGAACAGCGTCTATAACGGGTGCATTTGTTGCATTAACCCAAGCTATTGCGAAACTCCATGAAATGAAATCATTTTCAAAATTCCCTGTTACAGACTTTTTGGCAGCGACAAGTGTTGGTTTTATCGAAGAAATTGGTGCGGTTCTAGATCTAGATTATATTGAAGATTCTTCTGCAAATGTTGATATGAACCTAGTAATGACAGGCAGTGGACGTTTTGTAGAAATCCAAGGTACTGGTGAGGAATCGACATTCTCCAGAGATGATTTAAACACATTACTTTCGCTTGGAGAAAAGGGGATTAGCGAACTAATCACTCTTCAAAAAGAGGTATTAGGGGAAACGACTAAATTAGTAGGTTATAAAAAGTTATAAGAACAATGGGTCCAGTAATGGAAATAAAATAATTGAGTGTATTTACAGGTTAATGTTTGGAGGAATTATTATGAAACAAGTCGTCATTGCAACAAAAAATAAAGGGAAAGCAAAAGACTTTGAGGCACTATTTTCACCTCTTGGTTATGATGTTGTTACTATGTTTGAAGTAGCTCCGGATATGGAAATAGAAGAGACCGGTACAACATTTGAAGAAAACGCTATTCTTAAGGCTGAAACGCTTTCTCGTGAGCTTGGTAAGCTTGTCATTGCGGATGATAGTGGATTAGCTGTAGATGCCTTAAATGGCGAACCAGGGGTATATTCGGCACGATACGCTGGTGACCATGATGATGCAGCAAATATTGTAAAAGTATTGGAAAAGTTACAAGGTGTTCCTGAATCAGATCGAACAGCGCGTTTTTGTTGTGCTCTAGCAATTGCCGGACCAAATCTTGAAACTTTTACTTTGTTTGGGACATGTGAAGGGATTATTCTTAATGAAAAACGTGGCTCGAACGGATTTGGCTATGATCCGATTTTCTATGTCCCCGAACTAGGCAAAACAATGGCAGAGTTAAGCCCAGAGGAAAAAGGTGCAATATCTCATCGTGGCAATGCAATTCGCAAACTAGCTGAAGAATTACCAACTTTATTGAAATAATTGCATTATAAGGGGATGGCAATTTTTCTATTTCATGAAGTTGGTGGATTCTTTCTATACTGGGAATTACTGCTATTGAAAAAGAGGTGATGAAATGAAACTTTTAGTTATGAGTGATACTCATGGGGATGCCGAAGTCATCAAACGGGTTCGAGAAAGACATAATGATGTAGATTTCTTCATACATTGTGGTGATAGTGAACTTTCTTATGATCATGACTTTTTATCTGATATGAAGCGAGTGAGAGGCAATTGTGATCGAGATACCCATTTTCCTGATGAACTCTCTTTTAAAGTCTCGGGTAAGAAAATCTTTGTAACACATGGGCATTTATTTAATGTGAAATCTACTATAATGAATTTATTTTATCGTGCGAAAGAACTTGAAGCTGATGTTGTATTTTTTGGTCATTCACATGTATTAGGCTGTGAGCTTGTGGATAACGTATTATTTGTGAATCCAGGTAGCCTTCTAAAACCAAGAGGGATTGAAGATAAGAGTTATACAATTGTGGAACTTGTAGATGAAACATGGGTTGTTACCGGCCTTACGTCTGAAGGAATCGAGATTTTCTCAAAACAATTCATCATTAAGTAGTGAACAAAATTA
>Ga0182747_1000884_pt1 | contig 25352 bp, 27 predicted proteins | sample eDN3rd30CBELigBY_FD_128526 | JGI IMG/M metagenome (GOLD analysis project Ga0182747, IMG submission 128526) | Enriched backyard soil microbial communities from Emeryville, California, USA - eDNA 3rd pass 30_C BE-Lig BY (version 2) (version 2) | ecosystem: Environmental > Terrestrial > Soil >...
CAAGCACGTGCACATCCTGAACCTGAACGGCAGCGGCATCTCGGTCAACGGCGCCAGCGTGCTGGCGTTCTCGTCGTCGCTGGAGTGGAACGTCGAACGGGTCAAGGGCGGCAGCATCGCCGCGGGTGGTCTGTTCAACACGACGCTGCGCGGCACCGGTTGGGTCGCCATCACCACCGACGGCGAGCCGGTCGTGCTCGACGCCGCGGAGGCGCCCACGTTCGCCGACACCGACGCGATCGTCGCCTGGTCGGCCGATCTGCAGACGAGCCTGAACTCCACCATGACCGCGGGCGGCGCCATCGGCCGCGGTTCGGGCGAGGCCGTTCAGGTCACGTTCGCCGGGCAGGGCTTCGTGATCGTCCAGCCGTCGGAGGGCCGGGCCACCGCTCAGTAGCCGCCCTCGGGTGGCAGCATCTCGCCCCGGACGCCGAGCAGGCGGACGGGGCGAGAGTCGTTCAGGGCGTCGAACAGCGCGAGCGCGGTGTCGGCGATGAGTTCGGCGTCGAAGGTCGGCTCGGGGAGTTTGCGACTGCGGTTGAACGTGAAGAACGGAGCGAACCGCACCTTCAGGTGCACGCGTTGACAGGCGCGGTCTTCTTCGCGGAGATCGACCACGACCTGGCGCGCCAGGACCCGGACGGCCTCGTCGATCTGGTCCCGACCGGTCAGGTCCTGCTGGTAGGTCGTCTCGTGACCGTGTGCGCGAGCGACCCAGGGCGTGTCGTCGACCTGTGTCTGGCCCAGTCCTCGTCCGAGACGACCGATGTGTGGGCCGGTGTTGGGTCCGAACTCGCCCATCAGTGGCTCATCGGGGCTGTCGGCCAGTTGTCGCACCGTCTCGATGCCCAGCCCGTTGAGCCGTTCGGCGATCCGGGGTCCGATGCCCCACAGCGCCTGAACGGGTCGCTCGCCCATGACCTCGAACCAGTTGCTCCGGTCGAGCCGGAAGACGCCTCGCGGCTTGTCGAAGTCGGTCGCGATCTTGGCTCGTGTCGTGGTGTCCCCGATCCCGACCGAACAGTGCAGGCCGGTGGCGTCGAGGACAGTGCGCTGCAGGTCACGGGCCGCCGCGATCGGGTCATCGGTGTCCAGGCCGACGAACGCCTCGTCCCAGCCCAGTACCTGTACGACCGCGCCCGGATACCCACGCAATGCGGCCATGACCGTGTCGGAGGCTGCTTCGTAGACCGGGAAGTCGACCGGCAGAACGACCGCGTCGGGGCACTTGCGCACCGCGATGCGCAACGGCATGCCGGAGCGCACGCCGAACTCGCGGGCTTCGTACGAGGCGGTCGACACGACGGCACGTTCGGTCGGGTCGCCGCGACCGCCGACAATGAGCGGCCGACCCTCCAGGCCGGGTCGGCGCCGGATCTCCACGGCAGCCAGGAACATGTCCATGTCGACGTGGAAGATCCAGCCGGTCACAACACCCAGACCGCCCCGGCGATCGGCGGAGCCAGGGCGACCAGCAACCACGGTGAGAGCATCCGACCCTGAACGATGATGCGCACGCCGATGTACGTCAGGATCGAGATGACTGCCGACATCACGAGCAGACCGATCGCATTGTCGCGGCGTCCGGGATCGTCGATGATGTGCTGGGCCACGACGATCAGCCCGAAGACGCCGTGCTCGGTGACCGCGATCAAGATGATCGACGCGACACGCCGCCGAACCCGGTCCAGCGCCTCGCGTTTGCGCATGACCTCAGCGGAGAACGTCTGCTGCGACACCGGTCCTCCTCGGCCAGGCGACGAAGTACCCCCGACGGGTCTCCGTCGCCGCCATTCTGTCAGCCAGCAGGCTGCGGTCAGCCAGCGGCTCCTCCCCGAATCACTCCGCTGAAAGTTCGTCCCCGATCCATGCTGCAAGGGCCTGCGGCCGTTGGGGCACGGGATCGGGGACGAAGTACCCCCGACGGGATTCGAACCCGCGCTACCGGCGTGAAAGGCCGGCGTCCTAGGCCGCTAGACGACGGGGGCTTGGGACTCGGACAGTCTAGTGGTAGGCGGAGATCTGAGTTCGGGCAGGATGGACAACGTGGTCGAGGTCGATGAAGAGCGGTTCGCCGAACTGGTGGGCGACGCGTTCGACACGCTGCCTCCCGAGTTGGCCGCGTTGATGGACAACGTGGTCCTGTTCATCGAGGACGATCCACCCGCGGACGACCCCGATCTGCTCGGCCTGTACGACGGCGTACCGCTGACCGAACGCGACTCGTCCTACGGCGGCGTTCTGCCCGACCGGATTTTCGTCTACCGCAATCCGACCTTGGCGATCTGCGATACCGAGGCGGACGTCGTCGAAGAAGTCGGCATCACCGTGGTCCACGAGATCGCGCACCACTTCGGCATCGACGACGAACGCCTGCACGAACTGGGGTATGCATGACGATCGACATCCGGCGTGCCGCCGACCGTTACCTGACCGAGAGCGACGGCAAGCGCACGTGGCACTCGTTCTCCTACGGCGCCCACTACGACCCCGACAACGTCGGATTCGGGCCGATCCGCGCGATCAACGTCGAACACCTCGCGGCAGGTGCCGGCTACGCAACGCACCGCCACAGCGACGTCGAGATCGTCACCTGGGTGCTCGACGGCGCACTACGTCACACCGACAGCGCGGGCGGAGGAGGGATCGTTCGCCCGGGCACCGCGCAGCGGCTGAGCGCCGGTGACGGTGCCGAACACTCCGAGGTCAACGATTCGGACACCGAGCCGCTGGTGTTCGTCCAGATGATGCTGGCGTCCGAACGGGTGGGCGAACCGGAGTACGCATCCGCTGACATCCCGGAACGGACGGGCGTCCTACTGCCGACGGTCGACATCCACGCGCCCGCACATCTGTCGGTACTGCGCCTCGCGCCCGAGGAACGCGTGCTCGTTCCGGCGGCGCCGCGCAGCCTGGTCCACGTCACCCGTGGTGCCGTGCTGCTGCGCGACACCCTGCTGCACGAGGGCGACGAGGCGCGCCTGACGGGTGCGGGGCCGTACGATCTTGGTGCCGCCGGTTCCGGTGGCGAAGTCCTCGTCTGGCAGCTGGAGTCCTGATGACCGTCCTCGTCCTGAACGGCCCGAACCTCGGGCGGCTCGGCAAACGTGAACCCGATGTGTACGGATCGACCACGTACGACGGCCTGGTGGCGCGCTGCACCGAGGTCGCCGGCGAGGTCGGCCTCGAGGTCGAGGTGCGACAGACCGATGTCGAATCAGAGCTCATCGGCTGGCTTCACGAGGCGGCTGACGCCGGGTCACCGGTGATCCTCAATGCAGGCGCCTGGACACACACGTCCGTCGCGGTACGCGACGCCGCTACGCAGCTGACCGCGCCCTTGGTCGAGGTACATCTGTCGAACGTCCACGCGCGCGAGCAGTTCCGGCACCATTCGTACCTGTCCGACATCGCCACCGCGGTGGTCGTCGGCATGGGAGTCGAGGGCTACGCGGCAGCGCTGCGGTACCTCTCGACCAACTAGTTGACACCCGCAACCACTGTTGTCGGCTGCGCGGAGTAGCGTGGGCACCGTGAAGGGTTGGGAGTCCCATTCCGAGGCCGTCGATCGGCTGGCCGCCTCGTATCGACGCATTCCGATCGGCGCCAAGGTGCGGCTGGCCAAACGCACGTCCAACCTGTTCCGACCACGCGCAGCCAACGACGCACCCGGCCTCGACGTCAGTGGCCTGGACGGCGTCATCGCGATCGATCGAGAGGCGCTGACGGCCGACGTCCAGGGCGTCTGCACGTACGAGGACCTGGTCGACGCGACCCTCCCGTACGGCCTGATGCCGTACGTCGTGCCCCAACTGCGCACCATCACACTGGGCGGCGCCGTCACTGGCCTCGGCATCGAGTCGACGTCGTTCCGCAACGGCCTGCCGCACGAGTCCGTGCTGGAGATGGACGTGTTCACCGGCGCCGGTGAGGTCATCACCGCCACCGCGGACAACGAGCATGCGGACCTGTTCGATGCATTCCCCAACTCCTACGGCAGCCTCGGCTACGCGACCCGCCTGAAGATCAAGCTCGAGAAGGTGCCGCCGTACGTCGCGCTTCGGCACGTGCGAATGCCCGACGCGGTGTCGGCGGTCAAGACGATCGAGGAGATCTGCGAATCGGGCGAGTACCTGGGGCTGCGGGTCGACGGCCTCGACGGCACCGCGTTCAGCCCCGACGAGATCTATCTGACGCTCGCGCACTTCACCGACGAACCGCAACGCACCAGCGACTACACCGGCCAACAGGTCTACTACCGCTCGATCCAGGAGCGGGAGTCCGACGCACTCACAATCCACGACTACATCTGGCGCTGGGACACCGACTGGTTCTGGTGCTCAGGGGCGTTCGGCGCGCAGAACCTGATCGTCCGGCGGCTGTGGCCGAGCCGGTGGCGGCGCAGCGACGTGTTCCACAAGATCGTGGGTCTCGACGAGCGCATCGGCATCAGCAAGGTTCTCGACCGGATCAAGAAGGTGCCGGGGCGTGAGCGCGTCATCCAGGACATCGAAGTCCCGGTCGGCCGGCTGCCGGAGTTCCTGGAATGGTTCGACGCCGAGGTCGGCATGCGACCGGTGTGGCTGTGCCCGCTGCGCACACAGCGTCCCTGGCCGGTGTATCCGCTCGCGACGGGCGAGGTGTACGTCAACGCCGGGTTCTGGGGCACGGTCGTGGTGCCGGCCGACGCGCCGGGCGGCTACGTCAACCGCAAGGTCGAGGACGCGGTCCACGACCTCGACGGTCACAAATCCTTGTACTCGGAGGCCTTCTACGACCAGGAGACCTTCGAGGCCATGTACGGCGGCGAGACGCTCGCGGCCGCACGCCGTCGGTATGACCCCGACGCACGTCTGAGTACGTTGTACGAGAAAGCGGTGAGGAACTCATGAGCGTTCAGATCGAGACCCGGCTGACGATCGCCGATGCGCTGGAGCGGCTGATGAAGGACGGCATGCCGTTCCGATTCGAGGCATTCGACGGCAGTGTCAGCGGACCTGAGGACGCCCCGATCCGGCTGCGGCTGCTCACCGAGCGCGGGCTGGCCTATCTGATGACCGCGCCCGGTGATCTGGGGTTCGCCCGTGCCTACGTGTCGGGTGACCTCGAGGTCGACGGCGTGCATCCGGGCAATCCGTACGAGGCGATGAAACTGCTGATGAGCCAACTGCGCTTCAAGGTGCCGTCGGCGGCCGAGATGCTGCAGATCGTCCGCAGCCTGGGGTTCGGCAATCTCAAGCCGCCCACGCCGCCGGCCGAGGAGCACCTGCCCAAGTGGCGTCGCGCGTTCGAGGGGCTGCGGCACAACAAGAAGCGGGACGCCGAGGCGATCCACCACCACTACGACGTGTCGAACCGTTTCTACGAACTGGTGCTGGGCCCGTCGATGACCTACACGTGCGCGGTCTTCCCCACGCTCGAGGCATCGCTGGAGGAAGCGCAGTACGAGAAGTACGACCTGATCGCACGCAAGCTGGACCTCAAGCCGGGCATGCGTCTGCTCGACATCGGCTGCGGGTGGGGTGGCATGGTGCGGCACGCCGCGAAGCACTACGGCGTCAAGGTCATCGGCGTGACGCTGTCGCGCGAGCAGGCCGCCTGGGCGCAGGCCGAGATCGAGCGCCAGGGGTTGCAGAACCTGGCCGAGGTGCGGTTCGGCGACTACCGCGACGTGGTCGAGACCGGCTTCGACGCCGTCAGTTCGATCGGCCTGACCGAGCACATCGGGGTGCGCAACTACCCGGACTACTTCGAGTTCATCGCGAGCCGACTCAAGGTGGGTGGCCGCATGCTGAACCACTGCATCACCCGGCCGCACAACAAGACCACGTCGACCGGCGCGTTCATCGACCGGTACGTGTTCCCGGACGGCGAACTGACGGGCGTCGGCCGCATCACGATGGCCGCCCAGGACGTCGGCATCGAGGTGCGTCATGTCGAGAACCTGCGCGAGCACTACGCGCTGACACTCAAGGGCTGGTGCGAGAACCTCGTCGAGCACTGGGACGAGGCGCTCGACGAGGTCACGCTGGGTCGCGCCAAGGTCTGGGGCATCTACATGGCCGGCTCGCGGCTGGCGTTCGAGCGCAACGAGATCGAACTGCACCACGTCCTGGGCGTCAAGGCCGCCCCCGACGGCGACGCCTCCTGGCCCCTCCGCCCCACCTGGCTCACCTGAGAGGACCGAATTCACGTAGTTCGGCCGAGGTGACGGAGTTCAAGCGTGGAGGGTCCGTATACGGGCGAGGGTGCGTGAATTCCGTCCCTCTTCTACGCTGCGGTGACCCTGGCGCGCTGAAGTTGGTCGATGACGACGGCGCGCTCGTGGCGCACGGCGTAGGACGAGAAGGCAAGCACACGATCTCCGCCGATGACGATTTCGTTGGCCCTAAACAGGTCGGCGTCCCAATGCCTCACCGCGAGGTGAGGAATACCGTGTACTTCCACCGCCAGTTGTTCGTCCTCGAACCATGCGTCGAGGAAGTAGCGTCCGTCCTTGCCCCGCACCGGCCGTTGGCGGATGGGTTTCGACAGGCCCGCGTGACGTCGAGCGTCCTCGAAGTCACGCTCCGGGAGTGACTGGATTCCTCCCGACGCGTCGAGAATGGATTCGATCACCAGCCCCCGTCGGCGCTGGGTCGGCCGCCGTTGCAGCGCCTCGCGCATCTGGCGAGTGCTGACCAGGCGCTGCTGGAACGATGCGATCGTGATGGCGCGCGCCAACCGGTCGTTGCTCGCCCAACTGGCGGCGTCGATGACGCTACGCGCGTTTCGTGTCCGACGCGGCCAGTGCGCGGCGAGCACGTCGTCGAGATCGAGGTGGATGCTCTGATGCATCTCGATGCCTGTGATATCGGGTTTACGCCCGCCGTTCGGGACGACGAGGTAGTCGTGTTCGGCGTCGAACCCGGTGAGTCCTGCAAGTTTGAGCGACGTCAGGCCGGCAAGTGCTGAACCGGGTGGAGACGCCGCGACGATCACCGCTTGTCGTTCGATGGTCGACAACGGACCATTGTGTGTGACGACGACGCCGCGAGTCGGGCGTTGCCAGGTGCCGCGGGCGAGTCGTCGCCGGACGACCGCGCGCCCGTGCTGGGTGATGGCTTCACTGGTCGATAGGACGTGCATACACGCGAGCGTCGTCCACCGACGGCATCATCGGAACCTCCATCCGGCAACCTGGGGATATCGCGCAGAGGCTCCGCGGCCTGTGGAAATGACGGAGTTCAAGCGTGGAGGGTCCGTATACGGGCCTGTGTGCGTGAACTCCGTCCAACCGGCCGAACTGCGTGAACTTCGTCCCTCAGGTGAGGTCGACGACGACGGGGGCGTGGTCGGAGGCGCCCTTGCCCTTGCGCTCCTCGCGGTCGATGAAGGCGTCGGTCACGCGGGCCTGCAGCGCGGGGGAGCCGAGGACAAAGTCGATGCGCATGCCGCGCTTCTTCGGGAACGACAGCTGCGTGTAGTCCCAGTACGTGTAGACGCCGGGGCCGGGAGTGTGCTGACGGGCCACGTCGGCGAATCCGGACTCGGTGAACGCGCGGAACGCGGCGCGCTCCGGCTCCGACACATGGGTTTTGCCCTCGAACACCGCCATGTCCCACACGTCGTCGTCCTCGGGGGCGATGTTCCAGTCGCCCACCAGCGCGATCTGGGCCTGCGGGTCTGCCTCCAGCCACTCGACACCGGACCGCCGCAGCCGCTCGAGCCAGGCCAGCTTGTAGTCGTAGTGCGGATGTCCCAACTCACGTCCGTTGGGCACGTACAGACTCCAGATCCGCACGCCGTCACACGTCGCGCCGATGGCCCGCGGTTCGACCACCTCGGGATCGCCGAACGCGGGCTGGTCGTCGGCGAACGCTGTGGCGATGTCGTCCAGCCCGACGCGCGACAGGATCGCCACGCCGTTCCACTGGTTCAGTCCCAGGTGCGCGTACTCATATCCCATCGCCGACAGTTCCAAGCCGGGGAACTGGTCGTCACGGCACTTGGTCTCCTGCAGGGCGAGCACATCGACGTCGTGGCGTTCCAGGAACGCGAGCACCCGGTCGATGCGGCTGCGGATCGAGTTGATGTTCCACGTCGCGATGCGCATGGCCCGAGACTAACTCTCACACCCAGGGGGACCCTCGTCGGCCGCCAGGTCGTCGGACAGTTCATCGACGACCAGCCGGTCGGCCGGGATGAACCGGGCTCGGTAGGCGGCGCGGCCCACCATGTGCGAGGCGACCGGCGAGGTGAGCAACTGCAGGGCGGCCGCCACCAGGATCATCGCGGTCGCGGCGACGGATTCGAGCCGGATGGCAGCGCCGGCCAGGATCAACAGCAGACCGAGCGTCTGCGGTTTGGTCGCGGCGTGCATCCGCGAGAACAGATCGGGCAGACGGACCAGCCCGATCGACGCGCACAGCGCGAGAGCCGCGCCCGAGATCAGGAGCGTTCCGGAGATGGCATCGGTCATCGCTGGTCCCCTTCGTCGGTCTGGGGGGCGAATCGCGCGATGCTCACCGATCCCAGGAATCCGACCAGCGCGAGCACGACGAGGATCGGCAGCGTCGTCGTACTGCGGCTGACGGCGGCCTCGATGCCGAACGCGCCGGCGGTCGCCGCCATCAGCACATCGGCGGCGACCGTGCGGTCGAGCATCGACGGTCCGCGCACGATGCGCGTGATGCACAGGATGCCGGTGACGCCGAGCATCCCGGCGCACACGAGGCCGACGACGGTCATCGGATCTGCTCCTCGGACGAGACGGTGGGCGTGCGGTCGGGCCCGAACGCCGCAAGAACCCGACGCTCCTGACCGAGGACCTGGGCGCGGACACGGTCGGGTGTGCCCGGCCGGTGAGCGTCCAGGATGTGCAGCCAGATCCGACTCCGGTCGGCGTCCAGATCGATCAGCAGCGAGCCGGGGACCAGCGAGACCAGCTCGGACGTGATGGTCATCAGCAGCTCGGACCGGCAGGTCAGGTCGACCCGGACCACGGCACTCAACGGCGGAGGCGCCGGACGCACCGCGATCCAGGCGACCTGCACGCTGGCGACCACCAGGTCGAAGCCGAAGCGCGCGATCAGGACGACCAGATGCCACGGGTGGACACGACCGGTGAACATCCGTGGCGGCGCCGGGAACACCAGCATCGTGAGCACCGCGACCAGCAGTCCGCCGGCGACGAGCAGGGGCGTCACGTCGCCCCACAACAGGAGCCACACGATCAGAACGGCCACGAGCAGGGGCCAATGGATACGCCTCATGGTGCCTCGTCTCCCAGGACGGCCTGGATGTACGGGGTACGTTCGTGCATCTCGGTCGCCGATCGTTCGGTGAACGAGAACAGTGGACCGGCCGTGACCGTCAGGGCCGTGGACGCAAGCACGAGCGCGAGCGTGGGAAGGGCCATCGACATCGGCAGCCGTTCATCGTGGACGAATCGCTGCCAACTGGACTCGACCTCGGTCTTGGTCGAGACCCCGGTACGGCCGTGCAATGAACCACCTGAGCGCTGCCGAGGCTCGCTGGGAGCCGGCTCCTCGATGGCCTCGCCGTCCTCGAGCGGTTGCCAGAAGGCGCGGCTCCAGACCTTCGCCAGGGCATACAGGGTCAACAGGCTCGTCGCCAGCGCCGCGGCCACCGCGGCGTAGGCGAGCGGGGTGGCGTCACCGACACCGCCTCGGATCAGCGCCAGTTTGCCCAGGAAACCGGACAACGGAGGGATGCCCGCCAGATTCATGGCCGGTACGAAGAACATCACGGCGAGTACCGGGGCGCTGCGTGCCAGCCCCCCGAGCTTCTCGGTATTCGTGGTGCCTTCGCGGTACTCGACCAGGCCGACGACCAGGAACAACGTGGTCTGCACCGTGATGTGGTGCACGATGTAGAAGACCGCGCCGGTCAGCCCGAGCGGATCGGCCAACGCGACGCCGAACAGCATGAACCCGATGTGACTGACCAGCGTGAACGACAGGACACGCTTGATGTCGCTCTGCGCGACGGCGCCCAGGATGCCGATCACCATCGTCAGGATCGCCGCCCACAGCAGCAGGTCGTTGAGCGGTGAATCGGGGAACAACAGCGTCTGGGTGCGGATGATGGCGTAGACGCCGACCTTGGTCAGCAGGCCGGCGAACACGGCGGTGACGGGGGCCGGTGCGGTCGGATAGGAGTCGGGCAGCCAGGCCGACAGCGGGAAGACGGCAGCCTTGATGCAGAACGTGGTGAGCAGCAGCAGTTGCAGCAGCATCTGGACCGCGTCGGGCAACTCGCCCATGCGCCCGGCCAGGGCCGCCAGCCCGACGGTTCCGGTCGCGGCGTAGACACACGCGATGGCGATCAGGAACAGCGCCGATGACATCAGGCTGACGACGATGTAGATGGTGCCCGCGCGGATCCGTGCTTCGGTGCCGCCGAGCGTGATCAGCACGTAGCTGGACGCGAGCAGGATCTCGAAGCCGACGAACAGGTTGAACAGATCGCCGGCCAGGAAGGCGTTCGAGACGCCGGCGCTCAGCACGAGGAACGTCGGATGGAACACCGACAGCGGCGACTCGCGACCGAACTCGACGATGCCCTGACCGAACGAGTACAACAGGACGCAGAGCGTCACGAACGCCGAGACCAGCAGCATCAGGGCCGAGAGCCGGTCGGCGACCAGATTGATGCCCAGATCCGCGGGCCAACCGGCCACCGTGACCGTCACGGGCCCGTGGTGGTCGGCGCGCACCAGGAGCACCGCCGCGGTCGCGACCACCGACAACAGCACCACGACGCTGATGGCCCGCTGCGCCTGCGCGGAGCGGCCGAACACCAGGCACAGACCCGCGCCGAGCAGCGGCACGATGACGGGGAGCAGAACGAGTTGGTCGATCACCGCGCCGCCTCCTCGTCGAGATCGCTGCCTTCTTCGTCGGGCAGTGCCTCGTCACTCTCGTCGAATGTCGCGGAGGTGCTGTCCAGTTCGGCGCGCCGGCGGATCAGGTCGTCCTCGACGTCGTCCTGGACGTCGTCGTGGCCGGTCAACTGCCAGGCCCGGTACGCCAGAGCGAGTCCGAACGCGGTGGTGCCCAGCGTGATGACGATCGCGGTCAGCGCCATCGCCTGTGGCAACGGATCGCTCATCGGGCCGTCGCCGAGACCCACGATCGGCGCGCGTCCGGCATCACCGGACGAGACCAGGAACAACAGATTGACCCCGTTGCCGATCAGCACGAAGCCGACCAGGACGCGTGTCAGGCTCCGCTCGAGCACGAGTGTCACACCGCATGCGACCAGTACCGCGATGACGACGACGAGGGACAGATTGACGGTCACTGGTGCACCCTCTTTCTGACGGGCATCGAGATGATGCCTGTTGTTCGGACTCGGTGAGGGTCGGGGTGACGGCCTGTGGTGGTCGCTCGCGAAGGGCCAGCATGACACCGCCGCCCCCGGCTCTCCCGAGGCTGTAGACCGGCATCAGAAGGACGCGCCGCAGAGCGCCAGTCAGTGACCGCCCGGCATATGGCCTCCTCACCGAGTCGTCGCTGCCAACTCAAGGAGAACCGTTGCCTGATTTCTTGTCCGCCTCGGTCGCGTTGTTCCACGTAGGGATCGACTGGGCCGCCGAAACCCACGCCGTGTGCGTCCTCGACGACGCTGGCAAGGTGAAGTCCACGTTCGCCATCACCCACACCGCCGACGGGTTCGCCGACCTGATCGGCCGGCTCGGCAAGCTCGGTGACCGCGCTGATGTATCGGTGGGCATCGAGCGGCCCGATGGCCGACTCGTCGACGCGCTGCTCGAGGCCGGCCACCCGGTGGTCCCGGTCAGCCCGAACGCGATCAAGGCATGGCGCGACGGCGAGGTCGTCTCTGGCGCCAAGTCCGACGCCGGCGACGCTCTGGTGATCGCCGAGTACCTGCGGCTGCGCCATCACAAGCTGCGGGTCGCGGTCCCGTTCAGCGACCAGACCAAGGCGCTGCGCACCACGGTCCGCACCCGCACAGACCTGGTCGAGATGCGCGTCGCCGCGACCAACCAGCTCGCCGCCCTGTTGGACATGCACTGGCCCGGCGCCAAGGCCATCTTCGCCGACGTCGAGTCGCCGATCGCCTTGAAGTTCCTGACCCGTTACCCGACCCCAGCCTCGGCGGCCCGGCTCGGGGAGAAGCGCATCGCCGCGTTCTGTGCCGCCAACGGCTACTCCGGACGCCGACCCGCCGGCGAGCTGCTCGCCCGGCTCCGCGGCGCACCGGCCGGCACCACCAGCCCCGCACTGACCGACGCGCTCAAGCACGCAATCCTGGCCATGGTCACCGTGCTCACCGCCCTCAACACCGCGATCAAAGACCTCGACAAGACCGTGGTCACCCACCTCGGGGAGCACCCGGACAGTGAGATCTTCACGTCGCTGCCAAGGTCGGGTCAGATCAACGCCGCCCAGATGCTCGCCGAATGGGGCGACTGTCGAGGAGCCTACGAGGGCGCCGACGCAGTCGCCGCCCTCGCTGGGCTCACCCCGGTCACCAAGGAGTCCGGCAAACACCGCGCCGTGAGCTTCCGCTGGGCATGCAACACCCGATTCCGCGTCGCCATGACCACCTTCGCCGACAACAGCCGACACGCCAGCCCCTGGGCCGCCGACATCTACGACCGAGCCCGCGCGAACGGCAAGGACCACCCCCACGCCATCCGCATCCTCGCGCGCTCCTGGACCCGCGTGATCTACCGCTGCTGGCACGACCACAAGCCCTACGACGTCGCCAACCACGGCGCCGTCCAACGCCTCGGTCAGCCGCCCCAAACGGCCTGAGGTTGACTCAGAGGGTGTCATGCGGAGACCGCCTCCTCTGTCTTGTGCCGGTCGATGCCGCCACCGAGGCTGCGCATGACGTCGAGCGCCAGGCCGATGACGACCAGATAGACGCCGATGTCGAAGAAGACTGATGTCACCAGGTGCAGGTCACCCAGCAGCGGCAGGTGGAGGTCGACCGTCGCGCTCTGCAGCACGCCGCCGCCGAGGATCGTCGGCAGCAGGCCCGAGACGGCGGCCACCGCGAGGCCGAGACCGAGGAGGGTGCCGGCGTCGATCGGCGCCGCGGCGTCGAGTTCCTCACGCCCGCCGGCCAGATAGCGCACCATCAGGCCGAGGCCGGCGATCAGGCCGCCCGCGAATCCGCCGCCCGGCAGGTTGTGCCCGGCGAGCATCACGTAGATCGACACGACCAGGATGACGTGGAACAGCAGTCGGGTGACGATCTCGAGCACGACAGAGCGCCGATCGTCACTGAGTTGCCGACGGGGGCGCACCCATGATCGGGCGCGACGGGTGGTCACGGGAGCGTCGGCCGAGGCTCGGCCGGGGCGCGCTGACCGGTCGGTCAGCAGGAAGATCAGACTGGCGACACCCGTGGCGGCGACGACCAGCACGCTGAGTTCGCCGAGGGTGTCCCAGGCGCGGATGTCGACCAGGGTCACGTTGACGATGTTGTGGCCGCCGCCGAACTCGACAGCGGGCCCGGCGAACTTCTCCGAGATCGGGGTCGCGACACGCGCCGACGTGGCGACCAGAGCGAACCCGGCGACTGCCAGACCCGTCACGGAGCCGACCGCGACGCGGACCCAGCGGCTGGCGTTGAACGGTCGGTCGGAGAAGAACGCGGGAAGCCGTCGCAGCACGAGCACGAACGTGACCAGCAGGAACGTCTCGACGAGCACCTGGGTCAGGGCGAGGTCGGGTGCTCCGTGGACGACGAACAGCAACGCGGTGCCGTAGCCGGTGACGCCGACCATCAGCACGGCACGCAGACGTCGGCGTGAACGCACCGTCAGGATCGCCGCGACCGCGATGAGCAGCGCGACCACGGCTTGGAACGTGTTGTCGGCGACCTTGACGTCGATGTCGACCGACGACCAGGCGAGCGCCAGCGCGGTTCCCGGGACCGCGATGAGGACCAGCAGGATGATGCCCAGGTAGATCGGCAGCGAGCCCCGCTGGGTGCGGCCGGTGACCTCGACGGCCAGCCGATCGACGGAGCGGACGATCGCGCTGAACCCCCGCTCGGCCAGCATGTGGCCGCTCGCGGCATGACCCCGCACGGTGAGGGCGAACAGGCCCAGGCCGCCGACGATGCACACGGCGGACAGCACGAGCGGAAGGTTGACGCCGTGCCACAGGGTCAGTTCGGCCTCGTGTCCATCCGGGACGAAGGCCGCTGCGTGCGTGGCCAGCCGAGGCGTGATCCAGTGCCCCGTGAACCCGCCGGCCAGACAGGCGGCGGCCAGCACCAGGGGGCCGGCCAGGAAGCCGAATGATGGACGCACGACCTCGGTGGCCGCGGCGCCGGGCTTGGTCGAGAACACGCCCCACACGAGCCGCGAGGTGTAGGCCACGGTCAGGATCGACCCGAGGACGACGCCGATCGTCATCGTGGTGGCGGCGTACTGCGGTACCTCGTCGAGTTCGACCAGCGACGCCAGCGCGCTCTCCTTGGCGGTGAAGCCCAACAGCGGCGGCAGCCCGGCCATCGAGGCACCGGCCAGGACCATCGCGACGAGGGCCCACGGGAGTCGGCGTGCCAGCCCTGACAGTTCGGTGATGTCGCGCGTACCGGTGGACCGGTCGACGATGCCGACGAGCAGGAACAGTGTCGACTTGAACAACGCGTGGGCGACGAGCAGCGCCAGGCCCGCGAACGCGGTCTCACGCGTGCCGGTGCCGACCAATGCGGTCAGGAAGCCGAGTTGGCTGATGGTGCCGTGGGCGAGCAGCAGTTTGGCGTCGACCTGGCGCAGAGCGGTGACGCCGCCGATCACCATGGTCGCGATGCCGAGCGTGATGAGCATCGGGCGCCATCCGGGCACATCGGCGAATCCGGGGGCGAGCAGTGCGATCAGGAAGATGCCGGCCTTGACCATGGCCGCGGCGTGCAGGTACGCGCTGACCGGAGTGGGTGCGGCCATCGCTCCGGGCAGCCAGAAGTGGAAGGGGACGAGCGCCGACTTGCTCACGGCGCCCACCAGGACCAGGAGCACCGCAACGGTCGTGGCCGGTCCGCGCGGGGCCGCCTCGACGATGCCCAGCAGCGACGCCGTGCCGGCCTCGTGTGCCAGGACGGACAGGCCACCGAGCATCGCCAGCCCGCCGAATGTCGTGACGAGCAGCGCGTTCATGGCGGCGCGACGGTTGGCCTGCCGCTCCGGGTTGTGGCCGATCAGCAGATAGGACAGGACCGTCGTGAGTTCCCAGAAGATGTACAGACCGAACACGTTGTCGGACAGCACGAGACCGAGCATCGAGCCGGCGAACGCGACCAGGACGCCTGAGAACCGCCACAGTTCGGTGTCGCCGGACTTGAAGTACCAGGCGCAGTAGAACAGCACGATCGCGCCCACCCCGGTGACCAGGAGAGCGAGGATGCCCGACAACGGGGTCAGGATCAGATCGAGGTCGAGGCCGATCGTGCTGACCCAGTGGACCGGGAGCCGGATCGGCTGACCTGTCGTCGTGACGTCGTCGACGCGGGGAAGCAACCACACGAACGAACCCGCCGGGACGAGTGCGAGCAGCCAGAACGCCCGGCGGTCCAGGGCGCGGACCAACGCAGGAGCGATTCCTGCAGCGAAGAAGTGCAGGGCGAGGAGCGTCGTCATGGGCGGCAGGCTCAGCCTATCGGGTCGCCGTGGACGGCCGGCCCTGCCATGATGACCACATGAGCCAGGGGGATGAGACCCGACCGGAAGTGCCCGACCAGGCGCCGCCGGAGCCGACCGACGCCGAACGACTCGAGCGCAAGATCCACGATCAACCGACCGTGGCGCCGGGTCGTTTGGTCAAGCGGATCGTCCTGGTGATCGTTCTGGCCGCCCTGCTCTACCTGGGGTGGCGGCTCGCGGCCGCGTTCTTCCCGCGCTGGTGGGCCCAACGGGTGGCCGATCAGGTGCAGGGTGGCGTCACCGCAGGCACGCTGTGGGGGCTGTTCTACGGATTCGTGTTCACGTTCGTCCCGCTGCTGCTGCTGTTCCAGATCCGTCGCCGGTTCTTCAGCTGGGCGTGGCGCGGTGTCGTGGTGCTCGTCGCGCTCGCGCTCGCGGCACCGAACTGGTTGACCCTGGCGGTCGTCGCGGCCGACAGCAACGCGGCGCACGCGGGCGAGCGGATCTTCGACGTCGAGGCGCCGGGCTTCCGCTGGGCGACCCTGATCGGCGTCATTGTCGGCGCCGTGCTCGCCATGGTCATCACGGGGACGAGCATGCGTCTCTCGCGGCGCAAGAAGCAGGTCGACCAGCTCAAACGCGAGCGGGACGATCTGAAGAACACCCAGCGTGAGTCCGGGGAGAAGCCCGAGTCGTGACGCTGCACAGCACGCAGGTCGGTGAGTCCGGCCCGCGGATCGTCTTCCTGCACGGCCTGTTCGGCCAGGGTAAGAACTTCACCCAGATCGCCAAGGCGCTGGCGCCGGATGCGCAGTCCCTCCTGGTCGATCTACCGAACCACGGACGGTCGCCGTGGACCGATCACGTCGAGTACGTCGAGATAGCCGACGCGGTGGCCGAGGTGCTGCGCGACTCAGGTCCGTCGCACGTCGTGGGCCACTCGATGGGCGGAAAGGTCGCGATGGTGCTTGCGCTGCGGCACCCCGATCTGGTCGACCGGCTGGTCGTGGTCGACATCGCCCCGGCCGAGAGCGACGGCGCTGGTGAGTTCGAGCATCTGCTGGGCAGCCTCGCCGCGGTCGACCTGTCACAGGTGCACCGGCGGTCCGACGCCGACGATCAGTTGAAGGATCCGATCCCCAACACGACGGTGCGGGGGTTCCTGCTGCAGAACCTGCGATCCGGTGACGACGGCTACACGTGGCAGGCGAACCTGGATCTGCTCCGGCGCGATCTACCGACGATCGGCGGGTTTCCGCACCTGGACGCGACGTTCGATCATCCGGTGCTCTGGGTGGCAGGAGACCGTTCGGACTACATTCAGGAGAAGCACCGCGCCGAGATGGAGCGCCTGTTCCCGGCCACCCGGCTCGTCACGATCAAGGGCTCGGGTCACTGGGTGCACTCGGAGCAGCCGGCCGCCTTCGTCTCGGCACTGAGGGTATTCCTGCAGCTGTGACCGGTTCCGGCTCCGCCGGGCAAGGACGACGGCAGCGTCGGGCGGTTGACGAAGTTCACGCAATCCGGCCGAAGCTGCCGAGTCCACGCGTCCAGGCCGCTATACGGACCCTGAACGCGTGAATTCCATCGCACGGCGATCCTCAGCGGAACTTGGCCAGCAGTTTGGTGGCTTCGCGGTTCATGATCTTCATGACCAGGTTGTACCCGGCCGGGAAGTAGCGCTGGCCGTACCAGCCGAACCGGATGTCATTGGACGTGAAGACGACCGAGCGGCCCTTCTCGACACCGCGCAGCATCGACTCTGCGGCGCTGTCGGGGGAGACGGCATGGCGTTGGAACTTCCCGATCGCCTTGCCCACCTGGGGGTCGTCACGGTCGATGCCGACGATGTTGACCGTCCCGACCAGGGGTGTGTCGACCGCGCCGGGGCAGACCAGCGAGACGCCGATGTCGTACTGGGCCAGGTCGAACCGCAGGACCTCGCTGACGCCGCGCAGACCGAACTTGGCTGCGCTGTAGGGGGCGTGCAACGGCAGTCCGAACAGTCCGGCGGCCGAGGACACGTTGGCGATGTGGCCGCCGCGGCCGCGTTCGATCATCTTCGGGACGAAGGCGGACATGACGTGGATGGGGCCCATCAGGTCGATCTCGACGCAGGCGCGCCAGTGCTTGGGTTCCAGGTCCTGGATGCGACCCCAGGTGGAGATGCCGGCGACGTTGAGGACGACGTCGACCGCGTCGACCTTCTGGTGGACGGCGTCCGCGAACGCTCGGACGGCGGTCTCGTCGGCGACGTCGAACGCCTCATGATGGATGACCGAACCGTCGGGCAGCGACGCGACCACGTCGGCGAGCCCGTCGGCGTTGATGTCGGTCAGGGCCACCCGGGCGCCCCGCTGGACCGCCTTGACCGCCGCCGAACGACCGATGCCGCTGCCCGCGCCGGTGATGACGGTGACCGTGCCGTTGAACTTCGTCTTCCGCATGACGCTGATGGTAACTGGCGTTTACGTGTCGTGCCCGGCTGATGTCCGACCGGCCGTCTACCGTGCATGTCAACAAGGAGGTGGTCCGGTGCGACCCAACCGCGAGGACGGAACCTGCGACACGTGCTTCACGCCGGTCGCCGCAGAGACCGGACGCGTCGTGGGGCAGCCCGGCCGTGAGCGGGTACTGTGTGCGACCTGTCGGCCACTTCCTCCGCCGCGCGGTTCGCATCGCGGCTGGTTCACCGGCCCGCTGGCCGCGCTGGACTTCGAGGCCACCGGTGTGGATCCGCATCGCGACCGTGTGCTGTCCTACGCGCTGATCGACCCCGATCACGAGCGCGAGAGCCTGGTCGACGCCGGCGTCCCGATTCCCGAGGCGTCCGCCGAGGTGCACGGCATCACCGCCACATCGCTGGTGGGTGCGCCCTCGTCCCGCGACGCCATCCGGATCGTGGCCGACTGGGTGCAGTCGCTGGTCGACCGGCGCGTCGGACTGGTCGTGTTCAACGCGGCCTACGACCTCACCATGCTGCGTGCCGAGGCGGCGCGCCACGGCGTCCGTCAGCCGCAATGGGACCGCTTGCTGGTCGTCGACCCGTATGTCATCGACTGGGGCCTGGAACGCGGTGGTCTGGGTCAACGCCGTCTGGTCGACGTCGCCGCGTACTACGGCGTCGTCCTGGACCACGCGCACGAGGCGCTGGCCGATGCTCGCGCCGCCCGGGACGTGGCCGTCGAGATGGGCGCGCGTCACCCCGAGGCCGGCGCGTGCTCCCTGGCCGACCTGATGCTGCGCCAGCACGTGTGGCACGCCGAGCGCATCGACGACTGGAACGCCTATGCGGCGGCCAAGGGGCGCGACCGGATCGACCGCAACTCCTGGCCGCTGGTGGCCGAGGCGCGCCCGGTTCGCGCTACCGCCTGACGCGCTCGATGATCGCGGCGGCCAGCGCGTCCGGTGCTTCGTCCGGGATCCAATGGCTCACGTCAGGCAGCTCGACGAACCGGTAGTCGGCGTCGACGAAGTCACCGCACCGCTCCGCGCCCTCCCGCCCGAGCGCCATGTCGGCCGAACTCCACACGAACGTGGTTGGCACGGTCACGGCCGGCAGTCGCGACAGGTCAGAGCGCATCGCGCGGTAGTAGTTGAGCGCGGCGGTCAGGACGCCCGGTTCGCTCAGCAGTTCGACGTAGGCCGCGACGTCGGTGTCGGGCACGCGGTCCTGGTACATCGCGATCAGACGGGCCGCGTTGTCGGCGAGCAGAACCTCTTCGGCCTTGCCCGGAACGCGGAACAACTGCATGTAGGCCGATCGTTCCTGCTGATCGGCGCTGGTCCGCAAGGCTTCGCCGAACGCAGCCAGGTGTGGGACCGAGACCGCGGTCAGAGTTCTGAGCCGGTCGGCGTGGCGGACAGCCGTGACCCAGGCGTTGGACGCGCCCCAGTCATGGCCCACCAGATGGAACGTGCCGATCCCGAGTGCGGTGGTGATCTGCGCGATGTCGTCGGCCAGCGCATCGCCCGTGTAATGCTCGACCCCGTCGGGGCGGGCGCCCGGGGAGTAGCCGCGTTGGTCCGGAGCGATGACGCGCAGTCCGGCCGAGGCGAGGCGCGGCGCCACGGCGCCCCAACTCAGCGACGTCTCGGGGAAGCCGTGCAGCAGGACGACGGGTTCGCCGTCGTCGGGTCCGTCGACGCGCAGGTCGATCGTGCCCACCTCGATGTCGACGCTGGTGCGTCGCCCCCAGTCGGTCATGGCAGTCCGCCCTTCTTCAGGATCCCGGTCGTGAGTAGGAAGATCGCGGCGATGTACAGCACCATGATCGCCAGCCCTGTCGCGGTCGCATCCGCATCGATCCGGTCGGCCTGTGCTGCCGCAATGATGCCGTCGGACACCATGAAGCAGACGGCCCCGATGCCGGCACGGACGTCGACCGCGATCGCCGTCATGGCGGTGCCGGCCAGCAGTGCGGCGTAGAACGGGACGAGTGGTCTGATGTCGCTGGGCAGCCCGCTCCAGCACCACACGATCAGCGCGGCGCCCCCGAGTACGAACAGGACGGGAATCCATGGGGTGCGTCGCAGTCGCTCACCGGCACCGCGTTGCACGAAGATCACGATGAAGCAGACATGGGCCACCGCAAAGGCCGCCATGCCGACCGGGAACCATGCTTCGTCGAGTTCGAGGAACAGATCGCCGAGGAAGCAGCCGGTCAGTGCGACGATCAGCAGTCTCGGCCCCCGCTGTCGGATGACCCAGCCGATCAACAGCGGCGCCAGCAGGCATTTGGTGATGCTGTCCCACGGGTCGGCATCGGCGGCCAGGAGCACCAGGTGCACGACAGTCACGACCCCGAAGACCAAGATCCATGGACGACGCGCCGCAATCATGTCGACACCGTAGCGGCACCGCGTGCCGCCTGTGGAAATCCATCTGCGCGTCATGGCGATGTCTGGCAATGTGCGACACGCGATGCCACGATCGAGCGCCTGGACCGAGACGTCCAGGTGTTGTTCCGCCGGGTGTTTCCCGACTACCCCGAGGCCGGCTGATTCTCAGTCGACGAGGTCGTCGAACTCGTGGTGCTTGGTGAGCCAGTGCTTGACCAGAGGGCACTCGGCCTTGATGCGCAGGCCGTCGGCGCGGGTGGCCTCCAGAGCCTGCTGCACCAACGATCCGCTCAGGCCGCGGCCCGAGAACGCATCGTCGAGCTCGGTGTGGTCGAAGACGCGGTGGCCGTCCTCGGTGCGGAAGTGAGCGAAGCCGGCGTCGGCGCCGTCAACGGTGATGACGAAGCGGTCGGCCTCGGGGCGAACGGTGATCTGGTCGGTCATCGGGTCCTCTTCTCCTGGACGGGCGGATTGCCGCGGGGGCGCAGCCTGACATTCGGCAGAGCGGGCGCCGGGATGCGGTCGATGTCCCCGATGTACCCCTCCACATGGTCGAAACGCGTACTTGCGGCCTGCCATTCCTCACGCGCCCGCGCGACGGCGTCGTGATCGGTACCGATGAAGTTCCACCACATGACGAGCTGTTCGGTGAACGGTGGCCCGCCGATGAGCATCAGCCGTTGCGGTGCGTCGAGTGGGTTGGCGATCGTCAGCCGGTCGGGGCCGTGGGGCTGGTAGCCGATCGCGCCGTGTGGCACCCGAGTGCCGCCGACCAGTGCCGACTCGCCGTCGACGAGGACTCCGTGCTCGAACTGTGGATCGACGTCGAGGTGGACAGTGGCGCCCGCGTCGACGACCAGTTCGACCCCCAGTAGCGGCGTGAACGATGTGACGGGCGAGGTGCTGCCGCTGAGCGAGCCGAGAAACACGCGGGCGGTGGCCCGTCCGATCCGGATCGGGTCGGGCACGTAGTGCTGGAAGTCGCGTGGTGCGTCGCGGTGCTCGGCCGGCAGCGCGACCCACAGTTGGACCCCGTGCAGGATCGTCGTTTCGGGCGTGGACACCTCTGAATGGCAGATGCCGCGCCCTCCGGTCATCAGATTGACCTCGCCGGGCCGCACCATCGCGTGGATACCGAGGCTGTCGCGGTGCTCGATCTCGCCGGTGAACAGCCAACTGACGGTCTGCAGGCCAGTGTGAGGATGCGGCGGCACATCCATGCCTCCGGTGATACCGACGTCGTCGGGGCCGTAGTGGTCGGCGAAGCACCAGGCGCCGATCAGTGTGCGAGCACGTTGCGGCAGGGATCGTCGGACGGTCATGGCGCGCAGCCCACCCAGCGGCACGTCGCGCGGTTCCAGGACCTCCATGGACCGAGGATACGAGGTCAGGACGACATCCTCAGATCGCGGAGGTCGGGCTGGCGGGGTCGATCAGGATCTTGGCGTGGCGTTCGGGATCGCCGAGTGCGTCGAACGCGTCTGCCACCCCGTCGAGCCCGACCGTGCCGGTCACGAGAGGTCGCGGGTCGACCGTGCCGGCCGCGATCATGCCGAGCGTGCGGAAGAACTCGGCCGGGTCGTACGCGAACACGAATCGCAGGTCGATCTCCTTGTTGATGCCCATGACGGGCCGGATCGTGTCGGTCTCCATGCAGACGCCGACCACGACGACGCGGGTCATCAACGGCGCCGATGACAGCACGTGCTCCAGGACGCCCGGCACGCCGACGCATTCGAAGACGACCGGACCCTTGGGCCCCGCACCGGCCTTCTGCGCCGCCTCCATGACCCGGTTCCAGGGCAGGAAGGGGACGGCGCGCAGTTTGCGCATCGTGCCGAACGCCAGGTCGAACACGTCCGGCGCTCGAGTCAGATACTTCTTGCTGTCGTCGAAGGACGACCAGGGTGATTCCTCGGCCGGATCGAGCACGGTGTCGGCACCGACCTCACGGGCCAGATTGCGTCGCGCGGGCGAGTAGTCGCTGGCGATCACGTGCTTGACGCCCGTGGCCTTGAGCATCATGATCACCGCCAGTCCGATCGGTCCGCAGCCTATGACGAGGGCGGTGTCCTTCTTGCCGATCTCGCCGCGGTTGACCGCATGCAACGCGACGGCCAGCGGCTCGGTCAGAGCCGCCAGTTCGGGATCGACCGAGGGTGGCACGGGGAACGTCATCGATTCCGACACAAGGACCTGCTCGGCGTAGCCGCCGGGGGCCTTGGGTGACAGTCCGGTGAGATGGACACCGTCGGGGGTCTGGAGCATGGGCAGGGCGACGACCGGGGTGCCGGCGTCCCAGCGGCGGTGCGTCTTGGGCCCGTAGGCGGCGATGGTGCCGGTGAACTCGTGACCCATCACCACCTTCTGGTCGACGCGCATCATGTCGGGATAGCCGACCTCGGCCACCGCGTCGGCCATGACGTCGGCATGGTGTCGGGCATGCAGATCCGATCCACAGATGCCGCAGCGGCTGACGTCGAGCAGGATCTGGCCCGCGCTGGGTTCGAGATCGGCGATCTCCTCGACCTGGAGTTGGCCCTGATGGACGGTGACGGCACGCATGGAACCGACCGTACTGGTTACGCAGGCATCATGGGGCGTCCGCGGGACTCAGTCCTGGATGCGGGGCCAGGCGATCTGCTCCTCCAGCGCGAAGGCGAGCTCAAGCAGGGTGCGGTCGTCGCCGTATGCAGCGGACAGTTGCACGCCGATCGGCAGGCCCTCGTCGCTCAAGGCCATCGGCAGCGAGATCGCCGGCGTGCCGGTGATGTTCTGCAAGGGTGTGAACGCGACGTGATGGCGCAGGCGGTCGATGAGTTGCTCGAACGGCACATTGGGGCTGAGGTGGCCCAGTGGCGGGGTGGTGTTCGAGACGACGGGGGACACGATGACCTCGACCTGGTCGAAGGCGGCGCCGTATGCGACGGCCGACTTCTTCAGGCGGCGCAGCGCGCCGGGAATCTGCTTCCAGCCACCACGCTTGAAATGGGTGCGCAGGCCCTCTGTGAGCCCGTCCAGTTTGGCTGTGTCGAACGACTTGTCGAACGCGAAACGACCCAGTCCGCCGGCCATCTGGGCCAGCAGTCCCCAGTAGTTGACGAAGTCGTCGGCGAATGACGGGTCGGCGGGCACCGGAACGGTTCGGATCGAGTGCCCCTGCTTCTCCAGCAGTTGTGCCGTGTGCTCGACCGCCGCACGGGTCGGGGCGTCGACGACGGCGTCGGTGACCGATTCGAGCAGGATTCCGATGCGCAGTCGGCGTCGGGCGGGACCCTCGACCAGGCCGATCGGCGCGAGGCTCCGATTGCGCCACCGCCGTTCCATCGCGTCGACGAAAGCCGCCGTGTCGCGCACCGAGCGGCTGACGATGCCCTCGCTGATCATGTTGATCGGCATGATCCGCGCCTCTTCGCCGTCGATGTGGCGGCCCCGGCTGGGCTTGAGTCCGATCAGTCCGGCGGCCGCCGCGGGGATGCGGATCGAACCGCCACCGTCGTTCGCGTGCGCGATCGGCACGGCGCCGGCTGCAACCAGAGCGGCCGCGCCGCCCGATGACGCACCGACCGAGTAGCCGGTGTTCCACGGATTGACGGTGGGCTCCTGCGTGCGGAACTCGGTGGTCGCGTTCAATCCGAACTCAGGCATGCGTGTCTTGCCCAGCACCGTGACTCCGGTGCCGACGAACTGCCGGGTGTAGGCGCCGTCCTTCTTGGCCGGCCGCGCCGTGTACGCCTCGGATCCGTTGTTGGTGGGCCAAGCGGCGACGTCGGTGTTGTCCTTGATCAGGGTCGGGACGCCGAACAGCGGTGCGCCGGTATCGCTGGACCGGCGCGGTCGGTCGTACGCCTCGTGCACGACGGCGCGCAACGTCGGGGTCACCTTCTGGATGCGTTCGACGGCCGCGGACTCGACCTCGGCGGCGCTGAGGTCACCGCGCCTGATCAGATCGGCGAGGGCGACGGCGTCGTGGTCGGCGAGAGCGTCGTCGCCGAAGGCGTGGACACGTACCTGAGGAGTCATGCAGACATCGTGCCGCGTCCGACCATCGATGTCTAGAAGATCTTACAGACTTTTGGATATGATCTCCGTCATGCAGAAGCGACGCCACGGATCCAGCGCTCAGCAGCGGCGAGCGGCCCTGATCGATGCAGCCGTCGAGGTGGCGGCCGAGAAGGGAATGTCCGGAGTCACCCACCGTGCCGTGACCGAGCAGGCGGGTCTGCCGCTGGCGACGGTCGGCTACTTCTTCGATTCGATCACCGATCTGGCCGTCGAGGCGCTGCGGACCAAGGTCGCCGAGGACGTCGCGCAGATGAATGCGCTGGCGACCCAACTCGTCGAGGGTGAGCGACGGCCGCTGTCCGAACTGGTCGACGTCTTCGCCGGTGCCGCGGCGGCACCGAGGACCGAAGGCATGGCCTTCGTCGAAGCGTTGCTGACCGCGGCTCGCGATCCACGATTCCGCGCGTTCGCCGCCGATGTGCTCCTGGCCGGTCGAGGTGTCGTGTCAGCGGCCAGTGCGGCCGCCGACGCCGAGGTCGATGACCCGGGTGCCTTCCTGGCGCTGGTGCACGGCTACCTGTTGCACGCCCTGGCGGCACCCGATCTGATCGACGCCGAGGCACTCGCTCGCGGCGCGCGTTCACTGCTGATCGGCGAACTGGTCCAACAGGGTCGCCTCGATCTGGCGCAGGAACTCGTCAGACGGTGACGACCCTGCTGCAAGATGTGTGACGAATTCGGTCACCATCTTGGGTCTGCTGCACGGATAGGTGACAGGTTTAGTCACGCAGCCAGGTCGGCTGGCGTGGTCATGATGGTCTCGTATTCAACGGGGGTCAAGCGGCCGAGGCCGGTCTGGCGTCGGCGGCGGTGG
>Ga0182747_1000888_pt1 | contig 25292 bp, 18 predicted proteins | sample eDN3rd30CBELigBY_FD_128526 | JGI IMG/M metagenome (GOLD analysis project Ga0182747, IMG submission 128526) | Enriched backyard soil microbial communities from Emeryville, California, USA - eDNA 3rd pass 30_C BE-Lig BY (version 2) (version 2) | ecosystem: Environmental > Terrestrial > Soil >...
GCTGCCGTCCGCACGAGTGCCGATCTGTCCCGTCAGGTAAAGCACGTCGCCCACCCTGACCGCAGCCGAGTAGGCAGCGCCGGGCGTTGCTTCAGGGAAATACTCGATCGACGGCCGCGTATCGCGCACCGTGGTGCAGCCGGCAGCCAGGCAAAATCCAACGCAGAGAGCACCAACTCGAATTTTCTTGTTCATCGCCACTAGTTTCCTTTGTTCTGTTTCGTCGCGAGTTCCGCTGCCGCCAGGTCTTCGATGGCCGAGCCGACAGATTTGAATAAAGTGATCGCCTGCGGCGAGCGCCGCGCGGGACAGGTGCCGCGAACCAGATCGAACAGGTCGCCCACGACATCCGCTTTACTGAACTTGCCGCTCGCCAGTGCTTGAACGATCTCGCCGGCTTCCGCGAGCGCGCCCGCACGAGTATCGACATAGACATCGGACACCGCCAGGGCATCGCCGTCGGCTTCGCTCATCTGCGGCGTGAAGGAGCCGACGAGATCCAGATGCTGCCCCTCGCGCAGCCATCGCCCCTTGATCAGAGGCTCGGTTGCGAGCGTGGCGCATGAAATGACATCGGCGGCTTTCACGGCGGACTCCAGGTCCTCGACCGCCGCCACCGAATAGGATTCGTTCACGAACCCATCGGCAAGTCGCTGGGCAGTTTGCAGCTTGCGGCCCCAGATCAATACGCGCTTCAGTGGGCGCACGGCGGCGTGCGCGCGGATCAGATGGGGCGCCAACTTACCGCTGCCGACCATCAGCAAGGTCGATGAGTCCGCGCGCGACAAATACTTCGACGCAACCGCCGATGCGGCAGCGGTGCGCCGCACGGTGAGCTCCGCTCCATCCAGCATCCCCAGTGCCTGGCCGGTCGTTGCATCCAGCAACAGGTAACTGGCGCCCACCGATGGCAGGTTTTTCTGCAGGTTGCCTGGAAAGACCGTCACGATCTTGATGCCCAGCACGCCGCCGACCCGCCATGCAGGCATCAACAGCAGTGTGCCATCGGCCTCGCCGGGAATGCGTACCGGATACTGCGTCCTGTCGGGGACTTCAGCTTCGCCCCTGAATGCATCTTCGATGGCTTCGATGAGGCGGTCGTAAGGCAGCGATTGCGCAACGGCCTGTGCGTTGAACGTCAACATCCGCTGGAATGTAGCGAGGTCTTCACCAAAGCGCCAGCACGCATCGCGGCAAGCGCAGCGATTCAGCGAACTGCTCAAAGCGACCGCTCGCGTCGATGAACGATGACGGTGCTTTGAGGAAATCTCGCCGCCTTTCGCAGCAGGCAGACGCCGCGATGCCCGACGGCCGCGGCGCCGAAGTCATTCCAATTTTTCATTACCTGTTGCCGTAACCTCGATTTTCAGCACCCGGCGCCAGGCATGACACTCAGGCCAAGAACGACACTGCGCTGCTCGCTTCCGACCTGATGAACGCCGGGGATCAGAATGGGCAATACCTTCGCGCTGACGCCGGAAGCACTGTGACGGCGCGGTCAAATACAGCTGTATTCGACCGGAGCGGGTCTTTGCATTTACAACAAGAGCGTTCGCACTTGCAGAATGATCCTCGGACACATGGTCTTTGGGAGGCCTCAGCGCCGCCGCCGCCGCCGACGACGCGACTGGATGGCGATACCAGCGCGGACGTAATCATCATCGGGGCCGGCTATACCGGCCTTTCTGCCGCGCTGCACCTTGCACAAGACGGCCAGCGCGTCGTGGTGCTCGAGGAAGCGGAAGTCGGCTTCGGCGGCTCGGGTCGCAACGTCGGGCTGGTGAATGCCGGCATGTGGGTCAAGCCGTCCGACCTGTACGCGGCCCTGGGCGAAACGCTGGGCCAGCGGCTCATCGATCAGCTCAGCGATGCACCCAATCTCGTGTTCCAGCTCGTCGAGAAGTACGGCATGGATTGCCAGGCCGTTCACAACGGCACGCTTCACTGTGCCGTGGGCGCAAGCGGGCTGAGAGACATCACCGAACGCGCGCGGCAATGGGAATCCCTGGGAGCTCCCGTGGAACTGCTGGATGCAAAGAGCACCCAGCAAAAGATCGGTTCCAGCGCCTATCGCGGCGCGCTGCTGGATCGCAGAGCCGGAACGATTCAGCCGCTTGCCTACGCGCGCGGCCTGGCACGAGCGGCGATCTCGCACGGCGCAACGATACATACGTCGAGCCCAGTCACGTCTACGGACGCAACGGCAGGAGGCTGGAGCGTCAAGACCGAGCGCGGCAGCGTCACGGCGCCCTGGGTCATCGTGGCGACCAATGCCTACTCGAAGTACCGCTGGCAGGCGGTACAGACCGAACTGGTTCGCTTGCCCTACTTCAACATGGCGACGCAACGGCTCAGCGATGCGCAACTGGCTTCCATTCTGCCGGAGCGCCAGGGCATCTGGGATACGTGCACGGTATTGTCGTCGCTGCGCCTGGATGCTGCCGGCCGCATGGTCTTCGGCAGCGTGGGTGCGCTGCGCGGCACCGGCCTGAACATCCATCGAAACTGGGCACGTCGCGCACTGCGACGGTTGTTCCCGCAACTGCGCACCATCGAATTCGAGCACGAGTGGTATGGCTGGATCGGCACCACCAGCAATTCGGCGCCCCGCTTCCACCGTCTCGGTCGCAACATCGTTTCCATCAGCGGTTACAACGGCCGCGGAATAGCGCCCGGCACTTCCTTCGGCCGCGATCTCGCGCGCCTGGTTTCCGGACATATCACCGAGGCGGATCTGGCACTGCCGATCACCGACCTGGCAAACCCGCCGTTTCGAACGGCCAAAGAATCCTTTTACGAGATCGGCTCACAAGTGGCGCACATCACAGGCCATAGATTCTGAGAGAAACGAAGGGGAATACGGAAGTTGTCCCTGATTTGTACTTGGGAAAGTCACTAGATATGGGGGAATTACGATGTCTTTTTCCAATGTTGACTGCCGTCCAGCGAATACACGACCCACTGAGGCAACCGGATCCAGGCTGTCGCCGACGCTCGCCAGCGCAGTAGCGCTGCTGATCGCTGCGGCTTCGACGAGCGCACCGCAAACGACTCATGCGCAGGAAGCGGCCGAGGGTCAGGCGACACAGCGAACGACGGTCGAGCAGGTCGTCGTGACCGGCTCGCGCATCGGTCGCGCCGACGGTTTCGAAGCGCCAACGCCGGTAACGGTTCTCGGCGACGCCGAGTTGCGGACCTTTGCCTCGCCCAACATTGCCGACGCGGTCAACTCGTTGCCGGCGTTCGCAGGCAGCATGACGCCAGGATCGACCACCGCCAACGTCAGCGGCGGCCATGCCGGCATGAACGTCCTCAACCTCCGAAGCCTGGGCCGCAGCCGGACCCTGGTGCTGATGGACGGCCAGCGCATCGTGGCCTCGAACATCGACGGCTCGGTCGACGTCAACAACATTCCGCAGGACCTGATTCAGCGAGTCGAGGTCGTGACCGGCGGCGCTTCCGCCGTGTACGGCTCCGACGCCGTGGGCGGCGTGGTGAACTTCATCCTGGACAAGCGCTACACCGGCCTGAAGGGCAAGCTGCAAGGCGGCATGACGACCTATGGAGACAATGAAAACCTTTCCGCGTCGCTGACCGGCGGCACGCCGTTCGCGAGCGGCCGCGGACACATCGTTGCCAACGTGTCCGGCCGCAAGTCCGAAGCCGAGCCGATCAACCGCCGCGCCTGGAACCTCAAGGGCTGGCAGTACATCGTCAATCCGAACTACACTTCGAGCAATGGCCAGCCGCAGTGGTTGCTGCTCGACAAGGTTTCCACCAGCGACGGCATCCGCGGCGGCATCATTACCGACACGGCCCTGAGGGGCACCGCATTCGGACCGGGCGGAGACCCTTGGCAGTTCACATATGGCGATCTGGTCAGCGACCCCGACATGCGCGGCGGCGACTGGCAGAAGACCCAGGTGCGCGGCACTTCGGATGCCTTGTCACTGGCTCCGGACATCACCGACCTGAGCATTTTCGCCCACGCCACCTACAACCTGACCGACAACGTCGAGGTGTTCGCCGAGGCCAGCCACGGCCGCAGCAAGACCTACAACTACGGTTATACGCTGGAATGCAATTCGTGCATGACCATCAAGGACGACAATCCCTTCATTCCAGCGAGCGTCCTGACGCGAATGCAGGACCTGGGCATCACGGAATTCACGATGGGCACCCAGAACCAGGACCTGGGCAGCGCCTCGACCGATGCCGAACGCACGGTCGACCGTTTCGTGGTGGGTGCCAACGGCAACTTCCAGGCGCTCGGCTCCGACTGGAACTGGGATATGTCCTACCAGCGGGGCATCGCGAAGCAGCATGTGATCGCCGACAAATCCATGCTGATGGCGAACTACAGGCTGGCGCTCGACGCGACCACCGATCCGGTCACCGGCAACCCCATCTGCCGCTCGACGCTGACGGATCCGGGCAACGGCTGCTTGCCATACAACCCCATGGGTATCGGCGTGAACTCGCAGGATGTCCTCAACTACATCCGGGGTCTGACCCAGGGGCTGTCGCAATGGAAGCGCTCGGAGATTACGCAGGATGCTGCGTCGGCCACGATCTCGGGTGAGCCCTTCTCCATCTGGGCTGGTCCGGTGTCGGTGGCAGCGGGCATCGCGTACCGCAAGGACTCCTCGGACGGTTCCAACGATCCGGTCTCGAACACTCGCGGCTGGTACACCGGCGGTTACGGCACGATCAAGGCCAGCATCGAAGCCAGCGAGGCCTTCCTCGAGACGGGCGTTCCGCTCGCACGAAATCTCCCCTGGGCACAGGCGCTGGATTTCAACGGCGCAGTACGTGTGACGGACTACAGCACGTCCGGTGAGCTGACGACCTGGAAAGCCGGCCTGGTCTACAAGCCGATCGAAGGACTCACGCTGCGCGCCACCCGCTCACGAGATGCACGTGCACCGAACATCTCCGAGCTCTACGCCGTCGGCGCAGGCGGACTGTCTTCGGCAACCAATCCATTCAACAACCAGCCGCTGATCCTGATTCCCGCACCCCAGACCGGCAACCCCGATCTGACGCCGGAACTGGCCGACGGCGTGGGCTTAGGGATGGTGCTGCAACCGACGTTCCTGCCCGGATTCAGCCTGTCGGTCGACTACTGGTCGGTGAAGCTCACGGACTCGATTGCGACCCTGGCACTGCAGGAAATTCTCGACCGGTGCTACGCGGGCAACCCGCAGTACTGCTCGGCGATCACCTTCGCTGCCAACGGCGTGGACATCACTGAAGTCAAGCGCAGGCCGTTCAACTACGTTCAGGAAGTGGCTCGGGGCGTCGACATCGAAGCCTCCTACCGGACGCCGCTGGGCGGCGGCGACTTGACGACTCGCGTTCTGGCATCGCGCTACATCGAAAGATCGACCGATGACGGCCTCACTCCCCGCGAACTCGTCGGTCAGGCCCGGGGCAGCGACCCGCAGCGACTGCGTCTGAACGCGAAGGTCTCCTACGCGTTGGATCCGGTAACGGTGGGATTGACGATGCGCTACATCAGCAGCGGCGTCATGGATACCCGATTCATCGAATGTACCCTGGCCTGCCCGCCGTCCACTTCGGCACACCGGACCGTGAGCACGAATCACGTCGACTCGCAGACGGTGTTCGACCTGTCGTTCGGCTACGACATGAACGTGGGCAGCAGCAAGATGAATCTGTTCCTGGATGTCCGCAACGTGCTCAACACCGATCCGCCGGTGGTCAGCAACAACCCCGGCGCGGATGCCTACTTCTATGGACCGGTGAACACCGCACTGCACGACTACCTGGGCCGAGTGTTCCAGGCAGGCGTTCGGGTCGAGTTCTAAAGGCCCGCCGGAACAGGCCGTTGATCGGCGGGGTAGCGGCGAATCAAAGCCGCTACCCCGCCCCCGCCTGGGTCGTTCTGCCCCAGGCTGCTTCATTTCGGAGATGAGCAATGAGCACCCTAAAGAATTTGCTGGCGGGCGCCAGCTTCTGCTGCTGTCTTGCAGCTGCAACTTTCGCCAACGCCCAACAGAACGCGAATCCGCCCGCTACTCGCGTCGACCCTTGCACACGCAATACCTACAACTGCGCCGATACACCCAATCCCTTGCCGGTCTTCGACTCCGTGTGGATCGAAGAGATGACCTGGATGGACGTTCGCGACGCCATGGCCGCCGGCAAGAAAACCGTCATCATCCCGACCGGCGGCGTCGAGCCCAACGGGCCGTGGATCGCGCTCGGCAAGCACAACTACGTGCTGCGGGCGACCTGCGATGCCATTGCCCGCAAACTGGGCAACGCACTGTGCGCTCCCATCATCAAGTTCGTTCCGGAAGGCTCGATCGAAGCCAGAACGGGCCATATGGCATCGCTGGGCACCATCAGCGTGGATCAACCCACCTATGAAGCGCTGATCACCGACGTGGCGCGCAGCATGAAGACACACGGTTTCGAGAACATCGTGCTGATCAGCGACAACGGCGGCAGCAACGGTATCGGCATGAAGGCCGTGGCTGCGAAACTCAATGCCGTCTGGGGCACGCCCACCGTGTTCTACGTGCCCGAGTACTACAGCAGCTGGAAAGGCGTCGAGGAAATGCTGGTTCGCGAAGGCGTCCAGAAACCAGGCGTCAGCGACGGAGTTCACGACGACGCCACGGTCGGGATGATCATGATGCTCACCGACCCGAAGATGCTGCGCTGGCAGGAACGGGTGAAAGCCGGCAAGGCAACCATCGACGGAGTCTCGCTCGCCGACAAGGAAGCGACTTTGAAATGGGGCAAGCGACTCGTCGACTATCGCGCCGGAGTGACTGCCGAGGCGATCACCAAGGCGATCGCTCAGAGCAAGACCCCGACTCACGAGTGAGCGCGCGCCACGTCATTCCCGCCCTGCGCCTGCGCGGAAGTGACGAGTGAATCCACCAACGCACTGACGCTGCAAACGAAAGGCCCACCCCCGAACCCGAGGGTGGGCCTTTTACATTACGACCTCGCTACGTCAGAACCTGTACTGCATGCCGATCTGGTACTGCCTGCCCAGGCCGCTGTAGAGAACGGCGTTGATGCCGCCGGCGTTACGGCCGGTGTAGTACCCGGGCATCTTGTTGGTGATGTTGTTGACATGCGCGTACAGCTGCAGCCCGCTGAACCGGTCGCCGGCGAACGGCGAGTCTGCGAAGGAATAATTGAAGTGCAGACTGTAGACCGTCCAATCCGGAATGGTCGGCTTGTTGATGGTGTTGTCGAGGCTCGGATCGTACGCCACCGGTCCGACGCTCTGGCCGGTGTCGGGATCCAGTCGGTAGCCTGATTCGCCGGGGCCGATCCATTGACCCTGGTTGGACAGCCGCCCGGCGCCGACGTAGCGGACCTGCAGAGTCGAGGCCAGGCCCCAGCGGGCGTAGGTCGCCCAGAAGTTGCCCTGCCAGTTCGGCGTCGGCGTGTAGTTGCAGCCGGTGCAGCCGAAGAAGTTGCCGATGCCGCTTTCACCCACCTGACCGCTCACGTCACGCTCGCCGAAGTAGGTGCCCAGGTCCACCTTCTGCTCCAGGAACTGCGTGGCCATGAGCCGCAGGTTGATCGAACTGTCCTTGAACGGCTTGAAGTAGCTGATCGAATAATCCAGGCCGCGGGACAGGAACGGCTGCGCGTTGATCTGGCTGGTCGCGATGGTGTCGACGTTGGAGTACGGATTGCCGGCAATCGTCGGCGCACCGAAGGTGACGTTCTTGCAGTAGATGTTGCTCCCCTGATTCAACGAGATCTCGTTGAAGCAGCCGTTGAGCGTCTGCGTGGCCGTCATCGAGGCGATGCCGCCTGCGATCTCCGTCTCGTAATAGTCGAGCGATGCCTGCAGGCCCTGCAGCATTCCGCTCGGCGAGAAGACCACGCCCAATGTCTTGTTGGTGGCTTTCTCCGATTTCAGCTGCGAATTGCCGCCGGACGCCGAGCGGATCTTGTCGGTGGCCTCATTGACGAACGGCGTCGCCGGATCGTCGGCCACGAACGGGTTGGTGACCGTGACGATGTCGGAGAACGGGCTGCCGACGGTCGATGCGGTCTCCAGGTACAACTCGCGTGCCGACGGTGCGCGCACGTCTTCGGAGTACGTGGCTCGAACGCGCACGCTGTCGATCGGCTGCCAGACCAGCGAGACCTTCGACGACTCGATGTCGCGCGAGGACGAGACCGGATCCTCTCCCAGGCGTTCGGTTTCGTTGCGGGTCCAGCGATAGGCCACGTTGGCCACCAGGCGCCTGACGCCCGGCAGGTCCGCCAGCAACGGCAGCTCGATCTCGGCGAACGGCGAAATGTTGGTGGTGCGGCCTGACCACACGCCGCCGTACGCCACCAGATAGTCGCTCGCCAGGATCGGGTCGGTATCGATGTTGGATTCGGTCTTCTCCCGATAGGCGTCGAAGCCGGCAGCCAGTTTGAAGGCGCCGGCGCCGATACCCTTCCACAGATCGCCCGACACGGTCCCGGAAATCTGCTGCATGGTCTCGGTGGTGTTGATCGGATAAGTCGGCCAGGAGTAGGCCAGCGACTGCGACGAGGCCGCGTAGCCGAACGGATTGAGCGGCGAGCAGTCCGCCCGCAGGGTATCGACATAGCTCTGCGCCTCGGCGCTCGAAACATCGTTGCCCAGGGCATTCTGGTAGAAAGCCAGCCACTTGGCCCGCGATGCAACGCCGAGTGGTCCGGTTGCATTGACGCGGCACACGGGCTGGCCGTTCTCCAGGATGGTATCCGTAGCCATCGCCCAACGACTGGTGGTTGCCCAGTCGTTGATCCTCTGCTCGCGCTTGGTCTTGCCGACGCTGGTGTACGCATCCCAGGTCCAGCTCCCCGCCAGCGGACCGCTGCCTTCGAGCGTCACGTTCATGGTGTCGGTGTCGTTGTGATTGAGCCGGTCGAGCTGATCGGTCCAGACCTTTTCCAGCGTCAGACAGCGGACCTCGTCATAAGGCGGAAAGAAGCCGCCCTGAAAAGGCCGCGGTGAGCAGTTCTGTCCGGGGACGTTGCTGAAGCGGCTGCGGATGATCGCCTGATCCTCCGGGCTCATCAGGTTCAGGTACGCGTTCTCGTCCTGAATGGATGCGCTGTAACCCATCTGCCGGTCGGAGTTCTGCCGCGCCTGCGCCCGCAGCTGGGTGTAGCCCACACCCAGTTGCAGCTTGATGTCGTTGTCGAACTGATAGCGCAGATGCGTGTAGAAGGCGTCGCGCGTCGTTTGCGGCAGCAGCGCAACCTGGTTGTACGCCAGGTGGCCGGTGCCGTAAGGCGTAGTACCGGAGGCACCGGCATCCAGGATCGCCTGCTTTTCCTGCGTGCTGAGGTTCTGCCACAGCGGCACCAATGCGTCGCCGGCTTCGTTGAAGGTATAGAACTGCCCGGTGTTGTTCGGGTCTTCCCAGACATTGCCCGTACCCAGCACCGAGTAGCGCAGGCCGTTCTGGACGATCCACTGCGGCTGACCCGGATACACCACGCTCGATGGCAGGCGTGGGGTGTACGGGACCGCGGGTGTGGGCGTGAAGCTGAACTGATTGCCCGACGAGCCGTTCTGCAGCAGCCCGCGACTCTGCAGGCAGTAGTCGCGCGTGTTGCAGTTCTCGATCGCGTCCTGTTTCGAATGTTCGTAGGCGACGGTGACGTGCGCCTTGTTGTCCCAGAAATCGGTGCCGGCGGCGAAGCTGGCCGACATCTTCTCGCCGTCGCTCTTGGAGGTCTGTCCCCAGCTGGCGTCCAGCTTCAGGCCGTTGAACTCCTTGTCCAGAATGATGTTGACCACGCCGGCGAGCGCATCCGAGCCGTAAGTGGCCGAGGCGCCGCCGGTGATCGTTTCCATGCGGGAAACCAGCACCGAGGGAATGACGTTGAGGTCGACCGAGCCGCCGTCGTTGGTGGCCACGAAGCGCTTCGAATCGATCAGCGTCAGGGTGCGCGTGCCGGAGGACGTATTCAGGCCACGCAGGTCGGCGATCGTGCCACCCAGGTTGGTGGGCAGATCGCCCACCGTTTCGGGCGTGACACGGCCGATGTTGTTCGGCATCTGGGTGATCATGTCGGCGACCGTGGTGACGCCGATGGTTTTCATTTCCTCGACGGAAACCACCGAGGTGGCGTTGGGCGCCTGGTAGCCGTCGCGCTGAATGCGCGTGCCGGTCACCGTAACCTCTTCGAGCTGTTCTCTCTTGCCCTCCTGCGCCAGACTCAACGTGGCGGTGGAAACCCCGCACAGCAACAGCAGTGCCCTGGATGCCCTTGCGGTGCCGCGAAACCTCGAGCCCTCGACTCGTGACCGTTTCATGATCTGTCCTCTCCCAGTAGTTATTGAAAGCACTGCGCAGAACGAGCACGGCGCCTGACGGTCGCTCCCCTTTTTATTGATCCACTGGATGCCCGCCGCTGTGGCGGGCCTTGCGATACTGCCGAAAGCAGTCGCACGAGCGATGTCCCCGCGGCTGTTTCACGTTCTGTTCTCCCCTCTTCTCTATTTCTTCTACGAAGCACAGAAAGAAAACGTCCCCTGGATTGCCGTCGCAGCAAGCTGCGTCCAAAGGACCTTGCTACCAAAGATGCCGGCTGGAATTTCTCTCTTTAATTATTTCACTTAACATGTCAACTATTAACACGCTAACAGTTAACATGACAACTATGTAGCTATGCCGGTATTGTCTTGTTGCCGTTGAGCGATGCACTTGTTGGCATCGAATTCGATGAGCAGGCCCGGTCGATCGGCGACTCGATGCGGGGCATCGCCCACACTTCCCCGAAGACATCGAGCCGCGCGTCGCGAGAACCGAATCGACCCTAAGGCTGCGAATTTGCTGGGCGAGCCGAAGAAATCAGCGCCGGCGCAACTCGACGAACCCCCTTCGGCGGCATTAAGTATTTATACGCGTCGGCGAGGTTCGCGCTGCACCGTCCCGCACACATGCCGGTTGCAGCATTGGAGCAATGAGCAGGATGCAGCAGTCCGGCGGGCCAATTTGGCGTTTCAATTGTTGTCACGTTAATTGTTCTCATGTTAATTGTTTAGGCGCGACGGTTACCGGCCGAGATTCGATGTGCAACTTCGGCGCATCGAATCCAGCCACGAGACGTCCGTCGTTGGGGATACCAATAAAAAATGTTGTAGACGGCGCGCGTCGGCGCGATTGAAGGACTGGCTGCAACGTGCGAGGGGAAAAATGAGAAAGCGGCAGGCGATATGGCCGATGGCGGCGCTGATTCTTGCGGCCTCGGCAGCTGGATTGGCTTACGCGCAGGACGCGCCGTCCGGCACCTTCGGGGCGGTAACGCCGCAGAAGAAGACCAAAGTCGTGGTGATCGGCGAGAACAACGCCGTACGCAAGCTGGATAAAGCAGGCGGGCAAGCCATCGCCAGTGCCGAGATCTTTCGCGTCACGTGGAGTCCCGTGGGCGCCGGCGTGGTTTGCGTAGTCACCGTGCGTGGCCACGCCAACCCGGAAGACGATCTGCGGCTGGCCATCTACGACAACAAAGCGGTCTACGACTACATGATCAAGGAGATCCGCACCGACTACGCTGCTTATCGACCGGTGCAGGGGACCATTACGCAGCGCGATTCGATGGCGGACGGGTTTTCCCGCACCGAGACCTGCCGCACACCGCAACACACGATCGACCTGGTGTGGACGCGACTGCAGGCGGCCAATTTCGTGGACATCGCCATGTTCAACGACACGGTGCAGATGGCGCTCAACATCGTTCCGGCAGCCAGCGGCGACATCGTCGTCGACGGCAAGCCGGCGCCGGGCACGTGGTACGAGCAAGGCGGCGGCTTCGGCTCGGGCGCCTATCTCGCGCTTGGAGAAACCTGGCGACGCTAGCGGCGCCGCAGCACGCAAGACGGATTCGCTACGGACTTTCCATGGGTACGAGCTTCTTCGGATAAACAGCACAAGCGCTGCGGGGGATCACATGAACAAGATCGCCATCGGGGTTTCGGCCGCTCTGGCATTGGCTGCGACCACGGCTTCCGCACACCATTCGCGGGCCAATTTCGATCTGGACAAGACGGTCGAGTATCAGGGAACGGTCACGCGCTATGCGTGGACCAATCCCCACACCGGCATCTACGTCGACGCCAAGACCGCCGACGGCAAGACCATCGCGCTGAAGATCGAAGGCAATTCCGTTGCCACCATGATCCGGCGAGGCTGGAGCAAGGACTCCCTGAAACCCGGCGACCGCGTGGTGGTGAAAGGCAATCCGGACCGCACTCACCCCGACTTCCTCTATTTCAACTCCATCGAGAAAGCGGGCGGCGCCCAGGTCGGCTCCGGCTTCCGCCAGGCATCGGCGGCGAGCGTCGGCTCGAAGGATTTCACTGGCGTGTGGCGGCCGATCTTCGACATGGGCGGCGGAGCCGGCGCTCGTCCCGCTGCTCCAGGAGGCGCAGGCGGTGCAAAGGCCGCCTCTCCTGCTGCTGGCGCATCTGCCGGTGCAAAAGCAAGCGCCGGTAGCGGCGGCGGAGCTGCTGCAGCGGGACGCGCAGTTCTATTGGGCTCACCGCAACCTTCGCACTACGCGGTCACGCCAAAAGGTGCGGCCTCCTACGCCAAGTTCTCCGGCAAAGACGACCCGCGCAACGATTGCGTGCCGGAGAGCCTGCCAGCGGCCATCCAGACAGCGCCCTACGAGTTCCAGATCGAGCGGCACGAGAACGGCGACTACGAGATCGTCAACGAGAACTATGCCGCGCGACGCGTGATCCACATGAATCAGAAAGCGCCGCCCGCGGGAACGAAGCGCGACCATGACGGCTATTCCATCGGCCACATGGAAGGAAACGTGCTGGTGGTCGACACCACATTGTTCAGCCCGCAGCCCTGGGGCAATGACGCCGGACTGGATTCGGGCGAGCAGAAACACCTCGTGGAACGCTACAGCCTGGAGAACGACGGCAGGTCTCTAGTGATCACCTACACCCAGACCGACCCCGAATACCTCGCCAAACCGGTCACCCAGACGCTGCGCTGGCAGCTCGAGGCGGAAAACAAGCTGGTGGCGGAATGGGCCAATTGCAGCCCGGAGGCGGGGCGACGTCATCTCGTGGAAGGCACCAACGTCGGCGGCGGCGGCAAATGACGACAGCGCGACGACTCCAAGTGAAGCGTCGCGCTGTCCAGGTCGCAATGATTCCCGTAATGCATGAGCGCAGAGCCGAAACCTCTGCGAAGGAGCAGCCATGAAGCGATATGGAGCGACGGCGATCGGCGCGATGTGCGCGTTCGCCCTCAGTATGTCCGTGCTGGCGCAAGAATCTCCTCAGGGAGCGAACGCGCAGGACGGACAACGCCAAGATCCGCCGCGCAACGAAGCAACGTCGGGTATGGGCTTCCAACCGAAGGGGCTGCCCGACAAACGAACGGTGCACATCACCGGCGAGAATCCCGGCCTGCAGCTGCGCGACAAGGCGAACGGCCCCATCACCGCCGACTTCAATTACTGGCACGTGAACTGGAGCCCGGTCGGCACCGGCCACGTCTGCTTCATGACCACGGGAACCGGCAGCGGCCCGAACGATCTGCGCGTGGTTCTCACCGACAACGAGAAGCTGGCCGAGTACGTGACCAACGAGACCATGGCCAAGCTGGTGCCGAACTTCAACAAGCCCGCCTACAAGGTGATCAAGGCTACCTTCAAGACCACCGGCGACACGCTGACCGAACGCAGCGAACACTGCATCTCCGACCAGTACACGATCGTCGCGACCTGGCGCCAGATCACCCCGGGCAAATTCGGCGGCATGGATCCGAACAACGGCTTCTTCATGAACTTCATCATTCAAATGGCCGCCGAAGGCGAAATCACGATCAACGGCAAGCGGCTGCCGGGCGCGGTGCTGCCGGGTCCCGGCCGACCACCTGCGTACCTGGCGTTCGCCGAGACTTGGCTGAAATAGCGTCGACGTCCGCGTGGATTCGCAAGCTGGAGGTTCCTTTCATGATGAAGAAGCTCGCAGTCACGTTCATGGCGTCGGCAGCGCTCGTCGCTACGGTGTCGCCACTGACGGCGTTGGCGCATCACTCCCAGGCGATGTACACCAACGCCGACGGAGCGATCTCCATCACCGGGGTGGTGCAGAAATTCGAGTTCACCAATCCGCACGCGGCCATCTATCTCGAAGTGATCGACAGCGACGGCAAGACCCAACTGTGGATCTGCGAGATGCAGAGCATCCGTGCATTGAAACTGCTCGGCTGGCTACCTACGACGGTCAAGGCCGGCGACAAACTGGTCATCGTCGGTCGTCCTGCACGCAATGGCGCGCCGGCGATGTACGCCGAAGCGATCCAGCTTCCCGATGGCCGCGCGATGCGCTCGTGAGGACCACGCCATGAACATCAGGACTGGCTTCGCCTTGGTCGGTGCTCTCGCGCTGTTTGCCGTTGCGCCAGGCGCTTTCGCACAGAACACGCGCGGCTGCAATCTTCCCAAGAATTTCCCCTGCCCGTCTGCTCGCATCATGGACTTCTCCGTCGACAAGACCTCCATCAAGCCCGGCGAATCGGCGGTCATCAGCTGGGTGGCTGAAAATCCAGGCGCCATGGAGGTGACTCCCGACATCGGAGAAGTGGTGGCGCGTGGCTCGTCCAAAGTCACACCGACGGCAACCACGACGTACACGTTGAAGGTCGGCGGCGGTCCTGACGGTCAGACATTGACCAGGACGCTCACCCTCACTGTTGCAGGCACGACAGCGCGGATAGCTTCGGAAGCCGGCGCCCAGGGCCCGCATCCGGTTCCACGAACGGCTGATGGCAAACCGCTGCTCCAGGGGGTCTACAACATGTTCGGTGCCAGGCGTGGCAGTCCGCCGTCGGCAACGCCACCCGCGCCAGGTGAACTTCCGCGGCAGCCGACGCTGAAACCCGGCATGGAGGCTTACCGGGCGCCGCAGCGCGATCCCAACAAGGTGGTCGTGAGCGATTGCGTCATCGGCTCGGTGCCGCCCAGCCTCGGCCCGTACTCGATCCAGATCGTGCAGAACGCCGAGTACATCGTGCTGATGTACGAGTACATGCACCTGCACCGGATCATTCCGCTCGACGGCCAGCCACATCAGCCGGGCGTGAGCTGGATGGGCGATTCGATCGGCTCCTGGGACGGCGACACGCTGGTGGTCGACACCATCGGCTTCAACACCTTGAGCACGGTCGGGCCCGGCGGCGATCGCCACCTGCCCTACAAGCACTCGGACGCGTTGCACATGGTGGAGCGCTTCCGCCGCGTCGACTACGACACGCTCGAATGGGAAACCACGCTCGAGGACCCCAAAGTGTTCGAAGGGCCGTGGCGCACCACGATGCGGCTGAAGTTCCACCCGGAATTGAAGAAGGTGGACGAGTACCAGTGCGCCGAGAACGTCAAGGACTACGAGTTCCTGATCGATCCGAACGCCGAAATCAAGATGACGCCGAACTAGATTCGGTGGCCTGACCGTAACGTTCGCACCTACAGGCATCGGTGGCCGGCGAACATCTGAGCTCAACGATGGAGATACGCATGAAACGCTTGCTGGCAACGATCGGGATCATCCTCGCGGCCATGATGTCCGCAACTGCAGCAGCCGCGGAGCAAGGACCGCGCCCCGGTCCGGGCCCGGGCAGCTTCAACATGGGATCCGCCGGCACCCTCCAGAAGGTGGTGGACAATATCTATGTCATTCCCGGCGGCGGCGGCAACACCACGGTGTTCGTCACCTCGAAGGGCGTGGTGCTGGTCGACAGCAAGACGCCGAACCAGGGACAGGCGATCCTGGACCAGGTCAGGACCGTCACCGACAAGCCGGTCATCTACCTGATCAACACGCACTCCCATTTCGATCACACCGGCAGCAACGCCTTCTTCCCGGCAGCGGTCGAGATCGTCGCGCACGAGAACCTCGCCAGGCAGCTCGCGGCCAATCCGGCCTTTCAAACTGCAGAAGCCAAGCGCGGCCTGGTGGACACCACCTACACCGGCCATCTGACGCTGTTGAGCGGCGATGACACCATCGACCTGTACAACTTCGGTCCGGCGCATACCAGCGGCGACTCGCTGGTGGTGTTTCGCAAGGCCGGCGTCATGGCCAGCGGCGATGTGTTCGCCGGCAAGGGCCAGCCGCTCATCGACACCCGCAACGGCGGCAGCGGCCTGAACTACGGCGAGTTCGTCGCCAAGGCGGTCAAGACCATCAAGGGCGTGAGCATCGTGATCCCGGGCCACTCGCCCGTGCTCACCTGGCAGGATTTCGTCGACTTCGGCGAATTCAATCGCCTGATGCTCGAACACGCGCGTGCGTCGCTGCAGGCGGGCAAGACTTCGGAGGAAGCCATGAAGAGCTTCCCGATGCCGGCGAAGTTCACCGACTACAAGCTCGGGCCCACCTTCGTTCAGCCGCATCCGGCTGGCAACTTCGAAACCCTGTATCAGGAACTGAAGGCTCAGTAATCGCCGCTCGAGGCATTGCTGCTGACGGGAGTATCCATGAAGCGAACGTTCGTGATCGGCGGCATCCTGCTTGCCGCCTCGATGTCTGCTGGGGCGCAACAGCCGCCTGGCCCTGCACGCGGCAACGCCCCACTGGCAGACGACAGCGGCGCGATCTTCGGGGCCGGATTCAATGCAGATCAGACGTTCCAGCAGCGCTGCGCGACTTGCCACACGACCGAAGGAATGACGGTCGGCGATCGCAAGGCGCTTTCGATGTCGGCGCTGCGCGGGCTACCCACTGATCGCGTGTACCAAGCGATCTCCACCGGCCTGATGGCGGTGCAGGCCACCGGCATCGTCGACCGCGACAAGCGCACGCTCGCGGCATTCGTCACAGGCAAGCCGTTTGGCGGAGCCGAGAGCCTGGGCGTCGGCGCGATGACCAACGCGTGCAAGATCAATCCACCGCTCGGCGACATCACCGCGTCGCCATCGTGGCTGGGATGGAGCGCCACGGAGACGAATTCACGCTTCCAGTCCGCTCAAGCGGCGAAGCTGAACGCCGCTGACGCTGCAAAGCTGAAACTGAAATGGGCGTTCGGCATTCCCGGCGGCAGCATCATGTCGGGCCAGCCGACGGTCGCCTTCGGGCGCGTCTTCGTTGCGAGCGACAACAACCTGGTCTACTCGCTCGACGCCAAGACAGGCTGTGTCTACTGGGCCTACGACGCCGGCAGCTCGGGACGCTTTGCTCCAGTCATCGGCAGGATCTCAGGACATCCCGGCGCAACCTATGCGCTGTATTTTGCGACGGGTGCGGATACCGTCTTCGCCGTCAACGCGCATGACGGTAAAGAAATCTGGAAAACCCCGCTGCCGAATCAGGTGACTGACGCGAGCGGCGCCACTCGCGAGTTGAACCACATCAGCGCATCGGTGGCCTATCACGACGGCCGCGTCTACGTGCCTTTCGCCGGCACCGAGACGTTCTATTCGCCGAAGGCGGAATGCTGTCGCTCGCGCGGCGGACTGGCGTCGGTGGATGCGAATACCGGCAAGCTGATCTGGCGAGTCGACACCATCCCCGAGCCCGCCAAGCGCATCGGCACCACGCAATCCGGCGTGCCTGTCTGGGCGGAGGCCGGCGCCAGCGTGTGGAACACACCCACGATCGACGCCAAGCGCAAAGTCGTCTACGTCGGCACGGGCAACGCCTACGGGCCGACAGCCGCCGCCACCAGCGATTCGATCATTGCGTTCGACATGAAGAATGGCTCGATCGTGTGGAGTCACCAGGAATTCTCAGGCGACTCGTTCATGGCCAGCTTCGGCCCTGGTGGCTGCGCCCAGACAAATGCACCCGGCGGCGCGTGCCCGCAGAAGATGGGGCCCGACTGGGACTTCGGCGGCTCTTCGGCAATTCTGCAGAAGCTGCCTAACGGCAAGGACATCCTCCTGGCTGCCGGCAAGGGCGGCGTCGCCATCGCGCTCGATCCGGACGACAAGGGCAAAGTGGTCTGGCGCACCGTTCTCTACGACGGCCAGCCGCCGAGTGCGCTCGGCCTGGTGATGTGGGGCGGCAGCAGCGATGGGCAACGCGTGTACTACGCCTTGCAGCAACCCGGCGGAGGCCTGAAGGCGCTCGATCTCGAGACAGGCAAGGTCGAGTGGAGCGCGGACATTCAGGCTGATCCGCGCGGCCAAAGCGGCGCCGTCAGTTCCATTCCTGGCCTGGTCTTCACTGGCGGATGGGATGGCGTCCTTCGTGCCGTCGACGGCGCGGGCAAGGTCGTGTGGAAATTCGACACGGCGGTCGATTTCGCCACCCTCAATGGAGTCTCCGGCAAAGGCGGCTCGCTGGGCGTCGCCGGCGCCAGCATCGTCGACGGCATGGTCTATGTGCCGTCCGGGTATGTGGGGATTCGGCAGGGCTCGGCGGGTAATGTGTTGCTGGTCTTCCAGGTTGAATGACGCGGGCTCGACGCAGCAGCTGAAGACGGACGATGGCCTGCGTCGCTTGCCTGGATAGCCATTAATCCAGATCGCCACGGAACACGACGCGTAGAGCGAATGACTCCTACCAACTCCGGCAGGGGTGTGGCAGAACTGCATGCACGCTCGAGCCCCACTCCTCTACCAAGGTATCCCCCCATGCTGGAATCGCTCAGCCACATAGCTCTCGTGGTAACAGACCCCGCAAGGACCGCGACACTGTTTCACGACCTCTTCAATGCTCGCGTCGTCGAGCGCAAAGACGAAGAAGGGCATCTCGAAACATTCGTCCAACTAGGCGGCACATGGCTCGTGCTGGCCGCCGCGCCCGTCCAGCGAACCCGGACCGGCGATCACATTGCCTTCCACGCGACCCCCGAAACCATCGAGGCTACGGCTGCCAGGCTGCAGGCAATGGGTCGCGAGTTCATCAGGGCGCGCTCTGATACAGCCTTGTACTTCTTCGACTACGACGATCATGTGTTCGAGTTGAGCAGCGAGAACATCGATGAGGAGCTTGGCGGATAGGCGGTAGCGTTGAGTTCAAGAACGCACGCCGACCACGAAACGGGCGCGCTTGGTGCCACCGACGACGAGACCCTGCGCCGTCGACAAGTAAAACCGTCCCCATTCTTTTATGGGGACAGATCTATTTTCCTAGTGAACGGAATACGGGACGAGCGGTAGCAAATAAATCTGTCCCCATTTCTCATTACACCAAGTGGCGCAGCGCATACATGCCACCGAACATCGCGCCCACGGCACACACGACAGACGCAATGGCGTAGAGAGCGGCAGTGACGGTATCTCCGCGCTCGTGAAGCAGCCCTATTTCCAGCGTAAAGGTGGAAAAGGTCGTGAAGCCACCGATGATGCCCGTGACGAGGAACAGTCGAAGGTTCGCGGACAGATGCGAACGCAACGCAAACCATTCGGCCAGAACGCCAATCAACAGCGAGCCGAGCACGTTGATGGCAAAGGTACCGAAGGGATATCGAATGCCGACCAGATGCGCGGCAAGAACATTCACCCCATGCCGGCAAGCCGCCCCAAGTCCGCCACCGAAAAAAACGATTAGAAATCCATACATCGAGATACCCTCCAACGCGTAAACGAAGGGTCGATGTCGGTTTCTTGAGGCGGACCCCCACCGCAAGAGGTGCATGACCCTCTGTGCAGTAGGAGCTATCAGCCTTAGCGGCAGTTATCGGGAAGCCCCATTCCCATCATTTTGCCCGGCGAGAATACATCATCCGGGAGACAAAGGCGGTAGCAATCCTCGATCGGCGGAATGTCGGGAGAGCTCGGGTGAAGATGAAGATCGCCGGCAGCGCAGATTCATAAGTCGATACGGCTACACCTTGCACATGCGTCATGCGGGACCCAGGGGCGGGTCCATTCGATCAGCAGTAGTAAATAAGTCTGTCCCCATTTCTTCATGGCCGCGCCGACCGATTATGTCTTTGACAGCGTGAGCAGGTTCGACCTGCATACATCCCAGCCTTCTGTCACCGGTATCTTCAAGGTGCGACGACTTCGATAGCCGTCAGCTGGGCCGATAGCACGAACGGCGACTATCGCTGCGCCGCGAACCGCTAGCCCGCTGGGGGAGCGTAGGCACAAACCTGCAGAAATCCGCGACGCGCGCTACCGCACGTATTACCCGTACGAAACCCCGCAGCCACCTATCCCACAATACCCATCCGGATTCTTCGCCAGATACTGCTGGTGATAATCCTCCGCATAATAGAACTGCGGCCCATCCACGATCTCAGTCGTAATGTTCGCGCCCCGCCCCGCCTTACTCAGTGCCTCCGCATAACGCTCACGACTCGCCTCCGCAGCCACGCGCTGCTCTGCGTCGTACACATAGATCCCCGACCGATACTGCGTACCCACATCATTGCCCTGCCGCATTCCTTGCGTCGGATCATGTGACTCCCAGAACGTCTTGAGCAAAGTCTCGTAGCTCACCTGGTTCGGGTCGTACACCACCTGCACGACCTCGTTGTGCCCGGTGTAGCCGCTGCACACTTCTTTATATGTGGGATTGGGCGTCGAGCCGGCGGCATAGCCCGCGGCGGTGCTGTACACGCCGGGCAGTTGCCAGAACTTCTTCTCCGCGCCCCAGAAACAGCCGAGGCCAAACAGCGCGAGCCGCATTCCTTCCGGGAAGGGCGCGACGATGCGGTTGCCGCTGACGAAGTGCTTCTCGGGAACAGCCATCGGCTCGTCACGACCGGGCAGGATGTTGGCAGGAGCCGGCATGACGGCTTTCTCGCGGAACGAAAACATGGGGCACCTCGAAAACGGCTGGATTGCAGTCAGCCTACGAACAAGAAGGATGCCGGGCAATCGTTTCGGCCAATGACCGACCGGCGGAGCATCATAGATGTGGCCGGCCACGCAAAAATCCAGCGAGCGGGATGCCGGCCTATGCCGTGAAGTGGCTTCTGGATGGGCAGCGGTGGGCGCCGACGCGGAAATTGCGGATTGCGGGCGGCTACGAGAAGCTGAAGCAGGAACGCAGCGAACGGCTTGAGCCGTGAGTCACAGGAAAGTCACGACTCGAACAACTCAGAGGGCGCCGATGGCCACCGGGGTTGCCGCTGCGTCTTCGCCCTGCCAGTGGCCGGCACGTACGGCGCCCAGGAACGCCGGCGCCTCGGCGGCGAGCCGACATTCGCGTGGCGTCAGGCCATGGAACCGACGCAGTGCCCGGAACAGCGTCGAGCGTGAATCGAAGCCGACTGCCTTGACGATCTCCTCCACCTGCATGCCCGTGTTTCGCAGCAGGCGCGCGGCAACCGACGTGCGTTTGCGTTGCAGGTACTCGTGCGGCGTAACATCGTGAATGTGCTTGAACAGCCGCAGGAAATGATGACGCGACAGAAACGCCGCGCCGGCCATGTCGCTCAGCATCAGCGGCTTGGAATAATTGCTGTGGATGTAATCGGTCGCCAGCGAAATGCGCCGTACGATCTCTCGACGGGTTGCCGCGCGGCGCACCGGAACGAGCTTGGCACGCGACACCACGTGACGATGCCGCATCAGCAGCCGTTCCAGCAGGAACGCCAGCTGCTCTTCGTACCACAACGGATCTTCCAGCCCCATTTCGCAATGGCGGCGGATGAACAGCAGCACCGGCGTGACGCTGCGATCATGCGTCTGCAGATGCGGCGCGAACGGGATCGCGGGAGTGGCGACGATTTCGCCGTCTTCCAGCATCCGGTCCTCCGGCGTGATCAACGCACCCAGCACTTCTTCGGGCATTCCGGGGCGGAACAGGATCGTCAGCGCATGCACATTGTGCGACGCGCGAATGCGGACGTTGGCCGGGCCCGCCGGGACGATCAGCCAGGTGTCGTCATCCACCAGGATGCGGCGGCCTTCCACGGAAACGTCCTGGCAGCCGTTCCAGGCGCACAGCAGCGCGAAGCGCCGCGCATCGATCGCATAATCGGCAGCCTGCGTGTGCAGGTCCAGAATGAGGGCGCCGTTCTCGGGCCGGCCGGACAGTTCGCCAGCCTGAATCTCGTGAGTCCTACGGACGATCATCCGCACGCCGCTCCCCTTTTCATGTACTTGCCGGATTGAATTTCCGGCTCCAGCTTGCGGTATACAAGCGAGTTACGATCATGAGATACGTGGTTGCGACGAAAGGTTTCATCGACCGGCGTCGCGGAGGTTTTCGATACAGAAAAAAGCGACCGATGACACGCTGCGGAAACCGGGCCCGCAACGGCATCGAACCCGTGAAGGGATCCGCGAGATGACCCCTCGATGTAGGCGGACACCGCGGCTGCCGCTATCATGTGCGCGCAACGCAGCAAGCACTCATCGTTTTCCCTATGCCTATCTGTCACGAACACAATCTCGCCGCACCGCTCCCGAACAAATGCCCGTTCGGTATCCGGGTCAAGCTGCGCTCTACCGACCCGTTCCGGAACCTGGTCGGCGAGGACTGGACCCGCGAGCACTGGTTTGCGACGCGCGACGAGCGCGACGAGGCCCTGACCCAGATGAGCGGGCGCTACGTGTATTTCCGCCCGGGCGACCGGCCGGCGCTGGAGTTCGAGAAAGTCGAACGCTGAGGCGTTGATCCGCGATGTTTGTCGCGCCGTTCGTCTACGTGGCCGGTGATTTGTAACGACGAAGCCCGCCATCGAGGCTCTCGCGGGGTGCAAAGACTGCCTCGACTGGGCTTTTCCAGATGGATTCCCCGCTTTCGCGGGGAAGACGGAAGAACGCAGATCCAGCTGGTACGGGCTTAGAGCATCCGGTTCGGGAACAGACAGGATCTAGAACGTCCGGCCCAGGAACAGATAGAACGCCTTGCTGCCGCCCTGGTCGTAGCCGCCGGCCAGATACACCGGCCCGAGCGGCGTGTCCACACCGAAGAACAGGCTCGCGTCCTTGCGCAGGTCGCTGAAACTCATGTCGTTGCGGTCCATCCAGGCGTTGCCCGCCTCCAGCGAAATGCCGGCGTAGGCTGGCAGGTCCAGCACGCCCGAGCCGCCCCGCCCCACCTTGCGGTAGTAGATGAGCCGGCCGATGCCGTAGTGCGGGCCGGACAGCGCATTCGGCGACAGTCCGGACAGATTGAAGAAGCCACCCAGGTTGAAGAAATTCTCCGGCGTCGGACTGGCGTCCACGGTGGTGCCGCCCTCGAGCCAGAAAATGAAGGTGTTGCGCCCCACCGAGCGCGCGATCAGCCAGTTCATCTCGTACGAATCGAAGTCGTCGTCGGCGCCGAGGCTGTGGCGCTCGCCCCGCCACTCCATCTCGAACTGCTGGCCGCGGCGCGGGAAGTAGATGCTGTCGAGCTTGTCGTAGGAGAAACGCGCGAAGACGCCGCCGCGCCTGAAATTGTCCGTGGGCAACGCCGGATCGCCGACCAGCACATGCGAGCGCCCCTCGCCGCGGCGCAGGCCCACGCGCATTTCGCCCCAATTGGACAGCTCGCGCCCGAAGTCCAGTCCGCCTTCGTAGTTGCGGATGCGATATTCGGCGATGCGGTCCTCGTCGCGCAGTGCAAACACGCTGCGCTCCTCGAAATCGAAATGCGGCGCCACGAAGTAGCGGCTCGCCAGCGACAGCGGCTGATAGAACTCGCTGAAGATCTTCGGGTTCTCGCCGATCTGCAGGTCCGTCAGCCATTCCGCGCCCAGGTCGTTGAGCTCGGTCATGATGAAGCGCATGGCGGCGTTGTAGCGGCTGTTGCCCTCGAAATCGTCTTCCAGGTTCAGGCCGAAGCGCACGTAGTTCGGCCCCCAGCTCTTGCGGCGCAGGCTCATCTCCAGGCCGCTGCGGCCGTCCTGCTCGACCAGCGAATAATCGATGGATTCGAACAGGTCGAGTGCGTACAGCGACGACAACTGGTGCTGCATCAGTGCCGGATCGAGCGGTTTGCCGATGACGTCGTTCATGGTGGCGTCGATCAGCCGCGAATATTCGCCCGAGCTGGCGTCCGCATGCACGAAGTCGATCATCGGTGCCGTCGTGGTGCGCGGGTTGCGGGCTGCGAGATAGTGCGCGTAGTCGTCTTCGCTCAGCGAAAGCGCAGCCAATGCCGCACGAGCACCGTCGGCCGCCGATTCGCCCGCACGCAATGCCTGCGGCACGCGAGTGAAATCGGCCGAAGCCGCACGCCCCAGCGGCGGATCGATCACGATATCGGTGGACTTCAGCTTGGCGCGCTGCTCCAGTGTGCGGCTGCGGATCATGATGGCGAACGCCTGGTTGGTGACGTCCAGCGGCGTCGCCAGCTCATCGCGCGAGTACAGCGGAAAACTCACGTCCACCACGATCAGCACGTCGACGCCCATGGCGCGTGCCGCGTCGATCGGCAGATTCTCGACCAATCCCCCATCCACCAGCAGGCGGCCGTTGCGCTGCGCCGGGGAGAATACGCCTGGCGCGGAAATGCTCGCTCGCAGCGCCGTGACCAGATCGCCCGAACGCATCATCACCGCCTCGCCGGTCTCCAGATCGGTGGCCATGGCACGAAACGGAATCGGCAAGCGGTCGAAGTCCTGCACGTCCGCCACCGGCAGCGCTGCTTTGCGCAGCACCTGTTCGAGCTTCTGTCCCTGCACCAATCCACGCGGCAGCACGAAGCCGTCTTCACGCACGCCGAGTGCATAGCGGACCAGGAAGTTGCGATCGTCCTGCTTGCGGCGATAGCCAAGCTCGGCACGCGGCGGACGGTCCTGGAACGCATCCTGCCAATTGACCGAGCTGATCAGCGTCTCGATCTCCTTGCCTGTCATGCCCGAGGCGTACAGACCGCCGACCACCGCGCCCATGCTGGTGCCCGCGATCGCATCGACCGGCACGCGCATTTCATCGAGCACCTTGAGCACTCCGACGTGCGCCACACCTCGGGCACCGCCGCCGCTCAACACCAGTCCGACGCGCGGACGCGCGGACTCAGCGGCCCAGGCGCTGGTTTCCGCAAACAAGGAGCACAGGAGCGACGACAGGACAGCCAGTGCGCCGAGTGACAGGGTGCGCCGTTTCATCTTCTGTTCACGCCTGCGTAAAAGCTCGTGGAAAACGCCTCAATAGTAACAGCCCGCACTCGTACCGCCGTAGCTCCCGGGGTATCGTCCGCCGCCGGCAATGAGTAGGCTTCGATCCCCATGACACATCGCCCGAAGCTGCGGATCGGCGGGTGGCCGACCGGAAGTTTTTTGCTGGCCCTGATGCTCGCGTTGCCATCGCTCGCCGCGCCGCCGGGCAGGCAGGCCGACGATCCCGACGACTGGAGCCGGTATGGCGGCGATCCTGGCGGCAGCCGCTATTCGCAGGCACGGCAGATCAACCGCGACAACGTCGAGAACCTGCAGCTTGCC
>Ga0182747_1000891_pt1 | contig 25265 bp, 28 predicted proteins | sample eDN3rd30CBELigBY_FD_128526 | JGI IMG/M metagenome (GOLD analysis project Ga0182747, IMG submission 128526) | Enriched backyard soil microbial communities from Emeryville, California, USA - eDNA 3rd pass 30_C BE-Lig BY (version 2) (version 2) | ecosystem: Environmental > Terrestrial > Soil >...
GCGCGGCTGACGGTGACAGTGGCGCATTTCTCGGTGTCCTGCTGTGCCCGGGCAGAAACAGGCAGGATCAGCGCCAGAACCAAAGCGGCGAAGAGATGGCGCATCATCATCTTGCTCCTAAATCGTTGGCGCGGCGGACGCGTATGGATGCTCGCCCGGGAGATTGCTCTCAAGGCCGAACTTCCAGGCCAGATAGCCTTCGACGCGTTGCCGTTCGGTCGTGGTCAACGCCTCGTTGCAGTCGATCACTTCGGCGATCTGGCCGTCGAAATAATCGTTATAATACCCTGCCCCAATCGCAGGGGTAGTGCCGAAGGCGACGGTATTGGCGATCAGGGCGTGGATCGCGCTGCCGTCAACATAATAGCGCCAGTCGTTCGGCGCGGATTGGAACGAGGCGAAGCGCCACTCGGCAAGGCTCGGCCTCGCGGCACTGATCTGATATCGCGTATTCGTCCCATAGGCGGAATAGATATCGCCGGTCGTATAAGGGTAGAACTCGCCCGACCCGTTGGTGCCGAACCGCCCCACCGGCGGCGCGAAGTCCCTGGTGTTCGGGTCGAAACTGTTCTTCGATACGAAGAACGTGGCGGACGTCGATCGCCCGTCCAGGTATGCGGTCGGCAGCGTGAAATGCCCCTGCCGCACGCCGTCCATGTTGACGACATTGAATCCGTTCAGCGCGGCGATCTTGATGCGCGGCTTGCTGCTCGATCCGGCACTGGGGACGGCGACGGCGTTGCCGCTCGAATCCGTCCAGGCGTCGATCTCATTGCCGTCATCTCCGACGATGTCCTCCGGCCGCAACCAAAGCGCCAACTTAGAGCCCAGATCACTCGGCGCCCACAAGCGCGACCCAGCGCCGGCCGTCGTTACCGAATAAGTCGCGCTACTCGTGCCGATGGTCGCCGTCACATCGGTTTGCACTGCCGGGTCGGCCGAGGAATGGTTGCGGACGCTGATCGTGTCGCCGTTGACCACGGTGCCCGAACCGTCGGTAATGTAAGCCTCTCCGTTCCTGGAGATCGCCCCGCCCGCGCTCACCGAATAAGGGCGGGTCTCGCCCGGGTAGAGCCCGGCCACGGTGTATGGCGCGCTGTCGTAATCCGTGTCCGCATCCGCCGCCGCCTGGGGTTCGAACGCGAAGTCGAGCGGCTCGTTGGGGATGCCCAGCGCATGATTGATGACAGGCGCGAACACCCGCTTGAGCAAGGCATGGCCGGCGGCCGTCGGATGGAGCCCGTCGCCATAGAAGGCGGCATCGAGCTGCGCGCCCCAGGCTCCCGCCTCACTCGTCGCGAAATCGACCAGGAAATCGAACTCCGTCCCCTCGTCGAGCCGCACGCGGGCGTTGAACGCGCCCATCTTGTCCTGCCACCCCGAGGAATCGCGGGGAAGCACCGTGCACAGAACGATCGTGGTGCCAGCCGCCCTGAACGGCGCGAGGTAGGCATAGAGCCGCGAGACATAAGCTGTCGTATCGCCGGCCAGATCGTTCGCCCCGATCAGAAGCACCAGGTGCGTCGGCTCGTAGGCCAGTGCATCCGCTTGTCGCGCGTAGAGGGTATTCGCCGGCAGCGTGTCACCCGGGAAGCCAAGCTGCGCCCCGCCGACCGCATGGTTGGCGTAGGCAATGGCCGGATGATCCGCCGCCCAGAGGCGCGTGAAGCTGGCAGGTTCAGTGGATGCCGAGATACTATCGCCTTCGGAGAGGACATTGGGCTCTGCGATCGGTGCCGGCTCGGTCGTCGCTGTGGCGATGCTGGATGCCGGTCCGGCGCCATCGGCATTCACCCCCCGCACTTGGAAGGCGTATTCGGTCTCGGCCGTCAGCCCGGAAACCAGCTGCTCGCCGCTGTTGTCGTCGCAAGCGGTCCAGACACCGCCGTCAACGCAATACTCTTGACTGGTCGCGTCCGCCGCCGGCGTCCACTCCAACAGCACTTCACTGTCGCTCTGCGCCGTGGCGGTCAGATCCTCGATTGATCCCGGCAGCACGGGCTCGACAGGCGCATCCTCGATCGGTCCCACGCCCGCGCTGATTGCCTCGGCCGAACCGCCGATCGCGTTTGCCGCGATGACGCCGTGCGTGATCGTCTTCCCAACATCGGCTTCGACAGGTGCATAGGTTGCACCCGTTGCCCCACTGATCGCGACCCCGTCGCGATACCACTGCCGCGTGTAGGACGTGGGGCTATTGATCCACGCGCCCAGCGTTGCCGTCAGCGTCTCGCCGAGCTGGGGTGTTCCGGCGATTTGTGGAGGGGCGATATTGACCGGCGCGGCAGTGGGCGCGGGCGGTGTCGTTCCGCCCCGTGACACGGGCAGCGTCAGGAAGCCGCTATTGGGAAAGAAGCTCATGCCAGCGCGTCCACCGCGATCACGTGCCCCTCGCGGATAAACAGCGTCTCGAAATGGCCCTCGGGCCAATATTCGCCGCCCGTGGCGTCTGTCAGGTCCGGGCCGATCCGAACCCGGCACGCGCCCGTGGCGATCAGGCGATAGAAGCCCTGATCCAGCGGATCGGACACGGCGCCGTCCGCCACGGCAACAGCTGTGCCGATCTGCGCGCCTTCGAGCACGTCGCGGCTCTGGACCGCCTTCAGGGTTGCAGAAATGGCCATGGCTCTATTCCTTCACACAGACGAAAGGTTGACGAAGAAGCCCGCCTCGCCCGAAGGTGGGCGGGGAGGGATCGGTGAAATTCGAAGATTCATTCACGAGCGGCGACGGCCGCGACGCTCAAAGCGTGCTCGCAAGGAACCCGCTGACGCCTTTGCCGCCTGCCACGCGCGATGCGCTGGTCCGGCTCACCTGCAGTGGCGACATCACGGTTGAACTACGCGCCGCGATCGAGCGCGAGATTGCAGCCAGCGATGCGCGGATCGGCAGCATCCCGGCCAGCGAATGGATGAAGCAAAGCAACCTGGCGTGACGCGCGCGCAGATCGAGTTCGCCGTGCTCCTCGCGCTGGCGCTGCTGATGCTCGGTGTGTGGGCGGCTGCGCTATTTAGGTGAGGCGCACAGCGCATCGAAACGGGCGTTATGCCCCTCGATCTCGCGCACCGTTTCCGGTGTATCGGCCTTGTTGCCCGGATCGTCCGACACGCCGGCCGGCAATTCCGCGTAACTGATCGCGCGGAACGTCAGGCAGGCCGTATCAACAATTCTCGGGGGTGCGGGAGTGGCGCAGGCACCCGTCGCGCCGAGCAACAGGATCGCGCAGCACTTTGGCAGCGGCTTCATTGGCCTTCTCCGTTCTCTCGATGGTAGCGCGCAGATCGCCCTCGCGTTGCCCCGTGGCGCCAATCGTTTGATTGTGGCTGTCGCGCCCATCCAGCCACCAGTTGAACCCGGCCACCACCAGCGCGATCAGCGCCAGTCCCAGCACAGCCAGCGCCAGCGGGGCGAACTTCTTCGCGAGCCGGTCGGAGACGCCGAGCAGGGAGAGCAGGCAGAAACCAAGGGCGACGGGCATCACTCGGGCGCCCCCTTCGGCGGCTGCCGCGCCAGCCTCGCCCCGTGGCCAGCCCGAACACGAACACACCGATGCCGATGCTCGCCAGCGTGCGTGCCGGCCCCTCCGGCAGGGCGTCGAGCAGCGCCTGCGCCTGGTCCGGGTTGGCCGCGAGGTAGGCCGCCACGAGGCCGGCCAATGCGGCGAGGCGCACGCTCCACATGCGATACCACTCACGCGCGTTGTCGATCAGGATGCGGTTCATCTTGCCCAATCTCCCGTCTTGTCGTGCAGCCAGCTCAGAAACTGGCCCACGGTCTTGCCCTTGAGGATGGAAGGGTTCGCGGCCGTCGCGGCGGGACCGGCAATGAGATCGGCCCGATCGTCCACATGCGCGCCGATCACCTTCGCGGCTGTGCCGGCACCCAGGAAGTGCGCCGCATATAGACTGGCCCTATTGATCGTGAGACCCTTGCTCCGCAGATAGGCCGCGTTCGTCGCGGTGAAGCTCTTGGCGCGCGCCAGTTGCTCTTCGGCGCTCGGCCTCAAACCGCCGAAGGCCTTGCCGTTGTCCTGTCCCCAGGCCCCGCCCTCGGCGATCCATGTCGCTTTGACGAATTGATAGAGGCCGGACGCGGTAGAGCTGTCCGCTTTGACGTAGGGCCGATTGTTGCTTTCGATCTTCGCCAGCATGGGCCAGTAATCGTCGGGGATGGCCGGGCCATCGATCCCCAGCGCCTTGGCCAGCGCGCCGAGAGTGACCGGCCCCAACTTGCCATCGGCCGGCACGCCCAAGTGGCGCTGAATGTCAGTCAGAGTGGTCATTGCTCAACCCTCATCTCAATCGCCGCTACCCGGCGTTCCAGATCGTCCACGCGCGAATCCCTCACAGACCCGCTCGCCATGCGCTCATCCATCCTGGCCAGCGTGACCTGCATCTCGCTCACGCTCGACACGAGCCACGTGCCCCCGCCGATCATGGCCGCGAGGCCCAATGCTGCCACGGCGCCCACAACCCATTTCACAAGCGGATGAACCTCCGGCGCCTTGGACTTGAACAACTCGGGGTGCCGGGCCGCGAACAGGGTGATCGCGCTTTCTGCGACCTGCTCGGCGATGATGCGGCTCTGCGCGGCGTTGCCGTTAGGTTCGTTCATCACCAGTCTCCGTCCCGCTCCGTCAGCCATTCGGCCAGGCGGAACGCGAGGTAGCCGCAGGCCACGAAGATGAGGGCGAGGGCAGGAAGGATCATTTCTCGCCGCCGTCCGGGGGCAGAAGTCTGGGTAAGACAAAGGCGAGCACAAGCGCGAGGGCGAGCGCGATCGCCTCGCCCGAGGGCAAGTCGCTCATGGTCCAGTCCTTTCAAGGTTCAGCGCGTGAGCGCGCTCCAGAATACAAATGAACGGTTGCAGTGGCCGGGATCGCTACCCAGCAAGCTTGCACCTCGGTCGATTATGCGTGCCGCCCTCAGCGCCCAGGGCATCCCGTTGAACGCGGCCCGCCCAATGTAGGCGCTGATCGTCTCATGGCCCGTGGGTCGGTCAGCGAGGCCGAACGGGTAAAGCAGCGACAGCCAGATCACGCAGGCGAGCACGTCCAGGGCGACCAGTAGGGCGAAGAGGCAGTGCTTCAGCCTCACGCCGGCCAGCCGGTTTCGATGTCGATCGCTTCGAGGGCTTCCACGTCCTCCGCCGCGTCTATCAGCGCGTCGAGGGCGTTCTTGCAATACTGGCAGGCCGCGATGTGCTGGCCCACAGCCACGCCCACCGCGATCATCTGCATCGCATCGAGTGTAACGATGCGGTTGTCCTGCAAGCGCCAATCGAGCGAGAATGGCTCGCTGTTCTGGATGGCCAGCATGGCCATCACGGCGGAGCCTGAAATCTTGCGCTGGCTGTCCGGGTCGCTGTCGAAGGTTCCATGTGGGGGCACGGTGACGCCGGCCTGCGTGTGCTGGTCGCGCAGCTGCTTAACCTGCTCGTGCAACGCCAGCTTGCCGAGCTTCAGACGAACCGACTCCGGTCGCACGTAAGGGGAGGGAATGGGCTTTCCCTCGTCACCGAGCGTGACCGTCCATCCGCTGACAGGAACAGGGACTTCGGTCCACGCGTAACCGGCTTCCGGCTCACTTAGAACGCCGGGATGTGAAACCTCGGTGCGCTCCACAATCTCCGAACAATCCTGGGAGTGCTTGACGAAGGCGTACATCGCTATTTCCAGTTCACGACTTCGAAGGTCAGCGAGCGGTCAAGACTGGTGAAGGTGAATGTGCCGCTGCCTTGGTGGCTGCTATAATGGCGATATCCGAACTGGATCGTGCCGGACGCGCTCGGTGAAAACTTAGTCACCGGCGTGCTTCCGTTGAGAAGCGCGCTATTGTTACTCTGGGTGGTGCCGCTCGGAGAGGTGCTGCCGAAGGATAAGGTTTGGCGCCCGATATATATCCAGCTTCCCCCGTTGATCCGGTAGTAAACGTCGAGGTTGGCGGTCGCGGTCAGCCCGCCGGAGGGGCCGACCCAAAGGGTCTGCGATACAGCCGGCGAAATAACCGAGGAAGGTGTGGCGGAGCCCGTGCCGCTGATCGCAACGATGCCGGTATCAAAGTCAGAGGTGCTGCCACCGAGGTCGGTGGGATCAATAAGCGATGCGCGCCAATTGATCGAACCCGGCACCATCGCGGCAAGATCAACGCCCTGATCGGTGAGAAACTTGCTCGCGATGATCGTGCCTGCCACGATGAAGTTGGCATTCAACACGTCCATCGCGGCAAGGCTGCCGAGCATTTGCACCCAGCTCGCGCCGTTATAGCGCGAGAGCTGCTTGGTTGAGGGCTTGTACCAGGTATCGCCAGCGATCATTCCAGAACTGGGCGCGCCCTCCTGGAAATAGACAATGGCATCCCGGCCATTTGAGCCGGCCGATCCTTGCGGCCCCTGGGGGCCCTGGATTTTTGCCCAGTTGTAATCGTTGGGATCGCTACCCTCGGTCGGCGTCGCCTTGTTTGGCGCGACACCCATATAAGTCCTCGTACCCGGCGCGCCGGTCGTGAAATTGACGGTGCCATCGGCGCTGTCGGCATACGCTACCCAAATATAGGTGGGCGCGCCGTCTGCACCGGGTTGGCCTTGCACCCCCTGAAGACCTTGGGCTCCATCTTCGCCGCGAAAGCGCGCCCAGACATAGTCGCTGGGGCTCGTGCCCTCGGTCGCTGTGGGCTTGTTCGCGGCAAGGCCCATGTAAAGCCGCGAGCCCGGATTACCCGTCGTGAAGTTGACCGTGCCATCAGCGCTGTCCGCATATGCCACCCAAGTATAGAGGGTTTGCCCGTCCGCGCCGGGCGCGCCGGGAATGCCGTCTTGACCATCCTCCGCAATCTTCTGCGGAGTAGCCCACTCGCCCGACGCGATGTTATCCGAGCCTGACTGGCTGATCGCCGTCGCAGTCGTCATCCAGATTGGATTGCCGTTGTGCGCGGGTGCGGTGGTGGACCAGGGCGAGACCGTGCCGGAGAGCGCTCCAGTTGAAAATGTGTAGGTCAGCGTTCCGGCCGGGACAGCGGGGGCGCTTGCGGCCCGCTGGAACAGCATGATGGTTGCTGAATTGAACCCGTTCGCCCCGTCCGCGCCCGCCTGCGATAGCGGCGTAGGAGCCGAAAACTCATTCGCCGCAATGGTGTCGGTCGCGGCGTTAGAAGCCGCCGATGCGGCGATCACATAAAGCTGTTCGCTCCCTGCCGGGATCGTCTTGGTCCACCCATTCAAGTTACCACCGGCGAGGGTCGCATCACCGAATGTGTAGGTGAACGTGCCGGTCATCCCATGCGCCGAGAGCGGCGTGTCCGACCGCTTGTAGAGATAGACCTCTGCCGTGCTCACGCCTGGCGCACCATCCTGGCCGCGCTCGACCCATACGGCCCACTTGCTGGTGTCGCTCGGCAGCACGCCCGTGGTCGTGCCGGTGCCGATGCGGATATAGCCGTTGCCATCGCCGCCATCGGCTATGGCCCACACGACCATGTCGCCGACATCGTAGGCCGCCGCATCGCTATAGATTCCGCGTCCCACATTCGTCGTCGCGCCGGGCTGGGCGGGTTTCAGATCCTCGATCGGCGTACCATCGGCATACTTGATGCCCTCGGCCGTGGCCGGCGGCTTGGTGTTGGACCACCAAGTGTTCGAAGTCGTCGGCCACACCGGCGGAGCGTGACCGCTGCCGGGTGTTTCGTTGATGTAGAGCCATTCAGACTGGTCAGGCAGGCTGACCACATTGCCGAGGCGATAGGTTTCACCCGCCTTGTAGAGCCCTCGCGGCACCAGCGGTGCTTCGAACGCAATCTCGTCGGCTGTTTGGACGCGCCAACAGCGGTTCGCCCCGAGCATGGTGCGAGCGTAGGGCGGGCTCACCGACAGCTCACTCACATCCGTCACTTCGAAGCGCGGTTGGCCCGCCGTGCTCTCGCCAAACGCAATACCGGCAACGAAGAATTGCCCCACCAGCGAAATCCCGGCCTGGTGGTTGCAGGGCAGGGCGAGACGCCGGGCGAGATCAATCCAGCGCGATTGTTCCGACACGACGATATTGATCGGGTAGGGCGCCGCAATGTCCATCGCATCAAGCGACGCCGTGGCGAGCCGGCCGCTGTCCACGCCCGCAATGCCAGCGAGTGCCCGAATCACCGCGCCCGTCAGGCGAGGCGTGGAACTGCCCACGCGATGTCCCCGCACATCCCCGGTGATCAGCCCGTATGCCGGGGCGCCGAGCCGAACCATGCCTTGTGCGAGGCAGGTGGCCCAGCGCCCCGGTGGGATCGAGGCGGCGACCAACGCGTCATAATCGGCGTAGTCCCCCGTCGCCGCCCCGAAGTCGGAAGCTCGCTCGAACAGTGCGTCCACCGCTTCGATCGCGCCATAGGCCGAGAACTGGAAGACCGAGTTCGCCGTGTCGATCAGCACAGGCTCTACATTCTTCGCGTGGCCCAGCACCAGCGGCTTGGGCTTGCCCTTGAGATCGGCGCCGCCCTCTTCGTCGCCTGTGCCGGCATAAGCGGCCGTCAGCACGTCAGCTTGAAACGCGGAGTCATCGACCTCGCAGCCCAGCCCAAGCGTCCCGTCCTGTGTCTGGAACGAGGCAACCTTGCCGACGAAGTGCAGCGTCCAGGGCCACGCATCGCCGGCCCGGCCGACGTAGATTTTCACGGCCGCGCCTGGCCAGAAGGCCCGATCGACGAAGGCGAAGTGGTCTCGGGCACGGGGCAGCACGATTGGCAGGCGCGCGCCGCCCGGCTTCACCGTGTCGCCAAAACCTCCCTCGAACAGCGTGATCGCTGTCTTCGGCGCTTCGGCAAGGGCAGGGGCCCATGATACGCCGCCGAGCCCGGTAATCTCGCGCAGCTCCGCGCTGGCGAGGCGCAGCGTCACACGCGCATCGGCAATGGGATCGAACGGCTCGACTTCAACGAGGCAGTGCCAGGTCACCAGCCGGCTCCCAAACCGCCATAGGCGTATTGCGGCGCGGGATTGCCGTTCAGATCGATCAGCGTGCCCATGTTCTTGTTCATGGCGTCCACGCCGGAGACCAGCGTTTGCAGCAGCGCGTTGGTATCGCCGATGCTCGCGATCACGCCTGCATTGTCCGCCGGTGGCATTCCGAATGGCGTATTGCGCCCGGCGAAGCCAGCGCCGGCCCCACCGTCCAGGGCGCCTTGGGTTAGGCCCGTCACCTGATTGAGCAGGTCGAAATAGCCCTGCTGCGATCCCGATAGCTGCCGCTCGATGTCCAACAGCGCGCGGGCCGCTTCAACGAAATCGTCATAGGCCGTGGTGTCGCCGGCCGCCACGCGGTTGGCCAACGGCGTGTAATCGGCCACCGCGGCGGCCTTGCGGTCCCTGAGGGAGAGCGCGGAGTTGCCGGAGGTAAGTTCGGACAAGAAGCCCTTGAGCGTGCCCAATTCGCGCTCGGTCGCCTCCTTGATGATCTGGTCGCGTTCGAGCCAGTAAAGCTCTTCGAGCTGGCTCCACTCCTGCGTGCTCGCGCCGGCCTTGGTGAACAGTGTCTTGAGGCGCTCGAACTCCCGGTCGAGATCGTCCATCTCTGCGCCGACAGGGTCTTTCAGCGCCTTCAGGCGGCTGAACACGCTCTGGAAGTCGAGCGCGTCCTGCACCGCCTTCTCGATATCGCCGCCCTGCTGCAACAGGCGTTGCGCGCCGGCGCTGATGCCCTTGATCGCGCCGTCCTTGAGCGCATCCAGCACCGCAAAGGCGATGGCCGCGCCCTGATCGTCGCCGAAGTCATAGAGGCCGTAGCGCTGATTGATCTCGGCCCACGAGCCGCTGTAGCCGCCCAGCTTGCCCGTGCCGCCCCGCGTGTTGACGCGGTAGCTGTCCTTGTAGGTGCCGATGCTGACGAGGTAGGAGCCGATTTGCGCGTCGAGCTGGTCCGCGATCCGCGCCAGGCCTTCCTGAACCGCGCCGCCGAGCGTGCCCGCGCCCTGCGCCCGGCCATCGCCCTTGCCATAGGTCGATAGCGTCGTGCCGGTGAGTTGCGCGGTTCCGTACTTCTTCGAGCCGCCGAACAAGCCGCCGATGATCTTACCCAGAATGCCGCCGCCGATCGCCCCGATCACGCTCCCTACGCCCGGGATGATCGATCCGATTGCGCCGCCAAGTTGCGAGCCCGTGCCGGAAAGCCCGATACCGAAGGCGCCCGCGAGGCCGGATATCATGGAGCCTGATTGTGCACCTTGAAGCATGGTGCCGAGGTTGCTGCCGAACAGCGAGGCAAGGTTTCGCCCGAGCAAGCCGTCCCCGAACTGCTGATTGAGGCCCTGCAACCCGCCCAGAATGCCACCCGTGCTACCGGCCGTGGCGAAGCCATAAAGCGCGCCCTGCATCACGCCGCCGATCTGTTCGGCCAGCCTTGGCCCGAGCACGTCGCCCAGCTCGTCGATCAGCGGTTTGACCACCGCGCGCGCCATCAGGTGTGCATAGCCATCCGGCGTCATGCCCGCGACGCCGCGCTCCAGGCGCTGCGCGGTGACGAGGATAGTGCCATCGTTGTCGTTCGCCGGGGCGTTAGCGCCGGTGCCGGTCAGGCTGGCGACAAAGTCCGATCCGAAGGCATCGGCGAAGCTCTGCGGGGTCGCGCCGGTCTCGCCACTGGCGACGCGGCGGGATGCTTCGTTTAAGGTGTCGGCGAAGGTCAGAGCCGCTTCGCCGGCGCGCTGCGTGTCGCTTTCCAATGCATCCACGGCGCGCCCGAACTGCGCCTTCACGCTGTCGTCGAGCTGATCGAGCACATTGCCGAACAGCTGCTGCGTCAACACGCGCGCATTGAGATCGCGGAATATCTGCTGGAAGTTGCTGACGCTGCCGCGGCCGGCAAAGATCGCCTCGATCTCACTGCGCACCGAGCGCGTCGCGTCGAGGTATGCGTTCTGCTCGTCCTGCAAGCGGCGCAGAACTTTCAACTCATCCTCGCGCGCCTCGACGATGTCTCGTACGGCGTCGGCCTGCTCGTCATTCAACGGGCCGATCCTCTGCTCCATCTGCCAAATGGCCTGTAGGACGGTGGCTTCCTTGTCGCGCCCGGCTGTAAGCAGTCGTTCGATCTCGACCCGGCGAGCGGCTTCGGCAGCAAGGTCGCGGAACGGGCGGACCAACGCATCCTGGATGACTGTTTTCGCCCGCTCGGCGTCGTCGATCATGTCCTTGAAGCCCGCCGGCTTGCGCTCGTTCAGGTCCTTGATCACCGCGTCGAGTTGCCGCGTGGCCTGCGCAGCCTGGTCGATCAGCTTGGGTTGCTCGTCGAAGCGCTCGTTGATCCGGGCGATAGATTCGGCGGCCCTGTCGCCAAAATCGGCGAGACGTTTCGCTTCCTGGGCGGAGTTGTCCTTGGGTGGCTTCTTCTTCGCGTCGTGCGCCGCCTTCTCCGCCACCTCGCGAAGCGACGTGAGGCGGTCATATTCGGCGCGGTACTGCGCCTCGCTGATGAAGATGCCTTCGTCTTGTGCGCCGATCGGATCGTCCTGGCTGCGCCGGAACCGCTGGTTGAGCTTGCCAATCTCGCGGTCGAACTCCCCGCGCGCCGCCGCCATCGGGTCGTGGGCCTCGATAACACTCTGCTGCGTGAGTGCCATGCGCGCGTTGGTGCTGGCCTCCCGCGCCCGCTGGAGAGCTTCAGTCAGCGCATCGACATCTGCCTTGGCCTGGCCCATCGATCCGAAATCGCCGAGCAGGGCATGGCCGAGCGGATCGGCCGAGCGCAGCTCCGCCAATTTGCGCTGAGCGTCGCCAAGGCGGGTTTCGAGAGTGCTCACCGATTGCTCGGCGATGAGCGCATTGCCCCGGAGGAAATCGCCCTGTGCGGCGATTGCGTTGCGCATCTCCTGCGACAACTGCTTCATCGCCTCCGACGCGTCCTGTGCGGTCAGGCTCAGAACGTCCAGGCCCTGCGAGAAATCGTAGGTCTTCTTCTCGGCGTCCTTGGCCGCATCGCCGGTCTGGAAGAGGTTGTAGACGAACGGGCCAAGAATCGCCGTCGCCGCGAAGATCGCCGCGCCCCAGGGGCCGGCCAGGAATGTCGCGAACCTCCCAATCCTGGCATGGGTCGCATTGGCGCTATCGGCTAGCCCGGATAGCGCAAAGGCCATCTGCGGCACTTGCTGCACGAAGACGGTCATGGCCCGCGTGCCCATTTGCAGCTGGACCGTCACGTCCTGCATCTGCTGACCGAGCTGGACGAAGGCGAAGCGGGTTGCCCGAGCCGACGTTATCCCGCTCTGTTGAGCCGAGACGCCCCGGTTTGTCGCTACGACAACCGCATTGGTCTGCGACACGTGCCGATTGAGTTGACTCTGAACCTGTTCAACCGCGTCGGCGTGCGAGCGCGCCACGCGCGCCGCCTCTTCTTCCTCACGCGCCAGCGCTTCGGTCGCCGCCACGGCGAGACGGGCCTGTTCGCTGTAATCAGCCTCTTCGCGTGCAGCCGCCGCGGTCGCTGCCGCCACTTCGCGCGCGGCGATGGCTCGGGCCTGCTGCGCCTGCGCCGCTGCGCGAATCTGATCCACGCCAAGATCGAGACTGCCGAACTCATTGCGCTGCACCGAAATGGCGCTGTCGAGCAGCCGCCGCGCCTCACTCGAAAACTGCTCGATCCGCCGCTCGCCCGCATCCATCGCGCCGTTCACTTCGGCGAGGAAGCTCGACTTCGCAGTGCCGTCCGGCAAATGCTCAAGCTTGAGGAAGGCGGGAAACTCGAACGACATCGCTATCGCGCTCCCAGCGCTTGCTGGGCGAGCATCGGCAGCTCGGCCCGGACCTGGCGCAGGATGGCGGCCGCATCGACGCGCGCGGCGCGAGACGTGTACGGGATGCCGACGAACAGCACGGCGAGGCGCTTCAGGCGGTCACCTTTCCGGGGACGACCGCTCTTCGTGAGCCCGCGCACGCGGGGCTTCTGCCCCGTCTCGCTCACTCCGACATTCTCGACCGCCAGCAGCGGATAGCCGTTAACCGAGCGCAGCAGGACAAGCGGCCCGATCTTCGCCTCGTTGCCCGCCTTGACGTATTCGGCCGGCGTCATGCGGCGTCGGTTGCTTCGGCTCCCGACCAGGCGCGCCACCGCGTCTGTCGGTATCCAGAGCCAGCGCCCACGTTTCGGCATGATCTCCGCACCCTCGGTGTAAGCCTCGATCGCGCCGCGCGTCCGCTCGCTCTTGCTGCGGATGAACACGGTGCCCGATGCGGAGAACCCACTGGCCCCGCGCCGATGCACACCCGCGCCGCGCTTGAGGTCGGAGGTGGCGTCGATCGCGCCGCCGAGCCGGCCAAGCCCCGCGCCTTGCATCGCTTCGCGGATACGCGTCTTGCCCTGCGTCGCGCCACGATCCGTCGCGATCAGGGCGGCCGTCTCCAAGCGCTGGATCGCGTTGCGGTAGTAGGGTTCGAACACCGCGCCGATCCGGCGCCGTTCAAGCTTGGCCGTCAGACGTGCCACGCGTCACCTCGGCTTTCGCGCTGGCGATGGTGGCGAACGCATCGAGCAGCACGAGCGGCTGATCGAGGACGGCCCTGCCATCGGGATAGACGTAGCCCGCCATTCCCCGATCGCATTGATCGTGGAGGCGCAGCAGCGACCAGTGCTCACTTGTCAGGCGCTCGCGGGGGTTTCGGTCGAGGGTGCCGACGCCGGGGATGTCCCACGGGCCTTCGCCGCCTTCGAATTCGGCGGGGCAGGCTCGGACGGCGACGGCGCAGCGGAGTTTTTTTCCTCGTCCTCGGACAGGAACATGCGCTTCGAAGCAGTGATGAACAGTTGCGCCCACGCCATGCCGCGCTTCAAGCCTTCGCGCGCCTCCAGGCTGGTCAAGGCCTCGCGCAGCTCGGCGGCGCTGTCGATGGTGAGATGGCCCCGTTCAAACTGGCCGACGAGTGAGAGGCCGGACCAACGCTCGACCATCACGGCGACGGGCGACAGTTCGAGCACTTCCGCCGCGTGAAGGTTGTCGGCGCGCATCCGGGCATAGCCGGGCCAGTTCTGCGATACGTCGATTTCCAGCCGTTCGATCGCGCGTTCGATCTCGGCGTCGTAAGACCATTCAAGATCGGGATCGTCGCGCTGCTGCAACGCGAACTGGTCGAGCGTCTCCCAATACTGCCGCAGCACCGGCTCATGACGGCCGAACGGTTCTTCGCCCCAAAGTGCCTTGAGGCCGGCGAGCATCTCGGCGCGCATCGCCTCCTGGCTATGTTGGAGCACGCCTTCTTCGTTCAGGAGCCGGCGCTGGAAGCGCTTGTCGCGAGGCGTCGGGGTGCGCAGCACGAAACTCGGCGGCGTGGCCAGATTGGCGAGGCATTCGGGTGTGAAGGCAAGCCTCTCGCTCGCCTCCAGGGGAATATCCTGGGGCACGTCAGGTATCCTTTTGCGGGATGGTAAAGGGAAGGCCCGCTCCGGTGTGCGCCGGGCGGGCCTTCAAGGTTCAGGAGAGGATGGCACCGTAAGGCCGGCGCCGGGCCATACGGATCAGGTGAGGGCGGCGCCGTAGGGGAAGTTGATGCATACGGAACGGTCCACAGCGTCGATCATCAGATCCACCGTTTCCGTCACGGTCAGGCCGCCCAGATCGGGGCTGGGGTAGTTGAACCGCCCATCCGGCACCACGACCTGCACGATGTTGCCGCTGGCAAGGCCCCACTGCGCGAAGAACGGGTGATTGGCCTGCGCATCGGCGAGCGCCATGATGTCCTGCACGCTTTTCTTGTAGCGCTGCTTGTTGATCGAGACGCGCGCCGTCGATCCCGCCAGAACCGGGGCTTCGGACCCGCTCGGCTGATTGGGGTTCGGCGGAGCCTCGCTCTCGATGCCCAGATCGATCGAGAACTGCGAACCGCCCACGGCCTTGTGCGCCAGCCACTGGCGGCCATCCTTGAACAGCGGAATCGCCCCAAGCGCCGGGATGGCGGGTGAGGCTTCGGTTGCCGAGGCGTAGATATCGCCTTCGATCGTCACCTGCCACTCGGGATACTGCGCCTGCTGCTTCGTGCTCACCGGCACCGGCATGACCAGCGAGGTGATGCCGCAATTGATCCAGTCCCAGCGGTCGCCGCCGAACCAGGTCTGGAACGCGAGCCGCGCCGGCTCGCCCGCCGCCGTCGAGCGCATGTAGGACAGCTGCTTCGGGATCAGGTAGTCGCCGCTGAGCGCGCCGCTGAGCGTTTCGACAAGCTCCATGACCTTGGCAGCGTCGTAGGAACGGATTGCGGAGAGCTGATCCCGAAAGCTCGCGCCGCGCGCCTTGAGCTGGATCGCCATTCCCTTGTAAAGCCCGGCCGTGGCCGCCGCGCCGGTGCCGAGGGTGGCACCGGTCGTGGTGCCGGCCGAAAGGGCTTCCGCGCCGCCAACGGGCACCTCGGCGGCGGTGCGAACCTCGGTGAACTTCGCGGCCTGGAGCAGGCGGCCCGGAAGGTAGGCATTGGCCAAGGGCACGTCCGAACCGCCCGGAGGCCTGATCTTGACGTTGAACGTCATCGACGCGCGCTTGCCCGCAATCGTCTCGGCGTTCTTGATGACCGAGCCGGTGTATTCGTCGTTCTGGATCGTGACGCCTTCGACCGTGGGGCGCAGTGCCGAAATCGGCATCCGGTCATCGGCGGTGAAGGACGGGAACACATCCGGCGTCGGCTGAAGCGCGATCGCGAGGGCGGTTTCATTGGACCTCTCGGCCATGAGTTAGGCTCCTTGGTTCTTGGCCTTGACGGGCCGGGTGACGGACGGGGCGGCGGGCTTTGCCGCAGCCGGGAGCGAGTGTGCCGTTGTCGCGGCCGCGATGGCCCGTTCGAGATCGTCGCCCTTGAGCGCGGCGGCGTGGACGGTCGCAAAGTCCACGCTGCCCGCCCCGAACGGGGGGCAGGTGTCGGTAGCCATCGGGATGTTCCTCTGTGGTGGGGCTCCGCGCCCTCAAGCAGCGGAGCGGTAGGGCATTAGAATTGCGCGCCGGCCTGGCCCAGAATGGTGAACCAGTCGTCGCGCGGGGTGAAAAACTCGGCGCCGTACTGAACGCTCGCGCCGTGCACGTCCTTGCCATCGGCCTGCGTGCCGGCGAGGTCGATTTCCTGCAGGTCGAGCAGCCGCCCGCCCAGCGTGCGATCCGCCGCCAGCAGAGCGTGGACCCGTGCCAGCGTGGTTTGCACGGTGCGACTGATCGAGCCGGCCAGTTGCGGCCCGTCGATCACTTCAATCTGGAGCACTTGCCGCCAGTAGGTCTGGCCCTGTTCGTCGGATTGCTCCGGCGTGGCGGATACTGTGTAGAGTGTGATCGCGCGCTCCGCCTCGATGGCCTGGCTTTCGGGCTGATCCGTCAGCACCACATAGCCTTCGAGCGGAGCGCCGGTGCCGGTACTGGCGCCAAGGATCGCCGCAACCACATCCTCGATCTTCGCGAACGCAGTATCAGCCACCGGGCACCACCGTCACTTCGAACTCCCAGCCCGTGCCCGCCGCGTCGGTGCGGACATTGATGGGCCGGAAGGTCAGGCCGGGCAGGCGGGTGAGGGTGATACGCGCCGCGCTCGTCGGCCGCGCCGGCACATCGGCCTTGAGCAGTCCGGCTACGGTCACGTCCTGCTCGATCACCTGCGCCGCCTCGAACGCCTTCACCGCATCGCGGTAATCGACATAGGCCTGCCGTGCCGCGAACATGGTGCCATCGGCCGCATACTGGATCGTGTCGCCGAGAATGTCGGCGCAGGTCCGGTCCAGCGCCGGCGTGAGGGCGTCCAGGGTAGGGCGGGTCATCGCTTACGCGGCGGGCGGCGAGTCGGCGGCAGACTCGGAGCCGGTCTCGCCTTCAGCGGTAGCGCCGGCTTGCTTCGCCGCGATCTTCGCCTCGATCTCCGCCACGGGCCAGCGCGGGCCGGGGGCCTTTCCGAACGCAGCCTTGTAGGCCTTGCGGGCCTCGCCGAGCGCCGAGGGCGCCGAAGTCTTGGCCGCGCGGGGCTTGCTGCCGCCGGCCTTGCCATCGTGGTCATGGTCGAGCTGCGGAAGCTTGCCAACGGGTCTGGCCAGACCGGCGTCAGTCTTCTCGCGCGCCTTCGCGTCGCTCAATTCGCCGGTCTCGCCGGGGTTGATGACCACCATCTGGCCTTCATCCCATTCGACAATGAGGCCCAAAGCCTTGATCTTCATGCACGGTCTCCTTTCGGAAGGGTCGCCCGGGACGCACTGTGCACGGCCCTTCCGAAAAGAGGGCGGACCCTGCGGCCCGCCCTCGCGCTCGTTCGTCAGTCGATCAGGTGTTTCTGCCCGAGAGCAGCACTTCCGGCCGCGTGCAGATGTGCAGCGGGTAGGAGTAGATTTCGGGCTGGACCCACATGTTGCGCTTTTCGTCGCGCACCAGCATCGAATAGATCGGCTTGCCGATCGTGTTCACGGTCTCGAACGTCTCGCCCGGCCCATTGATGCGTTTGTAGAGGTCGGGCACGCCACGCACGACCAGCTTGGCCTTCGTGGTGCCGATGGCCACCGTCGTGTTGTCGTCGGTGCCCTGGTAGTTGTGCCAGTCCATCTCGCCGAAGCGGAAGGTTGAGAAGACTTCGGCGTTGCGCAAGTTGGCGGCGGCCTCCCAGTTCTTGTAGGTCTCGCGGACCTCTGGGTGGTTCTTGAACTGGTCGAAGAAGGTATCGCCGCACAGCCACAGAAACTGGACCATGCCGGGCACGTAGCTTCCGCCGAGCGCACGGATCGCCGCTCGCTTGGCCGCTGCGATCTTGAGCGACAACGCGCCTTCGGCCGGATTGGCATTATCCAGATCGAAGTCGATCTCGACAGGCGGCGTAATGCCGAACTCCGAGAAGAAATTGTAGAGCGTCGAACCATCGGAATCGAGCAGGATACCCTGGATCGCGCCGAGACGATGGTACTCCATCGTCATCGCGTGCTCGGTGAGCAGCTTCTTCTGCTTCTGCGCGATCTTCTGGACCGCGGTTTCGAGCTGGCTTTCCGTCCCGAACGCGCGGACACCCTGGATTTCCGACGCGAATACCTGGTCGCCCTTGGCGATACGCGGGATGGTGAAGTGCCGCAGCGAGCGCTTGTCGGTTCCGCCCATGGGCGGCTCGGTGCCGCGCTGGCTGGTCGGAATCAGCTTCAGCGTCGTGCCGCGCTGCTCGATCGACGCCACGTTGGTTTCCTGACCTTCACCGTCGCCGAAGAGGCCAAGGCTGCCGAGGAAAGTCGGGACAGTCGGCATCTTTTCGATGGCCGCCGTCATGTTGACGAGGCTGAAGGCATCGTCGTTGAAGATGTCCATATGCATGGAAGGTGTTCCTTTTGTGGATGCACGAAGCCGGCCCCGGACGCCTAAGGCCGCCGGGTCAGGCATCAGCGATGGAAGGGGTTCAGGCGGCCTTGATGCCGTTGCTGGCGAGTAGCGTGGCGAGGGCAGCGGCCTGTTCGGTGGCGTCGATGCCGGCCGCCCAGGTCAGGTCGTTCTTGTTCACCACGGCCGGGCCACGCAGCAGCGCAAGGCCTTTGGCATCGCCGCTGCTCGCGTCAACGGCACCTACGAGAATGCCGGCCGCGACGCGGCGGCCGTCGTCAGTGCCGGCGTTGTCGAACGCGACATACTTGCTACTCGCCGTTACCTTGCCGATCACGGCGCCGGCGACGAGATTCTGGCCGCTCAACACGGTGATCTCATCGCAGTGATAACCGATGCCCATGGCGAGTTCGCCGATGAACTCGCCCGTGTGCATACCTTCGGTGAGAGGGGTCTGTGCCATTGCTGATACCTTTCAGGTTCGAAACTGCTGGATGAAGGTAGCCGGCGCGGGCTACTTGACCTGGCCGGGGTAGACCTTGGCGATGGCGCTATCCCAGACGCTGGCGGACTGAGCCGCCCCGTCCTTGACCTTGCTGCCGCCGCTCGCGTCTATGTTGCTGTTGCCCGATTGCGCGATAGCTTCGCGCATCTCCGAGCGTGCCGCAGATTCGGCATCGCCACCCTCGGTCGCAGCTTGCTTGCCGAGCAACTTGACGATGCCGCTCGCCGACAGGCTGGCGTAGTCGTCGTCAGCAAGCATCGCGAGCGCGAGAGAGGCTTTGCCCTTGCAGGTGTCATCCTCCGCAACTGCCTTGGCGACAGCCTTCACACGATCGCGCTCGGAGGCGTTGGCAGCGGCAGCCGGGTCATCGCCTTCGCCACCTTCACCGCTCTGCTGCCCATCATCGGCAGCATTCGCGTCGGCACCGGCGACAGCGACCGGCGGGGTAGCGGCAGCGCCCGCCGACGCGGCGGGCGCCAGTTCGGCGGCAAGCGCCGCCTTCTGCTCGTCGGTCATCCCAGCGAGCAGATCGTCGGCCGAAATCTCGGAGAGAGCGACCACGGCACCGGCAGCGGAACGCGCGAGCGCCGCCTTCAAGCCGTTGTTGGCTCCAGGCATAGTTCAGTCCTTTCGGTTATGAATCAGCGGGCCAGCGCGGCGACCGCTTCGAAGATGGCCTCAGGTGAATCGATCGCATCGACCAGGCCTAGGGCCAATGCGTCATTGCCGGTAAACCAGTCGCCCTCGAGTCTCAGGACGGCCTCCTTGCTGATCGGGCGGCCTGCCGCGACGTGCTCGGCGAAGATGTCCCAGGTCTCATTGACCCACCGAACCAGTTTGTCTTCGGTCTCGTCGTCGGCAGTCTCGTAGGGCCCGCCGCGTGCCTTGCGGTCGCCGGCACGAATGATCTTGACCGCTATGCCCTTCTCTGAGAGCGCCTTGGTCATATCGACCATCATGGTCCAGACACCGATCGAACCCGTGATGGCAGTTTCGGTGGCCATGACGGCGTCGCACGATGCCGCGATGGCGTAGCCCGCCGAGCACATCATCTCGTTGACCATGGCGATGACCGGCTTGCCGCCAGCCTTGCGGGTCTGCCGCAGCTTGCGAGCGAACTCGAAACAGCCTGACACCTCGCCGCCCGGGGTGTCTGCATCGACCAGGATTGCGCCGACCTCCCGGTTTTGCTGCGCATCGGCGATGATGCGATCAAGGCAGTCGTAACCGACCATGCCGGAGTACGGCTCGACCCCGCCGAGCTTGTGCACCAGCGTGCCATCGACGCTGACCCGGGCGACACGACGCTCTACCGCATACATATCCCGCGCCGTCTTCGGCTTAGTTGTCCAATCGGAGTCATCCATCGCCTTGAGACGAAGTTGGGCGGCGCCGAGTGTGGTTCCGTCGATGCGTTCGAGGCTGGCGATGCCGAGGCGATCCACGAGCGCGGCGCAGAGCATTTCGGCCTTTTCCGGCCGCAGCATCAGCGGCGCATTGAACAGGCGCGTGGCGACGCGGGCGAACTTGCTCATGCCTGCGCTCCCTCGGCTTCTCGCGCGCTATCGTTCGCCGCGTCCGCCTCTGCCTCGGCATTGCTGGTGTCAGTCGCGGCCTTGACGTTGTAGTTCGGCTTCCCGAGCCCACGCTCGCGGCGCGCTTCGAGCCACCACGCTTCCTCCGCAAGCACGTCCGATGGATCGCGACCGCCCTCCAGGATACATTCGACGGTAGACTTGCGCCCGGCCGCGGTGTCGAGGTTGTTGGCGTTGGCCTCTTTCAACGGGTCCACCGAGCCGCGTCCCGGCCCGATCCATTCCGCCATGCAGATCGCGGTCTTGTTGCGGTAGAAATTCACCGGCCCGCCCGGCACCTTCACGTCGCCGTTCGCCACCTCGACCTCCAGCCACGCGGCATAGATCGGCGTCAGGAAAGCTTGCGAGAAGAACCATCGGTCCTCGATGAAGGAGCGCCAGATTTCATTCAGTAGCGCGCGCGCCGAGGAGTAATTGATGCCGCTCCAGTCCTGCGTCATCTGCGGCTCGGACACGCCCAGCGAGCTGGCCACCTTGCGCAGCATGAACTTCATGAACGAGGCGTAATTGGCGTTCGGATGCGTCGCCTCGGGCGCATCGACCTTCTCGCCCGGCACGAGGTGCGTCACTTGCGCGCCGTCTACCGTGACGGGCGTCTGTTGCCGGAAGTGCAGATAGGCATCGATCCAGGGATCGACGGCTTCCTCTCCGCCCGCCGGCGCCAGCGCGGCTTCCAGATCCTCTGTCGTGCCCGGCGATTCAATGAACAGCGAGAACAGCGCCGACTTGAGCGCCGCCGTCACCTCGGCCCGGTCCACCCGGTCGATCATCTTGGCCGGTAGCATCGCCTCGGCCAGGCGGCTCACCCCCCGGTTTTGCTCCGCGCGGCGCGGCGAGAACACGTGCAGGAACTTCGCGCGCCCGGTGCGGCCCCGCGCCGGGATATATTCCCACCGCTCCCCGTCGAATCCCGCATCGGGATCGCCCGGATGACGCTTGCGGACATAATAGCCCAGCGCGGCACCATTCTTGTCCGAAACGACACCGTTGCGCAGCGTCCGTCCGTCGATCTCCCGGCCCTCGGTATGGGCCAGCCAGGTTGGGCTGGAGATGCGTTCCGGCTCGACCAGCAGCACATTGGTCGTGTTGGCCAGCCCGCGCTTGGTGTCGCGGATTTCCGCCGCCGCCTCGCCGTCTCGGACGTAGCCGAGATAGGCCAGCTTCGCGATGGCGCCGAAGCTCAGCCGCTGCCGGGCATCGCAACGCCGCTCAATGTCGCTGCCCCACACCTTGAAGCGAGCTTGGACATCGCCGGTCCATTTCATCCGCCACGCGTAATCGCGGTTCAGCAGTTCATGGACCGGCTGCGCCGACAGGCGAATGTTGACGCCGATGACGGATTCGACGCGACGATCGAGCCCGCCGTTGATCCAGCCATTGTTCTCGTCGAGATCGCGAGCGCGGCCCGTGATCGTGCCCCAGTCGCTCCCCGTGGTCGAGCCGGCGAAGCGCAGGCCTGGGTTCCAGCCCGAAAACTCGGACAGGTCGTGGCGCGCGGCATCGCGGCGACCCTGACCGCCAAAGCCGAGCCACGCTCCAGCGCGGGAAATGAAACCTGTCAATGCGGCCATCTCAGTTACGCCAGGCCAGCCCGATCGCGCGGCGTTTCGGCCTGCCGTCCTCGATGCTCAAGGCTGCCTCGTATTCGCGTTCCAGCGTGGCGATCGCACGCTCGATCTGATTGAGCGTGATGCCGTCGAAGATCATGCGTCGCCCGTCGCGCCAGACTTCCTTGACCCGCTCGCCCGCAACCAGCGCGGTGCGTGCGGAGCGATAGACGGCGAGATCGGCCGCGATTTCGGTCGATGAGCGTTGCGTCACCGGCGGTTTCCTTGGTTGAGCTGGTCGAAACGGTTGAGCAGCGATGGCTTTGGTGCAGACTCAGCGGCGGGTTTGGCCTCCGTCATCGAGGCCGCTGGATCACCTCCTTCCGGCAAGAGCAGTATCGGCTTGGCCCAGGGTGGCCGCTTTGCCGCGTCGGACCACTTCAAGGCGGGGCGATCCGGCTTCATCATCAGCCGCATCGCTTCCTCGTAGCCGAACAGATCGAGGCTTTCGTTCAGACCCTGACGCACGAACTTGCCGTCGATCAGCGGTTCGTTGAAATACTCGTCGAAATAGGCGCCATCGATATCGGGCGCGAAATAGCACTGGCCCGGTCCCCCATCGCGCACCGCGAGGCGATCGAGCGCCAGTTCCTTCAATTCATGGACGCCGAGCGACCATTCCCAGGCGCCCTTCGGAAACTTGCGCCCCTTGTCGTCCTTGTGGCGCGGCTTCGGGGGCAGGGGCGGCGCATCCTTGTTCCGCGAGCCCTGGATGAGATTGACGCGCGGCCAGAAGCTGGTCGGCGTGCCCCAATACAACCCCTTGCGATAGCAGCGCGCCGCGAACTCGCGCCCGATCCACGTCACGTTGCCGTCGCTTACGTCGATCGCGACCGCGGCGACCGGCATGGCGTAGCCCGGCTTACCGATGATCGGGAACGTGCGCAGCACTACATCCTCGATAAGCGCTTCTTCCCAATCCTCGATCCGCTCGCGGGTGCGAATATCGCGCAGCCGGCCATCGCTCCAAAGCCGCTGTCGGATCGTCAAACGGTCGAGCCACCACGACCGGCTTTCCAGGTCCCAGCCGCGAAAGCTCACGTCGAACTTGCCCGCGCCCACGTCCACCGCGGCGGTGATGAACAGCACGTCCGTGGGGCACATACCGAACTCCGTCGCGACTTCGGCGCGGGCCCGCTTCTGCAACGTGGCGCTCGTGACGCCTTCCAGCCCGGTCTTGCCTTCGAATATCTCGCCGAGTTGCTTGGACATGAACTCGCGCAGCGCCTTGGTCGCCTCGCGGCTTCCCCCGCTGCGCTCATACTTGATCAGCGCTTCTTCCAAGCCCCGCGCCAATTCAGCGGCAGGCGAGGTCTTCACCATGAGGCCGTGGACATAGAAGCCCCGCTCCGTGTGCGGCTCCGGTTCGCCCTGAATGCCTTCGACGGGATCCAGCGTCTGACCCCGGTGCATCCACCAGTCCTCGCGTCCGGCCTGATCCACCATGGCGAAGCGCTGCGCATCGTCGAGCACGGAGCCGCAGTGCGGGCAGGCCATGCCGGCTGTGCGCCCTGCCATGGCGATCCGCGCGTCAACGGGCGCCTTGTCGTCGCGCTGGTAGTGCAGTCGGAACTCCGGCACGTCCGGCCAGAACTTCGTTGCGTGCGCAGCGGCAAACAAATCGCATTCCGCGCAGCGCATCACGTAGATGCCGCGTGAGGTCGATTCCCACGCCGGCGCCACGCCGGCCCGCCAGCCCTTGTCGGGGTGCGACAGGATGAAGCCCTTGCGCCGCCGCCCGATGTTTTTCTGCCGCCCGCGAAGCTGTGTCTTGGGCGATTCCGCGAACCGGGTCCAACCGTCCGGCTCGTCCATCACCCCGAAATAGAACTCGCGGTTGCGGAAGTTGCTGTCGTTTGCGGCCAGGAACTCGATCAGGTGGCCCGAGACCCGCTTGCGCGTATCGGTATTGTCCGACTTGCCCTTGCCGATCTTGGCCCGGAGGCGCGGGTGATCGTCGAACAGGGGCCGGATCGCCCCTTCGCAGTATTCCTTCACCGCCTTGTCGCTGCCCAGATACCAGGCGACGCGCCCCATCGGCCCAATATCGATCATCTTGGCGATGAAGTTCTCGGCAATCGTCGTGCCGCCCGAACGGGACGGCTTGACCATCACGACCAGCTCGACTCCGGGTTCGTCCAGCGCGTTCGACGGCGCGATGTTGTACGGCGTGCGCCAGCGATCGTACGGCACCACGGCGCCGCTGTCGGCGAGGCGAAACGTGCGGTTCTTCTCGGCCCAATCGACGGTGCTGATCTTCTCCGGCGGCCTGTAGCGCGACAGGGCGTCGCGCAGCAGCATTACCGGGTCTGCGTAGCACTCGCCCGATCCCAGCCGCGTAACCTCCCGGGTCAGCGCCGCCGGGCTAAGCAGACCTTCCACGAAGCGCGTTCAGACAAGCCTCGCCCGCAGCGCTTTGCTGAAGGATGAGGGTGTCGATCGCATTCTGCCATTTCTCCGCATATTCGGGCGGCCACTGGCCCGTGGGGTCCTGTTCTCGGCCCGCCTGAATGCCGGCCTGAAGCATGCGATTGATCGTCTGATCGAAGACCGAGGCCGCGAGGGATGCCTTGATCAAGGCGCTCTGGCTTTCCTGTTCCTCGCGAACCTCGCGCGCGGCCCGCACGGCCTTGATGATCTCATCGGCCGTCATGTCCTCGGGCAGCTCGGCCAGAACATCGTCGCCGATAGCCTTGCGCAGACGCTTGGCCTTCTCGACCTGCTTGGCTTGCTCCGCCTCGAAATGCTTGATCAGGAACCGGATCGTCGGCCCCGGCTTGAACTGCCATTCGATCCCGTTGCCGCCGCGCTCGAATGCGCCGCTTTCCTCGAAGCCCGCGATCTCACCGCACCAGTCGCGCAGGACGGGCCGGCTGACGCCGATCAGTTCCATCATCGGCTCAAACGTCAGCACGGTGCCGCGCTTGAACTTCTTCGCCTTCTCCAGAGCAGCGTTGAGCTTGCGCAGCCGCGCGGCCGGGGAGGACGCGGAATGCGCCATCAGCGAGATTTCCTATGGGGAAGGATAATGCGCGTTCTCTCCACGCGCGAAACCATTACCACAAGTCATACTCACTTTTTGACAACATCGTCAACTACCCCCTGCTGCATCCCTTGCGTCGAGCAGTTGCTTGACTGCCTCGCCGAAGGCTTCCTTCGCCCTGCGGTGAAAGGCGCGAGCGGCACGCGTGGCCCTGTGGATAGGCACGTCTTGGAGAACCATCAGGTCGAGAAGGGCGAGATGGCGGCTGCGGATATTTCGCCGCACGAAGCGAAATGTGTCTTGAGC
>Ga0182747_1000894_pt1 | contig 25222 bp, 19 predicted proteins | sample eDN3rd30CBELigBY_FD_128526 | JGI IMG/M metagenome (GOLD analysis project Ga0182747, IMG submission 128526) | Enriched backyard soil microbial communities from Emeryville, California, USA - eDNA 3rd pass 30_C BE-Lig BY (version 2) (version 2) | ecosystem: Environmental > Terrestrial > Soil >...
GCTGTCGACGTGCAGGACGAGGGGCTCCCGGCCTGACCAGGTGCCGAGATCGAGCTCGAGGTCGTCGACCACGGCCGGCTCGACGCCCATCGGCTCACGAGCGGTGCCGTCGGGCCGCTCGGTCAAGCGCACGGGGACCTCGGTGGTGTGCGACCAGGAGGCGAGGACCCAGTCGACGACCTTGCCGTCCTCGATGCTCGCGAGGTGGCGCCGGATGCGGTCGAGCTCGGCGTCCCAGGTCTCGCGGTTCCGGCCGAGCTGACCGGCTAGCACGCGGTCCTCCGCTTCGAGCCGATCGAGGATCGTGCGCAGCTCGGTCTCCGGCATGTCCCAGAGGCTGAAGCCGGCCGGCCCGGTGACCGTCATGACGATGGCGGTGGCATCGCGGCGGTCCGCCTCCAGCAGGAAGGCACCGAACTCGTGCCAGTTCTGGCGCATGAGGCAGTAGTGGAAGGAGAGGGACCGTCCGGTGCCGGCGAGCGCTTCCTGGTAGCGGTCGACGTTGGCGAACAGCCGGTCGCGGTCGACGCCGACCCGCAGCGGTTCGAGCGTCTCCGCGGTGTAGCCGTCGATCGACACGGTGAGGTTCATCGGCAGCTCGCGCAGGTAGCGCGCCATCCGGTCGTTCCACTGGGTGCCGTTCGTGACCACCTGGACCGTGCCGGTGTGGCCCTGTTCGATCATGAGGTCGAAGACGCGCTGCGGCTCGCGGGCCACGAAGGGCTCGCCGCCCAGGAACACCGAGCGCTCCAGGTGCGGAAGGAACTCCTCCAGCTCCTCGAAGAACGCGTCGCCGTAGGGGGACGCGAGCGGCGGGCGCTTCTCCCGGTGGATCCGGATCGACGAGGAGAGGTCGCCGTTGCACATCACGCACTGCAGGTTGCAGGAGATGGACAAGATGAAGTCCATGCGCCTCGGGTGGCGGCCGGGCTCGGTGCCCAGGTACTCGTCGTACTGCTCCGCCGTGCTCCACGCCCGGTCGCCGGCCGCGATGCGGTGCTCGCAGTCCTGGCACCCGAGCGAGAAGTCCCGGCCCTCGAGCGCGGTGCGCAGCGACGCGATGCGAGCACCCTCCCAGATCTCCCGGATCGACTGCTCGCCGATGCGCCCGAGCGTGTACTCGGTGTTGACGCAGCAGGCCCGCACCTGACCGTCGGGGGCGAAGTACATGGCCGCGCTGGGAGAGCCGCAGGCGGAACGGGGCGTGACCGGCGCGGCCGGTGCGACCCGCGGCGACCGGATCTGGCGTCGCGCTCGCACGAGGCGCGGGATCTGCATGGCACTCCCCCTTCCAGGCCGTCCGAGCGTACTCCCCGCCGGTCCCCTGCCACACGGCAGCGACGGCCCGGACCCCGTCCCGCCCGGCGCCGCCGCCGTGCGAGACTCGCCGGGTGCCCCGGCGACCGCCACCGCTCCTCGTCACCGGAGGGCAGCTCTGGACGGCGACCGGCCGCCTGGTGGAGCAGCTCGCCGCCCCCGAGCCGGGAGATCCGCGACCCGACGTCCTCGTGTGGGACGAGCGCGACGAGGACGGGCGGTGGGAGGGACGGCCGGCGGTGTTCGTGGTCCGAGACCGGCCCCTTCGCCAGCGCAGCCCGCGTGCGGCGGTGCTGGAGCTGCGGTCGCACCTCTGGCGGCGCCGCGACCATCCGGTGGTCTTCGTGGGCCACCAGGCGCTCGACGCCGCACCGTGGCTCGTCCGTCACCGGGGCCCGCGGACGTGGCTGCCCACGGTCGATGACCGGTCCGTGCTCGACGCCGGCCTCACCGTCCCGTCGGCCGGAGCCGGCGGCCCCCACCACGTCGTCGTCGCCGATCTGGAGCTGGTTCGGTCCGAGCGCCTGCGCCGGTTGCCCGGCCACCGGTGGTCGCCCGGCTTCCGGCCCCAGCGCCCGGTCACGCCCGCCCGACCAGAGATCCTGGTGTGGGGCCCGCCCGACCGCACGCAAGGGGTCGACCTCGTCGGCCGAGCCCTGGCGTCGCACCACGGTGCCCTGCGCACAGCGGGGGCGAGGGTCCGGTGGATCGTGCCCCTCGGGGCCGAGGTGCCGGCGGCCGAGGCCGACGACCTGCGGCGCGCCGGGGTCGACGACCTGATCGAGATCGAGCCGCACGCCGACCCCGAAGCGGCCCTGCGCCCCCGCCTCGAGGGCGCCGCCGCCCTGCTGGTCTGCGGACGTCCCGGGGCCTGGACGGCCGAGGACGCGACCCTCTGGACGGCGTTCCGGTCCGGCGCACGGGTGATCGGCTTCGGCCCGCCGCCTCCCGCGGACCTCGCCCTCGACGGGGGCGGGGACCTGCTGGCGTTCGGCGACGTCGCCGGGATGGGCGCGGCGCTGAGCCGGGCGGTCCAGACCGCAGACCGGCTCCCCGGCCCCATCGGGCTGGCCGGGCTGGTGCGCGACCTGGCGGGGACGGTGTCTGGTGGCTGACCCGCACGTGGTGGTGCTCGGCCACGCCGCCGACCGGACCGGACCGCCGATGTACCTGCTCGAGCTGCTGCGCGGCCTGGACCGGTCCGGCCTGCGCTTCACGGTGGTGCTGCTGCGCGGCGGCGAGCTGCTCGGCGAGCTGCAGGACCTGGCCGAGGTGCGCGTCGTCGGCGAGCCGGTCGACACGGCCGTCGCCCGGCCCCAGCGCCGGGCCGAGGAGCCGGCACGGGTCCGCGCCCGGCGCGCCCAGCTCGCCGACCTCGACGACGTCGACCTCGCCATCGTCAACACGGCGTGGAGCATCCAGGCCCTTCCGTGGCTGCCCGAGCCGCCGAGGCGCCTGGTCAGCGTCGTCCACGAGCTGGGCGCCGGGGTGGCCGGCCTCCTCGACCGTCCCGCCCTCGCCGCCCTGCTCGCCAGCGACGGGTTCGTCGCCGGGTGCTCCGCGGTGGCCGCGATGCTCGAGGACGATCTGGGCGTCGCCGCTCACCGGATCGACCTCATCCCCTACGGCGTGGCGCAACGACCGGTGGACCTCGCGCCGGTGGACCGGACCCAGCTCGACGCCGCCGACGACGCCTTCTTGGTGGTGGCGGCGGCCGTCCCCGACCGGCGCAAGGGCCCCGACCTGTTCGTGCACCTGGCTGCCGCCGCTCGGCGTCGTCGCCCCGACATCGCCTGGGCCTTCCGGTGGATCGGGGCCGCCGACGACGACCCCCGCCTGGCCGATGCGCTCGCCGACCGGGCGCTGCTGGGCGCCGGCGATGCGGTCCGGTTCGTCCCGCCCACCCCCGACCTGCGCAACGTGCTCGCCGCCGGCGACGCCTTCGTCCTCCCATCGCGGGAGGACGCCTTCCCCCTCGCCGCCGTCGAGGCGGCGCTCGCGGGTCTCCCCCTGCTGTGCTTCGCATCCGGGGGCATCGGCGACCTGGTCGAGCCCGACGGCGGGGCCCTCGTCCCCTATCCCGACCTCGATGCCATGGCCGACGTGCTGGCCGTGTGGCACGACGTCCCGGCGACCCGGTCGTCGGCGGGAGCCGCAGCGCGGGACCGGGCCCGACGGAACCACGATGCGGCCGACCACGCTCGGGCCTTCGACGCCGCGGTGCTGCGCGGCCTCCACCGCCCGCCCGTGCCGTCCGGGTGACCGCCGGGACCGCCGGGCCGCGCCCGCGCTGCGCGAAGCTCGCCCGATGGACGTGACGCGGATGGGGAGCTGGCCGTGACGCGCCCCCACGTCGTGTTCCTCGGGCACGGGGCCGAGCTGACCGGCCCGCCCATCCTGCTCGGGCACCTGGTGGCGGGCCTCGCCGCCACGGGCGGGTACGACCTGACCGTCATCACCGCCCGGTCGGGCCCGCTCCTCGACCAGTACGCCGCGTCGGCTCGCACCTCGAGCCTCGGCCCGAGCCGCGAGCCGTTCGGACGGACCTCCGCGGCGCTGCGCCGGATCGGGGCCGAGCGCACCGTGGCCCCGCTCCAGGACTGGAGCCGCCGCCGGCTCACCCGGAAGGCCCCACCAGCCGACCTCGTGTACGTGAACGGCGCCACCCCGCCCACCGCCGACCTCCTGCGGGCCCTCGATCCCCCGCGCTCGACGCCGGTGGTCCTCCACGTCCACGAGCTCGACATCGGCCTGCGGCTGAACCTCGACGACGACCGCCGCCGGATGCTCTTCGACCGCGCCGATCACGTGATCGCCGCGTCGGGCGCCGTCGCCCGCCTCCTCGTGGGTGGACACGGCCTGGCCGAAGACCGGCTCACCACGTGCCCGGAGTTCGTCGACACCGCCGCGATCCATCCCCTCGCCCCCGAGGCGGCGCGCGCCACCGCCGGCATCCCGGTCGATGCGCTGGTGGTCGGATCCGTCGGGCTGCCGGACTGGCGCAAGGACCCGGACCACCTCCTCCGAGCGGTCCAGCACCTCCGCACCATCCACCCCGCGCTCGATCCGTGGGTCCTCTGGGTCGGCGGTGAGCCGGCGTCGGCCGACGGCCGCCGAGCCGCCGACGAGGCCCGACGGCTCGGCCTGGCAGACCGCTTCCGGCACGTCGCCCACCAGGACCGGCCCGACCGGCTGCTGGGCGCGCTCGACGTCTTCGCCCTCCCGGCCCGCGAGGATGCGCTCCCGCTCGCCGCCCTCGAGGCGGGCGCTGCCGGCCTCCCGATCGTGTGCTTCCGGACCGGCGGCGTGGCCGACCTGTGCGACCTGGGCGCCGGGACCACCGTGGCCTACCCGGACACCGCCGCGTTCGCCGGCGCCGTCGCCGCGCTCCTCGCCAACCCGGCCGAGCGGGCTCGCGTCGGCGCCGCCGCTCAGGCGCTCGTGCGCTCGCAGCACGACTCGGCCGTGGGGGTGGCGCGCATCCAAGCCGTCGTCGACGCCACGCTGGAGGCCGCTGGCCGATGACCACTGGCGACCGCCCGCTCCAGGTCACCTGGCTGGGCCACGGGGCCGAGCGCACCGGACCTCCGATCTACCTGCTCCGCATCCTCGAAGGCCTGCAGGCGCACCCGGAGATCGAGCCGAGCGTCGTCTTGCTCGACGACGGGCCCCTCCTCCCGGAGCTGGCCGCCCTGGCCCCCACCACGGTCGTCCGGCCGCCACCGCTCACGGGCCTGCGGCGAGCCGCCACCGCCGGCCTGTCACGCCTCGGAGCCAGCCGCTCCGCCGCCGCCCTGGCCGAGGGCCGCACGGGCGACGCCGCCCCCGGACCCGACGTCGTCGTCGTGAACACAGCGGGCAGCATCGCTGCCCTCCCGGCGCTGGGCGCACCGCCGCGCCGGCTCATCAGCCACGTCCACGAGCTGGCCACCGGCCTCGACTACTGGCTCGCCCCGGAGCTGCGCCGCCAGGTCCTCGAGGACAGCGACGAGATCTGGGTCGTGGCCGACGCCGTCGGGCGCCACCTCGTCGAGGACCACGGCGTCGATGCGGCGCGGCTGCGCACCCACCGAGGCGTGCTCCCCTCCGATGCCTTCACGCCGCTCGACCCCGCCGAGCGGGACCGCCGACGGGCCGACCTCGGCGTGCCGCCCGGCCACCTCCTCGTCGGCGCGTCGGGCACCCTCGACTGGCGCAAGGCCAGCGACCACTTCCTCGAAGCCGCCCACCGCACCGCCGCGAGCGCGGTGCCCATCCACCTCGTCTGGATCGGCGGCGACCCGTCGACGCCGTGGGGCCGCCTGCTCGTCGAGCAGGCGGAGGCCGCGGGTCTCGCCGACCGGGTCCGCCTCATCGCCGAGGGCGACCGGCCGGACCGGTGGTTCGGGGCCCTCGACCTCTTCCTCCTGCCGTCGCGGGAGGACGCCTACCCCCTGGTGTGCATGGAGGCGGCCGCCGCCGGCGTGCCGCTCGTGGCCTTCGACTCCGGCGGGGCCGGCGAGCTCGTCCGCGACGGCGGCGGCGTGGTCGTCCCCTACCCCGATGCCGCCGCCCTGGCTGCCGAGGTCGAGCGCTTCGCCCGCGACGAGGCGGGCCGACGGGCCGCCGGGGATGCGGCGCGGGCGGCGGCCGAGCGCCACACCATCGAGGCCGCCCTGCCCTCGCTGATCGCCGACCTCCAGCGGGTGGCGGCATCGTGAGCGGGCTCGCCCTGCCCCGCCGCTCCGAGCGGCCCGAGCTGGTCTTCCTCAGCCATGCCGTCGACCGCAGCGGCCCGCCGATCTACCTGCGCCACCTCCTCGGGTGGCTGGGCGCGAACACCGACGTGCCCACCCGGGTCGTGTCCCTCGAGGGGGGCGCGCTCGAACCCGAGTTCCAGGCCCTCACCCGCCTCCAGGTCCTCGGCGAGCCCGACCCCGTCCGGGTCCGCCGCGGCAGCCGACCGCTCACCCGGGCCCGCAACGCGCTGCGCGGCGCCCGCCTGCGCGACGTGCACCCGCGGTCGCTGCTCTACATCAACACGGCGTGGAGCGTCCGGGCGATGCAGTACGTCCCCGACCACCCAGGTCCCGTCGTCGCCCACGTGCACGAGCTCGAGGTGGGGCTGGACTACCACCTGCCCGACGACGACACCGACCGCCTGTTCCGGCGCCCCGACCACTGGGTGGCGGCGTCGGCCGCGGTGGCCGACAACCTCGCCGACCGCTGGGACGTGCCTCGCGAGGAGATCCTCGTCCACCACGAGATGATCGACGTGGCCGCGCCCGCCCAGGTGGCCGACGACGAGGTCGCGCGCCTCCGTGGCCGCATCGCCGCCGGACCCGGCGCCCTGGTGGTGGGCACCACCGCGGTCTTGAACTGGCGCAAGGCCCCCGACCTGTTCGTGGAGCTGGCCGCCAAGGTGCTGCACGGCCCCGAGGCGCCCGACGTGCACTTCGCCTGGGTCGGCGTCGACGAGCGGTCCGCCGAGGTGGCCGCGCTGCGCCGTGACGCCCGGCGGGCCGGGATCGCCGACCGCTTCCACCTCGTCGCGGTGTCGGACCGCCCCGAGGCGTGGATGCGCGCCTTCGACGTGTTCGTGCTCCCCGCCCGCGAGGACGCCTACCCGCTGGCCGCCCTCGAGGCGGCCGCCGCGGGACGGCCGGTCGTGTGCTTCGAGGCCGGCGGCATGCCGGAGTTCGTCGGGAACGATGCCGGCGCTGTGGTTGACTTCCCCGACGTGGACGCCATGGCCGCGGTGGTGGAGCGCTTCCGGGCCGACCCCGCCGCCCGCCGGGCGATGGGCGAGGTCGCCCGCACCCGCGTCGCCGAACGCCACGACGTGTCCGTCGCCGCCCCCCGCCTGTGGGCCGACCTGGGCCCGTGGGTGCCGGTCCGATGAGCGCCACCGCCCCCACCTGCCTCGTGCTGCTCGGCTCGCTCGAGCCGAGCGAGCCCCTGTCGTCGACCCTGTCCTTCCTCGAGTGGTGCCGAACCGCTCCGGGGGCGCCCGCGGTCGAGGTCGTGGCCCTGCACCCCGGCACCGCGGCCGAGCAGGTCCGGGCCTCGGCCCCCACGACGGTCGTCTACGACCCCCAGGGCTGGTCGCTTCCCCGCATCGTCCAGCGCCTCGGGTTCCAACGGCCCGCCGCCGTCTTGCGCGCCGCCGACCTCAAGCGCCGTCTGCGGGTCGAGGGGCCGGTCTACGTCCCCGACCCGGCCGCCGCCTCGCTGCTGCACCGCCTCGGCCCGAAGGCCGGACCCGTCGTCGCCCACCTCCACGCCACCAGCAGCGGCCTCGACCGCCTCGACCCGGTCGACCGCCGGGTCCTGGTCGACCGGGCCGACCGCTGGATCGTCGGCTCCGATGCCATGGCCGACGAGGCCACCGCGGCGGGCGCCGCGGCGGACCGCGTCGTCTCCCTCCCCGACCTCCTGACCCTTCCCGGCATCGGCCAGCTCGACGCCGGCTTCCTCGCCACCGTCCGTGCCGAGCTGGCCGAACGCCACGGCATCCCCGTCGACGCCGCGCTGGCGGTGGGTGTGGGCAACGTCGACTGGTGGACCGTGCCCGATGCCTTCGTCCGCATCGCGTGGGAGGCCACCCGCCGCGACAGCCACCGGGAACTGCACTTCCTGTGGGTCGCCGACGGCGCCACCGAGCGGATGCTGTGGCCGCTGCGCCACGACATCCGCCACGCTGGCCTCGAGCACCGCGTCCACGTCGAGACCGGTCGCCGCCGCCCCTGGCACCTGATCGCCGCCGGCGACGTGCTGGTGTCGTCGCGGCTGGGCGGCCACGAGCCGATCGGCCACCGCGAGGCGGCGTTGATGGGGCGCCCCGTCCTGTGGTTCGACGACCCGGGCGCACCCGACCCCCTGGTCGAGCCCGGCCAGGGGACACCGGTCCCCCACCTCGACATCGACGCCATGGCCGACGCCGTCGTCGCCGCCGTCAGGTCCCGGGCCGCGGATCCCGCGGACCCGACCCGTCTCGCCTCGGGCGCCGACGCCGCCTGGCTCCCCGCCATCGGCGGGCCGGCGCTCGTCGAGCAGTTGCGACCCGCTCGCTGACGCGGCGCGTCGAGCACCGCCGACCCAGGGGCCTCGCCTCCGTTCCCCTAGCCTCCACCGCCGTGGACCAGGGGACGGAGCGTCACTGGAGCCCGGTGCTCGTGCCCGTGCTCGTGGCTGTCGTGCTCGCCGTCTTCGGCCAAGCGTTCCGAGCCAGCGTGGTGCTGGGGTTCGCGGTCCTGGCCGCCATCGCCATCGCCGCCGGGCTCCCGCTGTCGGCCTGGGTCGAGCGAGGTGCCAAGGCCATCGGCCACGCCCTCTCCACGGCCGCTGGCGCGCTCGTCTTCCTCGTCGTGATCGGCCCGGCCTGGACGTGGACGCGCCTCGCCCGCCGCGACCCGTTCGGTCGGTCGAGGGCCTCCTCCAACTGGGCCGACCGCGCCGGAGCGCCAGCCCGAGACGCCGCGCTCGGCAGCCCGACCCACCAGCGCGCCGGCCGGCGCAGCCTCGTCGGTCGGCTCACGTGGTCCGTCGGCTGCGTCATCGTGCTGCTCAGCCTCAACTACGGAGCCGGGTGGGCTGTCGACCAGGTCGTCGACCACCCGGGTCCGGCGTCGTTCGCCCGCAGCGGCGAGGCCCCGCCGACGGTCCCGCCCGTGCCCGGCGAGGCCACCAGCACCACCGTGGCCCCAGCGCCCAAGACCGACGTGGCGTACGACCCGCGGGTGCGTTCGCCCGCGCTGCGCGACGCCCCCTGGGCCGAGGAGTACCTGGCCGACATCCAGCGCACCCCGATCAACTCCTGGCCCTACACCCAGTACCGACCGCTGCCCTTCACCTCGAAGTACGTGAACATCGACGGGTGGACCCGACGCACGTACCGGACGCCCGGTCCGTCGAAGGGGCGCCCGACCGTGTGGATGTTCGGTGGTTCCACCGCGTGGGGCGAGGGCCAGCGCGACGAGGGCACCATCGCCTCCTGGCTGGCTCGGCTCGCCGAGCGGGACGGCCTGCCCATCGAGATCAGCAACCTCGGCCAGCGGGGATGGACCCACTTCCAGGAGATGGTGCTGTACGAGCAGCTGCTCGGGCTCGACGAGAAACCCGACCTCGCGCTCTTCTACGACGGCGTCAACGAGATCAACACCCAATCGCTCGTCCCCGAGGCCGTGCCGTCGCACTACGGCATCACCGAGGACAAGGAGGCGAACGACGGCAAGACCTTCGCCACCCGCTTCGGCGAGTCCACGCCGAGCAACCGCGAACTGCTCGCCGACGTCTGGTACGCCTACTCCGAGCACTCGCTGATCCACAAGGTGGCCAACTGGTTCTCCAGCCGGGCCGACGCCCGCCCCGCGACCCCGACCGCCGCCGACCGACCCGCCCCGGTGGCCCAGGCCGTGCCGGTCGAGATCGACCCCACCCTCCAAGACGGCAGGGACGCCGGTGCGGTCTACGAGCGGATCAAGCAGCTGACCCTGTCGCTCAGCGATCGCTACGACGTGCCCAGCCTCCTGTACTGGCAGCCGTTCAAGTCCGTCGGCGACATCGAGCAGGCGGCGACGGATCAGATCACCCCGCCGACCATCGACATCTCCACGCTCCTGCTCGACCACCAGGACGTGTTCATCGACGGCGCCCACACCAACGAGGAGGGAGCCCGGATCGTCGCCGAGCGGATCTGGAAGGACCTCAGGCCCGCGGTGCAGACGTGGCACGAGGAGCACCCGTGACCGAGCGCCGCGCCGGAAGCGCGTCCAGGGCCTTGCTACGCTCGCCTGATGCATGCCGGACCGGAGGACCCGGGGCTCTCGCTGCCGACCCGCATGGGCATGAGGGTCCGCCACACGGGTCGGCTGGGCCGTGAGGTCCTGCACTTCGGTGCCCAGCAGCGTCTCTGGTGGTTCGTGCCCGTGATCGTCGTGCTCATGGTGATCGCGCTGGCCGCCACCACCACCACCGCCGCGGTGCCCGTCGCCGTCTACACGCTGTTTTGAGCGACGCACCGGTCACCGTCTTGGGGATCAGCGCCCTGTACCACGACGCTGCTGCCGCGATCGTGGTGGACGGCGAGGTGGTCGCGGCGGCCCAGCAGGAGCGCTTCAGCCGCAAGAAGCACGACGCCGCGTTCCCGCTCGATGCCATCCGCTACTGCCTCAAGGAGGCCGGCGTCGCCACCGACGGGCTGACCGCGGTGGCCTACTACGACAAGCCGCTGACCACGTTCGTCCGCATCCTGAAGAGCTACGTCGCCGCCGGCCCTCGCGGCATCCGCACCTTCCCGAAGGCCATGTCCGAGTGGTCGACGCACAAGCTCTGGACGAGCCTCGAGATCGAGCGGGGCATCCGAACCCTCGGCTGGGACATGCCGAAGGACCTGTACTACGCCGAGCACCACATCAGCCACGCCGCGGCGGCGTTCTACCCGTCTCCGTTCGAGCGGGCCGCGATCGTGACCATGGACGGCGTCGGCGAGTGGGCCACCAGCTCCATCGGCGTGGGCCGAGGCCGGACCGTGGAGCTGCTCCGGGAGCAGCGCTTCCCGGACTCGCTCGGCCTGCTCTACTCCGCGTTCACGTACCACTGCGGGTTCCGGGTGAACTCGGGCGAGTACAAGCTCATGGGGCTGGCGCCCTACGGCGAACCGGTCTACGTGGACCGCATCCTCGAGCAGCTCGTCGACCTCGCCGACGACGGTTCGCTGCGGATGGACCTGCGCTACTTCGACTACCTCGCCGGCCGGCAGATGACGAACCGTCGCTTCGACGACCTGTTCGACGGCCCAGCCCGGCCGCCCGAGTCGCCCATCACCCAGCGCGAGTGCGACCTGGCCCGCTCGATCCAGGAGGTCGTCGAGCGCGCCGTGCTGGGTACGGCGCGCACCGCCAGGGAGCTCACCGGTGAGCGCCAGCTCGTCCTCGCCGGCGGCGTGGCGCTGAACTGCGTGGCCAACGGCCGCCTGCGCGCGGAGGGCACGTTCGACGACATCTGGGTCCAGCCCGCCGCGGGCGACGCCGGCAGCGCGCTGGGCTGCGCCCTCTGGGCGTACCACGAGGTCTTGGAGAAGCCCAGGACCCCGGCGTCGCCCGACGCCATGCACGGGACCTACCTCGGCCCCCGCTACTCCGGTGACGACGTCGCCCGCGACCTGGAGGCGGCCGGACGCCCCTTCGAGCGCATCACCGACCCGGACGTCTTGGCGGACCGGGTGGCGGCGCTGCTCGCCGACGGCCAGGTCGTCGCCGTGCTCCAGGGCCGGATGGAGTTCGGCCCCCGGGCCCTCGGCCACCGCTCGATCCTGGCCGACCCCCGCGACCCCGAGGCCCAGCGGACGCTCAACCTGAAGGTGAAGCAGCGCGAGAGCTTCCGACCGTTCGCACCGGCGGTCCTGGCCGAACACGCCGAGGAGTGGTTCGACCTCGACGGCCCGTCGCCCTACATGACCTTCGTCGCCCCCGTGGCCGAGGAGCGCTGGGTCGCGCCCGAGGGCGAGCCGACAGGCGGCACCATCACCGATGTCGTCGCCCAGGTGCGCTCGCAGATCCCGGCGGTCACCCACGTCGACCACTCGGCTCGGATCCAGACGGTCGACGCGGACCAGTCCCCCGACTTCCACCGGATCCTGTCGGCGTTCCACGCCCGCACCGGGTGTCCCGTGCTGGTCAACACGTCGTTCAACGTCCGCGGCGAGCCCATCGTCGCCACCCCCGACGACGCCTACCGGTGCTTCGTCAACACGGGCATCGACGTCCTCGTGATCGAGGACTGCCTGCTCGTGCGAGACGAGCAGCCCCCGTGGACCGGCCCGGCGCTCGACCTCGAGCTCGACTGAGCCCGGCCCGCCCCCGAGGCCGGGCCCGCGCCGTCAGCGGAACCGCAGGTCGGGGGCCACGGCCGCCAGCTCCTCCAGCCAGCGGCGGTGCACCGACGGCCAGCTCGACCGGACGGCCAGCTGGCGCGCCGCGGCCGACAGGCGGCCGAAGGCGGCCGGTTCGCGCAGCAGCTCGAGCACGGCGCCGGCCATGGCACCGGCGTCGGCGGCGGGCACGACCCGGCTGTCGACGCCGTCGGTGAGCAGGGCCGGGATCCCGCCCACCGCCGTCGCCACCGGTACCAGACCGCAGGCCGCCGCCTCCAGGACGCTGACCGGCATGTTGTCCACCCGGTTCGTGTTCAAGAACACGTCGTGGTCGGCGAAGGCGCGGGCCTTGCCCGCGCCGTCGAGGAACCCGGCGAACGACACCCGCTCGGCGACGCCCAGCTCGGCGGCCCGAGCGCGGGTGGCGTCGAGCAGCCCGTGATCGGCACCGCCCATGGTGAGGGTGGCCTCGGGGTGGACGGCGGCCACGCGGTGCAGCACCTCGACGGCGAGCAGCGGGTCGTAGTCGTCCTGGAACGTGCGCATCCACATCAGCGCCGGCCGGGCCTGCTGGCGCGGCTCGTACGCGTAGCCCTCGATCTCGAGCACGTTCGGGATGACGCGCACGTCGAAGCCCCAGCTCCGGAACACGTCGGCGAGGTAGTCCGACGGCGCCAGGATCTGATCGGCCCGGCGGAGGACCCGCTCGACGCGGGCTCGGTGCGCGGGCCCGTACTCGGGGAGGTTGCCACCGTGCAGGAACAGCACCACCTTGCGCCCCCAGAGGCGCCGGCCGAGCAGCGATCCGTAGTCGGCCATCGTGAACGACCGTCCGGAGAAGACGTCGACGACGACGACGTCGACGTCCCGCCAGGCCGCGAGCGCGGCCACGTGGTGCAGGGCCCGGACGATCGGGTTGCCCGCATCGCCAGCCGCACGGACGTCGTTCCCCTCCTGGCGGAACAGCGCGGCCAGCGTCTCGCTCTGGCTGCGGGCCTGGGCCCGCGACCCGGCGTGGATGCCCACGAACCCGAGGACGCCAGGCCGAGCCGGCCCCCTGCCTCCTGTGGTCCCGTCGTCCGACGGCTGCATGTCGCGCCTCCCTGACCGGTCGCTCCGACCGGTCCCGACATCATGGCCGACCGGGTCCGGCGGCCCGGGACGCTCGTCGGGGGCCCGAGATGGCCCTGGCTACACTCCGCCTGTGCCTGGGGAAGACGCCTACAAGAAGCGCGGGATCCGAGGACGGGTGTGGAAGTTCTACCGCCACCACGTCCGCGACCACATCAGCGACTTCGTGGTGCGCCAGCGCCTCAAGCTGCTCTGGATGGGGTGGGGCTACTGGCGGGTCCTCGCGCCGTCGGTGCTCCCGGTCCACCGCCGCATCTGGCTCGTCGCCCGGTTCCTCCGGGTCGACTGGAAGGTGCTCCACGCCCACAAGCCGATCGAGATCGGGTACATGCTCCGGGACCTCGCCTCCCGCCGGGCGAACCCCGGCGAGGTCGTCGTCGAGGCCGGCTGCTGGCAGGGCGGCTCCACCGCCAAGTTCAGCCTCATGTGCCGGGAGCTGGGCTACGGCCTGGAGGTCTACGACTCCTTCGAGGGGGTCTCGGCCCACGACGTCCGGGCCGGTGAGACGGACTTCTCCGGCACCTACGCCGCGGCCGAGGAGCTGGTGCGCCGCAACGTCGCCGAGCTCGGCGCCATCGAGGTCTGCACCTTCCACAAGGGCTGGTTCTCCGACACGCTCCGCAACGACGGCGTGGGCCACCCGACGCGGATGCTCTACATCGACTGCGACATCATCGACGGCACCACCGACGCGCTCACCGGCGGCCTCCCCGAGCTCGTCGACGACAGCCTCGTCTACTCGCAGGACTTCCACATCCCCGCGGTGCGCGAGTACCTGGAGGACCCGGCCACCTGGGCGGCCTTCGACCGGGGCCCGGCGCGGCTCACCCCGTTGGCCTGGAACCTGGTGCGGGTCGAGGTCCCGCCGGCCTGAACCGGCCCGATCGATGGACCTCCACGCGATCTACGAGCGGCTTCCCCCGCCGCTCCGCTCGGCTGCTGCCAGCGCACGCGGCCTGCAGCTCGCCCGCTCCCGCTACGGCCCCGAGACCGAGCGGCTCGTCGACGAGGCCGTGGAGCGCGACCACTGGTCGGCCGAGCAGTGGCAGGCCTGGCGCGAGGAGCGCCTGGCCCACGTCCTGCACCGCGCCCGCACGCAGGTGCCCTGGTACCGCGACCACTGGGACGGCCGGCAGCGGCGCGGCGACACCGCATCGCCCGACGACCTCGCCAACTGGCCGATCCTCACCAAAGCCGAGCTGCGTGGCGACCCCCGTGCCTTCGTGGCCGACGACCGGCCCACGGGGAAGCTCATCGCCGACCACACCAGCGGCACCACCGGTACGCCGCTCACCCTGTGGTTCGACCAGGACGGCGTCCGGGCCTGGTACGCGCTGTTCGAGGCGCGGGTCCGCCGCTGGCACGGCGTCGACCGGAGCGCGCCGGTGGCCATGCTCGGAGGCCAGGCCGTGGTGCCGGCATCGGTCGCCTCGCCGCCGTTTTGGATCACCAACCGGCCGATGCACCAGCTCTACCTGTCGACGTTCCACATCCGCGCCGACCGGGCCGCCGCCTACGCCCAGGCCATCCGGCGCCACGGCACCCGCTACCTGCTCGGGTACACGTCGGCGCTCACGGCGCTCGCCCTGGCGATGGCCGAGGCCGGCGTCGAGCCGCCCCGGGTCCAGGTGGCCATCACCAACGCGGAGCCCTGCGATGACACCGATCGGGCGCTGATCGAGGCGGCGTTCGGTGCCCCCGTCCGGATGACCTACGGCATGGCCGAGGTCGTGGCCTGCGCCACGGAGTGCCCGAGCGGGACGCTCCACGAGATGCCCGACGTCGGCTGGCTGGAGCTCGACGCCGACAGCCCGCCGGTCGACGGCGAGGCCCCCGGAACGGGCGAGCTCGTCGCGACCGGCCTCGTGAACGACGCCATGCCCCTCGTGCGCTACCGGGTGGGCGACCGGCTCACCCTGCCCTCGCCCACCACGTGCACGTGCGGCCGCACCCTTCCCGAGGTCGCCAGCGTGACGGGCCGGACCGACGACGTCGTGGTGACCGCCGACGGCCGGCGGGTCGGCCGCCTCGATCACATCTTCAAGGCGGACCTCCCGATCCACGAGGCCCAGGTGGTCCAGGCCAGCCTGACGCGCATCCGCATCCTGGTCGTGCCGGCCGAGGGATGGTCCGAGCGCGACCGCCGCGAGGTGGCCGAACGGGCCAAGGAGCGCATCGGCGACGTCGACGTCGAGGTCATCGACTGCGACCGCATCCCCCGCGCCGCCAACGGCAAGTTCCGCGCCGTCGTCTCCCAGCTCTGATCGAGCCGCTCAGCGGTCGGGCAGCTCCTTGCCCATGAGCCACTGGTGGTCGGTGTCACCCGGCAAGCCGAGGCGGCGCCAGCCCTGGCCCCGGTAGAACTCGGCCGCGCCCCAGTTCTGCGGATCGAGGGTGAGGTGCAGCCGCTCCATCCCCATCGCCGCGGCCCGGCGGTCGGCTTCGTCCAGCAGCAGGCTGCCCATCCCCGACCGCTGCACGCTCGGATCGATGGCGACGGAGAGGACCCCGAACGACTTGTCCGGCACCCGCTCGGGCCGCTCGACGACGGTGGGCTCGGCCGGCCGGACGAGGAGCCGGATGCCCGTCCGGAGCGCGGACCGGCCGCGGGCGCCGATGACGAGGGTCGGGTGGCGGAGCACGCACCGGGCGAGGAAGGGCGTCTCCCGCTTGATGAACCCGATCATCGAGCCACGGAACCGTCCCCCGACGAGGAACCCGACGAGGTCATCTCCGGCGAAGAGCCCGAACGCCTCGACGTCGTGGGGCCCGGTGAGCTGCCAGCGGTAGTAGCGGCGCACCGCCTCCGGCCCCAGCTCGGACAGCACCGAGTCGCGGAACACCACGACGTGCAGGGCGGCGACGTCGGCCAGGTCGCCGGGTCCCAGGGTCCGGAGCTCCAGCCCGTCGTCCGGCGTCGCGCCGCCTCCCCGCTGCCCGCTCACTGGTCCGAAGCTACGACGCCGGCCAGGTCGACGTCCCATTGACGCTCGAGCATCGCCCGCAGCCGCGTCCGGAACACCTCGAGCGTGTGCTCGGCCGTGTACGCCCGGGCGTCGTCGATCATGCCCAGCCAACGGGGGCGGTCGTCGATCAGCGACCGGACGGCAGCGGCGATCGTCGCCGGGGCGTGGGGGTCGATGAGCAGCCCGCGGCTCCCGTGCCCGGCGATGCCGTCGGCCGCCGGCCCCGGCGAGAGCAGCGGCACCGTGCCCTGGACCATCCCCTCGAGCAGCACCTTGCCGTAACCCTCCTGCCGGCTCGGCAGGAGCTGGAGGTCGGCCGCCGCGAACACCTCCGTCACCTCGTCGAACGGCACCATGCCCCGGAACCGGACCCGGTCGCCGAGCCCCAGGTCGCGCGCCAGCAGCTCGAGGCGGCCCCGCTCCGGGCCGTCGCCGAGGACGTCGAGCTCCACGTCGAGGCCCGACGCCGCCAGGTCGGCGACGGCCCGGACCGCCGCCTGCTGGTTCTTGTTGGGGGTCAGGCGCCCGACCACCGCGAGGCGCCACACCCCGGCGTCGGGGCGGGCGCTGACGGAGTCCCGCTTCGCCTCGGCCGTCGGAGCGGCCGCCTCCCACGCCGCGTGCGTGAACGACGGGCTGAACGACGGTTCGAGGTGCGGCCGCCGCGGATCGGCCGGCGCGTAGACGCTCACCGGCCCCCCGAACCACCGGCCGCGCAGCAGCTCGCGCTGGAGCCGGAAGAAGCGGGGCTCGCCGTCGTAGTGGCGCCACACCCCGGCGTACATCGCCGAGCGGTACCGGGCCGCCCGCCACGTGGAGAAGACGGCGACCAGCCCGATGTTGGACGGACAGCGGAGGTGGACGGCGTCGACGCGGCGGGCGACCCGCCGCGTGCGCCACGCCCAGCCCGGGATCAGCGGGATCATGGCCAGCTTGGCGCCCAGCGTGTTCCCCCCGCCGCGCGGGAGGTCGACCATCTCGATCCCCGAGGACCGGTAGGGCGCGAACCCCGCCGGCGGCGCGCCGGGAAGCACCGGGCTGCAGATCACGAGGCGGTCGAAGAGGGCCGCCCACTCGTCGAGCTGGGCCACGACCGGTTCGAGGCCGTAGAGGCGCCCGGCGGCATCCCGGTGGTGCGGGAGGTCGGCGATGACGGCGAGCGAACGAGGCGCCGGGCGGCGCGAGGTCACGCGTCGAGCACCGGGATCGACGGCCCCTGCGCCACCATCGCCGCCGCCAGCTCCCGCGACCGGCGCACGCGGCGCACGGTGCTCGGGAGGTGCACGACCTCGGCGAGGGCGAACCCGGCGAACGCGCTCGGCGAGGTCCGGCGCTTGAGGTGGTAGGGGACGATGCCGTGGACCAGGCCGAGCATGAGGTCCTCGCGGCGCTGGCGAGGCGTGTGGTACCGGTCCATGTAGTAGAGCATCGACGGCACCGGGAGCGGTCCGGAGCGGTCCTTGTTGCGGAACCCGTCCCACTGGCCGTAGGTGCGCAACCCGCCCTCTTCGGCCTTGAGGTGGATCCGGATGCCGCGGGGCACGTGGACGACCAGGCCGCCGTGCAGCTGGACCCGCAGGCCGAACTCGGCATCGCCCCGCCGCTGGCGGTCGAACTGCTGGTCGAACAGGCCCATCTCGGCGAAGAGCGACCGCCGGCACATGCCGTTGCCGGAGTCCCACTGGTCCGCGACGCCGTAGTAGGCGTAGGAGTCCGGCACCGGGGCGCCGACGACGGCGAGCGATGCGCCCGTCGAGAGGTCGGCGCCGTAGCGGGCGATGGCCTCGAGGTGGGCGGCGATCCAGTCCGGCTCGATCTCGGAGTCGTCGTCGATGAAGGCGATCCACTCCCCCTTCGCCTCCTGGACGGCGGCGTTGCGCGAGATCCACTGCCCGCGCACCTCCTGCCAGATGACCCGGACGCCGCGGTCGGCGAACGAGGCGTACAGGTCGTGGTCGCGCTTGTCCGGATCGTTCTGGTCGATGACCAGGACCTCGAGCGGCGTCACGGTCTGGTCGCAGAGCTGGGCGAGCAGCGGGCGGAGCATCTCGTAGCGGCCCAGGGTGGGCAGCACGACGCTCACCGTCGCGCCCTCGTCGAACGGGACCGGTGCCCGCTCGATCAGCTCGGCGGGTGGGGCCGGGTGCTCGGCGTGGGTGCGCTCGGCGGCCCGCCACCCCCGGTAGGTCCGCCCCGGGCGGCGGGTCGCCATCGCCCGCCGGACGGCGGCGTAGCGCACCCACTTGCGGCCGAACGTCCGGTTCAGGAACAAGAAGCGGTCGTGCTCGTCGAGGGGCTCGACGTGGGCGCCCGCCGCGCCGACGAGGCCCGGGCCGTTCCGCACGATGCCGCCCCGCTCGGTCAACCGCCGGCCGAGGGCGAGCCCGGCCCCCGTGACGCCGTGGAACGCCGGGTCGATGCCGCCCGCAGCGGTGTACGCCTCCGTGCGGATCAGGGCGGCGCCGAGCGACAGCCGCCAGCAGATGCCCGCGACGTCGCTCGGCGGGTCGAGCACGAAGGGGTGGGACGGGTGGATGTAGTCGTGCTCGGCGGGGAGCCCCGACATCCCCAGGTCGAGTCCGCCGTGCCAGGCATCGCCGACCCGTCCGGATGCAAACGCCTCGACGACGTCGACCGGCGGGTCGCCGAGCACCGGATCCCAGAACAGCAGCCAGGCCCCCGCTCCGCCGGAATCGAGGTGCCGTCGGACCGCGGCCGATGCCGCAGCAGGACGGCCCGGCAGCTCGAGCGTCGCCCCTGCCGACCACCGGGGCGCGGCGCCCCAGGCCAGCACGTCGACGGCTCCATCCATGCCCGGTCCCCCTCGTTCGGTGAAGGGTCCGATGTTAGGCACGATCGGCCGGGGGCTAAGGTTGACCTCGTTCCTTCGGGGGGAAATGGTGACCGTGACAGCTCAACCGGAGGCGAACGTCGTGTTGACGCCTCCTCCCGTCGCGACCGTCTCGGTGGCGCTGTGCACGTTCAACGGCGCGCCCTGGCTGCCGGACTTCCTGACGTCCCTGCGGGACCAGCGGCTGCTGCCCGACGAGCTCATCGTGCAAGACGACGGCTCCACCGACGACACCCTCGCCATCTTGGCGGCGTTCGCCGAGACGTCGCCGTTCCCGGTCTCCGTCGAGGTCAACCCGGAGCGCCTCGGGTCGACGTCGAACTTCGAGCAGGCGCTGCTGCGCACCACCGGTGCGTTCGTCGCCCTCGCCGACCAGGACGACATCTGGTACCCCGAGAAGCTCGAGCGCCTCATCGGGGTGCTCGTCGAGGACCCGATCCTGACGCTGACCTTCTCCGATGCGGACCTGATCGACCCGGCCGGCCACCCCCTGGGCCGGCGCCTCTGGGGTCAGCGGGGGATCCGGCGGGTGCTCGTGACCCAGCAGATCGTCGCCGGCAGCCAGTTCGCCCAGCGGGCTCTCACGACGGGCTGCACGATGGTCGGCCGGCGCCGCGCCGTGGAGGCCGCCCTGCCGTTCCCCGAGTCGCTGAACGACCCGGTCGCCCCGATGCGCCACGACCGCTGGATGTCGCTGGTGGCGGCCGCCGTCGGCACGGTCCGCTCGATGCCCGAGCCGCTGCTCGGCTTCCGGGTCCACCCGGACCAGCAGACCGGGGTGCTCACCACGCCCGAGCTCGCCCGTCGGCTCCTGGGCGCCGCCGCGGCCGCCACCCGGCCGCCCACCCCCGAGGCCCGGGCCGGGCACCTGGCCCGGGCCGAGCAGATCGACAACGCCGCCGATCGGGCCGACCGCTTCGGCGACTTCGACGAGGCCGATGCCCTGCGCCGCGTCGCCCAGCACCACCGGTGCCGGGCCGACCTCGGCCGCACCGTCCCCCAGCGGGTGCGCACCGTCTGGCAGGAGCTCGCGGCACGGAGCTACGACTCGTCGCTCTTGGGCGCCGGGTCGGTGGCCGCGGACCTCGTCCGGGCGCTGCGCCCGGGCCCGGACCTCGCTCGGCCGTGAGCGTGCTGCGCCGCACCCGCGTGCTCGCGGCGACGGACACGCTCGAGGTCGGCGGGGCCGAGCGCGTCGCGGTCGACATCGTCAACTCCCTCGACCGCGACCGCCACGACGTGTTCTTCTGCGCCACCCGCGGCGACGGGCTCCTCCGCGACGTGCTCCTCCCCGACGTCGACGTCGGGATCATCGGCCGCCGAGCCACCTGGGACGTGGCCGGGATGGCGCGCTTCGCCCAGTGGGTGAACGACCGCCGCATCGACATCATCCACACGCACGGCCGGGGCACGATGCAGTTCGTCGCCCTCTGCCTGCGGCTGGGCCTGATCCGGACGGCGCACGTCTACCACGACCACTACGGCCACCTGCACCTCGACCGGCGGGCGCCCGCCGGGCTCCGCAGCGCGCTGCACACGGTCGACGGGTTCCTCGGCGTGGACCAGCGGCTCTGCACCTGGGCCCGTGAAGACGTCGGCCTCCCGGCCGAGCGGATCCACCTCGTCCGCAGCGGCGTCGACCTGACCCGGTTCGTCGCGGTGGAGCCGATCGACCTGCGCTCGGCGTTCGACCTGCCCGATGCCGAGGTGGTGCTGGTCATGGTGGCCAACTACCGGCGCCAGAAGGACCACCCGACCGTGCTGCGCGCCCTCGCCCTGCTGCCGGGGGACGTGCGGCGCCGCCTGGGCGTGGTCACGGTGGGGAGCACCGAGTCCGAGTCCGGCTACTTCGACCGGTGCTGGGCGATGGCCGAAGACCTCGGGGTCACGGACCAGATCCGCGTGGCCGGGACGCGAGAGGACACGCTGCGCCTCATGGCCGGAGCCGATGCCGGCCTGCTCGCCTCCAAGAACGAGACCGGCCCGCTGGTGGTGCTCGAGTACATGGCGAGCCGCCTTCCCTTCGTCGTCACGGACACGGGCGAGATCACGCGCGCCATCGCCGGGCTGCCCATCGGCTGGACCCCGGCACCCCGAGACCCGCACCAGCTCGCCGCCGCCCTCCGATCCCTGCTCGATGCCGGCCCCCGCGCCCGCACCGCGATGGGCGAGCGCGGTCGACACGTCGCCGAGGAGATGTTCGACCAGGTGCAGGTCACCCGGCAGATCGAGCGGATCTACCACCACGTGATCATCGGTGGCACCGACGGCGCCACCCCCGAACCCGCCCGACCGATCCCCGCGGCCCGCTCCGATCGGTAATACTCGAACGCTGCGCTCGGCTCGCTGACCAACCTGAAACGGACCCATGCTCGCCACCAAGGACACCAACGAAGTCAGCCTCGACGAATACGTGTCGGTGCTCCGACGTCGATGGCTCTGGATCGTCCTCACCCCGCTGATCTTCGGCGGGCTCGCCTTCGCCAAGGACGTCCGAGCCGAGCGGGTCTACTCCGCGTCGACGCAGCTGCTGCTCCGCACCAACCAGTCGGAGCAGTTCCTCAACGCCAACCCCACGGTGCAGAGCCTGCCGGAGCGGGCGCTCCAGAACGAGCTGCGCCTGATCACCAGCCGCAAGGTGAAGCTCGCCGTCGCCGATGCCTACGGGAAGCCGATCACCGTGCGCGCTGCGGCCGGTGGCGAAGACGACGTCATCGTGCTCACCGCGTCGTCGAACAGCGGCAAGGTCGCCGCCGAGCAGGCCAACGCGTACGCCGAGACCTACCAGGACGTCCGCCTCGAGACGCAGCTCGAGGATCTGAACGACGCCCGCGACATCGTCCAGCAGCAGGTCGACGACTTCCAGAAGCAGGTCGACGCCTTCAACGAGCCGCTGGCCAAGCTCGACGAGCAGATCCTCGCCCTGCCCGCCGGCGACCCGCGCTACCAGACCCTGGTCGACACCCGTGAGCAGGTGCGGTCGCGGACCGAATCCGAGCGCAACGACGCCCAGAACCAGCTGAACGAGTACAAGCAGCGCCTCCAGCTCCTCGACGTCAACGAACGGCTCCAGACCGACGGCGGCATCATCGTGCTCAACCCGGCGACGGTGCCGAGCTCGCCGACCTCGCCGAACACCTTCCAAGACGTCGCCCAGGCCCTCATCGTCGGCGTCTTCGTCGGCCTCGCCCTGGCGTTCGCCCGAGACCAGCTCGACGACTCGCTTCGCTCCAAGGCCGACGTGGAGCGGGCGGTCCGCGGCGTCCCGACGCTGGCGCTGGTCCCCTACGACGCCGCCAGCAACGACGTGCGCACGCCTCGCATCAGCACGCTCATCGCTCCCAAGTCCGCCACCGCCGAGTCCTACCGCGGCCTGAGGACCACCATGCAGTACGCGGCCCTGGAACGGCCGATGCGCACGGTCCAGGTCACGAGCGGCAGCGCCGGCGAGGCCAAGACCACCACCATCACCAACCTGGCGATGGCGTTCGCCCTGTCGGGCAAGCGGGTCGCCCTCGTCGACTGCGACCTCCGCAAGCCGAAGCTCCACCGCTTCCTCGAGGTCGACGGCTCCAAGGGCTTCACCTCCGTCGTGCTGGGCGAGCTGCCGCTGCAGGAGGCCCTGCAGACCTCGCCGCTGCACCCGAACATCGACGTGCTCCCCTCGGGCTTCCTCCCGCCGAACCCGTCCGAGCTGCTCAGCCACGACCGGACGGCTCGCATCTTCCAGACGCTGACCGAGCACTACTCGATCGTCTTCATCGACTGCCCGCCGGTCCTCCCCGTCACCGACTCGCTGGTCATCAGCCGCTACGTCGACGCGACCCTGTTCCTGGTCATGGCCGACCAGACCTCGAGGCGGACCGCCCGCCGGGCGGTCGAGATGCTGCGCCAGGTCGGCGCCCCGCTCCTCGGCACCGTCATCAACGGCGCGGCCGACCAGGAGACCTACGGCTCGCTCTACGAGTACTACGGCTACGTCAAACGCTCGAACGTCCCGCTCGTGGGCCGCTTCATCAAGCGCAAGGCCGTCGACATCCCCTCGGCCACCGAAGACATCCTGCCGCAGGTCGACGACGTGACGGCGACGAGCGACGAGCTCGATCCGGAACAGGTCTCCACCTGAGATGACCAGCCCCGCGGAGGTCGACGACCCCGACGGCCTCGACCTGGCTCCGCCCCCGCTCGCGACCTTCGACACCGCCCCCAAGCGGCTCCTCATCCCCCGGTGGATGCTGCTGGTCGGCCTCATCATCGCCCAGGCCCTCCTGGCGCGGTACATGACCCAGATCCCGCGCCTCGGGCAGATCCAGGCGGTCATGATCCTCGCCCTGGTCGGCTACGGGGCCCTCAAGCGGAACACCCCGCTCATGCTCTGCATCGCCGCCTACCTGCCCGGCGCCGAGATCGTGTGGCGCCAGGCCCACGTCACCCTCCCGTACCTGTTCGCTCCCTACACGCTGACCGCCATCGCGGTGCTCTCGCTGATCACGTGCTACCCCTCGATCAACCGGATCGGCCGAGAGGCGCTCCTGTACTTCGCGCTCTTGATCCCCTCGTCGCTGATCACGTTCTCGATCGCCCAGCACGGCGGGCGCAAGCTGGTCTCGTTCGCCCTCTCCGGGGCCGCGGCCCTCGCCGCGCTCACCATGCTCTTCTCGCAGGTGGCCATCCGGCCGTGGCTGTACCGGCGGCTGCTCTGGGTGATGCTGATCAGCGGCGTCGGCCCGCTGTCGGTCGCCCTCACCGCCATCAGCGACTACATCGTCAACGTGGGCACGCTGGAGTTCAACGGCGAGTCGAACAGCGTCACCAGCGGCGGCTTCGGCCCCGTGCAGGTGTCCAGCCTCATGGGCCTCACGGTGCTCGTAGCCGTCTTGCTGGTGCTGGCTGAACGGGATGTGGCGACGCGCGTGATCGCGGGGGTCGTCGGCATCTGGTCGGCCACCCAGAGCCTGCTCACCTTCTCGCGCGGCGGCATGTTCGCCGTGGCCATCGCCGTGGCCGGCCTGGTCGTCGTGCAGGCGTGGAACCGAGAGGCCCGGCGGAAGGTGTTCGCCCTCGTCGGCGTCAGCTTGCTCATCGGCTACTACATCATCATCCCGAGGCTCGACGCGTTCACGCGAGGCGGTCTCGAGGAACGGTTCTCCGACACGCAGACGGGCCGGACCACGCTGGCGCACAACGACATCCAGATCTTCCTCGAGCACCCGGTCTTCGGTGTGGGTCCCGGCATGTCCAAGTACCGGCGCCTTCCCTACGAGATCTGCGAGCTGCGCTCCGACCGGTGCAACTACGAGGGCTCGTCCCACACCGAGTTCACCCGCATGATCGCCGAGCACGGCAGCGTCGGCCTCGCCGCCATGGCCATCCTCCTCCTGCTCGCGTTCCACGCGATCCGGCGCGCCGGACCGTCGCTCGCGTTCACCGTCGTCATGCTCCTCTGGGCCATCGCGCAGATGGTCTACGCCAACATGCGCATCGCCGCGGTCCCGTTCGCGTTCGCGCTCGCGTTCATCCAGATCCGCGATCCGAACGACGACCCGGTCACCGAGGAGCCGGACCCGACGCTCGAGCCCGCGATCTCGTGATGCGCGTGCTCGCGCTGATCCCGGCGCGAGGTGGCAGCCAGGGCATCCCCCGCAAGAACCTCGCCGAGGTCGGCGGCCGGAGCCTGGTCGCCTGGGCCGTGGCCGCGGCGCAGGAATCGGCACGGGTCGACCGCATCATCGTCAGCACCGACGACGACGAGATCGCCGCCGCGGCCACCGCCGCCGGCGCCGAGGTGCCGTTCCTGCGCCCGAGCCACCTCGCCGGACACGACACCACCGACCTGCCGGTCTTCGTGCACGCCCTCGACTGGCTGGCGACCGAACAGGGCCAGCACCCGTCCATCGTGGTCCACCTCCGCCCCACCTCGCCCGCCCGCCGGCGTGGCCTCGTCGATGACGCCATCGCCCACCTCCAAGCGCACCCCGAGGCATCGTCGCTGCGCTCGGTGAGCCCGTCGCCGCTCACGCCCTGGAAGATGTACGAGGAGCGCGACGGCTTCCTCGCCCCGCTGCTCGGATCGATCGAGCAGGAGGCGTTCAACCAGCCCCGTCA
>Ga0182747_1000897_pt1 | contig 25164 bp, 24 predicted proteins | sample eDN3rd30CBELigBY_FD_128526 | JGI IMG/M metagenome (GOLD analysis project Ga0182747, IMG submission 128526) | Enriched backyard soil microbial communities from Emeryville, California, USA - eDNA 3rd pass 30_C BE-Lig BY (version 2) (version 2) | ecosystem: Environmental > Terrestrial > Soil >...
GAGCAGGGACACGTCGAAGGTGCCGCCGCCGAGGTCGAAGACGAGGATGAGCTCGTCCTCCTTGCCCTTGTCGAGGCCGTATGCGAGCGCGGCCGCGGTCGGCTCGTTGATGATGCGGAGCACGTTGAGGCCGGCGATCTCCCCGGCTTCCTTGGTCGCCTGGCGTTCTGCGTCGTTGAAGTAGGCGGGGACCGTGATGACGGCGTCCGTGACGGGCTCGCCGAGGTACTGCTCGGCGTCGCGCTTGAGCTTCGCGAGGATGCGCGCGGAGATCTCCTGCGCCGTGTACGACTTGCCGTCGATGTCGACCTTCCAGTCGGTGCCCATGTGGCGCTTGACGGAGGCGATCGTGCGGTCGACGTTGGTCACGGCCTGGCGCTTGGCGGTCTCGCCGACGAGCACCTCGCCGTCCTTGGTGAATGCGACGACCGAGGGAGTCGTGCGGAAGCCTTCCGCGTTCGCGATGACGGCGGGCTCGCCGCCCTCGAGGACGCTGACGACCGAGTTGGTGGTGCCGAGGTCGATGCCGACTGCTCGTGCCATGTGGGTGCTCCTGATCTGTGCTGGTGGTGTGAAAAGTCGTGTGGGCGTCACTCTCGTCGCTAAACCTGAGTCGCGCCTTGTCAATTCTACAGCGCAGGCTGAACGTGTCAAGTCAAACTTGAGTCGGCTTGACTCAAGTGCGAGAACGCCCTGTCCCGGCGCTCGAGCGCTACCGGCCGTTCACGTCGCGTGCTTAGGTTGACCCCATGACCGACCGTCCCGGCAACGACGCCGAGCTCCCGAACCTGGTCCCCGCCCGCACCGGCGCCCTCGGCCCCATCGGCCGCGGCGTCGGCTCGAAGCAGGCGCCGCCGCGCAAGGTCGTCGTCTCCTGGGCGATGTGGGACTGGGCGATGCAGCCGTTCAACACGGTCATCCTCACCTTCGTCTGGATCGCGCTGTACCTCACGTCGAACATGTTCCTCTCGCCCGAGGTCCGGGCCTCGGGGCTCCTGCCCAACGGCAAGTACATGAGCTGCAACGAGACGCAGTACATCGGCAGCGACTACTGCCAGGGCCTCACCGACCTGTCCGAGTGGTGGGGCTGGGCGAACTTCGCCGCCGGCATCCTCATCCTGCTGCTCGCCCCCGTGCTCGGCCAGCAGGCCGACGCCCGCGGCAACAAGAAGAAGTGGCTCATCGGTGCCACGATCGTCATCGCGCTCATCCAGTTCGGCCTCTTCTTCATCGAAGCCGACCCCAAGTTCTTCTGGTTCGGCGCGCTCGCCGTCGCCATCGGGGCCGTGGTGTCCGAGATCGGCAACGTGAGCTACTACGCGATGCTCAAGGAGGTGTCGACGCCGCAGACGGTCGGCCGCACCTCGGGCCTCGGCTGGGGCCTCGGCTACATCGGCGGTGTCATCGCGCTCATCGTCTGCATCCCCGTGCTGTTCGGCCTCGGGCAGGACAACCCGCTCGCGTACAAGCTCGTCGCCGTCATCTGCGCGGTGTGGACGATCGCGTTCTCCATCCCGATGTTTCGCAACGTGCCCGAGTCGCCGGCCTGGCCCGACCAGCCGAAGGTCGGCTTCTTCCAGTCATACGTGCTGCTCGGCAAGAACCTCGCGCGGCTCTTCCGGCAGAACCGACCGACCTTCTGGTTCCTGCTCGCCGCGGCGGTCTACCGGGACGGGCTCGCCGGGGTCTTCGCGTTCGGCGCGGTGCTCGCGGCGCAGGGCTTCGGGTTCTCCTTCATCGAGGTCATCATCTTCGGCCTCGCGGCGAACCTCGTCGCGGGCATCTCGACGATCATCGCCGGCCGGCTCGACGACATCATCGGCGGGCGCAACCTCATCGTCATCGCGCTGTCGGGTCTCGTCGCGATGGCGTTCGTCGTCTTCCTGCTCAAGGACCTCGGCGCGATCGTCTTCTGGGTCTGCGGGCTGCTGCTGTGCGCCTTCGTCGGACCCGCGCAGGCGGCGAGCCGCGGGCTCCTGACCCGGCTCACCCCCGCGAGCCAGCAGGGCGAGATCTTCGGACTCTATGCGACGACGGGGCGGGTCGCGTCCTTCCTCTCGCCGCTCGCGTGGTCGCTGTCGCTCGCGTGGTTCGGCGGCATCGTGTACGGCGTGCTCGGAATCGGCGTGATCCTGCTCCTCGGCCTCGTGCTGCTGCTTCTCGTCCGCCTGCCGAAGCACGTGCGCGTGTAGTCGGGGTCGGGTCGGGTGCTCATCCGGCGCATCCGCACCTTCGCGACGCCCGGAGCATGCATTCGCGCCGGACGAACGCGATGTTGCGGCCTCGTGGGGGTCGCGGGGCCTCGAGATTCCCTTCGAGCGACACGATTGCGGCGCAACGAGCTCCTATAGATGTGACACCTCGACACCCGCTGCCCCCGTCGCTCGGCGGCCAGCCGTTTCGGGTCCGGACCGGCGAAGCCGCCGGACTCGGACGCGGACGGCTCTCCGGGCCCGACCTCGCCCGCCCGTTCCACGGTGTACGCGAGGCTCGACCAGACCAGGATCCCGATCCCGCGGACGTCGCGGCGCGCCTCGCCCGCAGCTACTTGCCGCTGCTGCGGCCCGAGGACCGATTCAGTCATTCGACGGCCGCGCACCTCTGGCCGCTCCCGCTGCCGCGCGGCCTCGACGAGCTTCACGTGTCGACGACGCGCCACGGCTGCCGGCCCCGGAGCCGGGGTGTGACCGGCCACGAGTCGAGTCATGGCTCGCCCGTCCTGCGCGACGGCCTGCCCGTGTCGGATCCAGTCGGCCTCTTCGTCGAGCTCGGCACGCTGCTCACGATCGACGACCTCGTCGCGGTCGGCGATGCGCTCGTGCTCGATCCCGAAGTGCTCGACCCGCGCGACCCGCGCCCGTGGATCACCCACGACGAGCTCCGCCGCGGCGTCGGCGCGCACCCGCGCACGCCCGGCCTTGCGGCGGCCCGCCGAGCCCTCGCCCTCGTCCGGGTGGGCGCCGAATCGCGACCCGAGTCGCTGCTGCGGCTGCTGCTCATCCGCGCCGGCCTGCCCGAGCCCGAGCTCAACCAGATCCTCTTCGACTCGCGCGATCGCCGGCTCGGGCGCTTCGATCTCGTCTACCGGGAGGCGCGGGTGATCGTCGAGTACGACGGCGACCAGCATCGCACGTCGACCGTGCAGTACGACCGCGACATCCGCCGCCTCGAGCGGGCGCGCGAGGCGTCGTGGGCCGTGGTCCAGGTGCGGGCCAGGGGGCTCCTCATCGACCCCGCGGACACGGTGTCTCGGGTACGCCGCGCCCTTGCGAGGCCGCGCGCCTGACGTTCTGCGCCCGCGCGATCGCCTGCCGCCCTCGTCCGGCGCATTCGCATGTCCCTGAACCCGGGAGCATGCATTCGCGCCGGAGGAACGCGATGCGCCTACGGCTCGAGCGGGGTGCGGTGGAAGTTCAGGTGCGAGCGGCTCGCGGTCGGGCCGCGCTGGCCCTGGTAGCGGTTGCCGTAGGGTCCGGAGCCGTAGGGGCTCTCCACGGGGGAGCTGGTGCGGAAGAAGCAGAGCTGCCCGATCTTCATGCCGGGCCAAAGCTTGACGGGCAGCGTCGCGACGTTCGCGAGCTCCAGGGTCACGTGGCCGGAGAAGCCGGGGTCGATGAAGCCCGCGGTCGAATGCGTCATGAGGCCGAGGCGGCCGAGCGACGACTTGCCCTCGAGCCGCGCCGCGATGTCGTCCGGCAGCGTCACGAGCTCGACCGTCGAGCCGAGCACGAACTCGCCGGGGTGCAGGATGAACGGCTCATCCGCCTCGACCTCGACGAGCCGGGTGAGCTCCGCCTGCTCCTGCGAGGGGTCGATGTGCGCGTACTTGTGGTTGTCGAAGAGGCGGAACCACCGGTCGAGCCGCACGTCGACGCTCGACGGCTGGACCATGCCGAGGTCGAGCGGCTCGAGCCCGATCCGCCCGTCGGTGAGCTCGGCGCGGATATCCCGATCGGAGAGGAGCATGCCGCAAGCGTAGGTCGACGGGGCCGCCCGGACCTACTCGACCCGGCGGGAACGAGTAGGGCCGCGACGCGGGGCGGGGATCCTGCGTCGCGGCCCATCCCAGGAGGATCGCTCGGGGGGTGCGACGATCCTCGGTCTCTGACAAATCCGCTTGAGCCACGGTCCGCGACTCGTGCTACGAGTATGCCCGAGTTTCCGCAAATGTGTACCCCGAACGGGGTACATTTTCAGCCAAACGGGGGACAGGATTTCGCCCGAATGGGGGGCACCGGGGCCTCCTCGATCCGCCAGCCGCTATGGTGGTACGGCACTGCAACGTGCTCGGGGATGTAGTTCAATGGCAGAACTCCAGCAACGTCGTTCCCGGCACACTCCTCTTCTGGTCTGAGTCCCCTGGGCCCTGCAATCGCAAGGGTTCAGCGGTGTTCCCAACACCGATGGAGACCGCCAATGGCACTGCCCTCAACCGATTTGCGACCTGAAAACCCCGGATCGGATGCTGATCTGACCGGTCGAGGTCAGGATTCTGCATCGCTCCGCACTCAGCCTTCTGCAATCACAGCCGAAGGTGCACGCCCTGCGCACCTACTCGATATGAGACAGCAGAAACCCTCGCAAGCCGATGCCATCGCCCCGCTCGACCCATCGCGGCTCGACGTCACCACGGACGGTGCTCCGATCATGTGGACCGTCGAGGAGACGGCCGCCTTCCTCGGGCTCGCCCGGCACACACTGGACGTCTGGCGTTCCACGAAATCCGGCGGGCCCGTCTACGTCAGGCTCGCCGGCAACCGCATCCGCTACCTCCCCGCCGACGTGCGGGACTGGCTCATCGCCCAGCGACGGGGGTCGTGATGGCCAGGCCCAGGAAGCAGCCAGGCGAACTCGGCAAGGTCAATGTCCAGCACTACGGTGAGCGCTACCGCGCCGGCACCAGCATCCGCGACGGCGAAGGACGGCTGCACGGCCTCCAGGGATGGGGCGCATCACCGGAGGCTGCCCGCGAGGCCGTGCAGCGCAAGGCTCACTTGATCTGGGGCGGCGTCTTCCAGGAGATCGACCCGGCGGGAACGATCGAGCAGCTCGCCATCGCCTGGCTGTCGGACCTGCGAAGGAACCGGCAGTGGGACGAGGCCGACCCGCAGCCCGGCAAGATCAAACCGCAGACCATCGACCGATACGAGGCGAGCCTGCACAGCACGATCAAGCCGCTGCTCTGGGCAGTGAAGATCACGTCGCTGACTCCGGTGCGGATCTACAACTTCCTCCACGAGGTCGCGCGCACGAAGTCGAACACCGAGGCCCTGATGGCGCGGAGCGTGCTCGCCGGGATGTTCGAGCTCGCGATCCTGCACGGCATCGTGGCAGCCGGCGCGAGCCCGGTGCCGACGACCAAGGTTCTCGCCATTCACCGACCGGCGTCGAAGCTGATCGCGTTGAGCGACGACGACCTCGCCGTCATCCTCCGACTCGTGCTCGCGTGGGAGCAGGACCGCGGAAGCAAGACCGGGAGGCGGCCCGACGTGCGCCTGCTCGCGGATCTCCTCATCCTCACCAACCGTCTGACGATCCGGCTCTCGGAGGCGCTCGCACTCCGGCGCGAGGATGTGGTCCTGCGACCGAACAAGGCCGGCTCGCTTACCGAGCATGTGTGGATCAACGGCACGATGACCCATACCAACGAGAAGGGCCTGTACCGACAGGCGGAGTTGAAGGGAAAGGGGCAGGAGCGCTTGATCGAAGTCGTGAGTGCCGACGTGGACGCCGTGCTCAGGCGGCGGATGGCCGACTCCCACGGCGATCTGCTCTTCGTGACGCGCACCGGCAAGGGCATGTACCCGGAGCGCCCGCAGTCGCTGGCGCGGCGATTCCGCATGGCGCATAGGGAGGAGCTCGATGCCCTCGGCGTGCCGCAGGACATGTTCGTCTATCGCTCGATGCGGAAGTCCGCTGCAGCGGCGCTTGGCGCCGATGTCGCCCAGGAAGTCCTCGCTCACGAGAGCAAGCGAACGACCACACGGCACTACACCGGCAGAGAGCAGAAGGTCATCGGCGCCGACTCGCTCCTGGCTCTTAGCGGCCCGCTGGAGCATCGCGACGTATGAACGTGGACCCCTGCCCGGAGGTGCGCCGTCGTCCGGTAGGCTAAAGGGCACCTACTCGGGGACGTCGTTCAATGGTAGGACGGCTGCTTCCCAAGCAGCCAACGCGGGTTCGATTCCCGTCGTCCCCTCTCCCGTCGGTTTTCGCGTTTGTTGAACTCTGACACCTAACAGCGAGGGTCAGGCCACCTCTCACGGGCGGCCCGATTCTCTTGTCGTGCGCCCTAGCGTCGAGACGCTCGGGGCATCAGCGCGCCGACTATCGCGAATCCTCCGACAGCCAGGAACGGCCATGGGTTCGCCACGAAGGCGTCACCGAAGCCCTTCAGGTCGATGCCAATCCCTTGGATGAACGCGGGCCAGAACAGGCTTGCGAAGTTCTCCATCTGTGTCACCCCCTTCCCGTCATCGAGCGGTTCCACATTCGACGCCACCAGGGCTGGCGAGCGCGGCGGGCGTCGTCGAGGAGACGGCCGTCGGACTTCCGATTCCGCTGCACCTCGACCGGAGTGAAGTCGCGGACCCGGCGGATGCTGCCGTGTTCGATCACGTAGTGTGACCGGCAGGGGAGTCCCCAGTTTCCAATCGACGGACGCAGGGATACCGTCCCGTCGAAGGTCAGAACCCACTGCGCTGGTGAAAGCGGCGTAACAATCTCCCGACCGCAGCCACACGCACAGAGGTGCGCCGCAGTCGAGAACTGCGGGGATACGTACAGTCGACCTGACTCCAGTTGCTCGGGGAATGAGGTGACGAACTCAGCGACCATCTGCTCAACCTTCACGCCACCTCCTCCTCGGCTTCCGGGGTCGGCTTGGCGGTCCCAACGCGGATCTCGCCGGTGAAGAGGGAGTACACGATCTCGGTCGCCGCCGTGTGGTCGGCGTAGTAGCTGAGGTACTTCTTCCAGCTGATGATCGCGAGGAGTGCGTTGAGAGCGTTCAAGTCTGCGACCTGGATGTTGCGGTCATACTCATTGACCCCGCCAACGGCCGCGGAGGGAGGTATCGAGGCATTTTCGGGGAAGTGGTTCACGGCGGCGAGGAGGCCAGCGAGACGACCTCCCTCGTTCTGGACACCCATGCCGACTTCAATCGTGGGAATGCCGTGCTCGCGGAGCCAGGCGAGAATCGCCGGCTTCTCATCGGCGTCGGCGGCTGCCATGAACACGAAGGTGCAGGCGGCCAACTCGTCGAGATTGTTCCTGGTAATGAAGTAGGGATGCGCCGTGATGCCGGTGTGCATGTGCGAGTAGGTCCGCGCGAAGTAATCGGCCTTATTCGGTCGCTCGTTGAGGTCCGCGATGTCTGCAGCGCCGGGTGCCCGGAAGGCATTGTGGTTGTCGAAGTGATCGCCGTCGAAGAGTTCGATGCCGTCGACCCAGGTCTTGGCGACCTGGTCGAGGACGTAGCCGCCAGTGCCACCGAGCCCGATGATCCCGATGCGCTGGCCACGAAACTTCGCGTTCATATCCGCGAGGCCGACGCGCGCAGTACCGGTGTCCTGGTAGCAGAACGGCAGGTCGTCGGGGACTTCGGTCCAGCCGGATCCCGGGGTGGCCGTTGCTGTCGGATCGAGCGCCTTCGCCGGGTGGCTAAGGACCCGCACATACGAGGCGATCTTGTCGTAGGTGCTAGGGAAGACACCCCCGGACTTTGGCTTGCTGGAGATACGGAAATTCGCGACGAGCCCTGGAGTGATCGTGTGCGAATCGGGCTGCGGCCCCGACAACGGCTGCCCCTGGTCGTCGCAGGGCTGCTCGCCGATGAACCAGATCTGGTGATCGCCCGAGCCGTCCTGGATGTTGTCGCCACTCATCGTCACCGGGAGGGCGAGCCGCCCGTACGCCACGGCCCTAGAAGCTGTGACGTACGGGACGTGCTCGACGATGAGATGCCCCGACTCGAACGTGAGACAGTAGTCCTCGTCGAGGAGCCGACGAGTCGAGATGTCACGAGCGAACGGTGACGTAGACATCAAAGACCATGCCGTGCTTAACGTTGACGGACTCCCCCGGGTGAAGCGCGCCGGCGCCGCCGCCGTTGTGGCCGCGGGAGTACTCCACGCGCACGATGTAACCGTCGTTGAGCGGCTCGTTCGGGTAGGCGAGCGCGTAGACCTGCTCGAAGCTGATCCGCTTCTCGGTCCACTCGAACTCACGGGTGTTGATGTAGATGGTCGTTGCGGGCTTACCGCGACCATCGAGCGGAGCAGTGTTGGTTTCCATCGGAACCTCCTTCGTGACGCTTCATTCAGCCGCTCACCAGTGCGTCACAGCCGGTGCGGTGCTCGACTTTTCGAGCAGTGCTACAGTAGCACGACATGATCGAAGTTTCGAGCAGTGCGAGAGGAACGCTCCGGTGTGGATGAAGAACTGAGTGTGGACGTCCGATCGCTTCACGCGGCGCTGGACCAGGCGCGCGCAAGCAAAGGATTGTCGTGGCGACAGCTCGCAAAGGAACTCGGGGTCAGCGCGTCGACAATCTCCCGAATGGCCAACAACCTGAAGCCGGATGTCAGCGCCTTTGCCGCAATGACCAGTTGGCTCAATATGCCAGCCGAGGTTTTTTATGTCGGGGGTACCGCGAATACTGGAACCGAGGAGCCAGACCTTGTGGCCCAGCTCGTCCCGTTGCTTCGCGCCCGCAAGGACTTGAAGCCGGAGGACATCGAGTATCTCCAGGAGGTGATTGGCGCCGCCGCGAAACGGTTCCGATCGGAAAGTGACGTGCGGGGCGAATAGGCAGTGCGGTGGACCCAGAAGCTAATGCGAGAGGTGGTCGCGGAAGAGCGCGCGGAGCTCGGCCTTGGCCCCACAGATCTGTTCGACCCGTATCAGCTAGCGAACGCACATGGGGTCCGCGTGTACACGCTCACCGACCTTCGGAACTGGGGCGTTGGGGAGGCCGCGCATGGCCACTTCACCGGAGCGAATTCCGCCACGTGGTCGGCCGCACTCATCCCGCTGGGCGCCGGCCGTATAATCGTCGAGAACGACGGCCACGCTGAGGTCCGCCGACGCGCGAGCATAGCTCATGAGATGGGCCACTACTTGCTTGAACACGAGTTCGATGTCGCCTATGTCGGCGACGCCCACGAGCGCTTGTTCGACAAGTCGAAGGAAAAGCAGGCGGACTTCATGGCAGGCGAACTCCTGATCCCAGAGGCCGCAGCACGAAAGGCCGCATTCGCTGGCTGGGACAACTCGCAGGTCTCGATCGCCTACGGCGTCAGTACCCAGTTCGCGCAGAACCAAATGAAGGGTGCGCGTGTGATCGCCACACGAACCGCTAAGAAGTATGGGCGCGGCTGAGTCGCGTCCGCCGGTCCGCGATCAGCTCTGGGGCACGCTGGCTCGACACTCCTGGTGATGCGCACCCATGCGTTGAGGTCCCTCTACACAGGCTGATAGCCCAGCGGGGGATCCCGGCAGCCAGCTATCGTTCGGCATGACGACCGTGTCTGCTGGTACTACGGTGGCCGGCGGTACGGCGAGCACGGACAGATCCTGCGAGGGTGGTTCGGACCACCAGGAGAAAGCGATCGCTCCCTTACATCCACCGGGGTGCGATCGCATGGGTGGCGGGGCGAGTAGCAAGGTCCCGCTATCGGACGGCGCGGGGGCCGGGCTTGTGGCGCCGGAGCTCGATGACATTTCCATCGGTCACCTGGTCGAGCAATGCCTGCGTCACGCGCGCCGTCCGGTACTCACGTAACAGACGCGAGAGTTCGTCGCCAGTTTGATCAGCTGCGAGCACGAGCGCGGAGAGCAGCTCGCGTCGAGTGGTGTTTTCGCCCGCCGTGATGGCACGCTCGAGCAGCGCGTCGAGTCGCTGGTCGAGCGCGGCCGGGATCCGGAAGCTCACCTGACGATCGGCGCTGCGGCGAAGGAGATCATTCGGATCGACCGCGTGTCCGTCAGGTGCCATGTCTCCGACTCGCTGTCTAATAGACGTAAGAGAAACATATGTTATCGCCGACACCCAGTGGGTGTGAAACTCACTCCTGGCCCGGTGACGGTGGTTGTACCTAAAGTGTGAGAAGAAGGGGAGCGCAGATGGGTGCAGCAAACATCCTTGATCGAGCCCAGGATTCGGAAAACGACTTCCGGGGGATCAGTCAGTTGACGCAGGTCGGCGCGCTCGCTGACGACGTGGTCGGGGATCTCATCCGCGTCGACGCCGGCCTAATCTCTGGCAGCGAGAGCGCCGCAATCCGCGGTGCCGCCGACCTGTTCGCCTCGGTGGCCGAATCAGGCAACCCGGCAACCGGGTTCTGGGGTCCGGAGCGGCTCTCCGATACGTTGCGCCTCGTCGCCGGCGTGGAGTCGCTGCAGCAAGGAGACCTGCCATCCGAGGACGTGCTCGGCTGGGCCGCCGCCGTCGCCGCCGACCTCCGGACCATACTCGGCGATCATGCGGACCATGCCGTGGTGGAACGACTCGAGCAGCAGTTCGGTGCGATCGCGACGGCGACGCTTGCCGCTTCGGCAGACGCGCTTCGGCAGCGGGGATATGCGACCTCATGGCTGAGGTCGTAGGGGTCCTTCGGAACGCTGCGCTCCTTCAGATCCGCCAAATCGAGCGGGCGTCCTCCAGGCTTCCCAGCGGCCGAGGCGGTCAGTTGCGGTTCCTGCTCCTGCACGCCGTCGAACGTTTCGATGTCCTGCTCAGTCAGTACGACCGTGAGCTGGAGACCATTAGCCAAACGGCGATGCCCGAGGCGGCGGCGATAGGACTGCGCGCTAACGTCGCACAGAAGTTTGAGCGCCTCGGGCAGCAGCTGCACGTCACTTACCAGCTGCTAAACACCTACAAGGACTCCGTCGGTCGTACCGACGTGCCGATTGGACTCCAGCATCTGCTCGGCGTCGTGCTGCAGGAGCTCGCGACTCAACCAGCCGACCCAATCGTGCATCCCGATCCGCACCGGATGTATTCCACGAAGGATCTCGTTGAACTGCTGGATGAACTCCTGACCCGCCCCGGTGACCGGCCGTTCCGCGACTCCTATACCGGCCCTCATCCGATCGTGTTCAACCTACCGGCCCTCGACCCGAGTAACGCGCTGCTTTCGCCCGTCATCGCCCACGAAGTGGGCCATACCGCCGTCGAAGAAACCCTACGGGCTGAGCTCGGCACGCGTATCGATGCAGACGTCCAGCAGCTCCTCCAGCACCATCTGCCCAACCTCCCCCAACCGGTGGCAGAGCGGGTGCGCGGGATATTCCGGGCCTGGTGCGGAGAGCTGATCTGCGATGCGGTTGCGCTCATCGCCACCGGACCGGCGTTCGCACTGGCCTTCGCGAGCTTCGCCCCGCCTGGTTCAACCGCCGGAATCAGCACCACTCACCCGTCGGTCTCCGACCGTGTCGGCTTCCACCTGCAAATCCTCGACGAGCTCGGCTGGACACCCCTAATCGTCAGGCGGCTTCCCACCATCCATGCCTGGTTCACAGAGATCTCAGCGTCGCCCTTGCTGGCCGGTGACAACGTCGAGTCGTTCCTCAGGGCAGCCATGACACGTGTGGCGACGGAAGTCACCGACATCGCGCGGGGTCACGTCGATGCTCCCCTCGACCCGATCGAGAGCGATGCCCTGCTCGACACTCTGGTCAAGTCGGTCACCTCCGGCATCCCCGCCGTCGAGGTGGGCGAGACGGTGGCCGGACCGTGGCAGATCATCCTCGCCGGCTGGATCGCCGCCATCAATCCGGACTATCCGGCTGGCGAACAATTGCTCGATGCCGCAGATAACGACGGGCTGAACGCACTCCTGATCAAGAGTCTCGAGCTATCAAGCATCGTCACGAGTTGGAGGCAGCATGACCGCTCTGGTTCGTGAGGACATCGAAGCGCGGCTCGCCCATGCCGACGATGCGCGGCGTCTCACCGTCACACCACTGCTCGATCGGGAGCGACAGATCGGGCCTGGCAGCATCGACCTCCGACTCGGAACCGAGTTCCTCGAGGTTCCTCGTCAGAACTACTCGCACATTGATCCGTTCCGGCAGGAAACGGCCGATGCTGTGCTCCACGCCGAGGATCGCCGCTTCTTCGTAGCGCTGGGGGACCCGTTCGTCCTGCACCCGGGCCAGTTCGTCCTCGGCTCAACGCTGGAGTTCCTGGTGCTGCCGAACGACCTTGTTGGTCAAGTGCTGAGCCGATCCTCCTGGGGACGGCTCGGGTTGCTCGTGGCCACCGCGGTCGCCGTGCAACCGGGTTTCCATGGCGTGCTCACCCTGGAGCTCGTCAATGCCGGCGCGGTGCCGATCACACTTCGGCCAGGTTTGCGCGTGGCACAACTCCAGTTGTGGAGCAGTACTGAGGCCACGACCCGCGGATACGGCGGTTCTGGTAAGTACAACGCGCCACTAGGCCCTCAAAGCAATCGCCTTGCCTGGGAGGAGGACGAGCGAGCCGTTCTGCAGTCGATCAGCGATGCGATGCTTGCGCGTGTCCTTCCGGGTTCAGCGCCGAGGCCCGCTACCGACGAGGAGTCGTAAGAGCCCGCCTCGACTAGCTCAAACGGAATGCTCCGCTCAGGGCTGTCTTTTGGAACACAATCGACCTCCGGAGCCTTGCCCAACTCCCCCGACGGAAGATGCGGCCCATATGTACGGCTATCGTCCTCGCGCTACGCGCCTGCGGTGGCAACCTCCAATGCAGGGAGGCTCGCGTCGTGTAGCACCGCGCGAATCTGGAGAACCGGGCCATGTTCCTTCGCCTGCGCCTGGAGTAACTCGAGGAGGTCAGGCGTGTACTGGCGCGCGATCGTTGCCTTCTTCGCGGGATCGCTCACCTGCTCGGGATCGAACGCGACGACCAAGTAGATGCCGTGGGTCAAATTGCCGTCGATCAGATAGTCCTGTGCGAGTTGCGACGAGAGATTGGTGCGCAGTCCGCTGTTCCAGATTCCCTTGACCTCGACGACGAGCACGAACGTCTCACCGGTATCGAGTTGGGCGACCTCGACCCTCAGATCCTGCCGGAGTCCGACTCCACGCTGTGTTCGACGTCGCACCTCAACCTCACGGTTGATGATCAGCCCTCGATCCTTCAGGCGTACTCGCAGGCCGTGACAGTACCAGTCCGAGATCGTGTTCTCGTCCTTTGGCACCTGGAAACCGTCCGGACCCTGGTTCCAGAGGCCGAAGGCTTGAGGGGTCTCGCCCCGCATCCATTCCTGGATCGTCGCGAGTTCCTCGAGCACGACTCGCAGCAGGTCGTCGTTACTGCGCACGAGGCGCGCTCCCGACTGGTCTTGGAGTGCCCGAAGCTCACGAAGTACCAGAGGGGTCCAGCCGTTCTGCCGGTAGGCCTCCCGTAGAGACGACAGCGCCCACTCAAGTCCTAAGTCCGTTCGCCGTCGTGCCAATGCCGTGAGGGCTTCTAAGGCAGGCCGCGTACCACTGCCCACGACGCGACGCAGGATGTCGTCCCGCCACTCTGCCAGATCTTCACGGGCACTGATTGCATGCATCCCCGTGGGGAATGCCTCTTCGCTTCGCGGGAATCGATCTGCCAGCCACTCATACAACTCCAGCAGCGTCGTCTCACTCACCGCGGCCAGGCGCAGATGTTCCCTACGTTCGGTCTGGGCGATCTCGAGCAGCACCGGCTTGGCAAGGTCCTCCCTAGCTTCGGCAAACTGGTACAACTCACGGAAGCCGAGGTCGGGGCTGTGTCCGAGCAGCGGGAGGAAGTTCATCGCGATCTCGTGGATATCGTCCGAGGCCGCGATCCGTGCGATCGACCACGCTGTCGCTTCCTCCGGATCCGCGTCGAAGAACAGCTGGAGGACTTGCGGGGCGTCGGGGAAGTATCCATAGGACAGCGCAGAGCGTGCGTGGCCGAGAATCTCGGGCGTCAGCACCGCGCTGAGGTCGCCGATGACGTAGGCATGGGTATCGCTGTGCGCCGACCGGTCAAAGAGTCGGCCGACCTCCGCACTGAGCCGCGATTCAGCATGGGTATGCACCCGCCGCAGCAGCTCTCGTCGTACGGCGGCGTTGTCCTCCCCGTGGGCAAAGTGGAGCGGGTAATCGAGGATGGACAAGGCGAGGGCACCCCAGTCGATGTCGGCCGCGTCAATGCGTTGCGGCGCATGCTTCTGGAGGGTGTGCAGGGCTTGGTATGCGGCAGTCAGCTGGAAGAAGCGCGTCGACGCCTTCGGTTCCTGCGGAAGGATATCGTCGGACAGCGCTTCGAGGTATGCGACAGCGAGATCCAGGATCTGTGCTCGAGCAGGCGCTTCAAGGAGTTCGGCGGAAGCCAGTTCGAAGAGGTCAGGCGTGTAACTGTCCTGATATGTGGAGCTCGCGATGTTCACATCGAGCCAGCGGGCGTAGAACCAGAACTTGGCCGGCTCTGCCGCAATCTGCGCAGCGACCTCGCTCATCTGTGCTCGGTAGTCGTCCGGAGACATCGAGTGAGCATCGTCGGGCTTCGGCTCGCCTCCGTGGAGCAGCGTCCAATGCTCTCGCAGTCGTCGGGCCTCGGGCGAGTCGAGCAGGATCGGCTCGAACCGCCAACCAACGACATCCCAGAGCGGTGTGCCCCGGTAGTTCCAGATCGTCTCGAGGTGGGACAGATCGCCGAAGTCGAACATGCGGTCCACGAGCTGCTTCCAGGCGTCGCCTTCAGGGTCAGCTACCTGCACGCTCAGCTCGGCCACCCAAGACAGGTCCGTACTTAGCAGCAAAGGACTACCGTCAGCGTCCCGCGCCGTGAGCACGGCGAAGTACCCGTGCGACTCAGCGGCTCGGAGCTGGACCAGGCGCCGCAAGAGCTCCCGCCACACGTCAATTGGGATAGTTCCCCGTGCGACGGGGAGCTTTGAGGGATGGTGGTCGAGTTGTGCGTTCAGGATGGCGGCAAGGTGGTCGAAGTCAGCGGCCGCATGGTCGGATGACGCCAGCCATTCGACGCATGCGCCTTCCACGAGTCCGCGGATCGAGCGTCCGTGGGGCGACGCGGAAGACGGCGCATCATCGTCCACGGTGGATGGAAGCCCGCTTGCGCCCCACCGGAGAATTTCAGCGGCGTCGCTGGTGGCCAGCCCCACTTCGACGTGGTGGAGGAACATCTGATAGCCGCCGTAATAGTGCTCGGGCGGAGTAACGAGCAGTTCGAGCATCTGCCGCGTGGTCAGGTGCGCCGGCCAGAGCGCTTCGACCACGGCCGCACGAATCTCCGCATGCTCGTCGCCATCAAAGAAGTCAGGCGGCAGAGAGACCAGTTGCCCAAGCTGCTCGTCGCACTGCTGTGCCCCCAAGATACGGACCGCGTCTCGGCGATCTCGTGCGGACGCCTCCGGAGTGAGTACGACCTGGAGCAGCTCGGTCTCAAGGCCGGCGACGTAAGAGTCTTCGAGGATGCTCAAGGCCATGCGTCGCTGCTCCTGCTCGCTCCCGGCCAGCGCGTTTCGCAGTTGATCGGGCAGGCCCGCGTGGACCAGACCGTCGAGCGCATCGCGCCAGCCGAGGACCCGGTTACTGTCACCCGCATGTTCCAGCAGCCACGCCACCAAGCGCGGGGCTAGTTCGGGGCGGTAGACGGCGATCCGGTTTCTGGTCAGGTTCAGGCCGTCCGCGTTGACGAGCCAGTCAAACGCTTCGGCATTGAGAAGCACCAGCCAGGTGGCAATGTCCAGTACTTGCGGAGGGATCGAGGCAAGCCCGTTGGACGCGGTCAGGAAGCTCTCGAGTTGCGTTGGCTCCAGATCCCACCGGGTCAGGCATCTGGCCGCCAGGTAGTCACGCAGGCTCCGGTGAGCGAATGTCCTCTGACCGACGCCACTGTCGGCGAAAAGGGGGGTCTGCAGGACGGATTGCAGCAATTCCTGGTTGATGTCAAAGCTGACATCATCCCGAGTCTCGCCGCCGGCGACCAATTCCGTCGCCAAGCCGGTCGTCGGCTCGCCGGGACGGTACAGACCGAGGCCGGTGCTGTCCGTCAGCGCTGCGAACAACGCGAGGCGCTCGGCGGCGAGTTCCACCGCAAGTGGCCTTGCGGGGAGTTGCAGCGGAGGAACGTACCCATCCTCTGCCGGCGCGCCCTGAGCGAGGAGAAGCGCGACAGCGCGTTCGAAGACCTCTGTCCGGCTCGATCCCATTGCTCCGTCCGCAGCGTATGCCGTGCACAGTAAGTCGAGCGTGAAGGGCACCGCGGCCAACGACTCGAGTGACTGCTCACGAACAACCTGGAGAAGGGCGTCGGCGTCGAGGCCTCTACCGGCGGCGATCGCGGCGGCATCGGACTTGCGCAACGGAAGGAGCACATGTTGCGCTCCCGCCTCCAAGGACTCGAAGAAGTCGTCGATTGCCCGCACCGTCTCAGCGGTGCGGCATGTCGCGATGATCCGCCAACCTCTGTCGAGCGCCGGCTCTAGCCTCCGCGCGAGAAAGGGGACCAGGGTGTCGATCTTGAGTTTTGCCTCGTCGATGCTGTCCAGCAGCAGGTAGGCGTGCTTCTCCGCCGGGATATCGATGGCGCCAAGTTCCTTCAGCGCTTCCCCGAGGTCCGACTGGGAATAGTCACGGAGGTCAAAGAACCGCACGACCGAGTCGTGTGGATTGGACGAGAGAGTCACGCGCAGCGTACGCAACGCAGTGGACTTTCCCGCTCCAGGCTCGCCCAGCACCAGTGTCGCCCGTCGATGCCTCAAGTCGGCGAACGAAGTGATCCCATTTGCGGGATGTTCTTCTGCTTCGGGCGAGAACGTGCCAGTTCCGGAGTAGCGGCGAGGGGCGACGAAGCGCGGTACCGGGGTCATCGAGTCCTCAACTTACTCGTCGCGAAACGGCGTGAGCCATCGATCCATCACTCCTCGGGCCCCTCCACCGGCTGCGCTTCGTCAGAGTAGGTCGCAAGCCGCCGGAAGAACGGTAATGAGTCCCAGGTTGCGACCAGGAGTTCGTTGTCCGTGACTGATGGTGCCTCGAGCGCCGGCGCGAGTCGGATGATCTGATTCTCGGACTCTCGCGGGGCCTCCAGCAGTGCCGCCGCGATGGCCTCTGCGTCGGCACGCACGAGCGCCTCGAGCTCCCCAATGGAAATGACGCCAACCGGGATATCTGCCGCCGGAAGCTGCTTTTGCAGCATCGGATTATTGTTGATGTAGAACGGCTCCAGCGTCACGACAAGGCCGACCCGAGGCTTGTTGGCGTCGATGTCCGTGTTCTCTGCGGCGATAGCCGCGATGTCCTGATTCGAGCGGCCGAGCTGCGCGATGCCCTTGTGGATGCTTCCCTCGACTGACCTCAGCCACTCATCACCTCCAGTACGAAGCGACTCGATGGGTTGACGCGCCTTGCACTCGATGAGCACCAGAAGCCCCGGCAAATCGAGGAACCAGTCGCAGGAGTCACGTCGCGCAGTTCGTGGACCATAGGCGACCTCGGAGATCACCACAGAGGGTCCCTCGATCAGTCGAAGTTGCCTCCCGACGTAGTGCTGGAAGACGTGTCCGAGGTCGCGGGTGAACGCTTCTCCATAGGCGCGCAGACCCATGAAGTAAATCGACGGCGGGAGAGCCTTCATCAGGATCGCCTGGACCCAAGGGGCGACCGTCACACTCGGTGCGATCTCGATGAACGGCTTGTCCTGGAGTGGATTGAAGGCGTACTTCTTCTGCGACGGCGGGAGTGGATCCTGCCACCTGCGGTTCTCCTCCTTGAAGGCGTCAGGTGTCGTACGAAGGAAGTCGACGAACGTCCGTCGCACAGCGTCCAGTTCGATAACCTCGCTGAGTTCGGCAAATCGCGGACCATCCAGCCAGCGCAGATCGAAGACGCCATTGTTCGTCTGCGCGCCGACGAAGATGAGGAAGATAGCGGCGACGTACTCGTCGAGAGGCAACCCGCCGGTGATGGCCTCGAACCAACCAGGAGCCATCGCCTCCGGCGCAAAGTCAGTCGGTTGCTCGCTTGCTGACCCGAAGAGCAGGACGGTCCGTGCCACCTCCGCCAACGCGGAGCGCTGCCCGGGGAACTGCTCGAAGAAGATGCGAGTAAGGATCTTGCTGAGCCGTTCGCTCTGATCTTCCTCGGCTGAAGAGGGAAGCTCTCCGTCGCTGAGATTGGCGTCCATGGTGCAGAGTCGGAGGACATCCTCTGCAGTTGGCAACGGTCGATGGAACCTGCTCCATGCGAGCGCCGTGCGCGCGACGCTAGCGAGGTTCCACGGGTTGAGTCCGTACCTGGTCGCTTCCTCCGGCATCTCGTCGCGCGCGGCCGCAGCGCTGAGCCGCGCTGCGAGGAGCAGCAGGCTGTCTCGATCCTGTCGTCGAACTGCAGCCTTGAACTGATCCCATGTCGGAGACAGACTGCTCCCCTCTCGACGGCTGCTGCTCGGACTCACTGCTCGATTCTCCCGGCTCTCGCCGCGAAACGGTCTCCGATCCCTCGACGGAGAGTCGACGGAGAAACCCGGAAACCGACCCTGTTCGGCGGCAAATCCGCGCAGATCGACGACGTTGTAGGCTCCTCAAGGCACCATCGCGAAACGGCCAACTTCCCTGCAACCGCGGGGCAGAACGGTTGCCAAGCGAGACAACTTAGACCAGGGGGTATGGTCCGTTTGGGAACTCCAGCTTCCCAAGCTGGTAGCGCGGGTTCGATTCCCGTCATCCCCTCCACTCGGACGGTCCGCCGGGGACTCGCCCCATGCGAGCGCTCCCCGATCGCGTCAGGCGGCCGCCGATGCGACGTCGAGGACCCAGGTGACACCGAACCGGTCCGTGAGCATCCCGAAGCCCGGGGTCCAGGCGGACGCCGCGAGCGGCTCGATGATCGTGCCGCCGTCCGCGAGCGCAGCCCAGTAGCCGGCGACCTCGTCGAGACTCGTGCCGCGCAGCGACTGGAAGAACGTGCGGTCGGTGATGGTCGCGCCCTGCTCACGGCGGGTCGAGCCCGCGATGCTCGCGCCGTCACGGTCGTCGTGCCCCGGCACGTCGTAGGCCATGATGCGGAAGCCGTGGGCGCTCTCGACCTGGCCGAACACGATCTTGTCGGCACCGGGAATCTCGGGCGGCATCCCGAAGTCGCCGTAGGTCGCGAGGGTGAGCTCGCCGCCGAAGGTGCGCTGATAGAACTCCAGCGCTTCGCGAGCCGTGCCACGGAAGTTGAGGTGGCTCGTGGTCGTGATGGTCATGGCTTGGCCTTTCCTGATCGGTGAGGTGATCGGCTCGCGCCGTCGACCACGAGCATCTCGGCAGAAGCGGACAGATTCAGTCCGCTACTGCGCGATATCGTGAGCCATGGCCGGTGGCACGTCTCGGATGCTCAGCCTCCTCTCGCTCCTTCAGACACCGCGCGACTGGCCGGGCAGGCTCCTCGCCGAGCGCCTCGACGTCTCGCTGCGGACCGTCCGGCGTGACGTCGATCGGCTCCGGGGGCTCGGCTATCGGATCGCTGCGACCAAAGGTCCCGACGGCGGCTATCGGCTCAGCGCGGGATCGGAGCTGCCGCCGCTCCTGTTCGACGACGCGCAGGCGGTCGCGATCGCCGTGGCGCTCCGGAGTTCCGCGCTGACGGGCGTCGATATCGAGGAGGGTGCGCAGCGCGCGCTGGCGACCGTGCGGCAGGTGATGCCGTCCCGCCTCCGGCACCGTGTCGACGGCATCGCGTTCGACCGACCGCAGTCCGAGGCGCTCGTCGACCCCGCCGTCCTCGATGCGGTGAGCGGGGCCGTTCGGGAGCGACGTGTGCTGCGATTCGAGTACGGAGGGAGCGACGACCCGCCGCGCCGGGTGGAGCCGCACGCCCTCGCCGCCCGAGGCGGTCGCTGGTATCTCGTCGCCTGGGATCTCGAACGGGAGGACTGGCGGCTCTTCCGACTCGACCGCATGGCGCCGCGGACCCCTACGGGGCCGCGTTGCGCCCCGCGTGCGTTGCCGACGCGGGACGCCGCCGCGTTCGTCGCGGCTCGCGTCAAGGGGACGATCGATGACACCGGTTGGCCCTGCGTCGGCGAGGTCATCATCGAGCTGCCCGCCCGCGAGGTCGCACCATGGATCGGCGACGGCGAGTTCGAGGAGCTGACGCCGACGTCATGCCGGCTCAGGCTCGGGTCATGGTCCTGGACCGCGCTCCTCGCACTCGTCGCGCGATGGGACGCGCCGTTCAGGATCGTCGGCCCCGAACCGTTCGTCGCCGCGAGCGCGGCGCTCGCGCGGCGACTGCAGGCGGCCGCGGGCAGCGGACCCTAGCGGCGGCGTCCGGACCCGGCCGCGAGCACCGGGTCGCCGGTCCCGGCGAGCTCCGCGCGCACGATCGCCGTCCCCGCGCTCAGCGCACCGAGCTTCCCGAGCGCGACACCCCGCGGCAGCGGCGCCATGCCGCAGTTCGTGCTCGGCATGAGCCGGTCCGCGTCGACGAACGCGAGTGCGCGCCGGAGCGTGTCGGCGACTTCGTCGGGCGTCTCGACGACGGAACTCGCGACGTCGATCGCGCCGAGCATGACGTTCTTTCCCCGAACGAGCTCGATGAGCTCGAGCGGGACTCGGGAGTGGTGTGCCTCGAGCGAAACGGTCTCGATCATCGAGCGCTGCAGCAGCGGGAAGGTCTGCTCGTACTGGCGCCACTGGTGCCCGAGGGTCGCCTTCCAGTCGTTGTTGGCCTTGATGCCGTAGCCGTAGCAGATATGCACGACGGTCTGCGCGCGCAGACCTTCGGCCGCCCGCTCGAGCGCCGCGACCCCCCAGTCCCGCACCTCGTCGAAGAAGACGTTGAACGCCGGCTCGTCGAACTGGATGATGTCGACGCCGGCCGCCTCGAGCTCCCGCGCCTCCTCGTTGAGGATCGTCGCGAACTCCCACGCGAGCCGCTCGCGGCTCCGGTAGTGGCGGTCGTAGAGCGTGTCGACCATTGTCATCGGCCCAGGCAGCGCCCACTTGATGGGCCGATCGGTCTGCTCGCGCAGGAACCTCGCGTCCTCGACGAACACGGGTCGCTCGCGGCCCACCGCGCCGACGACGCTCGGCACGCTCGCCTCGTACCGATCCCGGATGCGCACCGTCTCGCGCTGCTCGAAGTCGACGCCGCTGAGGTGCTCGATGAACGTCGTCACGAAGTGCTGGCGGGTCTGCTCCCCGTCGCTGACGATGTCGATCCCGCGCCGGACCTGCTCCTGCACGGCGGCGCGCAGCGCATCCTGCTTGCCCTCGGCGAGGGCGTCATCCTGCAGCTTCCAGGGGGACCAGAGGGTCTCCGGCTGGGCGAGCCACGCCGGTTTCGGCAGGCTCCCGACGGTCGAGGTGGGCAAGAGCGGGTGCGTCATCGATGATCCCTTCGCGGTCATCCGGTTGCGGACGGTAGGCGGCGGCCCACCGCTCGAGCACCTCGCGGTGCGGGGTCACGAAGTGTTCCTCCGTGTACTTGCCCTGCTGGACGGCGAGCTGGCTGCGCTCGACGCGGTCGTAGGTCACCTGCGTGTGCGAGAAGTCCTGCTGCGTGAGGCTCGGTCGGAAGATGCTCGCGGCAGCCGAGTTCGCGTTGTAGATCTCGGGTCGGTAGATCTTCTGGAACGTCTCCATCGTGGCGATCGTGCCGATGAGCTGCAGGAACGAGTAGTCGCTGAGCAGGTCGCCGCGGAAGTAGAACGCGAGCGGCGCGGCGCCGCCGGCCGGCATGAAATAGCGGACCTGCAGCCCCATCTTCGCGAAGTAGTCGTCGGTCAGCGACGGCTCGTCCTGGCGGTACTCGACCCCGAGGACGGGGTGGCGATTCTCGGTCCGCCGGTATGTCTTGCTCGTCGAGACGCTGATGCAGATGACGGGCGGCATCGCGAAGCGCTCCCGGTACGCGGCGGACTCGAGGAAGTGGCGGAACAGCTTGCCGTGGAGCTCGCCGAAGTCGTCGGGGAGGGCCGGTCCACCGCCGGCGTCGCGCAGTGCCGGGAGTCGCACGCTGAAGTCGTAGTCGCGGACGTACGAGGAGAAGTTGTTGCCCACGATCCCCCGGTGCCGGCGGCCGGTGCGCCGGTCGAGGATCCGGGTGTCGAGGATCTCCAGCAGCGGGAACTCGCGGTCCTCGCCCTCGGCGGCGAAGCGGAGCTCGGCGGAGACGATCTCGAGCTCGACGGCGTAGCGGTCGGCGCCCTCGTTGTCCCAGTGCGCGAGGTCGTTGAATCGCCGGTCGATCATCGACAGGGCGTTGCGGAGGTTCTGCCGCCGATGCTCGCCGCGCGCGAGGTTCGCGAAGTTCGTGGTGAGGCGGGAGCGCTCCGACGGCGAGTAGTCCTCGTCGAAGCGGGTGGTGGTGATGCGAAACGTGAAGTCGTTCGACATGAGCGCTCAATCCGGTGGTCGACCGGCCGGGCTCGGCCTTGCGGAAGTCGGTGCATCCATGGTGCAGCCCAGCGCCAGTTATCGAGAAACTCGAATGGCCTATAGGTACCCATAGTCTGTCCCTATGGCTCGCACGTCGAGCGGCATCACGCTGCAACAGCTCCAGTACTTCATCGAGGTCGCAGTGGAGGGATCCATCAGCGCCGCCGCCGACCTGCGCTACGTCGCCCAGCCGACCATGTCCGCCGCGATGAAGGACCTCGAGACGCGGGTCGGCCGCGCCCTGCTCGTGCGCTCCGCCCGCGGGGTGACGCTCACCACCGACGGCGCCGAGTTCCTCGGCTACGCGAGGCAGGTCGTCGAACAGGCGGAGCTGCTCGAGCAGCGCTACCTCGGCCGACCACCATCGCGGCGCCTGCTCGGAGTCTCGACGCAGCACTACTCCTTCGCCGTCGACGCCTTCGTCCGAATGGTCAAGGCGAGCGGCGCAGCGGAATACGAGTTCTCGCTGCGCGAGACCCGCACGTGGGACATCATCGAGGACGTCCGGACGCTGCGCAGCGAGCTCGGCATCCTCTACCGCAACGACTTCAATCACAACGTCATCGGCAAGCTGCTCCGGGACTCCGGGCTCGCGTTCCACCCGCTCTTCGTCGCCGCACCGCACGTCTTCATCGCCCGCAAGCACCCGCTCGCCGCCCGGGAGCGCGTCACGCTCGACGATCTCGCCGACCTGCCCCGCCTCACGTTCGACCAGGGCGCGAACAACTCGTTCTACTTCGCCGAGGAGATCCTCTCGACCCTCTCGAGCAAGCAGGACATCCGGGTCTCCGACCGCGCCACCATCTTCAGCCTCATGATCGGCCTCGACGGCTACACGATCTCCACCGGCATCCTCAGCGACGACCTCGACCCGGAGATCACCGCCATCCCGCTCGAGATCGACGAGCGCATCGAGATCGGCTGGATCGGTCACGCCGCGATCCCGCTCACCGAGCAGGCGCAGCGCTATCTCGCGGAACTGCGCGCCGCTGTCAGCGAGGTCGGGGTGGAGCTGCTCGACTAGCGTCGGTCAGCCGGCGAGGGGACTCGTCGACCGCTCCGTCCCGGCGATCGCGGCACCGAGCGCCCGCCCGTCGGCGATGACCGAGTCGAGCAGCGCCGGGCTCGCGGGCTCCGGCGCAAGCCAGTCGCCGACACGGTCGGGCGTCACGAGCACCGGCATCCGGTCGTGCACGGCGGCCACCACGGGCGAGGCCGGCTGCATCACGATCGAGTAGCAGAGGTGCTCGGTGTCATCCCCGCCGAGTCGCCCCGTCTGCACGACGGCGGCGAGGCCGAGGAGCTCGCCCCGGTCCGCGAACTCGAACCAGCGCCGGTCGCCCTTGCGCAGCTCGAACCAGCTCGTCGCCGGCACGATCGCGCGGCGGCGCATCCCGGCGGGCCGCTCGCGCAGACGCTCGGAGCGCGTGTTGATCGACGGGAACCTCGACGGCGCCCCGTCGACGAGGAAGCCCCACCAGCCGTCCGCGAGCGCCGCGCCCGACTCCCCGGCGACGAGCAGCGGATTCAGATTGCGCTGCACGCGGCCGGTCGGACGAATCGTCGCCCCCGCGTTGGCGACGGCCCGCTCGCGCAGGCGCCGCAGCGAATCCTCCTCGACCGCCTCGCGGTAGCGCTCCGCATCGAAGCGAGGATCGAGGCCGTAGCTCGCGCACATGCGGTCACTCTAGGACCGAGCCCCGACAACGCGATGCGGCCGAGTCCCGAAGGACCCGGCCGCATCGCGTTCTGTCAGGAGATCAGGGGAGGAAGGACTCGCCAAGCTCCTCCAGCTGCCCCTGCACGTCCGGGCAGAGGTCCTGCATCGCGTAGAGCGAGACGTTGCCGAGCGTGATGAGGTCGACCTCGTTGTTGAAGAGTTCGAGATACTTCGTCATGCCGCCGAGGTAGTCGCCCGCGACGATCGTGCGACCGGCGTCGCAGAGCTTATTGCCCATGTCCAGCAGCGCCGCGTCGGAGGCCGAGACCTCGCTCGAGCTCTTGACGTTGCTGAGGAACTGCTGCTGCTGCGCGCTCGACGCGGCGCCGCCGCCACCGCCCGCCCAGCCCCAGACCGTGAAGCCCAGGATGAGGACGATCGCCGCGATGAGCGCGACCGCGCCGACGACGATCCCGATGATCGCGCCCTTCGACAGGCCCTTGCCGGCCGGACGAGCCGCCGCGGGGACGCCCGGCTGGTACGCGGGGTAGGCCTGGGCGGCGGGCGCCGTCGGAGCCGCGGAGTACGCGGGGTAGGCCGGAGCCGCGGTGGGCGCGGGCTCGGCGGGAGCGGGCTCGGCTGGGGCAGCGGCCGGGGCTTCGGCGACCGGCGCGACCGGCTCCGCGGGCGCGACCGGCTCCGCGGGCGGGGCCGGGGGGACCGGCGGGGCCGCCGGCGCCAACGGGCGGAACTGGTCCGTCCACTGCGTGCCGTCCCAGAAGCGCTCCTGACCGGCGGTGACGCCATCCTCATACCAACCGGCGGGTGCGCCCCCGGTACCTGTGTCGCTCATGGCGTTCCCTTCGAATCATCCGCCCGGGACAACCCTGGCGGACGAACGCGGGCAGGGCAAGCTGGGGCTGTCGTGGGTCTCGAGGTCTCGATACGCGCTGCGCGCTACTCGACCCGCGGTCGGGCTCCGCGCTACTCGACCGGCGTGACGCCCATGAAGCGGCGGACGTCGGCATCGGCGATGACGTCGCGGCGACGCAGCGGGCGCGAGAAGTGCAGACCCTCCAGGCTGCGCAGCCGGCTCAAGGCGAC
>Ga0182747_1000903_pt1 | contig 25082 bp, 24 predicted proteins | sample eDN3rd30CBELigBY_FD_128526 | JGI IMG/M metagenome (GOLD analysis project Ga0182747, IMG submission 128526) | Enriched backyard soil microbial communities from Emeryville, California, USA - eDNA 3rd pass 30_C BE-Lig BY (version 2) (version 2) | ecosystem: Environmental > Terrestrial > Soil >...
CGAGTAGAGGTCTCCATGTCAAGTTGTAATTATTCATGCACATGTATAGAGAAGCCCAATTTAAGCGAAAGTGTACATGCTTAGACAAGCAAAAATGTACATTTTGATACGGACATTTATACTTCCGGTTTTGTTTCGTCGTAGAGACGCTCTCTCTTCTACCTTTTGGGGCTCTTCCGGTCTTGTTTCGTCATAGAGACACTCTCTCTTCTCCTTTTTGCTGCTCTTCCGGTTTTGTTTCCACTATCTCTCTTATATCGACAAAAAATGACAGGTTTTAATATTTTCCTTGCTTGTTATTAAAATATTTAACCTCCCATAATGACTCCAGAATGAAAAAAACCAGTAGCCAATGAAAGCTACTGGTTTTTGCCTTTATAGGATTATTCGCCTAAATCCGCATTGTGGTAAACGCGTTGTACATCGTCTAAGTCTTCTAAAGCATCAATCATTTTTTCGAATTTTGCTGCGTCGTCTCCAGTTAAAGCTACTTCTGTTTGAGGAAGCATTGTTAACTCAGCAACTGTAAATTCAGTAACTCCAGCAGCGTTAAACGCTTCTTGCGCAACACGGAATTGATCTGGTTCAGCGTAAACAATTACTGTATCTTCTTCTTCAAATACATCACGTGCATCAACATCAGCTTCTAATAGAATTTCTAGTACTTCATCAGCTGTTTTTCCTTCAATACCAAATACAGCCGTTGAGTCAAACATGTAAGTAACAGAACCTGATACGCCCATGTTACCTCCATTTTTCCCGAAAGCAGCACGAACGTCTGAAGCAGTACGATTTACGTTATTTGTTAAAGCATCAACAATCACCATAGTTCCGCCTACACCGAAACCTTCATAGCGTAGTTCATCATAATCTTCTCCGCCTGCACCTTTTGCTTTATCGATTGCTTTATCGATAATATGTTTTGGTACATTGTATGTTTTAGCACGTTCTAAAACAAATTTTAAAGCTGAATTTGATTCTGGATCTGGTTCACCTTTTTTTGCTGCTACATAAATTTCCGTACCGAATTTCGCATAAATTCTACTAGTATTTTTGTCTTTTTCGGCTTTCTTATCTTTAATGTTATTCCATTTACGACCCATTATTTTCACTCTCTTTTCTGTAATGTAAATCTATTTAGATGAAGGTTATATAACCTTTTAAAGTAAACACGACTGTAATATTATACACTATTCTATTATTAAAGAAAAAGATGAAAGATGTTTCGTAGTGAAATAACCTTCCTACTTAACTTATAGCACATCTGCATTAAACGTATCTCCGCCTTCTATCGTGCCATTTTCAAAACCTTTATTAAACCATCTCACGCGTTGTTCACTCGTTCCATGGGTAAAACTGTCGGGTACAATATAACCTTGTGCTTCCATTTGTATTTTATCATCACCAATAGCGTTAGCTGCAGTTAACGCTTCATTGATGTCCCCAGATTCTAAATAACCTAAATCTTGAACATGATTTGTCCAGACCCCTGCATAATAATCTGCTTGTAATTCTAGTTTCACACTTTGAGCATTATACTCTTTTTCACTTACTTTTCCATTTAATTCGTGTACCTGTTGTGAAGTACCTAATAAGGTTTGTACATGATGACCTACCTCATGCGCCACAACATAAGCCATTGCAAAATCTCCTGGCGCACCAAAATTATCTCGTAGTTCCTTATAAAAACTCAAATCGATATATAATTTATGATCAGCAGGACAGTAGAAAGGACCAACTGCTGCACCTGCAACACCACATCCAGACTGGACGCTATCTGTAAATAACACAAGAGTTGGATTTTCATAAGTTAACCCTTGCTCCTTAAATAGCTCTTGCCACACATCCTCTGTGTCAGCCAAGACAACAGATACAAATTCTGCAAGTTCTTCTTCCTCGTCAGTTGGTACGTATTCCGTATTACTTCCTTGCTGAATTTGCCCCTGATTTACTTGATTCAATACATCGCCAGCATCTCCACCGTTTAGTAGCGTAAAAATAATCACGATAATTATCCCGATACCACCGATACCTCCACCGATAGCACCCTTACTCATACCACGGCGATCCTCAACATTTCTGCTTTTTCTTCTACCTTTGGTCTCCATAACACCCCTCCAAACAATGTACTTTTCATTTAGTAATACCCTAATTTCATTAGAACAGTACATTTAAAGGGAAAGTGTGTATCAATTTCTGTTCGAAATAATTTTATTCAGTAATGTCTCGCAGCCCTCTACTACTAATTCATACGTTTCTTGAAAATCTCCCGTATAATATGGGTCAGGTACATCCTTTTGATGAGGTGTTAAATCTAAAAATCTAAAAATCTTAGGATGATCTGGCTGTCCAAGCATTTCTCTTATGTTTCGAACATTACTACTATCCATTCCTACAATATAATCAAATTTTTCAAAGTCACCCTTGGAAAGTTGGCGACTTTTCATACCGCTAGTCGTTACCCCAAACTCTTTCAACTTTTCCCGAGTACCCCTATGTGGTGGTTCCCCAATATGCCATGCACTCGTTGCTGCTGAGTCCACTTTAATAGAATTACTTAAATTACGTTTCTCAACTAAGTCGCGCATTACCGCTTCTGCCATTGGTGAACGGCAAATATTCCCTAGACAAACAAAAAGGATATGTATCATTGTTATTCCTCCAAGTCTTTCTTATAAATTTTAGCAAAATGTCCAAAAGGGTCATGAGTGATGCCACTTTCAGTCCAACCTAACTTTTCATAAAAACCGTCTAAATTACTTTCTAAATAAAGAGTTTTAAAGCCTAGAGTTTTCACCTGATTTGAAGCATGCTGTAAAAGCTCCGCTGCGATTCCTTTTCCACGATACGCCTCTTTTACATATAAACAGGCAAACCATGGATATAAATCCTGTCTACTATTAAGATCATTGCGTAATAGAGCATATGTACCAACCATTTCTCCCTCTATTAACGCTACATAGAAGCGAGGGATCCCATCCAGTTCATTGGAATTTTTCATACATTGTTCATAAAATGGACGGTTGTTCTTTGAACCCCAATATCCCCAGAAAAGATCCACCGCTTCATCAAAGCGTTCTGAGAGTTCTTTTACATTAATAATTTCCAAATTCTTTTCCCCTTTTAAAAAACACTCTCCCTCTAGGGGAAAGTGTTCTTGAACTATTTTGATTTTAATTTGATTTCTTCCGTAAGACGTTGTAATTCTTTTTCTAAATGATGGGCAGCTTCATCACGTGCTTCTTTCCCCGCACCAACTGTAAAGGGTTCCCCATAGATTAAGTAACCTTTTTGTCTTTTCATAACTTCACCAATATTTCTTGGCCCAACGTATGCAGCGGGGACAATTTGTGCTTTAGATAGTTGGGCAATCGTAATAGCCCCTTGCTTTAAGTCTGTATTTTCCTGTGAACGAGTTCCACTTGGGAAGATCCCAACAATTTTCCCTTCTTTAATAAGCTGTCTAGGGATTTTGATGACACTAGGCCCCGGATTTTCTCGATCGACTGGAAATGCATTTAAATTGGATACAAGTGGGCCAAGCAATTTCATTTCAAATAGCTGCTTCTTGGCCATAAAATGAATATGTTTTGGCAATAAGGAAACACCGAGATTAAAAATATCTACATATCCATTATGTGTACATGCAATAATATATCCGCCTTCTTTTGGCAAATGTTTTTTTCCAAAGACCTTCGCCTTTGAACCATTAATCCATAAAAATACTTTAACTACTCTTGCAGCAAAATCATATAGCACTGTTCGATTCCTACCTTTATACTCTTTTTGTTTTACCGATTGTTTGCACTTCAAATGCAACATTTCATAGGTTATCTTGAAGTTTCTCCAACTAATACATCAAGATCAATTGTAATTTCATTTAATAATATATCTTGTTGTAGATGCCAGCCAAGTGGTGTCATTTCAAGAAGTTTAGGTACTAGCTCTTCACTTAATGGCATTGTATATGTTATACGTTCCTGCTTAACATTTGTAAAATGCTCCTTGAAACGCATTACTGTTTGTTCATTTGAATAACTTTCTTTTTCAGAATTTGCAAAAGCCTGTTTTCGAATTTCCTTCAGATAATCCGATTGAGGAACTACCTTAATAACCTTTCCATTCGGCTTAAGTAATCTACTAAATTCTTCATAATTGGCAGGCGATAAAATATTTAATATACAATCAAATGATTGTTCCTTATAGGGGCTATTCGCTAAATCTCCCACACACCATATTTTTTGCTCATAGAATTTCGCAGCAGATTGAATTCCTTCTTTGGAAATATCAATTCCAACAGCTACAATATCCTGTTCTAACATATCCGTTATTTTCTCTAAATGAGAGCCTTCTCCACAGCCTGTATCTAACATCTTTTTTGCTTTGTTGCCGATATACTTCGTTATAGTTCGTTGCAGTGGATTATATATACCACTATTAATAATTTCCTGACGTGATTCAAATAAACTTTTACTATACATAGAAGTAGAAGGTTTAATCATGAAATTCACATAGCCTTGTTTCGCAATATCAAATGAATGTTGATTGCCACATACTATGTGGCCATCTTCCTTGACATGCATACTTTCTTTACATAGAGGACAGGAAAAAAGTGTTTCATGTTCTTTCATATATAAAATACTAGCAACTCTTTTTGATACCTTTCCCACACTCATACTCCTTTATTTTTGCTGACATTATCATATCATCTATTCATATAGATTGAAAAACTAAACAAGTTCTCTAGGATTATGTTTTTTTAGAAGTATGACAAATAGGCTTGCTAATAAGCAAAAACCACCCGCTAATAGAAAGGCCCACATATAGGAATCAAATACCTTATAAATGACTCCCCCAGAATAAGCTGCAACTCCAGCGCCTACTTGATGGAAGGCAGTAATCCACCCATACATCATTGCACTTTTTTCAATACCAAATTTCTGTCTTGCTAACCCAATTGTTGGTGGCACAGTAGCAATCCAATCTAGACCATAAAAAACAGAAAAAATAACGAGCCATATGTAAGATCCTTGAGCCAAAGCAAAAGGTAAAAACAGCAGAGATAATCCTCTTAACATGTAATACCAGAATAATAACCAACGATTATCAAAGCGATCGGATAACCATCCCGATATCGTTGTTCCTATTAAATCAAACACACCCATAAAGGACAACATGGAAGCCGCTGTTATTAATGGAATTCCGAAGCTTATACAATAGGAAATAAAATGCGTCCCAATTAATCCACTTGTGGATAATCCACATATAAAGAAACTCCCTGATAGCAACCAAAATTCTCTCACTTTTAGACCTTCTAGTAAGGACAATAATGCGATTTTAAATGGATTACGACCTTGATCTATCAGTACTTCTTCCGGTTCCTCGATCTGACCATATGCTGTTAGGCCAATATCCTTTGGCCGACTTTTCATAAAAATTGCAATAAAGATTAACATTATGACACTTAGTACAAGTATTAATGCGATAGCAGCACGCCAAGAATAGTTTTCCACAAAGTTCGCTAAAACTGGAAGCAAAATCAGCTGTCCTGTTGCTGTTGCTGCTGTTAAGATTCCTACTGCAAGTCCTCTTCTTTTCACAAACCAACGATTGGCCACTTGGGTACTTAACACAGTTAAGAACAAACTTGAGCCGATTCCTAACATCACACCCCATATTAGGACCAATTGCCATTCATTTTTCATTACAAAGGTTAACCCGAGACCGATGGAAAGAATGCCCATTGAATAGAGCATCATTCGTTTCAGTCCAAAGACATCAACAAATGCTGCCATAAAGGGTCCAGAGAATCCGTAGAAAAATAGACATACAGCAAACGCAAAGGAGATGGTTGGTCTACCCCAATTAAACTCTGTTTCAAAAGGATCTAAAAATATCCCTGAAGACGAACGTATAATTCCTGCTACAATAATTGCGATAAATGTGACAGCTAGGATAACCCAGCTATAATGGAATTTCCTCATTTCCCCACCCTTAAGTACTTTTTCTATATTGTACATGGTAGATTTCTATATTCATAGAAAATTCACTCTTCTTAAGATAGAATATTTAGACGTAAACAATTTAAAAATTTTATAAAAAAAGGACGATCCAGATGTATAAAATCGTACATACCCTTTTGTCTACTAAGTTACCGGTGTTCTCCGTTATGGCGGACGCTTTAAGCGGGCACCGCTCCACTTAGAACAACTTGATTGAAATTCTATAGAATCCCTACCAAAAAAGGAAGCTAAAATCTGAACCCTTTTGTTTCTTCCCTATCTTATTTTGCAATCCTTTATTTACTGTCCAAAGATAGCAGTAGATGACCAGATACTAAGATATCTTTTAACTATTATTTCTATAGAGGTGATTTATATGAATTGGATAGAGTCGATACAAATAGCAATTGATTATATGGAGCAGCATTTATTAGATGTTGAACTGACTATTGAACAGGTAGCCAAAGCATGCAATTCCTCTACGTTTCACTTCCAAAGAACTTTTTCCATTTTAACAGATATCACAGTTGGAGATTATATTCGTAGAAGACGGTTAACCCTTGCTGCTCAAGATCTTATAGATACGGATGATAAAATAATCAACATTGCTTATAAGTATGGTTATGAAACACCTGAATCCTTTGCAAAAGCTTTTCGAAAACAGCATAAATTGTCACCAACAGAAGCTCGAAAGTTATCGGGTCCATTACAATCTTATAACCGCCTCGTTATTAAAATTAAATTGGAAGGAGCAATACCTATGAATTACAAAATTGCTGAAAAAGAGGCATTTCAAGTGATCGGTGTAAAACGAACGTATAGTTATAAAAATGGAGAAAACTTAAGAGGCATACCTCAGTTTTGGAATGATGTTCATGCAGATGGGACAAATGATCAACTTTTCGACTTAAATAATGGTGATGTACAGGGTGTTCTCGGTGTGTGTGTTGTAGATAATGAAGAGCAAAATGAGCAAATGGACTATTGGATTGCAACTGCTCATAATGGTGAAGTGCCAAATGGGATGGATTCTTATATGATTCCCGCTTCAAAGTGGGTGATCTTTGAAGTTCACGGCGCTATGCCACATGCTATGCAGGACACATGGAAAAAAATTTATTCAGAATGGTTCCCTTCAAATCCCTACAAACCGACAGGAGCAGCAGAGTTAGAAGTTTACACAAATGATAATCCAGCAAGTCCTGATTACTACTCTGAAATTTGGATACCAATAAAATAACCAATTATTGTTGCTTGAAAAATCCACTTCTAGAAATGAAATGCCCAGTAAATTTTCCGTTCAGTAAAATTTACTGGGCTTAGTTTCTTTTATTAATTAAATACTAATAATTAAAAATTAGATTTTAACTAAAAATTTCCCCACAAATCTTTGTAAACATATTTGGATAAGTCGAAAATAAGCGAATAATAGAAGTTCGACAGATTTCCTGGGAAATTGCGCGGTTTCATTTTAGCTTTTTTGACAGTTATTGTTGATTTGCATATAAAGATTAGATAACCGCGCAATGTTCTATTTAATCCTGAAAGAAATATTCATCTTGTGTAGCTCTTTATTATCAATAGAATATTCTTTCACTCTACGTAAAAAATACTGTTAAGCTGCTCCTAATCAAAATATTGAAACGTTGTAACTTTATATAAGAATTTACGAACTAATTCTTAGGAGGTGTCTTATGAAAAGAAAGATACTAATTTGGCCACTTATTATAATGATTTGCCTATCTGCAGGCTTCCTCTTAGCCAGGTATTTCGAAAAAAGCATTGTGAAAGAAACTGAAATTCCTACAGAGACAACTCCAATCGACAATTCATTAACTGAAGAATTAGGAGAAGTAGAAGATATTCCTGTTAGCAAGATTATTCACCAGGTATTTTTACAGTCTCAACTAGGTAAGGTGGAAAGTATCCCCTTCATAGCTGGAGAAACTACTTCTAAGGAGGTAACTAAATTGTGGGGAGAGTCTAATACACATTCTAATACAGAAGTTGGTGAGTATATCGAATTTCCAGACAAAGATATCATACTTGGAATCAAAAATTCAATGGTATTTGATATTCGATCCTATAAGGATGACATAAAACTAGTGCATTTAAATGAACTAAAAGATTATCGTGAACCAGATGAGACCAAGACGTACAAGGATGAAACAACTCATCAAATTATTCTTATTTACCATGAGAATACTAACTATCAACTAAAATGGGTATTCCCGTACCCAACAGATGAGAATCCAAATCCGAAAGTGCACCATATTTCTGTTTTAAATCTATCAGAAACAATGAATCAGACAATCAATCAACAACTTTCTAATTTATCGCTGGATGAAAAAATTGGCCAATTAATTTTTGCAGGGATTTCCTCTACAGAATTAACTACTTCAGACAGAAAACTGATAACTCAATATAAAGTAGGTGGTATCATTTTTTATAAAGAGAATTTACAAAATCCCACTCAAATTCTCCGACTATTAAAAACAATAAAGGAAACAAATAGTGGAAATAAATATCCACTGTTTTTAGGAATCGATGAAGAAGGTGGCCGAATTTCAAGGATGCCTAAGGATATACAAAGTCTTCCTTCTAGTTTGGCAATAGGAAATTCAAATAATGTATCATTTGCCTATGATATTGGCAGAATACTTGGGAAAGAATTATCTACCTTTGGATTCAATTTAGACTTTGCGCCTGTATTGGATATTAATAGTAATCCGAACAACCCTATTATCGGTGATCGTTCCTTTGGCAACAATGCAGAAGTCGTAAGCTCATTCGGCATAGAAACGATGAGAGGTTTACAATCCGAAAATATAATCTCTGTTATTAAACATTTTCCTGGTCACGGCGACACAGATGTTGATTCCCATTTAGAGTTACCAACAATCAACAAAACAAAGAAGCAATTAGAAGAACTTGAATTAATCCCATTTAAACAGGCGATACACCAAAATACCGATACCGTTATGATTGCACATATTCTGTTACCTAAAATTGATGCAGCATTTCCTGCCTCTCTTTCAAAAAAGATAATTACAGGGATTTTACGAGATGAAATGGGATATGATGGTGTCGTTATTACGGATGATTTAACAATGAAGGCGATAACAAATAATTACACAATGGAAAAAGCCGCTGTCGAATCTATAAAAGCGGGTTCTGATATTCTTTTAATTGCACATGATTTTCAAAATGTTGAAGTTGCTATTCAATCTATAAAAAAGGCTATTGAAACTGGTGAAATTACAGAGGAAGAAATCAACACAAGTGTAAAAAGGATTATCCAGTTAAAAGAAAAATACAAGTTAAATAATTCGAATGTAGAAAAGGTTAATATTGAAGAATTAAATCAAACAATAAATAACATACTTAACAAATATCAATCCTAAATAATTTACTAATTTTTATAGGGAAAAAGTCTTCACTATTACATGTAAAACTATAGTTCAAAAATTTAATCTTCCTATTTCGAGTAAAAAATCAACTTTTGTAAATAATAACGGTAATGTCTTAACATACCTAATAAAGACGGAGGTTTTTACTGTGGACATTATAGCAGATAATGCAATTCCCGCATTTCTCGAATCGACTCAGTTAATTGTTGAGCTTGACAGTGTAGATATTTATAACAATATTATCTTTCCAGTTCAAGCTAAGGAATACGATATCAATCCACAAGTAGAGGTACCGTATGATTTAGAGAAAGAAAAAAGAGACCAACAAAGCGTAGATGAAGGGCATTCACCATGGAGACTAGACCCTCTGTTTACAACACAAGTTTTTGTCAGTACGCAAATTTCCCCTGGGGGTATTGAAGGTGAATATCCAATAGAAGAGGGAAACTTAAAGCTTCTATATAGCACAAAGGATACTGCTGTAGTAGAAGTTAATGATAGCGATACTTCTATTAAATATGTTTATTTAAAAAGGCTTGTTAAACAGGATCCTTCTGGAATTTGGACAGTAATTGGATACGATACTATAGATAAATAAAATTAGGTGGTGAATTCTAACAATTCGCCACCTAATTTTTTTGATTTCCTCTAATTTATTTTCCTTTTAGCTTCTACTCTTTAGGTTTTAAATCTTCAATTGAATTGATATCCATATAGGCTGGTACAACCAATCCAATTTCTGTACCTTTTAAATTCTCACCTAAATCAACTAGATCTTCCTTATGTTTCTCATAAAAGGAAGCGTGAGTAGAAGGTAACCACGGTGCAACAGATGCATCTCCTTCACCTGAAGCAAGTGCTTGGAACATGACTGCAGGATCTACCGGTGTCAATGTGACCTCATATCCTTGTTGCTCTAATACGGCCTTCATCACATAACCTGAAGCTCGTTCTGTATCCCATGGTGTTGAAACTAATTCGATTTCATCACCCTCTACTTTCTCAACACCTTTTGTCCATTCTTCAACCTTGTCCGAGTTCGCTTCAATCCAATTCATAGCTGCTTCTTCAAAAGGTACTTCCTGTGCATCAAACATTACAGTTTCCATATCTTCTGGTTCCCAGTAAAAGCGATCAAGAATGGTATACGCACTTGGCATATCCTCTTCTAATCCTTTTCGAACAATGGTATTTACGTTTTCACTACCTCCAAATGTTCCTTTGGGGTCTTCTAGAAATTTCAAATCATCTGCAGAGAACATCCAGTGCGGAGTCCAACCGGTAATAATAATTGGTTCTTCGTTTTTAACTGCTTCTTCCAATGCACCTAACATACCTGCTGTTGAACTTTCTAGAAGTTCCCAACCCTCTAAATTTCCGTACTCCGCTAAAGTGTTTCGGGCAAGTTCCGTTGTCCCCGCTCCCGGCTCGATACCAGTAATAGTATAGTCTAATTGTTCACCTAAATTGGCAGTTTCTCCTCCTGCACTTCCATGTTTTTGATTACCTTCTTCGCTACCACAACCAGTTAATAATAATGAAACAGATAATCCTAAAGTAATGCTCATCGTTTTTAATTTAACCAAAATTACATCCCCTTTTTAGAAACTTCACTTATCGCAACGTATTATCACATTAAGCTAAAGGAGTTACCTAGGTAACTAGATAACTCCATATTTCTGTTTATTAACATCGTTTGTAATTATGTCCTCAAAATCATTCGAAGAGATTTAACAATAAATTATTCTACCCCTTTAGTCCATTCAGCTACTTTTTCAGCATTATCATTAATCCATTTCTCGGCTGCCTCTTCTGGATCAGTACCACCATTAATATCAAGCATTACAGATTCAATATCTTCTGTAGTCCAATTGAATGCATCCAGAACTTTGTATGCTTCAGGCATATCTTCTTCTAATCCTTGGCGAGCGAATGTATTGATTGTCTCTTCTCCACCAAAAACTCCTTTAGGATCTTCTAAATATTTCAAGTCATAAGAGGAGAATTTCCAGTGAGGTGACCAACCTGTAACAATTACTTCTTCTTTATTTTCAATTGCTTGACCTAAAGCAACTGTCATTGCACCAGAAGACGAGGGCAGTAATTCCCAATCATTTAGGTTTTCATAATCAGTAATCGCTTGTTCCGTTGCAGCCATCACACCTGCTCCAGGTTCAATACCTGTTATTGTCATATTTGCTTCATCAGTTAATTCTTCGATTGAATCTACCTCCATGTAAGAAGGTACTACTAAACCAATTTTAGCACCCGTTAAGTTTTCACCTAATTCATCAAGGCTTTCTTTGTATTCTGCATATTGAGAAGCATGTGTATTTGGTAACCATCCAGCAACCATTGCATCTGCTTCACCTTTTGATACAGCTTCCCACATAATGGCGTTATCTAATGGTGTTAAAGTTACGTCATAACCTAGGTCCTCTAATACTTTTCCTACGACATTTGTGGAAGCAACCTCAGTATCCCATTCAACATAGGCTAAGTTAATTTCCTTGGAGGTACTATTGTTATTTGAATCAGCTGATTCACTGGAAGAAGTTCCTCCTTCATCAGATCCACTGCACGCAGCAAGCATTGCTCCCATACCTAAAGCTAATCCCAACATTTTTAACTTATTGAACTCCATATAATCTCCCTTTCTAGTTTTATTTCTTTTTATTAAGACTCTGTGTTAAACGGTCAACGATAATAGCAAAGATTACTAGACTAAGTCCCGCAACAAAACCATTCCCTACTTGAGCACGTTGTAAAGCAGATAGCACTTCTCGACCTAAACCCGGTGCACCAATCATGGATGCAATCACTACCATCGACAACGATAACAGTACCGTTTGGTTAATACCTGCCATAATCGTAGACTTCGCTAATGGTAATTCAACTTTGAATAACTTTTGCCATCCTGTACTACCATAAGAATCTGCAGCTTCTACTAATTCTCTTGGTACTTGTCGAATACCAAGGTTGGTAAAACGAACTGTAGGCGGTAAGGCGAAAATTACGGAAGCAAAAACACCCGGTACAACACCGATACCAAAGAAGGCAACAGCTGGTATTAAATAGACAAATCCTGGCATTGTTTGCATAAAGTCTAAAATTGGTTTTATAACGTTTTCAGCAAAAATACTTTTTGACATTAAAATACCTAAAGGAATACCTATAATAATGGCAATAATACTTGAAAAAATTACAAGAGTTATCGTGTTCATTAACTCATCCCACAAGCCTTGGTTATAAATAAATAACAGACCAATGATTGAGAAAATGGCTAATCCAAACTTCCTTTGTGTTGCAAAAAATGCAATTATAGCGATAACCAATATAAATACAATTGGTGGAATGGCTACGAGCATATCTGTGATTAGGTTCATAGCATCTTTACCACCAGATTGAACAAAATTAAACAACGAATTTAAGTTACTTGTTAACCAATCCATTACTGTCTCAACCGTATCAGCTACTGGTAAACTCGGAATAGAATCAAGTGTTTTACTCATCACAAGTCACCTCCTTGCGTATCAGAAGCAAGTGATTGGATAACTACACCTTTAATTAGTACACCTATTAGTTTAGTATCCTTTACAACTGCTAAAGGGATGGTCGATTCAGAAATAATCCCTAATACATCTTGTATTAACATGTCAGACGGAACAGTTATCATATCTGTTTTTAAAATACTCATTACATTTTTTTCTCCACGTTTTGCAGCCTCTAATGCTTCATCCGCAGTGATATAACCTTTAAACTGACGATTCTTATCAACTGCAAGCAATACACTAACCTCTTCTTCACGCATACGCTTTAGCGCAACTTTTGGTCCATCGATCTCTACATTGACTGAGATAGGTCGTATCATGGCATTTTCTACTGTTAACACCTTTGAACGGTCTACATCTTCAAGGAATGTTTTCACATAATCATTTGCAGGATTTGTTAAAATCTCTTCACCTGTACCAATTTGAATGATTTTCCCATCCTTCATCAATGCAATACGATCACCTATACGTAACGCTTCATTTAAATCATGGGTAATAAATATAATGGTTTTTCTTACTTTTTGTTGTAAATCTAATAATTCATCCTGCATATCTTTTCGAATCAATGGATCCAGGGCAGAGAATGCCTCATCCATTAACAAAATATCCGGGTCATTTGCTAAAGCTCTTGCTAATCCAACACGCTGTTGCATACCCCCTGATAATTGACTTGGGTATTGATCTTTGTATGGTAATAACCCTGCATTTTCTAAAGCTTGTTCTGCTTTTTTAGTTCTTTCTTCTTTAGGGATACCTCGCACTTCTAATCCGTATTCGGTATTAGCAAGTACTGTTCGTTGTGGAAATAAACCGAAGTTTTGAAACACCATGCTCATTTTTTCACGTCGAATATTTCGGAGCTGCTGTTTATTCATTTTGGAAATGTTTTCACCATCTATGTAGATATTTCCGCTGGTAGGTTCAATGAGATGATTGAGTAGACGGACTAACGTAGATTTACCACTACCTGAAAGCCCCATAATTACAAAGATTTCACCTTCATTTACAGTGAAACTTGCATTATACACGCCGATTGTAGCACCTGTTTGCTTTAGAATCTCTGTTTTATCTTTTTTCTGTTCGACAAGCTTTAATGCACTATTAACATGCTTACCGAAGATTTTTGTAACATTTTCAACTTTTATTTTTTCCATACCGGACTCCTTTCCTATTATTCTCATTTTTGTATTTTATTAGTTTACAACTAAGCAACAACTTCATCGTAACAAAAGGTTGTTACTTGTGTCAAACAACTAACTTATCAATCTAGTAAATGAGATATACCTTTTTAAAATAAAAAAAGGCTATAGACACTGTCTTTCTACAGTATCTATACCCTAATCATCCTGGATATAAAAATTTTTGTACTCTTTCTAAACATTCGTCATTCCCGATAAAATAAATGACATCACCAAGTTCAATTGTGGCATATGGCCCAGGAGAAATAATCAGTTCTACCCCTCTTCTGATTCCCACAATTGTTGCCATCGTATTTTGCCAAAAGTTAATTGTTCCAATTGATTGTGAAATATACGGTGTATTTTCTTCAACCTCCACTTGAAATGGTACAAATGGATTAACAGATTTAAATCGTTCTGTACGGCTAACAAGACGTTCTGTTGTTTCTTGTAGTACTTCTAATTCTTTCTTTTGTCTTCTAATACTTTCAAGCATTTCTAATTGTACTTGGTAGACAGATTGAACTTCTAAAAACTGATGGACAAATTGGGCTGCTTTTTCATAGGATTTAATCATCACTCCGCTACCCTTTGTCGCTTCCACAATCTCAAGATCCTGTAATACAGCAATCGCTCGTCTTGCCGTTTCAGATGAGACATTATACTGACTTGCTAATGATGATCTTGCATAGATTTTTTCTCCAACTAGGTATTTTTTCTCAACAATTCTTGATGCTATATCAGCAGCGATTTTTTGGTACTTTGGCTGCTTTACTTGAACCTTCTTAGTTTCCATAATGGTGACTACCTTTCAAACCGCAAATTAATTAATAATCGTTTCATTTCTTCAACAAGATTATATTAAAGCATGTGTTCATATCTCGCTATTATTATTTTTATAATAATGCACAAACTCAATCATCGGTGAAGTAATACGTAATCTTTTGTAGATTTCTCTTGGAAATTAGAGCTGTTTTATTTCGATAAAAAAATTTTCAATCCCGTTGACATTCACGTTACGGCAACCTTTATGATGAATTTATCAGGAGGGATTACGATGGAGTACACAATAAGTAAATTAGCAAAATTAGCAGGTGTTAGCACTCGAACATTACGCTATTACGATGAAATCGACTTATTAAAGCCAACAAGAATTAATAGCTCTGGATATCGTATTTATAGTCAAAAAGAGGTTGATCGATTACAACAAATTTTATTTTTCCGAGAATTAGAAGTGGATTTAGAAACCATTACTCAAATCATGAATGAACCAGGTTTTGATCCTTTGACTGCACTCTTACGTCACCAAAACGAACTTGTACAAAAACGTACCCGCCTAGATAAATTAATTGAGACAATTGACAAAACAATTGCTCACCAAAAGGGGGAAATGATGATGAGTAATAATGAAAAGTTTGATGCCTTCAAAGAACAATTAATTGCTGAAAATGAAGATAAATATGGAAAAGAAATTCGAGAAAAATACGGGGACAAAACGGTAAATGAGTCCAACGCAAAGTTTCGTGGGATGTCCAAAGAAGACTATGAAGAAATGCAAAGCATAGAAAATGCCCTCTTCGAACTACTTCCAAAAGCTTTAGAAACTGGTGACCCAAGTTCGGAGTTAGCTCAACAGTTAGCAGCCAAACATAAAGAATGGCTAACTTATTCGTGGCCATCCTATTCAAAAGAGGCTCATAAGGGGCTTGCAGAAATGTATGTTGCCGATGAACGCTTTAAAGCTTATTACGATAAAGTGATAACAGGAGGCACTGAGTTTTTAAGAGATGCAATTATAGTGTTTGTAGGCAAGTAATCAAACATTCAACGATGTTAGGCAAAAGTGTTTTCAGTCCGACTGATTAATAATGGACTAAAACACTTTTTTATATTGCCATTTTATTTGCTTCATTTTTTATGCAAAATTGAAGAATAATTTGTTCATACTATAGTTGTGAAGTTATAGAAGACACTTAACGCCTTATAAAGGAGCAATTTCTTACTATGCAAAAAAATGAGAAGAAATTAAAGAAAATACGCTATGATCACGACAATCATGAATACATAGTATTGAATAAATGCCCACATTGTAATTTAGAAATTCACCCTACTACGCAAAATACGTTTCGTTTAGAAAATAACAGCTTCAAATTAAGTGTCATTTCTTTAACTTGCCCTTCCTGTAAAAATGATTATTTCATATTTAATGATGATCGTAATGAAGCGATTACAAATGAAAAATACCTTGTATCAATTCCTAAATATAGCTTTAACGAGAGTTCATTAATTCAAAATACATCAAATAAATTCCAAAACCTTTATACCCAATCAACTAACTGTGAACTTTTAGGCTACTATGATATTGCATTTTTCGGTTATATTAAATCATTAGAAATTTTGCTAAAAGATATCGCCATTTTAGAGCATCCTGACTCTGAGGATATTATTCTGTTTTGCAATGTCATTGCTTGCTTAGAACAATTTCATTCGACAAACATACATCTGTTCTCTAAAAAATTACTCGAGGTATTAAAAAATGACTATTTACACTATCAAAAAAGTGTAGATTTTTATACTAACTCAGAACTAGTGAAAGATTGTATCGATTATTTCTTGCTGTATTTAGAGTTGCTATTAAAAACGAAAACATTAAATGCGCATCGTAAACCATCAGAAGAATGAAGTAGAAGGAGTTAAGCCATTACAGGTTTAAACTCCTTTTATTTTTGACCAATAGTAAACTTCTACCTATGCATATTTAACCTTTACGAGGAGAAACTATGAAAAAGGAGAAATACTATGCCAAAAATTGCATCGATTAGTACATACAATCCTCCCTATACACTAGAGCAAAGAAATATCGAACAACTAACGAAAGAGCTATTTACCGATAAAATTCCTCAGCTAGAACGTCTATTAAAAGTATTTGAAAACGGCGAAATCAAACAACGTCATTTTTGCGTTCCATTAGAGTGGCACAAAGAACCTCATAGTTTTGAAGAACGTAATAATTTGTATATTGAATTAGCTACCGAGTATGGTGTTCGAGTGATTGAGTCCTGTCTATCAAATTCAAATTTTTTAGATCATCCGCTCCCACCCGAGGATATTGATAAGATTATTTTTGTATCAAGTACAGGTTTTTCTACGCCAAGTATTGACGCACGTGTTATGAATAAAATCAAATTTTCAGACCGAGTAAAGCGTACACCTATATGGGGACTTGGTTGTGCAGGTGGCGCTGCAGGGATTAGTAGAGCATTTGATTATTGCTTAGCACATCCTGAAGCAAAGGTTCTTATCGTTTGTATAGAGCTTAGTAGTCTAACATTCCAACAAAACGACACTTCAAAAAGTAATCTAGTTGGTGCTTCACTCTTTGCAGATGGAGTATCATGTCTTTTAGTTTGTGGTGATGATGTTGTGTTACCGAATAAAAAACCCCTTCCTTATATTTTAAACACTGCTTCTAAATGGATGCCCAATTCAGAAGATGTAATGGGATGGGATATAAAAAACGATGGTCTTCATGTTATTTTCTCACGAGATATTCCTACAATTATTAGCAAATGGTTAGGTCCATTTATTGATGAATTTTTAGACGAGCAGCACCTATCTAAGGCTGATATAGAAAATTTAGTTGCACATCCTGGTGGAAAAAAAGTGTTAGCAGCTTATGAGGAAACATTAAATATGAGTGAACAACATACTTCTATATCTAGAGAGATACTTCAACAACACGGGAACATGTCATCACCAACTGTACATTATGTACTGGAGCAATTTATGTTGAGGGAAACAAAACCTGAAACGTATGGTTTGTTACTTGCACTCGGACCTGGATTTAGCGGAGAAGCAGTTTTACTTCAATGGAGGAATTAACTATGTCTATGTTCATACTTTTGTTTATTTTAATAGTAATTTTGCAACGTATCATCGAAGTGATTATTGCAAAAAGAAATGAGAAGAGAATGTTGGCAGCTGGTGCGTACGAAGCTGGTGCTTCTCATTATCCTTATATGATTGCACTGCACGTCAGTTTCTTTATAAGCTTACTTACAGAAACGTTTTTATTTGATCGTACAATTTCACCCATATTTTTATTGCTCTTTCCACTATTCCTTCTAGTACAAGGCTTGAGAGTATGGTGTCTAGCCTCATTAGGTCCTTTTTGGAATACTAAAATCATTATTTTGCCCGGAGCAAATGTGGTTAAAAAGGGACCTTACAATTTTATTAGACACCCAAACTATCTAGTTGTGAGTATTGAAATACTATTACTTCCTTTAATGTTTCAAGCTTACTTTACTGCTATCTGCTTTACCCTACTTAACTTTGCAATGTTGGCCGTTCGAATTCCTACTGAAGAAAAGGCATTAATAGAAGCAACTAATTATAGTAAAGAGTTTAAGAAGAAAGTATCTACAGTAATTCCACACGATCAACAGCATTAAAAACCAATTGAAAAAGACGATAACTACTATTAGAAAAGGAAATAAATAAAAATCCTGCTTAACATTAGAAATTACAGGAAATAAGTCGTATAATTACTTCTTGTAAAATACACAAAATACATTATTTTTCAACATCCTTAACCAAATTGAGCAACATTTACAATAAAATATTACTATTATATTCAAAATTTTCGAACGCATTTATGATTTAGATTTTTAACAAAGAAACTATAGGATTAAGGGAATAATTAGTTTATCATTAAGGATGTATAAATTTCACAATGATGTGAAGTTTGATTAAATTTTATGTGTATAACGATATGTGAAATGTTTTTCAAACTTCTCAAAGTAAAATGCATGTTATGCGAATGTAAAGGAGAATTGGATATGTCAGAAGAATTGACTCAAGCTCAGCAAAGCTTACTTACAGGAAGAACAGATTTACTTGATCAATTATTAAAACCTGAAGTTCAACAATCACTAACTACTTTAGTAGAACAACTACCAAAGCTAGCTGAGGTTGTTACGCTTTTAACAAAAACATATGATATGGCTCAACTTGTTGCAACAGATGAAGTGTTAAAAAATGATACAGTAAGTGCTCTTAAAGAGATGTCTGAACCTGTTATTGGCTCTGTAAAAAATCTAGCTGCAACTGCAATCGAGGCAAAAGATCGTGCTGAAACTACAAACGAAACTATCGGTATTTTCGGTCTATTAAAATTATTAAAAGATCCTGAAACACAAAAGCTTTTCCGCTTTGCGAATGCATTTTTAGAAATCCAAGCTGAACGTAAAACTCAAGAATAGTACCCTTATATTTAACAAGTATGGACGGAGGATTTATCATGGCAAAAGAAATCGTCATCTTAGGTGCAGGTTATGGTGGTTTATTAACTGCTTTAACTTTACGTAAATATGTAAGTAAAGAAGATGCAAAAGTTACAGTGGTGAACAAATACCCTACTCACCAACTGATTACAGAATTACACCGCCTTGCAGGTGGTACAACTACTGAACGTGCAATTTCTTTCCCTTTAACAACTCTATTTAAAGATAAAGATGTAAACGTAGTAGTAAATGAAGTGAAATCTTTCTCAGTTGACAATAAGGAAGTTCACTTAGTTGATGGAACAGTTATGGAATATGACTACCTAGTAGTAGCACTTGGTAGTCAAACTGGTTTCTTCGGTATCCCTGGCCTAGAAGAAAACAGTATGGTATTAAAATCAGTGGATGACGCAAACCGTATCAATCATCATATTGAAAGCAAAATTGCTGCATTTGCACAAACAAAAAATCCTGCAGATGGTACAATCGTAATTGGTGGTGGCGGTTTAACTGGGGTTGAACTTGTTGGTGAAATCGTTGACAACTTCCCTAAAATCGCTAGAAAATATGGTGTAGACTTTAAGGATTTAAACATCAAACTTGTTGAGGCTGGTCCAAAAATCTTACCAGTTCTTCCTGATGACTTAATTGCACGTGCTACTGAAAGCTTAACAAAACGTGGCGTTGAATTCTTAACTGGTCTTCCTGTTACTGGTGTTGAAGGAAACAAAATTTCACTTAAAGATGGTTCTACTATTGAAGCAAATACATTCATTTGGACAGGTGGAGTTGCTGCCCTTCCATTAGTACAAGAATCAGGACTTGAGTGTGACCGTGGTAAAGCAATTATAGATGAGTATTTACGTTCTAAATCTCATCCTGAAGTATTCGTAGTAGGTGATGCTTCTGTTGCTCTTCCAGCTGATGGTGGACGACCATTATATGCACCAACAGCACAAAATGCATGGCAAATGGGAGAAACTGCAGGGTTTAACTTATTTGCAACACTTGAAGGTCAAAAACTAGAATTATTTGATCCTATCAACTCTGGTACACTAGCAAGCCTTGGACGCAAAGATGGTGTGGCTACTGTTGGTGGTAATAATATTCCATTAAAAGGTCTTCCTGCTTCATTAATGAAAGAAGCAAGTCATGTTCGTTATTTAACACATATTAAAGCCCTATTTGGTCTAGCTTATTAATACTTATTAGAAAAGAAGATTTCGGTTGTTACCGAGATCTTCTTTTTTGCATCCTCATTTATTATTCTTCCTTTTTCTATCCATACTAATACCTATTATGATAAAAGCTTTCCGATTAAAATATGATACCCATTCCTTAACATTAAAAATAGTGAGCATACGATTCAATACAAATTAAAATATTATTTTACTAAAATTCCATAATATTCTATATGGATCACGCAATAAAGGGTATAATTGGTAATACGATTTTCTATAAAAAGGTGTGAACTTTACTCATGAATGAGAAAAAGACAATTTCTAATAATCCAATTTATCCCGTCATGATTGCAATCGGGGTTGCTCATTTAATCAACGATACGATGCAATCGGTTGTTCCTGCGATGTTCCCACTTTTAGAGGAACAGTTAGGACTTTCCTTCACTAAACTTGGCATTATTTCATTTGTTTTAAATATGTTCTCCTCTACTCTTCAACCCATAGTCGGGTATGTAAGTGATAGGAAACCAATGCCATATGCATTACCTATAGGAATGATGAGCTCCTTTGTGGGACTCCTAATGCTTGTTTTGGCGCAGTCCTATTGGGTCATCCTAATTGCTGTTTTATTTTTAGGATTCGGCTCAGCTATCTTTCACCCTGAGGGATCAAAAGTATCGTTTATGTCGGCGGGTAATAAAAGAGGATTGGCACAATCCATCTATCAAGTTGGAGGAAATTCCGGACAGGCATTGGCACCATTGATTAGTGCATTTATTTTAAACGTCTATGGACAGCATGGCGCTGCAATCGTTCTATTGTTAACGGCAATTGGTATCGCCATTTTACTTAAACTATCTAGATGGTACTTAAAACAGTTACAAGCAGAAAAATTAGAAACGAAAAAGAAAAAAATACTGATATCTTCTTTACCCCCATTAACAAAAAAACAAGTAGGTATCGCAATAGGTCTTTTACTTACCATCATCTTTGCCCGATCCTTTTACACAACGAATATTACATCTTTCTATGTGTTCTATTTAATGGATCACTATGATTTAACCCTAAAAACAGGACAAGTATTTATTTTTATCTTTATGGCTTTCGGGGTAGTTGGTACCTTTTTCGGAGGATCACTTTCTGACCGAATAGGCAGAAAGAACGTTATTCTCCTATCTGTAGTTGGCCCTTTACCATTTTGTTTATTATTACCGTATATGCCGATTTGGATTGTTCTTATTTTCTTAATCATTATTGGGACATTAATTATGATTAGTTTTTCTGTTACTGTGGTGTATGCTCAAGAACTCGTCCCAAGTAAAATTGGAACAATGGCGGGAATGACAACAGGGTTTGCCTTTGGAATGGGCGCGATTGGAGCAGTAGTCATTGGCTTTTTACTCGATACGATAGGCATCGATACAACAATTAAAATCATCTCTCTTTTACCGATTTTACTGATCGTTGCGTTCTTCTTACCAAAAGATAAGGTAGAGAAGGCTGCCTAACACAAAAGGAGAAATCCCTACTATTACTTAGGGATTTCTCCTTTTTTAACGTCGTACCTTTTTACGATAGAAGCGAATTATGATAACAATAAAGATCAGAGCTAATATTGCATAGGCAAAGTCAGAATAGATGTCCATATACCCAACAATTGACTCCCAAGAATCTCCGACTGCTGCCCCTAAATTTACTAATACCATATTCCAAATTAACGTACCTAATGTTGTAAGTAATAAGAATATCGAGAAATTCATTTTAGCAAGGCCCGCAGGAAGCGAAATTAAACTACGAATTAACGGAACAAAGCGACAGAAGAATACTGTCCATACATCATATTTTTCGAACCATGCATTTGCTTTATGGATATCTCTACTTGTGAGTCGTAAAACTTTCCCCCAACGATCCACAAATCGCTCAAGTCTTTTAATGCCAACTATTGCACATATTCCGTAAAGAATAACTCCACCAGCTACTGAGCCTATCGTAGAGGCGATAATAACGCCTGTCACAGTTAAATCGGTAGAAGTTGTCATAAATCCCCCGAAAGTTAAAATAACCTCTGACGGGATAGGAGGAAATAGGTTCTCTAACATGATTAATAGGAATACACCTAAGTATCCATAGTCCTCCATCATTGTTGTAATCCAAGTTTCCATTCATTCTCTCCTTATGTATTAATAATCCTGTAATGAAACTAACTACTACGGTCATTTCTTTATTCAACTCTATTATACACACTATTCAATTTTCCTTTTAATCATTCTTGAAAATAATGGAATATACTATACGTTAGGGTATTTTCAATTAATAGGAAGTGTAATAAAATAAGCCAACGAATGTTTCGTTGGCTAGAAGAGTATTATACTTTTTAGACTCCTTTTACTGTGGAGAAGTTCCTCATTCATATGAGTATTATTTATATCTTTTCTTTTGACCCTTTGATATTTGTTTCCATTTCCTTTGTTCCGCAAGCTTCGCCTGAGTATTTGTTTTTCTTTCAATAAATGCTATTTCCTTTTGCAACTTAAAATAGCTTTGTAATCTCGAAAGCTCGAGGTCTCCACTTTCAATTGCCTTATTAATTGCACAACCCGGTTCTCCATTGTGAGTACAGTCTCTAAAACGACAATTTGATGCTAACTCTTCAATGTCTTGGAAACTAGAAGCAAGACTTTCACCTTGATTCCATAATTGCAACTCTCTCATACCCGGCGTGTCGATTAAACAGCCTCCTCCTGGTAATAAGACTAGTTCTCGATGAGTCGTTGTATGTCTTCCTTTTGCATCATCTTCACGAATGTTTGACACCTGCATCTTGTTCTCACCAAATAATGCATTGGTTAATGTAGACTTACCTGCACCCGAAGAGCCTAACAAAGCTCCTGTAATTCCTTCTTTAAAGAGAGAACGGATTTTCTCCATTCCTTCTCCTGTATATGCGCTAGTTACATAAACATCAACACCCATTGCAACGGCCTGTGCTTCTCTTACATACTTATCTATATTGTCACACATATCTGCTTTTGTTAAAACAATAATAGGAGTTGCACCAGATTCCCAAGCAGCTACTAAATATCGCTCTAATCGTCGTAAATTAAAATCCTCATTTAAACTCATCACAAGAAATACAAGGTCAACATTTGTAGCAACAAGTTGTTCTTCTATTTCTCTTCCTGCAATTTTTCTAGAAAACTGTGACTTCCGAGTAAATAGTTTATGAATAATTGCTCGTTCTTCGCCGTCCATTTTTTCAATGAGTACCCAATCACCTACTGCTGGAAATTCAGAGCGATTCATTGATTCGTACGCATAAAGACCTGAAACTGTTGCTAAGTATTCTCCATTTGCTGCAACTACTCGATACGAGTGTTTATGCTCTAAACTCACTCGAGCTGGTACACAATTTTCAAATCTTTTTTCTTTTAAAAGTTTAGCTAATTGCTCTTCAAAAAAAGTCGAAAATCCTAATGATTTTATATTCAATTTAAATTCCTCCAATAGTGTGTTGTATCCGAAAAACTGTTTCATACAAATAAAAAACCTCTGATCTGCGATTTGGCAGTCAAAGGTTTCAACACATTCAAAGGAATAATTAGATACACCTTAACGAAAAATTAAGGAAGGTAGTTAACAGGTTACTTTGAGGTGAATGAAATTAGACAAACCAAATCGCTCATTTACAATCGCATATACATTTGTCATAATACTTCACCTTCTTTTCACATTTTCTATATTGTATTATTTTTTACCTTAATATGTCAATAGTTTCGAGATTTTTGTTTCGAAGGAATGTAATTTTTTAATTTTGTACTAAGGACATTCACAAATAATAAAAAAGAGAGACATCTCTATTCGAGTCTGTCTCTCCCTATAAAATACGAAACAATTGAAACACTAGTGTTTACTTCCACTTTCTAATTTGGCTATCTGAGCCATAAACAAAATGGCCTGGTAAAACTTCATGTACTTTGATTTCTTCAGTTGTTTCCTCATGATTATACGGAATTCTTGTACGTTTTCTTTCAGTTAGCGGATCTGGCAGTGGTACCGCTGAAAGTAGCGATTTTGTATAAGGATGAATTGGGTTATTGTAGATTTCATTCGCTTCTCCAAGCTCAACAATTTTCCCTCGATACATAACAGCAATTCGATCACTGATATATTTTACCATCGATAAATCATGGGCAATAAATAAATAAGTTAAGTTTCTTTCTCGTTGTAATTTCTTTAATAGGTTTACAACCTGTGCTTGAATTGATACGTCTAGTGCTGAGATTGGTTCATCCGCAATAATAAAACTTGGATTCAAACTTAATGCACGAGCGATTCCAATACGTTGACGTTGGCCACCTGAGAATTCATGGGCATAACGGTTCGCATGTTCGCGATTTAAACCTACTGCCTCTAATAAATTTCCAATGTGCTCTTGGCGCTCTTTTTTATTTTTGTATAACCCGTGGATATCAAAA
>Ga0182747_1000905_pt1 | contig 25042 bp, 25 predicted proteins | sample eDN3rd30CBELigBY_FD_128526 | JGI IMG/M metagenome (GOLD analysis project Ga0182747, IMG submission 128526) | Enriched backyard soil microbial communities from Emeryville, California, USA - eDNA 3rd pass 30_C BE-Lig BY (version 2) (version 2) | ecosystem: Environmental > Terrestrial > Soil >...
CCGCCGTAGCGGGCGAAGACGATGGCGCGGGGCATGCCGCCACGCTAGTCCCTCGCGGTCGGGGATGCCCGTGGGTTACCGGGTGATGCCGAGCCGCTTTCGGCGGGCCGCCGCGGCGAGCTGCGCGATGACGACCGCGACGATCGCGAGGATGAAGATCGCCGAGGCGATGACGTTCGCCTCCGCCGGCGGGGTCTTCTTCGTGTAGATCCACAGCGGGAACGTCGTCACCTGGCCCGCGTTGAACTTCGTGATGATGAAGTCGTCGAAGCTCAGCGCGAAGGACAGCAGCGCCGCGGCGATGATGCCGGGCAGCAGCAGCGGCAGCGTGATGCGCCAGAACACCTGCTTCGCGGAGCCGTACAGGTCGCGGCCGGCCTCCTCGAGCGAGGGGTCGAGCGAGGCGACGCGCGCCTTGACGGTCACGACGACGAACGACAGGCAGAACAGCGCGTGGACGATGACGATCGTCCAGAAGCCCTTCGGCACGCCGACCGCGAGGAACTGTGCCGCGAGCCCCGCACCGAGGACGACCTCGGGGGTCGCGAGCGGCAGGAAGAGCAGCAGGCTCGTCGTGCTGCGCCCGCGGAACCGGTAGCGGCCGAGCGCGATCGCGAGCAGGGTCCCGAGCACGGTCGCGATGACCGTCGCGACGAGGCCGACCGCGATGCTCGTCCCGAAGGCCTCGCAGATCCCTTGCGCGTCGCAGACCCCGAGCCAGTTCTCGAGCGTCCAGCCGTTCCAGATCGAGTTATTGCGGCGCGAGTTGTTGAAGCTGTAGATGATGACGTACACGATCGGCGTCACGAGGAAGACGAGCGCGAGCGCGACGTAGAGCGGCAGCAGCCACTTGCCGAGCGAGAGCTTCACAGGAGTTCCTCCGTCCCGGCGCGGCGGACGTAGATCGCGACGATGACGAGCACGATGCCCATGAGCAGCGCCGACAGGGCGGCCGCGATCGGATACTGCTGGCTCTCCAGGAAGGTGCGGTCGATGACGTTGCCGACCATCGCCGTCTGGGGGCTGCCGAGGTAGATCTGCGACGCGTTGATGTAGTCGCCCGCGGCGGGGATGAACGTCAGCAGCGTCCCGGACACGACGCCGGGCAGTGAGAGCGGGAGCGTGACCTTCCAGAACGTCGTCGCCGGCGGCGCGTAGAGATCGCTGCCCGCCTCGAGGTAGCGGCGATCGAGGCGCTCGAGCGAGGCGTAGATGGGGAGCACCATGAACGGCAGGAAGTTGTAGGTGAGTCCGAACACGACTGAGAACGGCGTGCCAACGATCGTCTGGTCGGCCGGCAGCCAGCCGAGGCCGTGGAGCGACTGCGCGATCCAGTTGTTCTCGCCCAGGATCTGCTTCCAGGCGAGGGTGCGCAGCAGGAATGAGATGAAGAAGGGCGCGATGACGAGCGTCAGCGTCAGCGCCTGGATCATCGGCCACTTCCGCGCCGTCACGCCGATGAAGTAGGCGACGGGATAGCCGATCACGAGCGCCGCGAGCGTCGCGATGATCGCGTAGGTGAACGAGCGCAGGATGTGCGGCCAGTACGACTCGATCGCGACGACGTAGTTCGCCCAGTTGAACGCCTGGATGTACTCGCCCTTGCCGGCGCCTTCGGGTGCGATCTGCAGGCTGGTGAGCAGCAGCGAGACGAGCGGCGCGAGGAAGAACAGCGCGAGGTACGCGAGTCCGGGCGCGAGCAGGCCGATCGCGATCCAGCTCTTCTTGAGCGGCGCGGGCTCGGCGACGGCTGCGGCACCTCCCCCGCCGAACGCCGCGAAGGCCATCAGCCCTCCCCGAGCTCGTCGAGCAGCTCTCGCCTCGTCTGCTGCGCGAGCGACCCCGTCGAGGTGTCGTCGATGAAGCGGTCCTCGCCCGGCGGCTCGTCGATGAGGCCGAAACCGTGCTCGACCTGCCAGGCGACCCAGACCTCGGCGCCGACCTGGGCCACGGGACCGAACGCCATGTTCTGCGCGAAGACGACGATCTCGCCGAGCCCGGGCACGGCGACTGTGTACTGGGTGCTGACGCCCGAGAACGACACGTCGGTCACCCGCCCGGGGCCGAGCGCGTTGATCCCCGCCTGCGGCTCGGGCGCGCTCTCGTGCAGGACGAGCTTCTCGGGGCGCACGCCGATCGTGATCGTGCCCGTGTGGCGCTGCGCACGCCCCTTGGGGACCGCGACCTTGACCCCGGCGACCTCGACGACGATCACGTCGCCCGTGTCGCTCATGACGTCGCCCGTGAAGAGGTTGGACTGACCGAGGAAGTTCGCGACGAACGCGGTCCTCGGCAGCTCGTAGAGGTCCTCCGGCGAGCCCATCTGCTCTATCTCGCCCTTGTTCATGACGGCGACCGTGTCGGCCATCGTCATGGCCTCCTCCTGGTCATGCGTCACGTGCAGGAACGTCAGCCCGACCTCGCTCTGGATCGCTTTGAGCTCGAGCTGCATCTGCCGGCGCAGCTTGAGGTCGAGCGCCCCGAGGGGCTCGTCGAGCAGCAGCAGGGCCGGCCGGTTGACGACGGCGCGGGCGAGCGCGACGCGTTGCTGCTGCCCCCCGGACAGCTGCGCGGGCTTGCGCTGGGCGAGGTGGTCGAGCTCGACGAGCTGGAGCGCCTCGTGGGCCCTCGCGATCGCGTTCGGGATCCGGCGTCGCTTGAGGCCGAACGCGACGTTCTCCAGCACCGTCATGTGCGGGAAGAGGGCGTAGGACTGGAAGACCGTGTTGACGGGGCGGCGGAACGGCTTGACGTCGGTGACGTCCTTGCCGCCGATCAGGATGCGACCGCTCGTGGGCTGCTCGAGGCCCGCGACCAGTCGCAACGTCGTCGTCTTGCCGCAGCCCGAGGGGCCGAGCAGGGCGAAGAACGAGCCCGCGGGGATCGTGAGATCGAGCGACTCGATCGCGGTGAATCCGGGGAATCGCTTGTGGATGCCGACGAGCTCGAGGTCCGCGCCGGCCTCCGCGAAGGCGCCGGGCGACGCCATCAGGCGCCCACGTTGACGCCGACCCAGGCTTCCGAGAACTCCTTCGACTCCGTCGGGCTGAGCGTGCGGAACATGCGCACCTTCTCGAGATCCTCGGGCGTCGGAAAGATGAGCGGGTCGGAGACGAGCTCCGGCGCGATGTCCTCCATCGCCTCGCGCGCCCCGACGACCGGGGAGATGTAGGTGACCCAGGCGGCGAGCTCGGCCGCGATCTCGGGTTCGTAGTAGTGGTTGATGAGCTTGCAGGTCTCGTCGAGCTTGGTCGAGCCCTTGAGCGCGACGAAGTTGTCGGACCAGAGCGTGCCGCCGGTCTCGGGGATGACGAACTTGAAGCGCGGGTCCTCCCCCGCCGCCTCGAGCTCGTAGTTGAGGATGCTCGTGACGTCGCCCGACCACACGATGCCGACGACGGCGTCGCCATTGAGGAGGTCGTCGGTGTACGAGTTGCCCTTGACGGCGCCGATCTGCCCGCTGCCGATCTGCTGCTGCACGACGTCGAGCGCGGCGTAGAAGTCGTCGGAACCCCAGTTCTCGGCGATGTCGACGCCCTGGCTCATCATGATGACCCCGAGCGTGTCGCGCATCTCGGAGAGCACGACGACCTTGCCCTTGAACGCCGGGTCCCACAGTTCCTCGACGGTCGAGATGCCCCCGGGGATCGCCGCCTCGTCGTAGACGAGCCCGGCGTAACCGCTCTGCCACGGCAGCGTGAACTTGCGGCCCGGGTCGAAGTCGATGTCGAGCAGCGTCGGGTTGAGGTTCTTCTTGTTCGGGATGAGCGACTCGTCGAGCTCGAGCCCGTAGCCCTGCTGCAGCATCTCGCCGATCTTCCAGTCGGTGAGGCAGGCGACGTCGTAGCCGGTGAACTGGCCGAGCGCGAGCTGGTCGTCGATCGCGGCGAAGAACGTGTCGTTGTCGTCGATGTCGACGCGGTACTCGACCTGGATCCCGGTCGCGGCGATGAACTGCTGGAGCGTCGGGTAGTTGCCGGCCTCGTCCTCGTCCATGTAGCCGTCCCAGTTCGCCCAGACGAGTCGGTCGCTCGGGGCGCAGGCGGCGAGGCCGAGCGCGCCGACGCTCGCGGCGGCGACGCCAGAGGCCTGGAGGAATCTGCGGCGGTTGAACTGGAACGAACGGGCTCTGATCACGAGCTCCCGGAGCATGGGATCTTCTGGCAGCGGACGGACCATCGTTATCGTTCCCTCGAGAATCGGCGTATCACCGGCTGGTTGCGTATTGCCGCCGTATCGGCGAATGCATCGTTGCACAGCCCGGGCCCCCGTCACGACCCCCAAATCGGCCCGGCGCGCATCCGTAACAAGATTTTCATAACCGCCGGATACATCCTCTGGCGCCCGCCGGCCCCCGCGTGAGTACGCTGTCCGCATGCTGATCGGGGTCCCGAAGGAGATCAAGGACAACGAGTTCCGGGTGGCCCTCACGCCGGGCGGCGCCCACGCGCTCGTGCGTGACGGCCACGCCGTGCGCATCGAGTCGGGGGCGGGCCTCGGGTCGAACATCCCCGACTCGGCATACGAGGCGGCCGGGGCGCGGATCGTGCCGAGCGCCCAGGCGGCCTGGGACAACGAGCTCGTGCTCAAGGTCAAGGAGCCGATCGAGTCGGAGTACGGCTACTTCCGCGAGGGACTGGTGCTGTTCACCTTCCTCCACCTCGCCGCGGAGGAGGCCCTCACGCGCGCCCTGCTCTCGGCTGGTGTCACCGGGATCGCCTACGAGACCGTGCAGCTGTCCGGCGGGGTGCTGCCGCTGCTCGCGCCGATGAGCGAGGTCGCCGGCCGGCTCGCGCCCATCGTCGGCGCGAACGCGATGCTCAAGCCCGCGGGCGGCCCCGGCCTGCTCGTGCCCGGCGTCCCCGGCACGCACCCGGCCGAGATCGTCATCATCGGGGCGGGCGTCGCGGGGACGAACGCGATGAACGTCGCGGTCGGTCTCGGCGCCGCCGTCACGGTGCTCGACACGAACCTCTTCCGGCTGCGCGAGATCGACGACGTGTGGGGCCGCAGCGTCACGACGATCGCGTCGAACGCGTACGAGATCGAGCTCGCGCTCATGTCCGCGGACCTCGTCATCGGCTCGGTGCTCATCCCGGGCGCGAAGGCGCCGAAGCTCGTCACGAACGCGATGGTCGCGAAGATGCGGCCCGGCTCGGTGCTCGTCGACATCGCGATCGACCAGGGCGGCTGCTTCGAGGACAGCCACGCCACGACGCACAGCGACCCCACCTACCGCGTGCACGGCTCGATGTTCTACTGCGTCGCGAACATGCCGGGCGCCGTGCCGGTCACCTCGACCTACGCGCTGACGAACGCGACGCTGCCGTACGCGCGCGCCCTCGCGGCGAAGGGCTGGCGCGAGGCGTTGCGAGCCGACCCGGCGCTCGCGCTCGGCCTCAACACCCACGCCGGCGCCCTGACGAACGACGCGGTCGCGGCGGCGCACGGGCTCGCGGCCGAGCCGGTCGCCGTTGCGCTCGGCTGAGCCTTCGGCCCTGCGGCTCGGCCCCTTCGGCTCGCTCACGTGACGGTCGCGGCTCCCTGAGCGAGCGCAGCGAGTCGGACGGCGCCCACCCGCGCCGCCTCCAGTCCGACGAACCGCGGCACCACCCCCACGCTCGGCGACCCGTCCCGCCGATCGAGCTCGGCCGACTCGAGCCCGACCCGCACGACGACCCCCGGTCGCTCCCCCAAGTCGGCCTCGCGCTCCGCGACGAGCAGGCTGCCCACGGTGCTCGCACCGTTCGTCACGCGGAGCGCGAAGACGATCCCGGGCGGCAGCGGCGCGTGCCGGAGTCGCCCGGGCAGCGTCGTGAGCCAGGCCGCCTCGCCGTCGGACCCGCCCGCCTGGATGGCGAGCGCGGCCGGGTCAGCCGTCGCGACGATCTCGAGCGCGAGCCCGCGAGCGATCGCGACGGCGACGGGCGGCGGCCCCGCGATGCCGATGCCGTGGCGTGCGATGCCGAGCAGATTCATGGGTGCCATGGAACCGCGTTCTGCCCCGGTGCCGCCCGCCGATCACCGTCGACCGGGGACAGAACGCGATGCGCTCGGGCTGGGAGGGACTACTCGACGTCGATCGCCTGGCGCCCGAGGATGATCCGGCTGCCGCGCGGCACCGGCTGCGGCATGCCGGGCTCGCAGCGCACGGGAGCCTCGCCCGGCGCCTCGACGACCGTGCCGTTGCCGGACTCGAGGTCGACGACGAGCAGTTCGTCGGCGACGACGAGCAGCTCCGCGTGCGACTTGGAGATCGTCTTGCCCGGGTCGACGACGACGAGGGTCGACTCGTAGGCGTGCTCGGGCGCGGGCCTCGGATTGCGGCCGAGCAGGCTGCGACCCGTCACCTCGAAGCGCTGTCCCGTCGTGGAGAGGAGGACGAACGGGCGCGACGGGGGTGTCGTGAGCCGCAGGCTCGCCGTCTCATCGACGGAGGCGGCCGCGGGTGTCGACGGTCCCGGCCGGGTCTCGGGCGCCTCGGGCCGGACCTCGGGGACGCTGGCGGGCGCGGGCGCGTCGTTCGCGACGCGCCGTCCGCACTCCGGGCAGAAGAACGTGCCCGGCGTCAGCGCCGCACCACAGTAGAAGCAGCTCATGTCGACCCGCTCAGGCGGCATCCGAGTCCGCGGGCACGCGCTCGGGCGCGGCGCCCGCCGAGGCGAGCTCCGGCGCCGCGACGACGTCGATGACGGCGACCGTGACGTTGTCCCGACCGCCCGCGGCGACCGCGGCGTCGATGAGCGCGCGCACCGTGTCGTCGGGGTCGGCGCCCATGCCGAGCAGCACCGCGATCGTCGAGTCGGTGAGCTCCCGCGTCAGCCCGTCCGAGCAGATCAGGAAGCGCGTGCCGGCGACTGGGTGCAGCAGCCAGCGGTCGACCTCGGGCAGCTCGCCGAAGCCGAGCGCGCGCGTGATGATGTTCGCGTCGGGGTGGACCTCGGCCTGCTCGGCGGTGATCTGGCCCGAGTCGACGAGCTCCTGGACGTAGGAGTGGTCCTTCGTGAGCTGCTCGAGCTCGTGATCGCGGAACGCGTAGACGCGCGAGTCGCCGAGGTTGAAGACCTGGAGCGCCGGCACCCGCTCGTGCTCGACGACCGCGATCCCCGTGACCGTCGTGCCGCTGCCGTGCAGCGCGCCACGGCTCGCCTTGAGGATCTCGGCGCTCGCCGCGACGAGCGAGGCGACGACGTCGCGCGCCTGGAGGATCGCACCGCGTCGCGCGCGCGTCTTGGCGATGCGCGCGAGGTTCGTGACGGCCGCCGCGCTTGCCACGTCGCCCGCCGCGTGGCCGCCGAGGCCGTCCGCGACGGCGAAGACCCCGGGCATCGCGACGACGCTGTCCTCGTTCGCGGCTCGACGCAGCCCGACATCCGAGCCCGCGCCCCACGCGAGCTCGAGCGGCTGCTCGGGTGCAGCGGACACCGTGAACACCCGGCTGCGTTGCTCGCTGACGATCTCCGTCACCCGGAAAGTTTACTCGGCGCCTGGAAGGCGCGCGGCGCCGTCCCGCGAACGCCCCCCTGCGAAGGCGAACAGCCGCGCTGCATTCTCGTGCTCGATGAGTTCGCGCTGCGAAGCGTCGAACCGAGCGCTGCGGATTCGGTCGAGCTCGAATCGCTGGTCGTGCAGCGGTGCCATGCTGGCGAAGAGGAGCCGCTCGGGATCGAGCTCGTTCGCGAGGCGCTCGAGATAGTCCTGGCGGTACTCGCCGTTGGACAGCACGTGCAGATTCGGGTTGCGCGTGAGCGCGAGCCACGCATCGATCATGCTCAGGCCCGAGATGTTGATCTGTCCCCCCGATGTCAGCACGATGCGCGCGTGCGGCACCGACTGAGCGAGATCGTCGAACTGGAGCGGTTCGGCGCGCAACGGCGCACCGGCTGCGATGACGCTGGCAAGACCCGAGTCGGCCGCGGCCGTGACGACTTGCCGCGAGTCGACGACGCGGAACACATCCTGGTCGGGATCGAGATAGACACCTGAGGCGCCCGCCGCGATGCATCGCCGCAGCTCGGCGACAGCGGCATCTGCCTGGTTCGGGTCGACGCGGGCGAGCCACCGTACCTCGGCACGGCCCTCGACAGCTGCGGCGAGGCGGTCGTTCGCGGTGTCGAATCGGTAGTCGCGGCCGCGCGCAGGCGCCACGACCGCGCCGCCAACCCCGAGTGCTTCCAGCGTCGATAGGTGCGAGTCGAGGTCGAGCGAGGCGCCGAAGAGGTTCTCGCCGATGATCGCGAGTGCGTCGATCATGCTCGGTCCAATCCGAGCAGTCGTGCGGCGTTGCCCCCGAGAATTGCCCGCTCATCCGCAGGCTCCAGGCCCAGGCCCGTGATCTTCGCGAGTTCGAGCCTCGGGTTGCAGCCGGGGCCGTCGCTGCCGAATACGACGCGTTCCGCGCCGATCACCTCAACGGCCTTCGAAATGAGCGCGGGGTACGGCATCGCGGAGGTCTCCAGGACGATGTTGTGCTGCTTGCGTGCAGCCTCGATCGCATCCTTCACGTGCGCGTAGCCACCCATGTGACCGAACACGACCGTGCACTCAGGCACCGCGGCGGCGGCGAGCGCGAGCGTCTGAGGAGTCGTATATGGGTCGTCGCCGCAGTGGAAGAGCACCGGGAGGCCCGCGTCGCCGGCAAGCGCGAGCAGATCGAGCGTCGCCGACCCGACGGGATGAGCGAGTGTCGTCGTCGGATGCAGTTTGATGCCGCGTACGCCTCGCGCCACGGCCTCGGCCACGAGGCCCGGAACATCCTTGCGGTAGTTCGGGTTGAGCCGGACGAACGGAATGAGACGGTCCGAGAAGCGCTCGGCCGACTCGACGATGTAGTCGAGCGCCTTCGCATTCATCCCCGGCAGATCCGTGTACGTCATGATGACCGCTCGATCGATGGCGGCATCATCCAGCAGCTCGACGATCTTCTCCGGCGGGTCGATCCAACCGAAGGCCTCGGCCTCGTCGACGTGGGTGTGGAAATCGACGATCATGTGCGCTCGTTTCCACCTGCGAGTTCGAGCACGACGCGCTCGAAGATGTCGGCCGCGAGGTCGACTTCGTCGAGGTCGACCCACTCGTCGTCCGTATGGGCTTGGTCGATCGAGCCGGGCCCGAAGACGACGCACGGCAGGTCGTCGCGCACCTGGAAGGCGCAAGCGTCGGTCGAGTAGGTCACGCCGATCGCCTCGACGTCCCGACCAAGGACCGCGCTCGCGGCTCGCTCGACCGCGACGACACCGGCACTATCGGCCGCGGTCTCGAAACCGCGCAGCGACACGAACGGCGCGGGCAGCTCGACTTCGACACCGAGCTCGGTCGCAAAGCCGCGTACGGCGTCGTGAATCCTTGCGAGCACGGCATCGGGGTCCTCGTGCGGCGAGACGCGACGGTCGAACGTGATCTTGCATCGGTCCGGGACGATGTTCGGCGCGAGCCCGCCGGCGATGAGGGTCGCGGACAACAGTGCCTTCCCCGCGAGATCGTGACCCGGATCCGTACGTCGCTCGGCGATGAGCGTCGCTTCGAGGCGTGCGAGCAACTGTCCAGCCTTTTCGATCGCGTTCACCCCGAGCTCCGCCCGCGAGCTATGCGCGGCACGCCCGATGACGGTCGCCTCGAAGCGGATGAAGCCGTTGTGCGCACGGGCTGGTACGAGCGACGTCGGTTCCCCGACGATGAGGAGGTCGGCAGCGGGCAGTCGGTCGGCGAGCGCAACCGCACCGCGCATGATGAACTCCTCGTCGCAGACGCCGGCGACGACCACGGTCGGACGCGGACCATCGTGCGCGGCGATCCGAGCGGCCGCGATCATCATCGCGGCGAGGCTCGCCTTCGTGTCACAGGCACCGCGGGCCGTGAGACGACGACCATCGACGCGAGGGTCGGGGCCTCCCGGGACCGTGTCGAGGTGTGCCTCGAGGATCACCGTCGCTCCGGTCGTACCCGGGAGCACCCCCACGACATTCGGTCGAGCGTCGACGGCCGGGATGACCTCCGCGTTGAGCCCAGCCGCGGCAAGCCAGCCCGCGACGTACTCGGCGATGGGTCCTTCGCCCGGGCTCTCCTCCGAGATCGAGGGATTGCGCGAATCGATGCCGACGAGCTCGAGCAGCAACTCGGAGGCGGACTGCGAGACGTCGTACCTCATTGTGCGGTGTACCCCCCGTCGACCATGAGTGCCGAGCCCGTGACGAAGCTCGCCTCGTCGCTCGCGAGGAATACCGCACCCGCCGCGACCTCCTCGGGCTTGCCGAGTCGGTTGAAGAAGCTTCCCGACTCCCAGAGCTTGAGCAGCTCATCCGCATTCGGGACGTTGAGCTGACGCCGCACGAGTGGGGTATCGATGACGCCCGGGCAGAGCGCGTTGACTCGGACGCCGTGCTGGGCGTAGTCCATTGCGAGGACCCTCACGAGCCCGACGACCCCGTGCTTGGCGGGTACGTAGGACGTGAAGCCGTTGAGCCCGGCGAACGCGAGGTTGGAACCGAGCGCGATGAGTGACCCGCCGCCGCCGTCAATGAGATGCGGCAGTGCCGCCTTGAAGAGGACGAACGGTCCGCGCAGCATGACGTTCATGTGCTGGTCCCACTGCTCGACGCTGAGCTCGAGCGCCGTCGCGACGAGCTCATAGCCCGCGCCTGCGACGACGACGTCGAGTCCGCCGAGCGCCGTCGCCTCATCGGCGACCCAGGACTCGACGGCAGCGACGTCGCCCGCGTCGACAACGCTGAAGCGTCCGCCGAACTCCTCGACCGTGTTCTGGCCGGCGGCGCTCACGTCGCTCACGGAGACGATCGCGCCTTCCTCGGCGAATCGCTTCGCGATCGCGAGATTGATGCCCGAGCCTCCGCCCGTGATGAGCGCACGCTTGCCGTCGAGGCGACCCGTCATTTGGTGTCCGTCCAGACCGTGTCGCGGGTGAACGTCCGGTCGAATCCGCCGCCGTTCCACGTCGTCATCTTGACCGGGTGGACGAGGAAGGGCACGCGGGGGAACTTGAACGTGCTCTCGCCGTACGCCATGCCCTCGGGGCCGAGGTAGCGCAGGATCATCTCGGTCATCGGTTCGATGACGTCGAAGTCCTCGAGGAACTCGACCTCGCACTGCGCGCTGACGCGCTTGTAGGGGAGCGTCGGGTTGTCGATGAGCAGGCCGCAGCGGGGGTCGCGCTTGAGGTTCTTGACCATGCCCGTGCGCTCTTTGCTGATGACGAGGAACGACTTGCCGTCCCACGTGTACCAGACGGGGCTGATCGACGGCACGCCGTTCTCGTTGACCGTCGCGATCTTCGCGAAGATCTTCGTCGTCGTGAGGAACTCGTCTCGCTCCTCAGGGGTCATCCCCCGGCCTTCGTCATTCGTCATCGCCATTGCGATGCTCCTTCCGTTGCAGTTGCGTCAGTGTCAGCGGGCTTGTCTCGTCGGGGGGCGGTGCTCGGACGGCGGATGATCCCGCCGCGCACGCGGTCGACGAACACGGCGGCTGCGATGAGGATGATCGCGCCACGTACGAGCTGCTGATACCAGACCTCTATGCGCAGCAGGTTGAATACGTTGCCGATCATCGCGAAGAGCACGACACCGCCGAGCAGCCCGAGCAGCTTGCCACGACCGCCCGCGAGGCTCGCGCCTCCGATGACCGCGATTGCGAGCGCCGTGAACTCGAGGCCCGACGCCGCGCTGTTGTCGCCGACGCCCGTGCCCGCGAGGATGACGACTCCCGCGAAGGCGCTCAGCACGCCACTGATGAGGTACGTCGACGTACGCGTCCACGCGGTCGAGATTCCGCTGAGACCCGCCGCGTGCGGGTTGCCGCCGGTCGCGTAGACGTGCCGACCCCAGACGGTCCGCCGGAGCATGAACCACGAGAGCACCCAGAGCGCGGCGACGACGACCACGACGACGAAGACGCCGCCCGCGATCTGCGCCGAGTAGAACTCCTGGAGCGCAGGCGCGCTGCGCCCGCGCGGGGTGGGCGCGATGAACAGCGCGAGCCCCGCGACGATGGCCGAGACACCGAGCGTCGCAATGAACGACTCGATCCGCAGCACGACCACGAGGAGGGCGTTGAGTGCGCCGATGCCGATGCCGATGCCGAGCGCGGTGAGGAGCGCGAGCGGCAGGTTGTCGTTGCTCCCGTCCATCATGATCGCCATGACGATCGCGCTGAGTCGGGCGTTCGCAGCGATCGACAGGTCGACCTCGCCGGTGAGCACGACCAAGAACTGAGCGAGCGCGAGGATCGCGAGCGCGACCCCTTGACGGCTGATGTTGTTGAGGTTCTCGGGCGTCCCAAAGCCGTTCGCGAAGGCGAGACCGAGCACGAAGAGGATGATGACGACAGCCCAAACCGCCGCACCGCTGCTCGTCGCCGCGGAGAACCACTTCGACCACGTGGATTCGCCGCGCATCAGGCCGCTCCCGACGCGTCGCCGCGGCTGGACACGATGAGCTGCATGACGTCCTCCTCGGTCGTCGAATGTCCCGGAAGCTCACCGACGATTCGACCGTCGGCCATCACGAGAACGCGATCCGACAGGCCGAGCACCTCGATGAGTTCCGATGAGATGACGAGAACCGACTTGCCACCGTCGGCGAGCTCGCGGATGATCCGGTAGATCTGCTCCTTCGCGCCGACGTCGATGCCGCGCGTCGGCTCGTCAAAGATGATGACGTCCGGGAGCATCTCGAGCCACTTGGCGATGACGACCTTTTGTTGGTTGCCGCCCGAGAGCCGGCCGACGATATCGGAGCCGCTCGCATTCGTCTTGATGCCGAGGCGCTCGATCGCGGCGCGCACGAGCGAGCGCTCGCCGACTGCGCCGACGAAGCCGCCCTTGCGCAGTCGCCGCCACGCAAGCATCGACAGGTTGAGGCCGACTGGCTTCTCGAGCGCGAGCCCGAGTTGCTTGCGGTCCTCCGGGAGATAGGCGATCCCGCGCGACATCGCGGCGAACGGGGCCGAACGCGCGACCGGCGCGCCGTCGACGACGAGTGCGCCGCCGCGTACTGCGACGTCTCCGAAGAGTCCGCGCGCAAGACGGGTGCGCCCCGAGCCTTGGAGCCCGGCGAGGCCGACGATCTCTCCGCGCCGCAGCTCGAGATCGACCGGCGCCGCGAGCCCTTCGATCTCGAGCGCTTTCGCCTCGAGCGCGACGTCGCCGGCAACGGCGCCCGACGCGGGGAACAACTGCGAGACGCTGCGCCCGACCATGAGCGAGATGAGTTCGTCGGGCGTCGTGTCGGCGATGAGCCCCGAGCCGCTATTGCGGCCGTCCTTGAGCACCGAGTAGCGCTGGCACAGCTGGAACACTTCGTCGATGCGGTGGCTCACGTACAGCACGCCGACATCGTTCGCGGCGAGGTCTCGCACGACCGTGAAGAGCGAGTCGAGCTCGTCGCCCGAGAGCACCGCTGACGGCTCATCGAGCGCGATGACTCGGACGTTGCTCGCGAGCGCCTTGGCGATCTCGACGAGCTGTGACTGCGCGACGCCGATGCGCTCGACCAGGATGTCGGGGGCGACGTCGGCGTGGACGCGCGCGAGGAGCTCCTCTGCGCGACGGGTCATGGCTCGGCCGCGCAGCACGCCCCCACGGGCGTCCTCGATGCCGAGGAAGAGGTTCTGCGCGACCGTCATCGAGGGGATGAGTGAAAACTCCTGGTGGACGATCCCGATGCCGGCGCGGCGCGCGCGGCGCGTGCTGAGCGTCTTGAGATCGAGCGGCGAGCCATAGAGCTCGGCCTTGCCAGAGTCCGGGTGGACGACCCCGCTGAGGATCTTGAGGAGCGTCGACTTACCGGCGCCGTTTTCGCCCATGAGCGCGTGGACCTCGCCGGCGCGCACGTCGAGCGACACCGCATCGAGCGCCGCGACGGAGCCGTAGGTCTTCGACACCGCGGTCAGCGCGAGTGCGAGCGCGTCCTCAGCCATGCGCAATCCTCTCTCGGGGTGAGGCCCTGGTCGGGCGGCCGCATCGTGCGCGGCCACCCGACCGGGCCGTGTGGCTACCGGCCGAAGCCGGCGTTGATGTAGACCTCGATGTCGGCGACCTTCGGGCCAACGAAGTCATCATTGAGGTCAGCCTCGAAGTACTTCGCAGCGTCCTTCTCCGTGTACGGCGCGACGCCGTCCATGATGTCGATGACGTCGGTGTACTTTGCGACCGGCTTGCCGTCGAGCACGTCGAAGACCGTGTTCACACAGGCCTGCGCGGCACCGGGGGGGAACGGCGCCGCCGAGAACTCGAAGCCCTTGTCGATCGCGAGACGCAGGAATCCGTTGGTCGGGTTGGTGCCGCCGAGCAGGGGCAGCTCGACGCCGGCCTCCTCGTAGGCCTCGATGACCGACGGACCCATCTCGAGCCCACCGATCCACACCGCGTCGACGTCGGGGTTCTGCGCGACGACCGTGCGCATCACGTCGAGCGCCTTCGCCGCGTCCCAGTCCGCGTACTGCTCGCTCACGATCTCGATGCCGGGGTACTGGGAGAACGCGGCGAGCGCGCCCGACTTCCAGAACTCGGCGGCGTCGGCCCCGGCGATGCCGTTGAGCATGACGACCTTGCCGCTGCCATCGAGGCGCGTGGCGATGTCGTCGGCCGTCGCGAAGCCCATGAGCGGGATGTCGCGGCTGACCTCAGCGGTGTACGCCTCGGACTGCACGCCCGCGAGGCAGGTGACGACCGGGATGCCGGCCGCGGTCGCCTCCTCGACGGCCGACACGAGGCCCGCGCGTGAGAGTGACGTGAGCAGGATCGCGTCGACCTTCGCGGCGATCGCGTCCTGAACGCCCTTGACCTGGTTCTCCGTGTTGAACTCCCACGGAACGTAGATGAGGTCCTTGACCTTGCCCGACGATTCGAACGCGTCGCGCATGACGGCGTCGAAGGTCGTGCCCCAGCCGTTGGTGGGTCCCTGGACGACGGCGGCGATCGTGTACGGCGCGTCCTTCTTGAACGCGGTCGTGTCGACCTCGACGCCCGCGGCGGCCGCGACCTGCAGCGAGTAGGCGTCGTCGAGGATCGGACGCCCGTTCGCGTCGAACTCGATGACGACGCCCTCGGCGGGGGCCGTGGTCTCGGGCGTAGTGCCTGAGCCGGCCGAGCATGCTGCGAGACCGAGCACGAGGGCGCTCGCTCCCACGATTGCTGCCGCACGAGACGGCAGACCGGTGAATCTCGTTGTCACTGTGTTCTCCTCTTTAGTGCGACCGGCGAGCGGATTCCCGCCGGAGTCGGGTGTTGCAGGTCGTGATGGTCATCGTTTCCCTGGCCAGCGCAGGACGAGCGCGAGGATGAGCACGGCGCCGTTGACGATGCCCTGCAGCTGCGGCGGGAGGCCGAGCACGATGAGCAGCGTGAACAGGACGCTGAGCAGCAGCACCCCGCCGAGCGCCGTGATGAAGGAGCCCTCACCGCCGCGGAAGGACGCGCCGCCGAGCAGCGCCGCGGTGATCGAGTCGAGCTCCATGCCGTAGCCGATCGTGCGGTCGACGTAGCTCGCGTACCCCGTCAAGAGCAGACCGGAGATGGTCGCGAGGATCGCTGACACGACGAACGCGAGCCAGACGAGCCGGCCGGTGCGCACCCCGGACAGCTGCGCCATACGGGGATTCGCGCCCGACATGACGAGCTGCCGGCCCGCGACCGTCCGACGTAGCCAGATCGTCGCGATGATCGTCGCCGCGACCCAGATGATCGCGGTGATGGGAATGCCCGCGATGTTGCTCCGCGAGAGTCCGACGAGGAAGTCGGGCGCGTCGGCGCTGAACGCACCGCGAGTCCAGATGAGTTGCACGCCGCCGATGACGAGTGCGGTCCCGAACGTCGCGAGAAAGGCAGGGACCTTCCGCACGACGACGAGCGCCGCGTTGAGGCTGCCGATCGCAATCGCGGACGCGAACGCGATGACGATGCCGGTCACTGGGTCGGCGGCGTTCGTGACCGCGACCGCCGTGAGACCGATCATGGCAGCGACCGAGAGGTCGATGCCCCGGACCATGAGCACCATGACCTGGGCCATCGCGAGGAACCCGAGGATCGCTGCCTTGCGCAGCGTGTTGCCGATGTTGACGGGGTAGTAGAAGTTCGGCGCGATGATCGCCGCGACGATGAGCACGACCGCGAGCGCGATGAAGATCCCGTAGGTCGAGAGGATCTCGGTGACGATCCGCCGCGTCCGGTTCTCCATCGGCATCGCGAGCGAGCTCATGCCGCGACCTCCTCGCTCGCCTCGCCGAGGCGAGCCATCCGTCCAGGGGTACTCACCACGACCGGGAAGCTGCTGCCGTTGTGGACCGTCGCGACCTGCCGCGTCTCGCTGTCGACGAGCACGATCGCGGCGGTCGCACCCGCCGTCTCGATGAGATCAACGAGCGCGGCCCGAGCACCAGCGAGTGCGCCGAGACGGCGTGCGTGCTCGGCGGCGCGCCGCGCGAGCTGGCGTCCGATCGCCGCCTCGCCCGAACCCGAGCACAGCACTCCGAACCGGTCGTCGGCCCAGAACCCCGCACCGACGATGCACGAATCGCCGACCCGTCCCGGCAGCTTGCCGACGAGTCCGCCCGTGCTCGATGCGCTGCTCACGGCGCCCTCCTGGTCGACCGCGAGACAGCCGACCGTCTCGGTCGGCACCCGCCGACCGGTGAACACGCTCTGCTGCGAGTCGCCGAGCGCGATCAGCGACTCGCGCTGCTCCTGCGTGACGAGGTCCTCCGGCGTGATGCCATGCTCGATCGCGTACGCCGCCGCCGCGTCCCCGACGAGCAGTGCGACCTGGCGTTCTCGCAGCAGGAGGCGTGCGAGCGCAGCGGGGTTGCGCACCCCGGGCACTGCCCCGACGCCCGCCGAGCGGCCCGTGCGACCGTCGGATACGGCGCCGTCGGTCTCGACCGTGCCCGCTCGGGTCAGGACCGAGCCGTAGCCCGCGTTGAACGCCGGGTCGTCCTCGAGGACGCTGACGCCCTGCACCGCGGCGGCGATGCCGTCCTCTCCCGCGGCGAGCACATCGAGCGCTCGGCCGACGGCGGCCTCGAGCGCCGCGTACGTCGACTCGATTGGCTCCATGTCGACCCCGCCATGCGCGATGGCGATAGGACCGTCGCTCGTCACGTCGAAGACTTCAGTGACGATCGTGTCAGCAGGCCGGGGGTTCGTCACGATGTCACTCACGCGTGCTCGAGGGTGGCCATGCGGGGCATGACGTGGTCGGTGAAGCTCAGCAGGTCGTCGCGGAAGTCCGGGAAGGACAGGACCGCGCTGCCGACGCCCGCTGTCGTCTCGAGCGCGTCGAGGTAGCGGGCGACGCGCTCGTGCGAGCCGATGATGTGCGGGTGGAAGAACGCTGGCACCTGGGCGACGACCGGCAGGTCCGGGTGGTCGTACCCGGCGATGAGCCGAGCGGCTTCGTCCTGCTCGAGCCAGCGCTGGACCGCGTTCCCCCCGGTATCCGATGTCGCAGCGCGCTTGAGCGCGATCGCGGAGTCGAAGTCGGTGTGGGCGATGTAGTCGTTCGCGATGTCGAGCGCCTCGGCGTCGGTCGGTGCCGTGATGACGCCGTAGAGCGCAGCGGACTCGACCGCCCGGCCGTTCGAGCGCGTCGCGGCCAGCAGCGCGGTGCGGGCCGTCGCGACGTCGTCGAGGCCGCCGAGGACGAAGTTGACGTCGGCGAGGTCAGCGGCGACGCCGAGCGAGTTGCCAGACTGGCCGGGGACGATGACTTTGACGCCGTGCGCAGGCGTCGGCTTGACGACGCAGTCGTCGAGCGTGAAGAACTCACCGCGGTGCGTGAACTGCCCGGTCTCCCACAGGCCCCGGAGCACCGTGATGTACTCGCGCGTGTAGCGATACCGGTCGGCGTGATAGTTCTCGGGCCAGAGACCCATCTGGCTGTACTCCGACACGTTCCAGCCGGCGACGATGTTGAGGCGAAAGCGGCCACCGCTCGCCTCGTCGTAGCTCGCCGCAGTCCGCGCCGCCATCGCGGGGTGGATCGTCGGGGCGGCGACCGAGCCCCAGATCCCGAGCGTCGTCGTCGCTTCGATGAGCAGGCCGCTCAGCGCGAGCGGATCGACGGCGTAGTCCCAGAAGCCGTCGCCGTCCCCGTAGCCACGGAACTTGGTCATGGCGAGGACGAAGTCGAAGCCGCGGTGCTCGGCCTCGATCGCGACGGTCCGATTGAGCTCGTACGTCGGCATAAACGACGGCGAGGCGGTCGACAGGATGTACCCGTCGTTCGTCGTCGGCATGAAGATTCCGAGTCGCATGTGCTCCCCTGAGTCGTGGGGTGGTCGGTGTGTGTCGACCAGAGTAGGCATGATGTCAGACATCATGCATCCGGGGAAACAGACTTGTAACGGGAGGTTTACATGAGCAGGCTCGCGATCGGCCTCGGGCCAGCAATTTCTCCCGGTGTAGCATGACGCCTGTGATCGGACCGGCGGCGGAGCGAGATCGTCGCCCACTCTCGGACATCATCGCGGAGCAGATCTACGCGGCCGTGCGTGCGGGTGAACTCACGCCTGGCGAACAGCTTCCGATCGAGACCGAGCTCGCCCGACAGCTCTCCGTCGGCCGCACGTCATTGCGCGAGGCACTCCAGAAGCTGCGTGCGATGGGCGTGATCGAAGTCCGCAAGGGCCTCGGCACCTTCATCGTCGACAGCAGCATGATCGACCCCGTGCACTCGTTCGCCCAGTGGGCGGCCGAGAACAAGTTCGAGATCACGGAGCTCATCGAGACGCGCCTCGCGATCGAGACGACGGCAGCGGGGCTCGCGTGCGAGCGCGCGACCGAGAGCGACTACGTCGCCATGAGGGCGGCGAACGCTGGACACCGGGATGCCGACTCGCTCGAGGACCGAATGCGATACGACGAGGCATTCCATGCCGCGCTCGTCGCAGCCTCGCACAACTCGCTGCTCACCCAGATGTACTCGATGCTCGTGCCCGGGGTCCGCGAGTTCCGGCGCCGCTCGCTCGCGATCCCGGCCTCGGCATCGCGTTCTGGCAGCGCGCACGACGAGATCATCACCGCGATCGAGGCCCGCGACCCGATCCACAGCCGCAAGGCGACGGTCGAGCACCTCTGGACGCTCTACGGCGCGGTGACGGGCGCACTCGATGGCTCCCCCACGGCGCCGGCCCCGAGCGCGGACCGCCGGGTGTGGCTCCCCCGCTAGTCCTGCGGCACGCGCACCGCGACGGCCGCGCGGTCGATCTCGACGACGACCGACGTGACATCGCCGAGCTCCTCGCCATCGACCTCGAAGGTGACCGGCTTGCCCATCGTGAGAGTGAAGCGACACCTTTGAGATGGTCGGTGCTCGCACTCGACACCGCCTCGGGCGCTGCCTGGAACCAGCGCAGGACCCCGTTGTCCCAGACCGAGGTCTTGAGCGTGTCGAGCCAGCCGCCGAACGAGTCCGCAGTGAGGACGAGCGCGTCGAGCGCGCCGTCGTCGGGGACGGCGTCGGGCAGCAGCGCGAGCCCTCCTGGGACCGTGCCGCAGTTGCCGACCATGACGGTGTGCGCGCGGATCGACCCGCGGTACGCCGCCGTCGACCGACAGCTCGACGTCGACGACATCCGCTGAAGCGAGCGCCCGGCCGAGCGACGCGACGTACGCGAGCCAGCCACGCTTCGACTTGAGGTCCTCGTCGGTCTCGGCGATCATCCGTGAGTCGATGCCGAAGCCCGCGATGACGGCGAAGGCGTGCCGCCCGGCATCGAGGCTCGCCCAGCCCGCGTCGATGCGCCTGAGCGGGCCCTCGCGCGCGACGCGACAGGCCGACTCGAGGTCGCCGATCGGGATGCCGAGGTTTCGGGCGAGGAGATTGCCGGTGCCACCCGGCACGATCCCGAGCGGCACGTCGGTCCCCGCGAGCGTCTCGATGACGGCCCGCACCGTCCCGTCACCTCCGGCCCGCCGCACGCGCCGCCTTTCCGAGTTCCGGTCGCCGCGGGCTGCTACCGTCCTGGGATGACCCGCTCGATCTCTCGAACCCTGACGACCGCACTCGGAGCCTCGCTCGCCGTCACCTTCGCGCTGGGCTTGGCCGCATGCGCCCCGAGCGCGACGCCCCCCGGCAGCGCGGTGATCGACACCGACAACTCGTCCACGGCCGCGATCGAGTCATACATCGAGGCCGGCCGGGCCGAGGCCGAAGCCGAAGCCGAGGTCTACTCCGACATCTACCAGGACTTCTCGATCAGTGCCGAGAACGCGAGCACCCTCGTCTACCGCTACGTCTTCCGCAACCAGCTCGATCCCGCGCAGGCACGCAGCGACATGGAGGCTGCGCAGGAATCGCTCGAGTCGGCGGCGCAGGTCATCTTCGCCGAGCTCGAGGGCGCCGGCGTCACGAACCCCGTCGTCAAGTGGGTCTACGTGAACGCCGACGGCACCGAGATCACGACCTTCAGCTACGCGAAGTAGGCGGGGCCGCGCTCCTGCTGCGAGCCATCCCGTGACAGGCGAGATCGCCATGCTCACTGGCCGAACGCGCCAGCTCCACTCGAGGCCTGACGGGCACGCTCGCTGCCAGTAACTCGGATTGCGTCACAGCGTGAGCCCGAGTTATTGATGTAAGTCGGACTCGCGTGGGCGTAGAGTCCGAGTTATGAACGACCCGAAGCGCGGCGAGACCACGGCGGCATCCACCGCGGGCTCCTACGCTCCGCGCGGCAACAGCCGACCCCGCGGGGGCCCGCCGTTGCCGAACTCGACGTGGCCGGCGCACACCGCCGAGACCGTGCCGTGGCGCCAGAAGGTGCGTGGCGGCTCGCGCGACGATCGAATGCTGACGCAGATCGAGGCGAGCATCCCTCCGCTCATCGCGCACCTCCACTACATGCCAGACGCCGAGGTGCTCTCCGCATGCCGCGCCGCCGAGCTCGCGATCGTGCGTCTCGACAGCGATGCAGGCACCGAGTACGCGCCGCTGGCAGCGCTGCTGACCCGTACCGAGGCAGTCTCGTCGTCGAAGATCGAACGCGTCTCGGCGTCCCTGGACGACTACGCGCGAGCGGTCGGCGGCTCGAGGGCTAACGCCGCAGCGTCGTCGATGATCGCGGCCGGGGCTGCGCTGCACGATCTCGTGACCGCTTCGGGCACTCGCGGGCACATCGAGCTCGGCGACATCCTCCAGGCGCACTACCTGCTCATGCGCAACGACCCCGTCGACGGCGAGACCGCCGGCCAGCTGCGAACCGTGCAGAACTGGATCCTCGGATCGGACCACAGCCCCCGCGGCGCCGTCCACATCCCGCCGGTGCCGGAGCGCGTTCCAGAGCTCATGGAGGACCTCCTCGACTATGCGAATCGCGATGACGTCGCACCGATCCTCCAGGCGGCGGTCGTGCACGCGCAGTTCGAGACGATCCACCCCTTCCCCGACGGCAACGGCAGGATCGGGCGCGCGCTGATCAACGCGGTCCTGCGACGCCATGGCGTGACGACGCGAATCGTCGTGCCGATCGCCTCGGCCATGGCCGCCGATCGCGATCGCTACTTCCGACTCGTCAACGACTATCGGACCGGCAAGCTGAATCCGTTCATCCGACTGCTCGCGCGTGCTGCGGCTGTCAGCGCCGAGGAGTCCCGCGTCTCAAGCGACCGACTGCGTGAGATCCGCGACGAGTGGGCGAGCCTGAGCCGCCCCCGGGCGGGGTCCGCTGCGGCGAAGCTGCTCGAGGTGCTGCCGGCCAACCCGGTCATCACGTCGAATCTCGCCGACATGCTCGTGGGCTCGCCGCGCTCAAGCGTGTTCACGGCGCTCGAGCGACTCGAGTCCGACGGCGTCATCCACGAAGTCTCCGGTCGCAAGCAGGGTCGCGTCTACGTCGCCAGCGCGCTGATGGACGAGCTCGATGATCTGGAGCGGCGCATCGGTGCACGGATGATGGAATCCGACTGAGCCTCCGCGATGCGGCTATCGCAAGGCCTCTGCAGCGACTCGATCCGTGAGGACCACTACGCGATGTAGATGAGCTTCTTGTTGATGAACTCCTCGATGCCGACGGCGCCCATCTCGCGTCCCGTGCCCGAGCGCTTCGTGCCACCGAAGGGGAGCTCGGGCGAGTCGGCGAGCACGGTGTTGATGTAGACCATGCCCGTCTCGAGGCGGTCGGCGACGCGCAGCGCCTGCTCGGGATCGGTCGTCCAGACGTACGAGCCGAGGCCGAAGTCCGTCGCGTTCGCAACCTCGATCGCCTCCTGCTCGCCGGAGACCCGGTAGAGCGACGCCACGGGACCGAAGAACTCCTCACGGTACGCCGGGTTGTCGGGCGAGATCCCCTCGAGCACGACTGGCGCGAACCTCGCACCGTCGCGCGGTTTCGGCTCGAGTCGCGCGGTCGCGCCCGCCGCGAGCGCGCGCTGCACCTGGTCGTCGATCCGGATCGCAGCGAGTTCGCTCGACAGCGGCCCGAGCTCCGTCTCGTCGTCCTTCGGATCGCCGACCGCGACGCCCGCCATCCTCGCCGTGAGCTTCTGCGCGAACGCGTCGTACAGCCCGTCGACGACGACGAAGCGCTTCGCCGCGTTGCACGACTGACCACTGTTGTCCATGCGCGCGGCGAAGGCCGCCTCGACGACGGCATCGAGGTCGTCCGTCGACAGCACGATGAACGGGTCCGAGCCGCCGAGCTCGAGGACGACCTTCTTCAGGTGACGACCCGCGATCTCCGCGACCGCCGTGCCCGCACGCTCCGAGCCGGTCAGCGACACCCCCCGGATGCGCTTGTCCGCGATGATCTCCGCGATCTGATCGTTGTCGGCCACGAGGTTGGTGTAGCCGCCGCGCGGCACCCCCGCGTCGCGGAAGATCTGCTCTATGAGCCGGGCGGACTCGGGACACTGCGGCGCGTGCTTGAGCAGGATCGGGTTGCCGACGATCAGATTCGGGCCCGCGAACCGCGCGACCTGGTAGTAGGGGAAGTTCCAGGGCATGATGCCGAGCAGCGGCCCCGTCGGCGACTTGCGCAGATACGCGGTCGACGCCGCGCCCTCGATCGGCTCGTCCGCGAGCAGCCGCTCGCCGTGCTCGGCGTACCAGCGGTAGATCGCCGCCGCGAACTCCACCTCCCCGACCGCCTGCGGACGCGGCTTGCCCATCTCCCGCACGATCGCGTCGGCGAGCTCGTCGACGCGCTCCTCGTGGAGGTCGGCGACCCGAGCGATGAGCGCAGCACGCGCGGCGACCGCGGTCGACGGGACCCAGTCCGTCCACGCGCTCCAGACCGACGCGAGCGCGTCCTCGACCTCGGCTGGCGTGAAGAACGGCACCTCCTCGCCGCGCTCCAGGGTGTACGGGTCGACGACGGCGAATCCGGACATGGCGTTCTTCTCCTCGTTGAGGGACGGCTCCTGCCGCCATTGTGTCACGACCTTCCACGCGCGATCCAGTGGAAAACTCGGGAGCTCGACTTCGGAATCGTTTGTCGAAATCGCGTTCTGATGTCAGAATCAGCACATGGCTCGCACCGCCGCCGTCCTCGATGACATCGCCAAGGCGATCATCGAGCTGCTGCAGTCCGACGGGCGCCGCTCCTACGCCGAGATCGGCAAAGCCGTCGGGCTCTCCGAGGCAGCCGCGCGCCAGCGCGTCCAGCGCCTCACCGAGAGCGGCGTCGTGCAGATCGTCGGGGTCACCGACCCGACCCAGCTCGGCTTCACGCGGCAGGCCATGATCGGCATCCGTGCGAGCGGCGACACCACCGAGCTCGCGGGGCGGATCGCCGCGATCCGCGAAGTCGACTACGTCGTCCTCACCGCGGGCAGCTTCGACATCCTCGCCGAATGCGTCGTCGAAGACGACGACGCGCTCATCGAACTGCTCAACGCGAAGATCCGCGAGCTCGACGGCGTCCACGGCACCGAGACCTTCGTCTACCTGCGACTCGTCAAGCAGCGCTACGACTGGGGCACCCGATGATCCCCGCCGAGACCCGACCCATCCGACATGAGAGAGCAGCCGCCTAAGGAGCGATATCCCATGACCCACGACGCGAACGACCTGCAGCGCAAGGCGAACGACCACCTCTGGATGCACTTCACGAGGCAGTCGACACTCCACGAGTCGGGGGTGCCGATCATCGTCCGGGGCGACGGACACCACATCTGGGACATCGACGGAAAGCGCTACTTCGACGGGATCTCCTCCCTCTTCACCGTGCAGGCCGGGCACGGTCGCCGGCGCCTCGCGGAGGCCGCCGCCAAGCAGGCCGCCGACCTCGCGTTCTTCCCCATCTGGTCCTACGCGCACCCCAACGCGATCGAGCTCGCCGACCGGCTCGCGGCCGAGGCCCCCGGCGACCTCAACCGCGTCTTCTTCACGACCGGCGGCGGCGAGGCCGTCGAGACCGCCTACAAGCTCGTCAAGCAGTACTGGAAGCTGCAGGGCCGGCCGACGAAGCACAAGATCGTCTCGCGGGCGGTCGCCTATCACGGCACGCCGCAGGGCGCGCTGTCGATCACCGGTATCCCCGGCATGAAGGAGCCCTTCGAGCCGCTCGTCCCGGGCACGTTCCGGGTGCCGAACACCAACTACTACCGCTCCGCCGAGATGGGCTTCGTGCCGTCGGCGCGGGCGACGACCGAGGAGCAGCGACTCGAGGAGTTCGGCCTGTGGGCCGCGAACCGGATCGAGCAGATGATCGAGTTCGAGGGCCCCGAGACGGTCGCCGCGGTCTTCCTCGAGCCGGTGCAGAACTCCGGCGGCTGCTTCCCGCCTCCCCCCGGCTACTTCAAGCGGGTGCGCGAGATCTGCGACAAGCACGACGTGCTGCTCGTCGCCGACGAGACGATCTGCGCGTTCGGACGGATCGGCGCCTTCTTCTCCTCGACGGTGCTCGGGCTCGAGCCCGACATCATCACCTGCGCGAAGGGCATGACGTCCGCCTACTCCCCCATCGGCGCGGCGATCATCTCCGACCGGATCTACGAGCCCTTCCGGCACGGGAGCACGACGTTCTATCACGGCTACACCTTCGGCGGGCACCCCGTCTCGGCGGCGGTCGCGCTGGAGAACCTCGCGATCTTCGA
>Ga0182747_1000910_pt1 | contig 24921 bp, 15 predicted proteins | sample eDN3rd30CBELigBY_FD_128526 | JGI IMG/M metagenome (GOLD analysis project Ga0182747, IMG submission 128526) | Enriched backyard soil microbial communities from Emeryville, California, USA - eDNA 3rd pass 30_C BE-Lig BY (version 2) (version 2) | ecosystem: Environmental > Terrestrial > Soil >...
AATATCGAGACCATTATCAAGGAAGGCGCGATATTCCACCGCCAGCGAGGTCATCTCGCGGTCGCGCCCCGGCGCAGAGGAGGATTCGTCGGTCTGGTGCTCGGCCATGACATTCAGGACATGCCGCGTCTCGGCCACGGCCAGCCCGTCCAGCCCGAAGCTCAGCCGGTATTTCAGTTTGCGCGTCTCGCCCCGCGTCTCGCCGCTGTCTGTCCGGCTTTGTTTCAGGACACTGTCCTGATAGTCGAGCCGCTGCGTCAGGCGTCCGTCCATCATGGCAAGATCTGCCCAGACCGCGCCCTGAAACTCGTCCCGGTCGCCGGAAAGGGTCGGGTCGTCCTGCACATATTCCTCGGCCGTCGTCGCGAAGTAGTTTTCGGCGTCATAGTCATAGGTTTCCCAGGCCTGGCGCAGGCTGCCGCCCAGCTTCAGGTTCTCGGTCGCCTGGAACCAGCCCGAAAGGCCGACCGTCTTGCGGTTCAGCCCGTCCTTTTCGCCGCCATCGCCCGACTGGTCATAGCCGTGATCGTCGCGCGCCGAGAGGTCCAGCGCGATCCCGCCGCGATCCCCGTTCCGCGACACATTGGCCGAGGCCGAGGCGCCGTTCCCAAGCTCGACCGCGCCGCCATAAGAGAGGCCGGGACCGCCGGTCCGGGTGATGATATTGATCACCCCGGCCGAGGCGTTCGAGCCGTAGTACACCGATTGCGGCCCGCGCAGCACCTCGATCCGGTCGATATTCGCGGTCTCGAATCCGCTCAGCACATATTCATCGGCCCCGCCCGCGATCTCGATCCCGTCGACGAGGATCAGGACATGATCGGCCTCGCCGCCCCGCATCCGAACCTGCGTATAGGAGCCGCCGCTGCTCGAGACCGAGACCCCCGGCACGGCCCGCAGCGCGTCCTGCAGGGTGACGAGGCCGCGCGTCTCGATTTCCTCGGAGGTCAGCACGGTCGCCGCGCGGCCATAGGCGTCGCTGGCGATCGGATCGAAACCCGCCGAGAGGATCAGCGGGTCAAGCGTCACCGCCTCTTGCGCAACGGTGGCGGCGGGCAGGATTGCCGCAGCAAGGGCGATCGGGAGATTGGGGCAGAACTTCATTCCTAGACCTTTCCGGGCACAGGCGGTGCTTGCCTGCAAGATGCCCCGCGGACCAATGGTCCGGCCGCAGGGCGGGTGAGGTCACCTCTGCGGATCGCCGCTCCCTCGGCGCCCCTCGCGCCGGGAATGGGTGAGTGCTGCGGCAGGTCTCCTGACTTGCGGATCAAGGCGCAGGCCGGCCTTCCCGGGTGTTCCCCAGTGGCATCGTCGGCCCTTGCTCACCGCCTACAGTTGCGGGGGCAGTTGCGGCATTGCCGGGTGGCGCACCGCATTCCCTTTTGATCCGGCGGGATTGCCGCCGGAACCGAAGCGGGAACGTGTTGGCTCACAATCACGTGCGATGTCAAGCATTGCCTCGCGTGGCCGGAATGCGAAAGGCGCCGCCCCGAGGGGGCGGCGCCATGAGGGCCGGTGAGCCGAATCCCGCAGGGAAACCGGCCTTCATCGTTGCGGCGTTACTCGGCCGCGAACTGGTTCATCGTGTTGGCATGACCGCCCGCCTTCAGGGCGCGCTCGCCTCCGACCATCTCCTTGAACGTGTCGCCCAGATCCGAGCCGACCTCGTGCTGGTGCTTGACGGCCGAGATGCCGCGACGGATCTCCTCGCGCTGGACGGTGGCGACATAGGCCAGCATCTTCTGCTCGCCGAAATAGCCACGGCTCAGCTCGTCCATCGACTTGGCGGTCAGGTGGAAGGTCGGCAGCGTGATCAGGTTGTGGAACACGCCCGCACGGGCCGAGATGTCGGTCTGGAAGCGCTGAAGCCGTTGATCCGCCTCGCGCCCCAGTTCGGTCGCGTCGAAATCGGACTTCATCAGCTCGTTGCCTTCGGGATAGTCGGAGGCGTTGATGCGGCCTTCCTCGAGCCATTGCGTGCGGACCTGTTTGCGCAGGTTCAGCGTCCAGTTGAAGCTGGGCGAGTTGTTATAGGTCAGCTTCGCATTCGGGACCACCTTGCGGATCTCGCCCACCATGCCGGCGATCTCGTCGACATTGGGCGTGTCGGTTTCGATCCACAGCAGATCGGCGCCGCCCTGCGTCAGGCAGGCGATGCAATCCTCGATGACGCGGGCACGGCCCGAGCCTTCGCGGAAGGGGAAAAGACCGTTCGCAAGGCGTGCGGGCTTCACGAACTCGCCACCCTGATAGATCGCAAGCTCGCCCTCGCGGATCGGGTTCGCTTCGGTGATCTGCTCGGTCCTGAGCCACTTGTTGTATTCCCAGGCGAGGTCGCCCGGCTGCTGGCTGACCGGAACCTTCTGGGTCAGGCCGGCGCCAAGGCTGTCGGTCCGGGCGACGATCACGCCCTCGTCCACGCCCATCTCCTCGAAGGCGAGGCGGCAGGCGCGCAGCTTCTCGATGAAATCCTCGCGCGGGACGGTGACCTTGCCGTCCTGATGGCCGCATTGCTTGGCGTCCGAGACCTGGTTCTCGATCTGGAGCGCGCAGGCGCCGGCCTTGATCAGCTCCTTCGCCAGCAGATAGGTCGCGTGTTCGTTCCCGAAGCCCGCGTCGATATCGGCGATGATCGGCACGACATGGCTTTCGAAATTGTCGATCGCGGCGATGGCCTCGTTACGCTCGGCCTCGGTCTTGGCGGCTTTCAGCACCTTGAAAAGGTCGTTGATCGCCACCTCGTCCGCCTGACGCAGCGAGACATAAATCTCGTTGATCAGCTCGGCCACGGCGGTCTTTTCATGCATGGACTGGTCGGGCAGGTGGCCCCAGCGGTTGCGCAGGCCCGCGACCATCCAGCCGGAGAGGTAGACATAGGTGCCCTTGGCCGTCCCGCGCATCCGCTTGACCGACTTGATCATCTGCTGGGCATGGAAGCCCGACCAGCAGCCCAGTGATTGCGTGAACTTGGCGCTGTCCGCGTCATAGGCCGCCATGTCCGCCCGCATGACCCGCGCCATGTCGCGGGCGATGTCGAGATGCGTGTCATAGCTGTTCTGCAGCTTCAGCTGGACGATGTCATCGACCGAAACGCCACCCGGTGTAGCCCCGGAGGGGTAGCGGGACTGCACTTCGGCACGGATTTCCAAAAAAGTCTTTCGGGTGATCATCGTCGGTCCTTTCAATTTGATCGAGTTCGGATGTGGCGGGGCCATGGGAAAGGGGTCGACCCATGGCGGGCAGGGTGCGGGTATCGTCCATGCGCGTTACTCCAATGCGTTCAGCACGTCATAGGCAGGCAGGGTCAGGAAATCGGGCAGTTGCGTAGCGGTCGCCGCCTCCTGAACGATTCGGGCGGCGCTGGCATAGCGGCCGCGATGGAAGCGGTCGGCCCCCAGCCGGTCGAGGATGCCGACGATCTCGGCCTGGACCAGCTCGCCCAGCCAATCGGCGGTCAGGCGGCGCTCGCCGCCATCGGCCAGCGTGACCGTCGCGCCATGCCGGATCCATTGCCAAAGCTGGGCGCGGCTGATCTCGGCGGTGGCGGCGTCCTCCATCAGGTTGTGGATCGGCACCGCGCCCCGGCCGCAAAGCCATTGCGCCAGATACTCGATCGCGACCGAGACATTGGTGGTGACCCCTGCCTCGGTTATCGCGCCCTCATGCGGCTTCAGCAGCATCGCAGGCTCGATCCGCCATTCCTGACGGGGCTTCCTGATCTGGTTCGGCCCCGGCATTTCGGCGTCGAAGACGGCTTGCGCGACCGGGACCAGATCCGGGTGGGCGACCCAGCAGCCGTCGAAGCCCATCCCGACCTCGCGCTGCTTGTCGGCGCGAACGCGGGCGAAAGCTGCCTCGTTCGCGGCGGGATCACCCTTGACCGGGATCGCGGCCGACATGCCGCCCATTGCGTGGATGCCGCGCCGGTGGCAGACTTTGACGACCCGCGCCGCATAGGTCGCGAGGAAGGCGCGGTCCATCCCGACCTCTGCACGGTCGGGCAGCACATACGCCGCGTGGTTCCTGAGCGTCTTGATATAGCTGAAGATATAGTCCCAGCGACCGCAGTTCAGCCCGGCGATATGGTCGCGCAACTCCCAGACGATCTCGTCCATCTCGAAAGCGGCGGGCAGGGTCTCGATCAGGACGGTGGCCTTGATCGTGCCCTGGGCGAGGCCGGTGCGCTCCTGCGCAAAGACGAAGACCTCGTTCCAGAACCGCGCCTCGCCGTGGCTTTCCAGTTTCGGCAGGTAATAGAACGGCCCGCGACCCGTCGCGGCCAACGCGCGGCCGCAATGAAACAGCGACAGGCCGAAGTCGAACAGCGCCGCCGAAACCGGCTGGCCGCCGATCAGGACATTCGCCTCGGACAGGTGCAGACCGCGTGGGCGCACGATCAGCAGCGCGGGATCCGGGCCGACGCGATAGGATTTGCCGGTTTTCGGGTCGTCATGTTCCAGCGTGCCGTCGCGATAATCGATCAGGTTCGCGTGCCCCGCGATGATGTTGGGGAAGCTGGGCGAGGTCGCGTCCTCGAAATCCGCCATGAAAACCCGCGCGCCGGAGTTCAGCGCGTTGATCATCATCTTGCGCTCGACCGGGCCGGTGATCTCGACCCGGCGGTCGTTCAGGGCAGGGGGAGTAGGCCCCGCCTGCCAGATGCCGCGGCGGATGTCCTTGGTCTCGGGCAGGTAATCGGGCATTTCGCCGCGGTCGATGCGTTCCTGCCGACGGGCGCGGGCGACCATCAGGGCATGGAGGCGCAGCCCGAAGCGGTCCTGCAGCTCGGCCACGAAGGCCAGCGCCAAGGGGGTCAGCACATGCTCGCCGCCGGCGACCTTACGCAGGACGACGGGCGGCAGCGCGGTGGCATTGCGGTCGAGAGGCATGACATGCTCCTGTTGAGTCGTCTGTTGTTATGTCAGCTTAGTAATGTCATGCTGAATGTGCATTAATTGCTTGCGTGGATTGGGTGTGGCAGTCAGTCATGTCACGGCGGTTCGAGCCAACTTGTAAGGTTTGTCATATGCGGGGCGAAAAACTCATCATCGGCCAGCGCCTGCGCGTCCTGCGCCAGTCGCTTGGCCTGACCCAGGCGCAGATGGCGTTGGAGCTTGGCGTCTCGGCCAGCTACATCACCCTGATCGAGGCGGATCAGCGTCCCGCCTCGGCCCGGTTCCTGATGCGGCTGGCCGAGGTCTATGACCTCAACATCTCGGAACTGGCACCCTCGACCGACGCCCAGCTTGCGGCGGAATTCGCGGCGGCGCTGAAGGATCCGGCGCTGGAGGCCGGGCCGCTGCCCCGGGCCGAGATCGAGGCGGTGCTGCAAGCCTCGCCCCGCATCGCCAGCGCCTTCGTGCGCCTGCATGACAGCCATCGCGAGGCCCTGCTGCGCCCGCAGGCGGACGAGAATCCGTTGACCGACCGCGACAAGGTCGAGGCGCTGACCGGCAGCTCGCGGCCGGTCGATATGGTGCGCAACTGGTTCTATGCCCAGAACAACCATGTCGATGCGCTGGACCGCGCCGCCGAGGCCGTGGCCGAGGAACTGGCGCTGCACCGCAACGAGCCGCATATGGCCATGACCCATCGGCTGGCGGGGCACGGGATCGCCGTGCGCATCCTGCCCGCGCATGTCATGGGCGACCAGTTGCGCCGATTCGATCCGCACCGGCGCGAGTTGATGCTGTCGGAGCTGCTGAGTCAGGACAGCCGCCGCTTTCAGATCGGCGTGCTGCTGGCGCGGCTGGAGCAGGAGGAGGCGATTGCTGAACTGGTCGAGAAATCCGGCCTGACCGAGACCGCGGCGGTGACGCTGCTGCGCGTCAGCCTTGCCAATTACTATGCCGCCGCGCTGATGATGCCCTATGGCCGCTTTCTGGCCGCCTGCGAATCGGTGCGCTACGATGTCGAGCTGCTGGGCCATCGCTTCGGCGCCAGTTTCGAGCAGACGGCGCATCGCATGTCGACGCTGCAACGGCCGGATGCGCGCGGCATCCCCTTCTTCTTCGTGCGCGTGGACCGGGCGGGCAATATCTCGAAACGGTTCAGCGCCGGGCGGTTCCCCTTCTCGCGCTTCGGCGGCACCTGTCCTTTGTGGAACATCCATGCCGCGTTCGAGATGCCCGATCGCGTCCAGACCCAGGTGATCCGCATGCCGGAGGGGGCGAGCTATTTCTCGATCGCGCGCACCGTCACCCGCGCGGGCGGGACACATGGCCAGCCGGCGCAGCGCCTTGCCATCGGGCTGGGCTGCGACGTCGCCTATGCGCCGCGACTGGTCTATGCCGACGGGATCGATCTTGAGCGGACGAAGCCAGTGGATATCGGCCTCAACTGCTATCTCTGCGAGCGCCCGGACTGCTCAACGCGCGCCCATGCGCCGATCAACCGCCGCCTGCGCGTGAACGAGCGTGAGCGCAGCCTTGCCATCTTCAGCTTCGAGGGGGCCGAGCCCTAGGCGGCAATCGCTCAGGAGGGCGGGCCGCCGTCCGGCGACGGCCCGCATCAGGTCTTAGTCGAGGCTTACATTCGCCTCTTTCACCACCGGCTCCCATTTCGCCATCTCGGCCTTGACGTGTTCGCCCAGTTCCTCGGGCGAGGAGGCGACGATGCTGGCCGAGAACTCGTCCATGCGGCTCGCGACGGCCGGATCGGCCATCGCCTCGACGGCGGCCTTGTTCAGCGCGGCAATCGCCTCGGGCGGGGTGCCGGCGGGGGCGAACAGCGCGTTCCAGCTATAGGTCTCATAGCCCGGCAGCGTCTCGGCAATGGCCGGGACATCGGGGAAAGAGGGCGCGCGTTCCTTGGTCGTGACCCCCAGCGCGCGCAGCTTGCCGCTGGTGATATGCCCCGAGGCCGAGGGCAGGTTGTCGAAGATGATCGGCACCTGATTGCCCAGCACGTCGGTCAGCGCCGGGCCTGAGCCCTTGTAGGGAATATGCGCGATCTCGATTCCAGCCATCGAGTTGAACAGCGCGCCCGACAGATGCAGCGGCGTGCCATTGCCCGAGGACGCGAAGGACAGATCCTCTTTCTTGGCGAGGTCGATCAGCTCCTGCACGGTGTTGACCGGCAGCTCCGGGTTCACCGCCAGCACGTTCGGCACCAGCACGAGAAGCGAGACCGGCGCGAAATCCGCAACCGGGTCATAGGGCTTCTGCTTCAGGATCAGCGGATTCAGCGCATGGGTCGCGACGGTCCCCATCAGCAGCGTATAGCCGTCCGGGTCGGCCTTCGCGACCTGCTGGGCGCCAAGGCTGCCGCCCGCGCCGCCCACGTTCTGCACCACGATCTGCTGGCCGAGCGCCTGGCTCATCCGGTCGGCGACGATGCGGCCGACCACATCGGTCGAGCCGCCGGCGGCGAAGGGAATCACCAGCGTGATCTGGCGGTCTGGAAACTCGGCCGCGGCGGCGCTGGCCAGCCCCGCGGCAACCGCCGCGCCCAGAACGAGGCGCCGGGTGATCTTGAACGTCATGTAGTCCTCCCTCTCTCTCTTTTTCGCCCTCAGGCGTCGCTTTCGGTGAACACCTCGTCCCGACGCTTGCGGACCTGCGGCAGGAAGACCAGCACGAGGATCGCGGCGGTCATCAAGAGCAGGGTGGCGCTGATCGGACGGGTGATGAAGGTCGTGGGATCGCCCCGCGACAGAATCATGGCGCGGCGCAGGTTCTCTTCGAGCAGGGGGCCAAGGACAAAGCCGAGAAGCAGCGGCGCAGGCTCGCAGCGCAGCTTCGACATGACATAGCCCAGCAGCCCGAAGAAGGCGACCGCATAGAGGTCGTAGGTGTTCGAGTTGACGGAATAGACCCCGATCGAGCACATCGCCATGATGATCGGGAACAGGATGTAATAGGGCACTGACAGCAGCTTCACCCAAAGGCCGACCAGCGGCAGGTTCAGCACGACCAGCATCAGGTTGCCGATCCACATGCTGGCGACGATGCCCCAGAACAGCGCCGGCTGCTCGCTGACCACGTTCGGGCCGGGCACGATGCCCTGAATGATCATCGCCCCGATCATCAGCGCCATCACCGGGTTCGCGGGAATGCCGAGGGTCAGCAGCGGAATGAAGCTGGTCTGCGCGCCGGCATTGTTCGCGCTTTCCGGCCCCGCCACGCCCGCGAGCGCGCCCTTGCCAAATTCCTCGGGATGCTTCGAGAGCTTCTTCTCGACCGTATAGCTGGCGAAGCTGGCAAGGATCGCGCCGCCACCAGGCAGGATGCCCAGGACCGAGCCGACGGCGGTTCCGCGCAGGACCGGCGCGATCATCTGGCGCAGTTCGTCGCGCGTCGGGAACAGGCGGTTGATCGACTTGGTCATCACCTCGCGGTCATGCTCGTCCTCGAGGTTGCGCAGGATCTCGGCAATGCCGAAGACGCCGACGGCAAGTGCGACGAAGTTCAGCCCGTCGGCATATTGGGTGATGCCCATCGTGAAGCGCGGCGCGCCGGTATAGATGTCGGTCCCGACCAGCCCCAGCAACAGGCCAAGGACGACCATGGCCAGCGCCTTCATCACCGAGCCATGCGCCAGCGCCACCGACATGACGAGGCCCATGACCATCAGGCTGAAATATTCCGCCGCGCCGAATTTCAGCGCGATCGTGGTCAGCGGCGGGGCGAAGATCGCGACCAGGAAGGTCGCGACCGTCCCGGCAAAGAACGAGCCGATGGCGGCAGTCGCAAGCGCCGTGCCCGCGCGCCCCTTGCGTGCCATCTGATAGCCGTCGATCGCCGTCACCGCCGAGGAACTTTCGCCCGGCATGTTGATCAGGATCGCGGTGGTCGAGCCGCCATATTGCGCGCCGTAATAGATCCCCGCCAGCATGATGAGCGAGCTGACCGGCTCAAGCTGGAAGGTGATCGGCAGAAGCATGGCGATGGTCGCGGTCGCGCCGATGCCCGGAAGCACGCCGATCAGCGTGCCGAGGATGACGCCGATCAGGCAGAAGACAAGGTTCGCGAGCGACGAGGCGACCGAGAAGCCGAGGGCGAGGTTGTTGAGAAGATCCATGATCGCGCCCTCAGAATTGCAGCCAGGGGCCGAAACGGCGGAAGGGCAGGCCCAACCCATAGCTGAAGATCAGCGTCGACGCGATCGTGACCAGCACCGCCAGCACCAGTGCCGGCAGCGGCCGCATCCGAATCGAGGCCTGCGCCGCGATCAGCGTGGTCAGAAACAGCGCCGGCACGAAGCCAAGGCCCCGCACGGTCAGCCCGAAAAAGATCGGGGCGGGCAGGATGAAGCAAATGCCGCGCCATGCGATGCGTCCCAGGGGCTCGCCCTCGCGCCCGAAGGCCCTGATCACGACCAGCAGGCCAAGCAGGAACAGCAGCCCCGACAGGACCATCGGGAAATAGCCCGGTCCCATGCGCAGCGAGGTTCCGATTTCCAGCCCCGTCGTCTGCCAGCCAAAGAAAAGCGCCACCACCATCAGCAGCAGCCCGGTGATGATATCTGTCGAGTCCTTGGGTTTCGTGGACATGTTTTCCCCCCCGGTCAGTGGCCTCCCCCCGGTTCTGCGCCGGGGGGAGGCGGGTCGTCAGTCGGCATAGACCCCGGCGGCGTCGATCACCGGTTTCCAGCGCGCGATCTCGGATTCGAGCTTTGCCTTCAGCGCGGCGGGCGTCGCATCCTCGGCGGGCGAGGGCGAGGTGCCCAGATCGGCCATGGCCTTGATCACGCCCTCATCCGCCAGCGCGGCCTGAAGGGATTTCGACAGCCGCTCGTTCACCTCGGCCGGCGTGCCCTTGGGCGTGTAGATGCCGTGCCAGATCGCGAACTCAAGGCTTTCGAGGCCCGATTCCTTGGCGGTCGGCAGATCGGGGAACAAGGCCAGACGCTCGGGCGTGGTCACGGCATAGGCCTTGATCGTGCCACCATTGATCTGCTGGGTGGTGTTGGTGGTCTGGTCGCACATGATGTCGACCTGCCCGCCCAGAAGATCGGTCATCGCCGGGCCGGTGCCCTTGTAGGGCACGGTCACCAGCGGCGTCTCGAGCGCCTGCATCAGCAGCATCCCGCACAGATGCGAGGCCGCGCCGATCCCGGCATTCGCCAGCGTCAGCTTGTCGCCATTCGCCTTGACGTAGTCCATGAACCCCTTGAAATCGGCGGGCTCGAAATCCTTGCGCGCCACGACGACCATCGGCACCTCGGTGACAAGGCCCACATATTCGAAGGCGTTCAGCGTGTCATAGGCGAGGTTGCGGTAAAGCGTGGCCGAGGTCGCCATGCCGATATGGTGCAGAAGGACCGTATAGCCGTCGGGATCGGCCTTGGCGACCTGACCCGCGCCCAGCGTGCCGCCGGCGCCGCCCACGTTCTCGACCACGATCTGCTGGCCCAGATCGGTCGACATCTTCTCGGCCACCAGCCGGGCCACAGTGTCGGTCGGCCCGCCGGCCGCGAAAGGCACGACCATGGTGATCTGGCGTTCGGGATAGCCCTGCGCAAGCGCCGGCCCCGCCAGCATGGTGACGGCACAAAGCGCGCCAAAAAGCTTTGAGAAAGCCATTTTCCCCTCCCAAGGAAAGTGATGTCCGGCGGTCTGCTCCTCGTGCCGCCGCTGCGACCAGCCTGCGGCGAGCACGACCTGTCGCACAAATCCAAAGCGCGGTTTTGACGCCGCGTCGGCAGGTTTCGGCGCGGAACTGGGTGGAAATGGTAACATCGCGCGCAGATGATGGGTGGAAATCCACCCATTTTACACTCAGCCGTCGTCGTTCTCGCCGGAATCGAGGATCAGCCGCCGGTCGAGCGCGTATTTCTGCATCTTCTCGTAGAGCGTCTTGCGCGAGATGCCGAGCGTTTCATAGACCGGGCGCAGCCGGCCGCAATGCGCGGCGATGGCGCCCGCGATCAGGCTGCGCTCGAACTCGGCCACCCTGTCCGAAAGCCGCGCCCCGCTGGCGGGGCCAAGCTCGGCCCCTTCCAGCCCGAGGACGAAGCGTTCGGCGAGGTTGCGCAATTCCCGCACATTGCCCGGCCAGTCCTTGGCCGCGAGGCTTGAGAGGAAGGCGGCGGGGATGCTCCGCTCGGGGATATTGTGGCGGGCGGCCGATTCGCGGACGAGTTGCAGGAATAGCAGTGGAATATCCTCGCGCCGCGCGGCCAGCGGCGGGACATGCAGGACGGCGACGTTCAGGCGCCAGAACAGATCCTCGCGGAACTCCTCCCTTGCGACGGCGGCGGCGAGGTCGACCTTGCTGACGGCGATGAAACGCACGTCGAGCGGCACCGCGTCGTTCGAGCCGAGCCGCGTGATGACCCTTTCCTGCAACACGCGCAGCAGCTTGGCCTGCAACTCGGGCGGCATCGAACCGATCTCGTCCAGCAGGACCGTGCCGCCGCGCGCATGTTCGAACTTGCCATAGCGGGGCCGCAGCGCGCCGGGAAAGGCCCCGGCCTCATGGCCGAAAAGCTCGCTCTCGATCAGAGCTTCGGGCAGGGCGGCGCAGTTGATCGCGATGAAGGGCCGACCGGCGCGCGGCGAAAGGTCGTGGAGGGTGCGCGCCACCACCTCCTTGCCCGCCCCGGTCGGACCGATGATCAGCGCATCGGCATCCGAGGCCCCGATCGCCCGCAGGCGATAGCGCAGGTCGACCATGACCTGCGTGCGGCCGGGCAGCCGGGCCTCGACATCGTCGCGCTTGCCGGCGACGGCGCGCAGGCGGCGGTTTTCCAGCACCAGCCCGCGATGATCCAGCGCGCGGCGGATGACGGTCGCAAGCTCCTGCACGACGAAGGGCTTCTCGATGAAGTCATAGGCGCCGCCGCGGATCGCCTCGACCGCCAGCGGCACCTCGGCATGGCCGGTGACGAGGATCACCGGCAGGTCGGGATCGACCTCGCGCAGCCGGCCCAGCAGGGTCATGCCGTCCATGCCGGGCATGCGGATGTCGCTGACCACGATCCCCGGAAATCCCGGCCCGGCCAGCGCCAGCGCCTCGTCGCCGGTGGCCAGCGCCTCGACCGCGAAACCGGCCAGCTCCAGCGCCTGCGCGGTCGAATTGCGGATTTGCGGGTCGTCATCGACCAGAAGCACCCGGCCCGAGGTCATGCCGCCACCCCGGCGCTTTCCGCGACATGCAGGCGGATGCGGAACTCGGCCCCCGGCTCGCGGTTGCGGCAGGTGATCTCGCCGCCGAAATCCCGCACGATATTGGCGGTGATCGAGAGGCCGAGGCCAAGCCCCGCGCCGACCCCCTTGGTGGTGAAGAAGGGGTCGAAGATGCGCTCCTCGATGGCCTGCGGAATGCCCGCGCCACGGTCGCGGACGACGATCTCGACATGGCCGCCTTCGGAACGGGCCGAGACGGTGATCCGGCGATCGGCGGCAGTCTCGGCGGCATCGGCGGCGTTGCTGATCAGGTTCACCAGCACCTGCTGCAGCCGCGTCGGCCCCGCGCGCAGGGGCGGCAGGGTCGCGGGCAGGTCCAGCTCCAGCTCGGCCCCGCTGGCGGCGAGCCTGGCCGCGACGATGATCCGCGTCTCCTCCAAGAGGGGGGCCAGCGCCACGGCGCCCAGCCGGTCATCCGGCTTGCGGGCTGCCTGCCGAAGATGCCTGCCGATCGCGGCCATGCGGTCCACCAGCAGCAGGATCTGGCCGATATTCTCGCGCGCCCGCGCAAGCTCGCCCCGCTCGATCAGGACCTGCGCGCTGTCGGCATAGTTTCGGGCCGCCGCCAATGGCTGGTTGATCTCATGCGAGAGCGAGGCCGACATCTGCCCCAGCGCCGCCAGCTTTCCGACCTGCACGAGGCTGGCCTGCGCGGCGCGAAGCTCGGCCTCGGTGGCGCGGCGCTCGGCGATCTCCTGCTCCAGCCGGTCATTGGCGAGGGCCAGCGCCGCCGTGCGCTCGATCACCCGGCGCTCCAGCTCGGCATGGGCAAAGCGTTCCATCGCCCGCCGCTCCTCGGCCTGCACCCGGCGCTGTCGCCACATCATCGCGCCGAACCCGGCAGCGGACAGGAAAAGGACCAGCCCCAGAACGGCGAGCTTCGCCTCGGCCCGCAGATCGGCGCTGTCCAGAAGGACATGCACGGTCCAGCCCGCCCCCGACATGGCTTCCGAGGCGATGACATAGTCGCGGGTGCCCGTCCCGGCCTCGGGCAGGCGCAGCAGGTTGACGCCATGCTCGACCCGCCGCTCCAGCGGAAACTCGGTCAGTGGCGTCTCGGCATAGCGGCGCGAGGTGGCGCTCCGCGCCAGCCGCTCGGGCGTCAGCGGCTCGAGGCTGTGATAAAGCCAGCCCGGCTCGGAGGAGAGAAAGACAGCCCCGTCAGGGTCGGTAACCAGCATCCGAAACTCTCCGCCCCGCCAGGAGGCTTCGATCCGGTCGACGCCGATCTTGACCGCGACGACGGCGGTGATCCGCCCCGCATCGTCCCTGACCGGGGCCGAGAAGAAATACCCCCGCACGCCTGAGGTCGTCCCCACGCCGTAGAACCGCCCCTGCAGGCCCTGCATCGCATCAATGAAATAGGGCCGATAGCTGAAATTCTGCCCGATGAAGCTTTGCGGGCCCGTGGGGGTGGAATGGGCGACCGTCTCGCCATCGGGCAGGACCAGATAGATGTCCGAGGCCTGCACCGCCCGGTTCTGCTCGGCCAGCCAGTCATTCGTCTGCCTGCGCAGCGAGGGATCGTGGGGCTGGGCAGCAAGCTGGTGGATCAGGTCGAACTCGCCCACCAATTGGGGTACGACCTCGTAACGGGCCAGATCGGCCTGCAACGCGTTGACCGTCAGCCGCAGCGCGGCGGCGGCCCGGTTTTCGCCGGCGGCAAGGTAATGCTGGAAGGCGAGTTGCGCGCCGCCCCACAGGACCAGCGCCAAAGCGGCGGCGAGGGCTGCCGGTCGCCATGGACGGCGGCCCGTCCAGCCTGTCGCCGGAACCGTCAGGCCCATTGCCCCGAGCCAGCCAAGATCACGGTCATTCGCGCTCACCCCATTTCCCCGTCGGAAATGTGGCAGCTTGCCTTGCGGCGCGCAACAATGCCGTCAGATCACCACGACACCGGAATGTTTGGCCTTGTGCTCGGGCTCGACATGGATGGTGATCAGCGCGCCCGGCAGATCGGCCTTCAGCGCCTGCTCGACCCGGTCGCAGATGTCATGGGCCTGATCCACGGTGGTCTGGCCGTCCACGACGAGGTGAAAATCGATGAAGGTCTTCGGCCCCGCATGGCGGGTGCGCAGGTCATGCGCCTCGATCGCGCCGGTGGCATTGTCCGAGATCGTGGTGCGGATCTTGTTGAGCGTGCCCTCGGACACCGCCTCGTCCATCAGCCCGGAGAGCGAGGTGGTCATCACCCGCCAGCCGGACCACAGGATATTGAGCGCGACCAATGCGGCGAGCGCCGGGTCGAGCACCGCCCAGCCGGTCAGGACCGCCAGCGCGACGCCGACCACCACCCCGCCCGAGGAGATCACGTCCGACAGCAGGTGATGCCCGTCCGCGACCAGCGCGGGCGAGCGGTGGCGCCTGCCGCCCCGGATCAGCACCCAGCACCACCAGCCGTTGAGGCAACTTGCCGCGACGTTGATCAGCAGGCCCAGTAGCGGTGCATCTAGGATCCGCGGGTTCAGGAAGCCGTGCCAGGCCTCGCGCAGGATCAGCAGCGCGGCGACGATGATCATCACCCCTTCCAGCACGGCGCTGAAGAACTCGGCCTTGTGATGGCCATAGGGATGGCTCCGGTCGGCGGGTTTGGCCGCCACGCGAATCGCGATCAGCGCGGCGAAGGCGGTCGCCACGTTCACGGTGCTTTCCAGCGCATCCGACAGCAGCGCCACCGAGCCCGTCACCCACCAGGCGAGAGCCTTGAGGCCGAGGACTACGACTCCGACGATAATACTGCCGATTGCGATTCTTTCGGTCGCGGACATCGCGCTTCCCTGTACGAATCTGTCGAAGGCGTGTTCTAGCGGGGATTGCCGGACTCGCCAACCATTTGTGCCGCTTGTTACAGAAGGCCGGTCAGCTAAGGTCGCAACCGATATGCTGCAGCGGAGGGTGGGCGCGACGAACAATGACACAAGACACCCCCCGGTGGAGATCCAGACTGACCGCCGTTCTCGCCGCGATCTTCTGCCTGCTGATCGTCGTGTCATTCCTGATGTCGGTCTTCGTAAGGACCGTCATGTCGCTGTACCTGGGTCGCCCTGATTTCCGGCTGGGTGCCTGTTTCCGTGATCGCTTCTATGCTTTTGGGAGGCGCGGCGATTTTCGTTGCGCCGGTTCGTCCAAAACGGCCCGTCGTGACGCTTGTGGCTGCGCTCATGTTCGGCGCGTTTTCGGGCAGTCTGCTGCTTTTGCACACAATTCCGGCTTTGGCCGCGGTTCTACTCGGGCAGCGGGCGGGAATTGTCCAGATTGTGCGATCCCTGCCTGAACGGCGGGGCAAATGCCGAAATCCGGTTGAGCTGGCTACCGGAGAACTGATCTGTGACCTTTCGGATGAGGTTCGCAGCCGTTTGACGCCGGGCATGGAGATTCTCGTGATCGGGCGCGGCACCTGGATCGGCGTAATCCCCGATCACGTCGAACCATTTGATCGCAGCAAATTGGTGAAAGCTCCGTCGTCCTAGGCCGCAGGGGGGGCAAAGGAAAAGGGGGCCTCCCGGCCCCCGTTCCCTTATTCCGCCGGCACTGCCGCCAGATCGTCCATATCCGCGATGGGATGTTTCAGATGCGGCAGCATCTCTCTGGGGCAGACCTGCAGGAAATTGGCCTTTTCTTCGGCCCAGTTTTGCAGGATCTCGCCCGCCCGGCGCGAACCGGTTTCCTTGAAATGGCGCTCGACCAGTTCCTTCAGCTCGGTTTCCCAATGGTCCTGGGTCACGGGGCAGAGGATCAGCGTCTCGGCGTTGATATAATCGCGCGCCACGCCGCTCGGGTCATAGAGATAGGCCATGCCCCCGGTCATGCCTGCGCCGAAATTCGCGCCGATGCGGCCAAGGATCACGGCGACGCCGCCGGTCATGTATTCGCAACCGTTCGAGCCGCAGCCCTCGATCACCACTTTCGCGCCCGAGTTCCGAACCGCGAACCGCTCGCCCGCGCGGCCTGCCGCGAAGAGATAGCCGTCGGTCGCGCCGTAAAGCACGGTATTGCCGATGATCGTGTTATCGGCGGCGGTCAGCGGGCTCGCCATCGGCGGGCGGACGACGATGGTGCCGCCCGAGAGGCCCTTGCCGACATAGTCGTTGGCATCGCCCGAAACCTCGAGCTTGAGGCCCGGAGCCGCGAAGGCGCCCAGCGACTGACCCGCCGAACCCGTCAGGCGAACCGTCAGGTGGTCGGGTTGCAGATTGTTCCGCATCCCGAAGGTCTGAACGATCATCGACGAGGTCCGCGTGCCCACGGTCCGCAGTGTGTTCCTGATCGCATAGCTCAGCTGCATCTTCTCGCCATCGCTGAAGAAGCGGCTGGCGTCGCGGATGATCTCGGCGTCCAGCGTGTCCGGCACCGCATTGCGCGGCTTCGAACGGTCGTAGACGATCTTTTCCGAGCCATCGACGGTGATCAGAAGCGGGTTCAGGTCGAGGTCGTCAAGCGACTTGTCCCCACGGCTGATCTGCGTCAGCAGGTCGGCGCGGCCGATGATCTCGTCGAGCGAGCGGGCGCCGATCGAGGCCAGGATCTCGCGCACTTCGGTGGCGTAGAAGGTGATCAGGTTCACCACCTTATCGGCCGAGCCGTTGAACATGGCGCGCAGCTTTTCGTCCTGCGTGCAGACGCCCACCGGGCAGGTGTTCGACTGGCACTGGCGGACCATGATGCAGCCCATCGCGATCAGGGCGGCGGTGCCGATGCCGTATTCCTCGGCCCCCATCATCGCGGCCATGACGATGTCGCGGCCGGTGCGCAGCCCGCCATCGGTCCGCAGGGTGACGCGGTCGCGCAGGCGGTTCATCGCCAGAACCTGATGCGCTTCGGTCAGCCCCATCTCCCACGGCAGGCCCGCAAACTTGATCGAGGTCGCGGGCGAGGCGCCCGTGCCGCCGTTATGGCCCGAGATCAGGATGACATCGGCTTTCGCCTTCGCCACGCCCGCCGCGATCGTGCCAACGCCCGAGGAGGCCACCAGCTTCACCGTGATCTTGGCGCGCGGGTTGATCTGCTTCAGGTCATAGATGAGCTGCGCCAGATCCTCGATCGAGTAGATGTCGTGATGCGGCGGCGGCGAGATCAGCGTCACGCCCTTGGTCGAGTGCCGCAGCCGGGCGATCAGGTCGGTTACCTTCATGCCGGGAAGCTGGCCGCCCTCGCCGGGTTTTGCGCCCTGGGCAACCTTGATCTCAAGCTCCTCGCAGGCGTTCAGGTATTCGGCGGTGACGCCGAACCGGCCCGAGGCGACCTGCTTGATCTTGGCGCAGGGGTTGTCGCCATTCGGCAGCGGGTGGCTATGCGCCGGATCCTCGCCGCCCTCGCCCGAGTCGGATTTCGCACCGATGCGGTTCATCGCGATGTTCAGCGTCATATGCGCCTCGGGCGAGAGCGCCCCCAGCGACATGCCCGGCGTCACGAAGCGCTTGCGGATCGAGGTGATCGACTCGACCTCCTCCAGCGGCACGGGCTTCCCGAGCGCCTTGATGTCCAGAAGGTCGCGCAGATGGATCGGCGGGTTCGCCCGCATGGTTGCGGTGAACTTCTTCCAGACGTCATAGGACGCCTTTTCGCAGGCCAGTTGCAGCAGGCGCATGGTATTGGCTTCCCATGCGTGCTTTTCGCCCGAGCGGCGGGCCTTGTAGAAGCCGCCGACCGGCAGCAGGTCCGTGGTCGCACCGGCAAAGCCCTTGTCGTGGATATCCTCGAGCTTCGCCTGCAGCCCGTGGAGGCCCATCCCCGAGATGCGCGACTGCATGCCGGGGAAATATTCCGCGACCATCGCACGGCTCAGGCCGACCGCCTCGAAGTTCAGGCCGCCGCGATAGGAGGAAAGGACCGAGATCCCCATCTTGGCCATGATCTTCAGAAGGCCCGCGTCGATCGCATCGCGATAGTTGCGCATGTTCTCGATCAGCGAGCCGGTCAGAAGCCCGCGCTCGATCCGGTCGGCGATGGTGTCCTGCGCGAGGTAGGGGTTCACCGTGGTCGCGCCGCAGCCGATCAGGACCGCGAAGTAATGCGGGTCGACGCATTCAGCGGAACGGACGTTCAGCGAACAGAAGGTGCGCAGGCCCTTGCGGGTCAGCCAGCTATGGACGGCGCTGGTCGCAAGGATCATCGGCAGGCCGATGCGGCCCGGCCCGCACTTCTCGTCGGTCAGGACCAGATGGCCCGCGCCCGAGCGCACGGCATCCTCGGCCTCGGCGCGGATGCGCGCTAGCGCCTCGCCCATGGCCTCGGGGCCGGCGCCATCGGCGAAGGTGCAGTCGATCTGCGTCACCGTCTCGCCGAACAGCTTCGACATCTCGACGAATTCGCCATTCGCGACGAAGGGGCTTTCCAGCACCAGAATCTCGGTCTGGGCCGAGGATTCGTCCAGCACGTTCTTGAGGTTGCCGAAGCGCGTTTTCAGCGACATGACGCGGGTTTCGCGCAGGCTGTCGATCGGCGGGTTGGTGACCTGGCTGAAGTTCTGGCGGAAGAAATGCGACATCGGGCGATACTGGCCCGAAAGCACGGCGGGCGGCGTGTCGTCACCCATCGAGGCCAGCGCCTCCTTGCCGTCCTCGGCCATGGGGGCCAGCATCGATTCGATTTCCTCGATCGTGTAGCCGGCCGCGATCTGGCGGCGGCGCAGCTCGTCGCCGTGGAAAACCACCTGCTCGGGCAGATCTTTCATCACCTCGGAAAGCTGGACGACCTTTTCCAGCCATTCGCCAAAGGGCTGGCTGCCGGCAAGGCGGTTCTTGATCTCGCGGTCGTGGTAGAGGCGGCCTTCCTTCATGTCGACGGCGATCAGCTGACCCGGGCCGAGCGCGCCTTTTTCGCGCACGCTGGTCTCGTTGATCGGGACCATGCCGGCCTCGGAACCCGCGATCAGCAGGTTGTCGCCGGTCACGACATAGCGCAGCGGACGCAACCCGTTGCGATCCAGACCGCCGCAGACCCAGCGGCCGTCGGTCATCGCAAGGGCGGCGGGGCCGTCCCACGGTTCCATCACGGCATTGCAATAGGCATACATGTCCGCCCATGCCTTCGGCATGTCGGTCGTGGCCTTGGACCACGCCTCGGGGACCAGCATGGTCTTGGTCATCGGCGCCGAGCGGCCCGAGCGCACCATCACCTCGAACACCGCATCAAGCGCGGCCGAGTCGGACGAACCGGCCGGGATGATCGGCTTGATGTCCTCGGCCATCTCTCCAAAGGTGCGGCTGGCCATGCGGATCTCATGGCTGCGCATCCAGTTCGAGTTGCCCTTCAGCGTGTTGATCTCGCCGTTATGGGCCAGCATGCGGAAGGGCTGGGCCAGCCACCATTGCGGGAAGGTGTTGGTCGAATAGCGCTGGTGGTAGATCGCGAAGGCGCTTTCGAAACGCTCGTCCTTGAGGTCGGGATAGAATTCCGCGACCTGCTCGGCCAGCATCATGCCCTTGTAGATGATCGAGCGGCAGGACAGCGAGGCGAAGTAGAGGCCCGCGATCTGCGCGGCGATGGCAGCCTTCTCGATCCGGCGGCGGATGATGTAAAGCTCGCGCTCGAATTGTTCCTGGTCGATGTCCTTCTCGCAGCGGATCAGGATCTGCTCGATCTCGGGGCGGGTCGCGTTCGCTTTCTCGCCCAGAACGGCGGTGTTCACCGGGACGTGCCGCCAGCCATAGATGTAATGGCCCATGCGCAGGACTTCGGATTCCACGATGGTCCGGCAGGATTCCTGCTGGGCGAAATTCGTGCGCGGCAGGAAGACCTGACCGACGGCGATCAGCTTCGACTGGTCCGGCTCATGCCCGGTGCGGCGCACCTGATCATAGAAGAAGGGGACGGGGATCTGCACATGGATGCCCGCGCCGTCGCCGGTCTTGCCATCGGCATCGACCGCGCCACGGTGCCAGATCGCCTTCAGCGCGCTGATGCCGCTTTCGACCACCTTGCGGCTGGCCTTGCCGTCAAGGCTGACGACCAGACCGACGCCACAGGACGAATGCTCGTCCTCGGCACGGTAAAGCGAGTTCTCGGCCATCCAGTCGCGGCGGGCCTGTTCCTCTTGTTCCCAGTCCTTTTGCGTCGGATCCATCACGTCCGTGCCTCCTTAAAGCTCATAAGCTGCCGCATCAGGTCGGGCTTTCCGCCCCGGACCATCTGCAGGTCGCAATCATATTCCGGCTTGGTCGAGCCAAATCCGGGCTGGCCCGGAAAGGAAAAGCTCACCGGACTGTCATTCGTGTTCTCGACGGCGCCGGTCCAGTCGCTCGACCGCTCGACACCGCCATAGAAGCGCCCCTGAGCGCGACTGATGAACTGCTGTCCCTCGCGCTCGATCAGCACGTCGCCGGATTCGTTGTAGGTCGTCAGCTGAAAGCGGGTCAGCTCCAGCTCCACCCCGTCGATATCGACCTTTTCCCCGGTCAGCTCGTCGTGCCCGACATGGTGCAGACGCTCGCCATTGCTGGAGCTGGTCCAGAAATCGAAATCATCCGCGCCCGTCTTGAGCAGGGTCGAGAACGAGGCATCGTCCTTCGCCCCCGGTTCGAGCGTATCGACCAGACCGCTCGGCAGGTCGGTGCTTTCCATCCAGCGCGTCTCACGGTCGATGCGGGACTGATACCTCGGCCCGTCGGGGGTGAAATAGACCACCCATTGATCGCCCGGCGCATCCCCGCTGCATCGATAATGCTGCGAGACCGTGCAGCCGCGGTTCTGAACCGTGACCTCCAGCCGGCACCCGTCGGGAGGGGTGAAGTTCGCCGCCAAGGCGGGCAGCGCGGGCAATGTCAGCAAGGCTGCCATTCCCGCTGCAAGGATTCGACCGCGCGCGGCATGCAAGGCCTGCTGCCGATCTGCGCGCGGTGAACATGTCGTCTTTGCCATGCGCACCATTGTCACGCTCCCACTATTCGGCGGCGACGCGCGCCGCGCCCGAAAGGTAGCCCACGATGCTGTCGGCGGCTTCGCGGCCGTCGCGGATCGCCCAGACCACAAGGCTGGCGCCCCGCACGATGTCGCCGACGGCATAGACGCCGGGCAGGCTGGTCTGATGGGTCTGGAAATCGGCCTTGATCGTGCCCCAGCGGGTCACTTCCAGACCGTCCACGCCCCAAAGGCGCGGCAGTTCCTCGGGCTCGAAACCCAGCGCCTTGATGACCAGATCGGCCGGCTCGTCGTAATCAGCGCCCTCGATCAGTTCCGGCGACTGGCGACCCGAGACATCGGGCGCGCCCAGACGCATCTTCTGGATGCGGACGGCGCTGATGGTCGGGACATCGCCCACCTCGTCCACGTCGCGCTCCTGCTGGGTCATGGCCTCGCCGGTGACATGGCCGGCAAAGGCGCCGGGGGCCGAGAGCCAGACGAATTCGACGCCCTCTTCCTCGGCGTTCTGCACCTCGCGCTGGCTGCCCGGCATGTTCGCGCGGTCGCGGCGATAGAGGCATTTGACCGATTGCGCGCCCTGCCGGATCGCGGTCCTGACGCAGTCCATCGCGGTGTCGCCGCCGCCGATCACGACGACGCGCTTGCCCTTGGCGTTGAGTTCGCCATCCTCGTAATCGGGGATCTCGTCGCCCAGATCGACCCGGTTCGAGGCGGTCAGATAGTCCAGCGCCCGGACGACGCCCTTGGCATCGGCATTGTCGATATCGAGGTCGCGGGTCTTGTAGACGCCGGTGGCGATCAGCACGGCATCATGCTTGCCGCGGATCGCGTCAAAGCTGATATCCTCGCCGACATTGGCGTTCAGCACGAATTCGACCCCGCCATCGGCCAGCAGCTTGTTACGGCGCTCGACGACGTGCTTTTCCAGCTTGAAGCCGGGGATGCCATAGATCATCAGCCCGCCCGCGCGGTCGTGGCGGTCATAGACCGTGACCTGATAGCCCATGCGGCGCAGCCGGTCGGCGGCAGCGAGGCCGCCGGGGCCCGCGCCGATGATGCCGATGGATTCCGGGCGCTCAGCCAGAGGGGCGATGGGCTGGACCCAGCCTTCCTCCCATGCGGTGTCGGTGATGTATTTCTCGATCGCGCCGATGGTGACGGTGCCGTGGCCCGACTGCTCGATGACGCAATTCCCCTCGCACAGGCGGTCCTGCGGGCAGATGCGGCCGCAGATCTCGGGGAAAGTGTTGGTTTCCTGGCTGCGCAGATAGGCTTCCTGCGTGCGCCCCTCGGCCGTCAGGCGCAGCCAGTCGGGGATGTTGTTGTGCAGCGGGCAATGCGACTGGCAATAGGGCACGCCGCATTGGCTGCAGCGGCTGGCCTGCTCTTTCGCCTTGGCGTCGGCGAATTCGCGATAGATCTCGTGGAAATCCTCGGATCGGGACGCCGCGTCGCGTTTCTCCGGCATCTCCCGCCCGACGTTGACGAACTTAAGCATCTTTTGCGTGGCCATGGCTGCGCGTCCCCCGGTCTAAGACTGTGAAAGCCTGATATGACAGGGCGGCGGCAAATAAAAGTCAGCTTAGTTTACTTAATTAACGATTTTCGACCCGAGGGCCGTCAAACCTAGGGTATGGCGGCTGTAAAAAAGGTCAGCATAGTTTACCAACCTGCTGCCAGAGCCAGCAACGCAAGGCCGCCGACAATGATTCGCCACCATGCAAACACCGCGTAGCCATGGACGGAGACGTAATTCAGCAGCACCCGCACCACGACCAGTGCCGACAGGAAGGCGCAAATGAAGCCGACGACGATGTTTCCGGCTGCGGCTGCATCGAGGATGTCGCGATTCTTGTAGAGATCATAGACAAAAGCGCCCAGCATCGTCGGCATGGACAGGAAGAAGCTGAACTCGGCAGCGGATCGCTTGTCCGCGCCTAGCAGAAGGGCGCCCGTGATCGTCGCGCCCGAGCGCGACACGCCGGGGATCATCGCGAGGCACTGGATCAGCCCGATGCCGAAGGCGCGGCCGATCGGAATGTCCTCGGCCGCGTGATAGCGCGGGTTCTTCGCCATCCGGTCGACGAAAAGCAGCACCACCCCGCCCAGAATCAGCATCGAGGCAATCAGGATCGGCGTCTCGAACAGCACGGTCTTGATGATGTCATGCGCCAGCACCCCGATGACGACGGCGGGCAGGAAGGCCAGCAGCACCGCCAGGATGAAGCGGCGCGAGCGCGCGTCATGCGGCGCGCTGGAGAAGATGCGCCACAGCCGCCCGGCATAGACGCCGAGGATCGCAAGGATCGCGCCGAACTGGATCAGCACCTCGAAGGCGCGGCCGGGGGAATCGAAACCCAGGAAATGCCCGGCAAGCAGGACATGACCCGTCGAGGAAACCGGAATGAATTCGGTCAGCCCTTCAAGCAGGCCGAGCAGGGCGGCGACGATCGTGTTCTGATCCATCAGTTCTGGCGCAGGTTTTTCGCGCTCGCCGTCATGGCCTCGTATTGCCCGGACGGGCGGAAGCGCCACAGATATTCGCCGATGACGGCCGGCGCGGCGGTCGGGACGATCCCCAGATCGGCGAAGGTTTTCGCCCCTGCGCTTGCGACATTCGGATGGCCAAGCGCGCGCAGCTGGTCACGGGTGACGAAGCGGTTGGGCACGAAGCCGCCGCTGACGACGGCGACGCCGTCCATGATCGTCGCCAGCGCGCCGGTCAGCCAGTTCGGCAGGCCGACGACGATCTTGCGGCGGTCGATCGCGGTCAGGACTTGCCCGACCAGTTCGCGCATGGTGACGACCTCGGGGCCGCCAAGCTCATAGATGCCGGGCGCGGCGCTGCCGTCGGCGCCCATCGCGGCGGCCTTGGCGACGTCGAGGACGTGGACCGGCTGCAACTTCGCCTTGGGCGCGGGCAGCGGCATCACCGGGCCAAGGCGCGCGGCCGAGGCGAGGCGGTTGAAGAACTTGTCATCCGATCCGAAGATCACCGAGGGGCGCAGGATCACCGCGTCGGGGCGATGCTTCAGCACCTCCTCCTCGCCCTTGGCCTTCGAGGCCGCGTATCGGCTGTCCGACTTCGCATCCGCGCCAAGCGCCGAGACATGCACGAAGCGCGCCACGCCCAGTTGGGACGAGATTCGCGCGATGCGGCCGGCGGCTTCCTGATGAATCGCGTCGAAGGTGTTCTTGCCTTCGCTGACAAGGACGCCGACGCAGTTGATCACCGCATCCGCATCCATCATGCAGGCCGTGACCGAACGGTCGTCGCGGACGTTGCAGGGGACCGGCTCGATCTGGCCCGGCGCGCCATAGGTGCGCACGACCCCGGCCTCGTTCGGGCGGCGGACGGCGACGCGGACGCGCCAGCCCTGCAGGGCCAATGCGCGGGCGATCTGCCGGCCAAGGAAACCTGACCCACCATAGATCGTGACAAGCTTGGCTGCGGACATGGCTCTCGCTCCTTCGTGGCGTGCCTTGGAATGGCGTGCTTTCCTGCTCATTACCCTTGACGGCCGCAAGCGGCAAGCCGTGCGATCCGCGCTGTCCCAAGGGGTGCCGAAGGGGCACGCAAAGAAAAAATGACGGCATCGCGAAAAATCTGATCGCGCCCCATTGACGGCCCCCGCGACTGCCTTTAGAGACCCGCCCACACCACCTGCCCAGGTGGCGGAATTGGTAGACGCGCACGGTTCAGGTCCGTGTGCCGCAAGGCGTGGAGGTTCGAGTCCTCTCCTGGGCACCAAATAAAAAACCCCCGGAAACTTCGTGTTTCCGGGGATTTTTTCGTCCTCGCCGCGCATGGCGCATCTCCCGCGCCGGCCATATCGACAAGGCTTTCCATGATCCCCGTTTTCGGTCCGCCGCCCGGTCCCCGCCGCTATCGCCAGCGCAGGGGGGCCTATGCCCTGCTGATCCGCGAC
>Ga0182747_1000913_pt1 | contig 24879 bp, 24 predicted proteins | sample eDN3rd30CBELigBY_FD_128526 | JGI IMG/M metagenome (GOLD analysis project Ga0182747, IMG submission 128526) | Enriched backyard soil microbial communities from Emeryville, California, USA - eDNA 3rd pass 30_C BE-Lig BY (version 2) (version 2) | ecosystem: Environmental > Terrestrial > Soil >...
GCCATGCCGACCGCGATGCCCTGCGAGCCGTTGGCCAGCAGATTGGGGATCGCCGCCGGCAGCACCACCGGCTCGTCGTTGGAGCCGTCATAGCTGGGGCGGAAATCGACCGCGTCCTCGTCGATGCCGTCGAGCAGCAGCTTGGCCACTTCAGTGAGGCGCGATTCCGTGTAGCGCATCGCCGCCGCGTTATCGCCGTCGATGTTGCCGAAGTTGCCCTGGCCGTCGACCAGCGGATAGCGCTGCGCGAAATCCTGCGCCAGACGCACCATGGCGTCGTAGATCGCCTGGTCGCCATGCGGATGGAAGTTGCCCATCACGTCGCCGACCACCTTGGCCGACTTCTTGAACGCAGCGCCGGGATCGAGGCGCAGTGAGCGCATCACATGCAGGATGCGGCGGTGCACCGGCTTGAGACCGTCGCGCGCATCGGGCAGCGCCCGGTTCATGATGGTGGACAGCGCGTAAGCGAGGTAACGCTCTTCCAGCGCCGACTGCAGCGCGACCGGCTCGACGATGCCGCCCGGCGGGCCGCCGTTATTGGGGGGAATCACTTTTTTTGCCATGCGGCACGAGATACTGCGGCACGGCGGGCTGAACAAGGCCCGGTTTCCGGAGCGATTTTCGCGTTATTGGGAGCCGATTTGCCCCGATGAATGGCCCATGAACGCGCCGGCCAGCTAATTTTCGAAATTTCCTCTTTAACGTGCGAACCGGCAGCGACTTGGGGCGTTCTTTGCTGCGGCAATCCGCGCCGGAACCAAAAGCCGGTATCGGTCCGTTCGAACCGCCTGCCAAAGACGCCTTGAAGTTGTGATCCATGTCACAGCCGGGCCCTCGCGGATCGGCATGATGCAATAACCCCGGCGCCCGACGCGACGCCGTCACTGGAGGAAATGCAATGCGCGCCTTGATCCTTTCATCCCTCTTCGCACTCGGCCTCGGACTGGCCGCTGCTCCGGCGAGCGCCGCGCCGATCGCGGACATCAACGCTGCCGTGACCGGCCAGACCATGGTCGATCATGTCCAGTATTACCGGCACCGCCCGCGCCACCGCGTGCGCTGCAATAACGTCCGCGTCTGCCGCATGACGCCGTGGGGCCGCCGCTGTCACTGGGAACGCGTTTGCCGCCGCTGGTAATGCGGTGATCCGAATATCTGCAACGGCCCGGCAATACCGTCGGGCCGTTTTGCATGAATTTTATGCTCGGCCTGTAACCCGGCCTGTTATCAAATATCTGTCTGATCGCCTCATCCCAACCGGAGAAAAACCAAATGCGTAAGCTTGCGCTGTCGGCTCTTGTTACCTTGGGTCTCGGTCTCGCCGCCTCGTCGGCTGCTGTCGGCCGGCGCCGCCGGTCTGAGCACCGCGACCATTTCGGCCTCGCTGATCGAACAGACGGCCGTACGCTGCCGCAACATCCGAGTCTGCCGCATGACGCCCTACGGCCGCCGCTGCCGTGTCGATCGCGTTTGCCGCCGCGTCTGGTAAGCGCGCCGCCCGATATGGTGAGCAAGAGCCCGGCGGCAACGCCGGGCTTTTTCATTGAAGGGTCTGTCAGGCGACCTTGGGCATGGCGCGCGCCAACGCCGCAAGGAAATGCATGCGCTCGTCGGCGAGCTGCATGCCGCGCGGCTCCAGCACATGGCGCGCGAGGAAGAAACCGGTCAGCTTGAAGCCGTCCTCGAGATCGCTGCCATTGGCGCTCACACGCGGATCGAGCAGAAACGCCGGCAGCTTGAACATCCGATCGGCGTAAGGCGCGCCCGCCTCGCGCGACACCGCGCGGCCCGATTTCGGCGACACATAGATGAGATCCTGGGTCGAGCCGGTGGCGGCGCATTCTTCGAGATCGAGGCCGAAGCCGAGTTCGGACAGCAGCCGCATCTCGAAGCGCGCCACTTCCGGAGCGGCCCAGGTCGCATCCTCGAGTCGATCGAGGATGGTTTCGAATTCGGCGAACAGCCCTTCGTGCGGATCGCGCTCCGGCAAAAGCCGCATCAGCGCCGCGAGATGCGATACGCCGTAGATGGCATGCGGCGAGCCGAAATAGTTCGAGGCGCGCTGGCGCAACGGCTCGATGGTGTAGTTGCCCATGTGATCTTCGAGCCGCGCCCGCCACGTGGCCGAGACGCTGTTGCCTGGCTGCAGCACCGGCTTCATGCGCGTGCCGAACCCGCCGCGCACCATACCGACGTGGCGGCCGTGTTCGCGCGTCATCAGCTCGAGGATGGCGGACGCCTCCCCGTGCCGACGCACGCCGATCACGATGCCTTCATCGGTCCATTGCATGGCTCACTCGTCATTCCGGGGCGCGGCTATCTTGGCCGCGAGCCCGGAATCCATACGCCTGGAATCAGAGGCTAACATGGCAACAGTGGATATGGATTCCGGGCCCGGCGCTGCGCGCCGTCCCGGAATGACCAAGCTCACTCCCTCGGAAACTCCAGCCCCATGGCGCGGTAGCGCTCCGGATCGTCGCCCCAGCCCTCGCGCACCTTGACGAACAGGAACAGGTGCACCTTGGCATCGGCGATCTCGGCGATGTCCTTGCGCGCGGCCTCGCCGATCGCCCGCAGCGTCTGGCCGCCCTTGCCGATGACGATCTTGCGCTGGCTTTCGCGCTCGACAAAGATCGTCTGCTCGATGCGCACATCGCCGCCGCGCAATTCCTTCCACTGCTCGGTCTCGACCGTCGAATGATAGGGCAATTCCTGGTGCAGGCGTTCGAACAGCTTCTCGCGGGTGATCTCCGCAGCGAGCTGCCGCATCGGCGCGTCGGCGATCTGGTCTTCCGGATAGAGCCAGGGCCCTTTTGGCATGCGCTCGGCCAGCCATTGCTTCAGGTCGACGACGCCGTCGGCCTTGAGCGCCGAAATCATGAAGGTGGTCTCGAACTTCGCCTTCTCGTTCGCCGCCTTGGCCAGGCCGAGCAGGCTGTCGCGCGGCACGACGTCGATCTTGTTGAGGATCAGGATCTTCGGCCCCTTCACCTCCTTGAGATGATCGAGGATCGGCTCGATGTCCTCATCCAGCCCCTTGCGCGCATCGACCAGCACCGCGGTAAGATCGGCCTCGTGCGCGCCGGTCCACGCCGTCGTCACCATGGCGCGGTCGAGGCGCCGCTTCGGCGCGAAGATACCCGGCGTATCCACGAAGATGATCTGCGACGAACCTTCGACGCTGATGCCGCGGATCAGCGCCCGCGTCGTCTGCACCTTGTGCGAGACGATGGTCACCTTGGAGCCCACCAGTGCGTTGAGCAAAGTCGACTTGCCGGCGTTCGGCGCGCCGATCAGGGCGACGAAGCCACAGCGCGTATCCTCGCCTGCTCCGCTTTGCGTATTGCTCATCACATCTTGTCCAGTTTGACGCCGACGCTGGTCAGCATCGCCGCGGCTGCCGCTTGCTCGGCGGCACGTTTCGAGGTGCCGACGCCTTCGGCCTGCGGCTTGTCCGGCAGCACCACCGCGATCCTGAACTGCGGATCGTGATGCGGCCCTGTGCGCGCGACTTCCTTGTAGGCCGGCGTCGGCAGGCCGCGGGCCTGCGCCCATTCCTGCAACATGGTCTTGGCATCGCGCGTCGGCTTGAGCGACTGGACCATGCGGTCCTGCCAGAATTTGGCGATCAACGCTTCGGCCGCCGGATAGCCGCCATCGACGAACACCGCGCCGACCAGGCCCTCGCAGGCATCGGCGAGAATGGTGGTGCGCAAACGGCCGCCGGCATGGGATTCCGAATTGCCGAGCCGCAGTTCAGGACCGAGGTCCATGTCTTTCGCGACCGCGGCGCAGGTCTCCTTGCGCACCAGATCCGCCAGCCGCTTCGACAGTTCGCCTTCGTTGGCCTTGGGAAAGTTGCGATAGAGCATGTCGGAGATGACGAGGCCGAGCACGTGATCGCCGAGAAACTCGAGGCGCTGATAGCTGGAGACGCGGTTCTGCGGCCCGCCGGATAGCGCCGAAATATGCGTCAGCGCCCGCTCCAGCAACGACTTGTCGGAAAAGCTGTAGCCGATCCTCGCCTCGAGCCCCGAGCGGTCTTTAACCTTGCGGCTCATCGGACGATCGTGAACAGCCTGCTCCAGCGCACCGACACCGGCCAGCGCCAGAACTGCCAGGCCTGTTCGCCTTCATTGACCGAGAAGAAGATAATCTGCGCCTTGCCGACGAAATTCTCGAACGGCACGAAGCCGACCGACGAGAAGCGGCTGTCGGTCGAGTTGTCGCGGTTGTCGCCCATCATGAAATAATAGCCGGGCGGCACGACGTATTCTTCGGTGGTCTGGGGAAACCGCGAGTGATCGCTCGAGCAGTCGAGGATGTTGTGCGACACGCCGTTCGGCAACGTCTCGCGCCATTGCTTGACGCGGTCGATGAACGGATTGGGACAGGCCGCCTCGCCGACGAAATCGGCAATGCGTTCCATCTTCACCGGCGCGCCGTTGATCGAAACGACGCCGTCCGTGACGCGGACCTTGTCGCCCGGCAGACCGATGACGCGCTTGATGTAGTCGGTCGACGTGTCCGACGGCAGGCGGAAGACGACGACGTCGCCGCGCTCCGGCATCATGCCGCCGGGCACGCGACCCGAGAATAGCGGCAAGGACAGCGGCAGGGAGTACTGGCTGTAGCCGTAGGAATATTTCGAGACGAAAAGGTAGTCGCCGACCAGCAGCGTCGCCTTCATCGAGCCGGACGGAATGTTGAAAGGCTGGAACAGGAAGGTGCGGATCACGAGCGCGATGATCAACGCATGAAAGATGACGCGGATCGTTTCGCCGACGCCGCCTTCTTGCCGCTTGCTGGATGTCACGCTCATTGCGCCTTTCGGTCCTGGCTGATGCGAACACAATCAGGTCCGCAAGACGCCCCGCGATCTTGTAGCCGCTGACCTTATGCAGCGCAATGAAGTTCCCTCAAAACGGAACCTAACCCACTGGAAAGCATCGGCTTATCTGCCTCAGCGGGAGTCCGCCGGATTGGCGACGGGAATCGCCTGGATGATCACGATGGCCTGCGCCAGCGGTCCCTCGTCGGTCATCGACAGGTCGATCCGGGCCTCGTGGCCGGGCGGCACGAGTTCCTGAAGCCGGCGCAGTGCCCCGCCGGTCAGCCGCAGCGTCGGGCGCCCTCCCGGGAGGTTCACCACCCCCATGTCGCGCCAGAACACGCCATGGCTCATGCCGGTGCCGAGCGCCTTGGCGCAGGCCTCCTTGGCGGCAAAACGCTTGGCATAGGTCTCGACGCGGTTCTTTCGGCGGTCGGCCTTTTCGCGCTCGATCGGCGTGAATATTCGCGACAGGAAGCGCTCGCCGTGGCGCTGGATGGTCTTGGCGATGCGGCGCGCGTCGCACAGATCGGAGCCGAGACCGACGATCATGACTTTTCGACTTTGTGCATGACCTGATCCGAAAACCGGCTTCCACTTTTCGGGGTCATGCGCGAATTCGCGCCCGGCCGCGGTCCATCGCCGCCCGCATGAATTTGACGGTCTCGGCAAGGCCCTCGAACACCGCCTCGCCGACCAGGAAATGGCCGATATTGAGTTCGACGATCTGCGGCAGCGCTGCAATCTCCTCGGCGGTCGCATAGTCGAGGCCATGGCCGGCATGGACCTCAAGGCCGAGACCGGCCGCGAGCTCCGCGCCCTGCACGATCGCCTGCCACTCGGCCTGCGCCTTGTCCTTGTCGCCGTCCGCCAAAGCCTCGCACCAGGCGCCGGTGTGAATCTCGATCACCGGCGCGCCGAGCGCGGCGGCGGTCTCGATCTGCTCCGGCTGCGCGCCGATGAACAGCGAAACGCGAATGCCGGCGTGCTTGAGCTTGTGAATGACCGGTTTGAGATGGGCCTGCTGGCCGGCGACATCGAGCCCGCCTTCGGTGGTGCGCTCCTCGCGCTTCTCCGGCACCAGGCAGCAGGCATGCGGCTGGGTCTTCAGCGCCAGCGCCACCATTTCGTCGGTCGCCGCCATCTCGAAATTCAAGGGCTTGTCGATCTCGGCCTTGAGCCGCGCCATGTCGTCGTCGCGGATGTGGCGGCGGTCCTCGCGCAAATGCGCGGTGATGCCGTCGCAGCCGGCGGCGATGGCGAGCTTGGCCGCACGCACCGGATCGGGATGCCGCCCGCCCCGCGCATTGCGAATGGTGGCGACGTGATCGATGTTGACGCCAAGGCGTAGAGAATTAGCCATTCACCCGCTCCGCCTTCGCGACCGTCGGTTTGGCCCGCAGTTGCGACAGGATGTCGTTGAGGTGCTTGAGGTCATACACCTCCAGATCGATCCGCACATCGGTGAAGTCAGGCGCGCGGCGCGTCATGGCGATGTTATCGATATTGCCGTCGTGCTCGGCGATGACCTGCGCGATCTGCGCCAGCGAGCCCGGCTCATTGGCCGATTGCACGGTGATGCGCGCCGGAAAGCGCCGTACGGATTCTTCCGCATCCCAGCGCACGTCGAGCCAGCGCTCCGGCTGGTCCTCGAACTCGGCGAGCGCCGGCGACTGGATCGGATAGATCGTAATCCCCTCGCCCGGCGCCACGATGCCGACAATGCGGTCGCCCGGCACCGCGCCGCCATCGGGCGCAAAACGGATCGGCAGGTCGCCACTGATGCCGCGGATCGGGATCGCGGAGCCCGTCGAGTCCGGCACCTTGAACTTCACCGATTTGAACTTGCGCAGGCCGAACCAGCCGCTGCCGGTCTCGGCCTTGGGCCGCGCCGCGGCATTGGCCGCCGCACGCTCTTCCTTGTAGTCGGGATACATGGCGCGGGCGACGTCGGAGGCTTTGAGTTCGCTGCGTCCGACCGCCGCCATGACGTCCTCAAGCGATGAGCGCGCCAGCCGTGGCAGCGCTCCCGTGAGCTTCTCGTCCGAATAGACCATCTTGGCGCGCTGGAACAGGCGCTCGACCATGCGGCGCCCGAGCCCGGCATATTGCTCGCGCACCGCGGTGCGCGTTGCGCGCCGGATCGCCGCGCGCGCCTTGCCGGTGACGACCAGCGCCTCCCAGGCCGACGGCGGCGACAGCTGCGCCTTGGAGGTGAGGATTTCGACTTCGTCGCCGTTCATCAGCTCCGAGGTCAGCGGCGCGATCTTGCCGTTGATCTTCGAGCCGACCGCGGTGTTGCCGACGTCGGTATGCACCGCATAGGCAAAGTCGATTGGCGTCGCCTTGCGCGGCAGCGCGATCAGCTTGCCCTTCGGCGTGAAACAGAACACCTGGTCGTGGAACAGCTCCAGCTTGGTGTGCTCGAGGAATTCCTCCGGGTTGGACGCTTCCGCCAGCGCCTCGATGGTGCGCCGCAGCCACGCATAGGCGCTGGATTCCCGCGACAGCATTTCGGTCGGCGTGCCGACACCGTCCTTGTAGAGCGCGTGCGCGGCGATGCCGTATTCGGCGATCTGGTGCATTTCCTTGGAGCGGATCTGCAATTCGACGCGTTGCTTGCCTGGGCCGATCACCGTGGTGTGGATCGAGCGATAGTCGTTGGCCTTCGGCGTCGAGATGTAATCCTTGAAGCGCGTCGGCACCATCGGCCAAGTCGTGTGCACGATGCCGAGCGCCTGGTAGCATTCGGTCACGTCGCCGACGATGACGCGAAAGCCGTAGATGTCGGACAACTGCTCGAAGCCAACGCCTTTGCGCTCCATCTTGCGCCACACCGAGTAAGCGCGCTTGCGCCGGCCGGAAACGGTGGCGGTGATGCCGCGCTCGGCGAGCTTGCGGGTGAGCTGCTGTTCGATCTCGGAGATGAGTTGCGCGTTGAGCGTGGCGACCGAATCGAGCCGCGCGCTGACCACCTGATAGGCGTCCGGATAAAGCTCCCGGAACGCCAGGTCGTCGAGTTCCTCGCGCATCTCGTGCATGCCCATGCGGCCGGCGAGCGGCGCATAGATTTCCAGCGTCTCCTCCGCCGTCCGGCGGCGCGAGGCAGCCGGCATGTACTCCAGCGTGCGCATGTTGTGCAGGCGGTCGGCGAGCTTGACCAGCAGCACGCGCACGTCGTCGACGATGGCGAGCAGAAGCTTGCGCAGGTTTTCCGCCTGCTTGGCTTCCTTGGTGACGAGATCGAGCTTCTTGAGCTTGGTCAGGCCCTCGACCAGCGCGCCGATGTCCTTGCCAAACAATTGGTCGATGTCGGCGCGCGTCGCGTCGGTGTCCTCGATCGTGTCGTGCAACAGCGCCGCGGCGATGGTGGCATCGTCGAGCTTCAGGTCGGTCAGAATCGCGGCGACTTCGATCGGGTGCGAGAAGTACGGATCGCCCGAGGCGCGGCGCTGATCGCCATGCGCCTTCATGGCGTAGACATAGGCGCGGTTGAGGAGCGCTTCGTCGCTCTTCGGGTTATAGGCGCGCACCCGTTCGATCAGGTCGTACTGCCGCATCATTTGCGGTTTGCGCGGCGCGGCCTTTTCAGCCGACGACGGGGGAACCGGCGGCGCCTGCAGCGGCGCCCGGGTCAATGCCTGGCTCTGCATGCGCGGAAGGTCGGGGCGCGTGCGCATTCGGTCGGTTCCAGCCTCAAAATACCGCCGAAGACGCGTCTCGCAGGGCCCCGGCGGCCCATCATGACATAGATATCACGTCAATTTCGCGGAGCCGCAAGCGCCGTTGCACCCTGCTCAATCATTTCCTTGCCAACGCGGCAGACCGTCCGCCCCTCGCCGGCAGCCGCGCAGCCCCACACGACAAAGGCCCGGCACAGCGGCCGGGCCTTTACCTCAAATTTACTGTACCGGGGCGGCGCTTACTCGGCGTCGTCCTCGGGGACCTCTTCCGGCGGAGCCAGGCCCTCGAGGCCCTTGAGCAGCTCTTCCTCGGTCATGCGATCCGGAACGGCCATGTCGGTGTCGTCCGAATCGACGCCGGCGCCAATGAGCGGCGCCTCGGGCTCGGGCTCGTCCACTTCGACGTATTTCTGCAGGGAGTGGATCAGGTCTTCCTTCAGATCCCCCGGCGAAACGGTGGTTTCGGCGATTTCACGCAGCGAGACGACCGGGTTCTTGTCGTTGTCGCGATCGACGGTGATCTGCGAGCCCGACGAAATCATGCGGGCGCGGTGACTCGCCAGCAGCACGAGATCGAAGCGGTTCTCAACCTTGTCGATGCAGTCTTCTACGGTGACACGGGCCATCGGCTCGTCACTCCTCAAAGTGGTACCATTTCGAGAATTAAGCGGTACCTATCCTCTGCGACCGTGATTTTCAACCCTTTTTTGTCTTGGTTTGGCCCCATCTTCCTGTTAGCGGATTGGTGAGCGACCGCAAGGAAGGCCGGCCGAAGGTATTATCGGCGATGGCTTTGATTGCGCGGGTGCCAACAGAATTGTTCATCACGTGCCGTTGATACCCCAATCAGCCGCCTACCTAGGCATTGCTGCCCGCGCCCCGCGCGTGCGCCCGGCTGACGCCGCATTCGGCATGAAACTGATCTTGAAATGCAGCGGGCGACCTTAAGGACCACAGGACCTGACCATGACCGGCGAAAAATTCGCTTTGTTTATTGATGGCGCCAATCTCTACGCCACCGCCAAATCCCTCGGTTTCGACATCGACTACAAAAAGCTGCTCAAGGAATTCCAGTCGCGCGGTTACCTGCTGCGAGCATTTTATTACACCGCCATCATCGAGGATCAGGAATACTCCTCGATCCGCCCGCTCATCGACTGGCTCGACTACAATGGCTACGCCGTGGTCACCAAGGCCACGAAGGAATTCGTCGATCAGACCGGACGCCGCAAGGTCAAGGGCAACATGGACATCGAACTCGCCGTCGATGCCATGGAAACCGCGCCCAATGTCGACCACATCGTGCTGTTCTCCGGCGACGGCGATTTCACCCGCCTCGTTGAAGCCGTACAGCGCAAGGGCGTGCGCGTTACCGTCGTCTCGACGGTCACGACGCAGCCGCCGATGGTCGCCGACGAACTGCGCCGCCAGGCCGACGTCTTCGTCGATCTCATGAGCCTGCAGAGCAAGATCGGCCGCGATCCGTCCGAGCGGCCGATGCGCGTGCGCGAACCGGCCGATGCCGGCCATGGTCCCGGTCATGGCCCCGGTCATGGCGGCCACACGCCGCAATTCCTGCAGCGCGGACCGGCGCCGCAGCGTGCCGGTGCCGCCGACGAGGACTTCGAGGATTAGCGGGCCACAGTGCCGTGGCGCGCTCCACAGCGACCAAACCTGACGGTTACGACTGGCCGGATAGCGGCAAGCCGGGACGCGACTGCCCGCGCTGTCCGCGCCTCGTCGCCTATCGCGAGGATTGCCGCGCCAGGCAGCCCGCTTGGTTCAACGCACCGGTGCCGTCTTTCGGACCGGTTGACGCGCGTCTTCTGATCGTCGGTCTGGCGCCGGGCGTCCAGGGCGCCAACCGCACCGGCCGCCCGTTCACCGGCGACTTCGCCGGCGACCTGCTCTACGACACGCTGTCGCGTTTCGACTTCGCCAACGGCAAGTTCGATGCCCGCCTCGACGATGGCCTTATCCTGACCGACTGCCGCATCACCAACGCGGTGCGCTGCGTGCCGCCGGAGAACAGGCCGACGCCGGCCGAGATCAACACTTGCCGCGACTTCTTCAGGGAGACCATCGCCGAGATGACCGGGCTGCGAGCCATCGTCGCGCTGGGCGCCGTCGCGCATGGCACGGTGCTGTCGGCCTTCGCGGCCAAGAAGTCGAAGCACCCGTTCAAGCACGGCGGCCATTACAGGCTGGGCGAAATCGAACTGTTTTCCAGCTATCATTGCTCCCGGTACAATACGAATACCGGCGTTCTGACGCCGGAGATGTTCCGCGCCGTGTTCAAGCAAGTGCGCAGGTATCTGGATAGCGGAAAGCTCTGACCGGCCTGGGAAGGACATGCGGGTGACGCAAAGCCGCGGTTCCATGCCTTCTTCGACGGAAACGTTCCTGCGCAAGAATTGTTGATCCAGCCACGAGACGGCGAACCGCCAGTCTGCGGCCACCCCAGGGAGCGACACATGAACATTCGCAATCGACTTCTGACGGCCGCCTTTGCCGCCGCCGTGGCACTCGCGACCGCCCTGCCCGCGGCGGCCCAGACCGCCAGCGCCCCGCTCAAAGACGCCCAGGGCAAGGAAGTCGGCTCGGCCAACCTGACCCAGACGCCGCGGGGCGTCCTCATCAACCTCTCCGTAAAGGGCCTGCCGCCGGGCGAACACGCTTTCCATGTCCACGCTGTCGGAAAGTGCGAGCCGCCCTTCACCTCGGCCGGCGGTCACTTCAATCCGGATCACAAGAAGCACGGCCTCATGGCATCCGAAGGCGCCCATGCCGGCGACATGCCGAATCTTCACATCCCGCAGAATGGCGACCTGACCGTCGAGGTCTTGAACGCCGCCGTCACGCTGGACAAGGGCAAGCCGAATTCCCTGCTGGACAGTGACGGCTCGGCCCTGGTCATCCACGCCGGCACCGACGACTACAAGACCGACCCGACCGGGGATGCCGGCGGCCGCATCGCCTGCGGCGTGGTCCAGTAATTCCTCTCCGCTGTCCTTGCTGGATTTAGTGAGGCCCGGCCGGACGTTCATCTGGACGTCCGGCCGTTCGATTCTGGCCATATTGTCGCAGCGCCGATCCACGCCTCCGCCAGCGACGTATCCACCCAACTGCCCGTTCAAAAACCGGAGGAGCGCTCGCATGCAAGTCAATCGCCGCCAGACACTCAAGGGCGTCGCTGTCGCCATCGCTGCTGCCGCGGTCGCTTCGCCGCACCGCGTCTTTGCCCAGGCCGCCGACGGCCCATTCAAGCTGCCGCCGCTCGGCTACGCTTATGAGGCGCTCGAGCCGAATATCGACGCCATGACCATGACGATCCATCACCAGCGGCATCATGGCGCGTTCATCGGCAACCTGAACAATTTCGCCAAGTCCATTCCCGATCTCGGCAAGAAACCGGTTGAAGAAGTGCTGGCAAACCTCGCCAGCATCCCGGAATCCGCCCGCGTGGGCATCCGCAACAATCTCGGCGGCCACTGGAATCACACCTATTTCTGGGAGCTGATGACGCCCGGCGGCGCCAAAGAACCAGGCGGCGACCTCAAGGCCGCCATCGACGCCGAACTTGGCGGCTTCCAGAAGGTCAAGGAACAGGTCAATGCCGCGGGCGCGAGCCGGTTTGGCTCAGGCTGGGCGTGGCTGTCGGTCGACAAGGACAAGAAGCTCAAGATCGTCTCGACGCCCAATCAGGACAATCCGCTGATGGACGGCGCGCGCGGCGCCGTGATCGGCGTCGATGTCTGGGAGCACGCCTATTATCTCAAGTACCAGAACAAGCGGGCCGAATACCTGACCAACTGGTGGAATACGGTGAACTGGGACAAGGCTGCCGCCAATTACAAGAAGGCCATCGGCTGATCGCCTTTCCCGGGTGAGGCGCCGACCAATGGAAGCCCGCGGATCCCAGGATTCGCGGGCTTTCTGCCCGGACGGACCTAGACGACCGTGCCGAGCTTGCGGCCGACGCAGGCCGCGACCTCGCGCCGTTCGTCATTCAGCTTCGTGAGTTTGGCGTTGAGCGCGGCGAGCGTCTCGGGTCTCGCGGTCTTCGGCGAGCCGCTGTCGAATGGCGGCGCCGGATCGTATTCGATCTGCAACTGGATTTCACGCGCCAGCGCTTCGCCTTCGAGAATGGCGGCGAGCGACAGAGCGAAATCGATGCCGGACGTGACGCCGGCGCCGGTCACGACATTGCCGTCCACCACCACCTTTTCCGCAACGGGAATGGCGCCCAGCGGCTTGAGGTGTTCGAGCGCCGCCCAATGGCTGGTCGCGCGTTTGCCTTTCAGGAGCCCGGCGGCGCCGAGCACCAGCGAGCCCGTGCACACAGACGTGACGTATTTCGCGGACTTCGCCTGCTTGCGCAGGAAGGCCAGCGCGGCTTCGTCTTCCATCAGGTCCTGCTGGCCCGGCCCGCCCGGCACCATGACGATATCGAGCGGCGGACAGGCGTCGTAAGTCGTGGTCGGCACGATCTGCATGCCGCGATCGGTGGTGACAGGTTCGAGCGTTCGCGCGATCAGTTCGACCTTGGTGTCCGGCAACCGCGCCAGCACCTCGTAGGGTCCGGTCATGTCGAGCTGAGTGAGACGCGGGAAAATCAGCATGCCAATGCGGCGGGTCATCGAACGCTCCTTTTAACCCCGGTCCCGGAGCAGCCGGCTCTTCTCGCGGTTCCAGGTCTTCTTCTTGTCGGCCTCGCGCTTGTCGTGCAACTTCTTGCCCTTAGCGAGCGCGATCTCGATCTTGGCGCGTCCCTTCTCGTTGAAGTAGAGCTTGAGCGGCACGATGGTCATGCCTTCGCGCTCGACCGCATTGGCCAGCTTGTGAATCTGGCGGTCGTGCAGCAACAGCTTGCGCAGACGTTTCGGCGCGTGGTTCTCCCGGTGCGCCTGGACGTATTCCGGGATGTTGGCGTTGACGAGCCAGATCTCGCCGCCCTTGGCGTCGGCATATGACTCGGCGATCGTTGCCTTGCCGGTGCGCAACGATTTGACCTCGCTGCCGGTCAGGACGATGCCGGCCTCGAAGGTGTCCTCGATCTGATAGTTGAACCGCGCCTTGCGGTTTTCCGCGACCGTCTTGAAACGGCGCTCGTCTTTGGCAGCCATGGAACTCATATAGGAATGATCGGCGCATCCTGCCCGCCCTGCGGATCGAAATGCGCCAACCTCACGTTACGCTTCAATTCAACAGACCGAAGCAAGCAATTGATCTTACTTCGTCTTGTCAAAAATCAATTGATCACGCCAGCATGAACCATGGCGTCGCGGATGACCTTGCCAGTCGGCGCCGTCACCGGCATCAGCGGCAGACGCACCTCCTCCTCCAGGCGACCAAGCAGCTTGAGGCCGTGCTTGGCCCCGGCCAGTCCCGGTTCCTTGAAGATAGCGTCATGCAGCGGCACCAGCCGGTCCTGGATTTTCAGCGCGGCGGCATAGTCCCCCTTGAACACCGCAGTCATCAGGTCGGCGCAGGGCTTCGGCGCCACATTGGCGACCACCGAAATGCAGCCATGACCGCCCGCCGCCATATAGGCGAGCGCCGTCATGTCCTCGCCCGAGAGCTGGATGAAATCCGGCCCCAGAGCGTGGCGCTGCTGCGAGACGCGCGCCAGGTTCGCGGTGGCATCCTTGACGCCGACGATATTCTTCAATTCGTACAGCCGCTTCATGGTGTCGACCGACATGTCGACCACCGAGCGCGGCGGGATGTTATAGATGATGATCGGAATGCCGATGGCGTCGTTCACCGCCTTGAAGTGCTGGTACATGCCCTCCTGGGTCGGCTTGTTGTAGTACGGGGTCACCACCAGGACGGCATCCGCGCCGGCCTTCTCGGCATGGCGCGCCAGATCGACGGCCTCGTCGGTCGAGTTCGAACCGGCACCGGCGACGACCGGAACGCGGCCCTTGGCCTGCTCGATGCAGATGTCGACGACCCGGTGATGCTCTTCATGACTGAGGGTCGGGCTTTCGCCGGTGGTGCCGACCGGCACCAGCCCGGTCGTCCCCTGCGCGATCTGCCAGTCGATCAGGTCGCGAAACGCCTGCTCGTCGACCGCCCCGTTTTTGAACGGCGTCACGAGCGCGGTCATGGAACCTCGGAAGCTCGTTGTCGCGGCGGCCATAGCGTTTCTCCCTACCCGGCTACGCGGTGTGCAAGGCTCCATCAATATCGGCTTGCGGCAGGCGATGAAAGCCCCTTGGCGGGCCAATTTACCATGATCTGCCAAGCTTTTGCCGCGCTTATGGGATAACCGTGATTCCAGTTTGGCAGCGCTGGGGTATCCTCTCGTTGACCATTTTGCCCTAAGGGGGACCAGGGCATCCGCTGTATTGAGTCGGATGCCGCCGCACCTACGCACGATCACGCCCGAACGAACAGAGGCAACGGTTTGCAGGACGTATCGAAACGATCGCTTGGACGGCTCTCCTTCACGCTGTTGGCTGCTGGTTTCTTGCTGACCGCGCCGGCCTTCGCCGCGCCGGCCTCCGGCCCGTCGGCCAAGTCCGAGCAGACCAAGAAGGCCAAGGCCGACGCCGCCAAGGGCAAAACGGCCAAGCAGGGGAAAGACAAGCCGGCCAAGGACAAGACAGCCAAGAGCAAGCAAGGTCATCAGACCAAGACTGTCGCCCACCCGCCGGTCCGCCCGAACCTCGTTTCGGTACCAATGCCTCAGGCGCGGCCCGACGCCGGTACCGCAGTCGCTCTCCCGGCCAGTCGTCCGCTGCAGCTTGTCGATATAACGCCGGCTGCCGCGCCCGCCCCGCGCGCGACCGACGCTTTTGCCCAGGTCGGCGCTGGCGCGCGCGGTGCCGTGTTCGCCAATCGTCTGATCATAAAGCCGCAAGCCCGGCCGACCGCCGGCGCCTTCGCATCGGCGCCGACGACATCCACCTCAGGCGCAGACATCGGCATGCTCAAGCGCGTGCGCGAAGCCGCCACGAAGGGCAACGACGCGGACGCCGAAGCGGCTGCGCGCGGCATCGCGGATCCGGTGGCGCGCAAGCTCGCCGAGTACATGATCCTGCGCAGTTACAACACCAAGCCGAATTTCGAGCGCTACGCCACTTTCATCGAGCGTAACCCGGACTGGCCGCATGTGCCGATGTTCCGCCGCCGCGCCGAGAACACGCTGTGGAACGACAACGTCAGTGACGCCGGTGTGCTGTCGTTTTTCGCACATCAGCAGCCGGCCACGGCCAAGGGCCGCTATGTCCTCGCGCGCGCGCTGCTGGCTCGAGGCGACCGCGCGGCGGCCCAGGACCTCGTGCGCACGGCCTGGCGGACGCAAGACGCCAGCGCCGACGTCGAGCGCAAGGTGCTCGACATGTTCGGCACGCTGCTGAGCAGCGAGGATCACAAGGTCCGCATGGATGACCGTTTTTACAACGACGATACCGAAGGCGGCATGCGCGCCGCCGAACGCGTCGGCGGCAACCATCTCCACATCGCCCGGGCATGGACGTCGGTAATCAAGCGCGCCAAGAACGCCAAGGCCCTGCTCGACGCCGTGCCGGCTGCCATGCACCGCGATGCCGGCTACATTTTCGCCCGCGCTCAATGGCTGCGGAGAAACGGCAAACCTGAAGAAGCAGGCAAGCTCCTGCTCTCGGCGCCCAGGGATCTGGCCGGCGTTGTCGACGCCAACGAGTGGTGGCAGGAACGCCGCATCCTCGTGCGCGACCTGCTCGACAACAAGGACGCGCAGACGGCCTACCGTGTCGCCCGCGACGCCGCAACGCCGACACAAACCAACTATCGCGTCGACAAGCACTTCACCGCCGGCTGGATCGCGCTGCGCTTTCTGAACGATCCGAAGACGGCGGCGGGGCATTTCGCGGAGATCAACCGCGGCGCCGGCACCAATCCGCACGCGCTGTCGCGTGGCGGCTATTGGGAGGGCCGCGCCGCCGAAGCCATGGGCCAGCGCGCCCAGGCCCGCGCCTTCTACACCGAGGCCGCGCAGTACAGCGCCACCTATTATGGCCAGCTCGCCCGCGCCAGGCTCGGCCTCCCCGATCTTGGTCTGGTCGGACCGCCGGAGTTCACGAGTCAGCAACGCAATGTTCTGGCCAACACCGAAGTGGTGCGCGCGGTTGAACTGCTTTACGCGCTCGATGACCGCGACATGATCGCGTCGATCTTTGCGGAGCTCGGCGACAGCGCCACCGACGTCGCCGGCATGGCGATGCTGGGCGAAGTCGCGGCCAAGTACAAAGATCCCCGCGCCATGGTGCTGTTGGGCAAGAACGCGCTCGGCCGCGGCCTGCCGCTCGACTACTACGCCTTCCCCACGGCCGGGTTGCCAAGCTACCAGCCGATCGCCCCGCCGGTCGAAGACGCGCTGGTCTATTCGATCGCGCGCCAGGAAAGCCACTTCAACCAGAAGGTCGTGTCCCCGGCCAAGGCCATGGGCTTCATGCAGGTCACGCCGGTCGCCGCACAGGACACGTCCAAGCGCTTCAAGTATGTCTACAACGCACCTCGTCTGCTGAGCGATCCGGTCTACAACATGCAGATGGGCGCGGCCGAGCTGGCCATGCTGCTGTCCACCTACGACGGCTCCTACATCATGACCTTCGCGGGTTATAACGCCGGGCGCGGCCGCGTGCGGCAGTGGGTCGCCGCCTATGGCGATCCGCGCGACCCCAATGTCGACCCGGTCGACTGGTGCGAGCGCATTCCGATCGCCGAGACGCGCAATTACGTGCAGCGCATCATGGAGAACCTGCAGGTCTATCGAGCCCGCTTCGGCGGCGGCAACAAGCTGGTGATCGAAGCCGACATCCGCCGCGGCGCGCCGCGCTAGATCACGCTGTTGCGCCCGCATGCAGGCGGGCTAGATTCCGCGTCACCATGAGCAGCATGCCCATTTCCCGCTTCGTCCCCATGGTCGACGGGATCAATATCCACGTGCGTGACTATCCGGGGCGCAGCGCCGGTGCCCTGCCCGTCATCTGCCTGCCCGGGCTGGCGCGCACAACGGCGGATTTCGACACGCTCGCCGAAGCGCTGGCGGCCGCGGGCCGCCGCGTCGTTACCCTCGATTACCGGGGCCGCGGCCGTTCCGACTACGACTCCGACCCGGCAAAGTATTCGCTGCCGGTCGAACTCGGCGACGTGATTGCGGTGCTCACCACGCTGGCGCTGGAACCGGCGGTGTTCGTCGGCACCTCGCGCGGCGGCATTCTCACCATGCTGATGGCGGCGGTGCGGCCGGCGGCCATTGCGGGGGCCGTGCTCAACGATATCGGTCCGGTGCTGGAGACCGAGGGCCTCGTCCGCATCAAGGGCTATGTCGGCAAGCTGCCGACCCCGGCAAACTACGACGATGCGGCTCGCATTCTGGCGCGCCTGTTCGGTCCGCAGTTTCCCAAGCTCAGCCACGACGACTGGCTGAGGAGCGCGCACCGGACCTACAAGGACGAGGATGGCGTCCTGGTCGTCGATTACGACGTCGCGCTTGCCCGGGCGCTCGAAGATTTCGATCCGGCAAAGCCGTTGCCGGACCTGTGGCCACAATTCGAGGCGCTGAAACCGGTGCCGGTCATGGCAATCCGGGGCGCGAACTCCGATCTCCTGTCGCCCGCCACGCTGAACGAGATGGGCCGTCGTCATCCGGACCTGGAAACGATCGTCGTGCCCGACCAGGGACACGCTCCGCTCTTGGCTGAGGACGAGGTGGTGGCCCGTATTGCCGCCTTCGTCGCCCGCTGCGACGCGCGACGCCAAAGTTAGACACCGGCTGCGTATCGACCCGGCCGTCAGCGGCGCTCCCTGCAGCTGCGATAAAAAGAAACCCCCGGCTTTCGCCGGGGGCTCTTTAACGTCGATCCTAGATCGTGAGATCAGGGATAGAAGTTGCGCTGGGCGCGGACCATACCGGACCACCAGCTGTTGTTGCCGATGGTCGGGCCGGTGAACGCGGTCTGCTGCGCGTTGTACATGACCTCGACGCTCAGATCGAGGTTGGTAACCGGCGTCCAGACGGTGCGCGAACCGACCTGCCAGAACGACCAGTTGGCCGACGAACCCGCAACCGCACCACCGGTGGCCGTCACGGCGCCGAGCAGAATGGCGCTGGCAGCCGTGGAGTACTGCAGCTTGCCGTAGGCGCCGAACAGCGACGTCTTCCAGCCCGGGACCCAGTTGTGCTCGAGACCGCCGGTGATCGACCAGCCGGTCGTCAGGTCGGCAGTGGTGCCGGTGCCAGTCTGCACGGCATCATAGGCGAAGCCATACGAGGTCACGCCGGCCTGCTTGACAGTCTGGGTGTTGCCGAGGCCCGAACCGACATAAGTCGTCGCGCCAACGCCGTAGGTGAACTGGCCGATGATGTAGTCGCCCTTGCCGAGCATCGGCAGGTTGACCTTCGCGCCAGCGCCGAACGCCCAGCCGCCCTTGTCGCTCGGAGCGATCTGTTCACCGAAGTTGACCTGGTGGTAGGCGCCCATGATCTGGGCCGAACCCCAAGCCTGATCGACGCGCAGGTTGCCGACGATATCCGGGATCGACTCACCGCCGAACACCGTGCTCGCGGCGCCCGCCGTCGTCGCGATACCCAGGCGATGGCCGAGGTTGTTTTCGGCCGAGATCGTGGCCGACAGACCGTTGCCGAGCTGAGCGGTATAAGCCCACAGGTTGATACCGTTACCACCCTGCGCCGAACCCCAGACGTTCGACTGGTTCGAATAGGCCATGCCATCGAAGTCGAAGAACGAGCCGGTCTTACCAAGGGTGAAGCCGGCGAACTGGATGAACGCGGCCGGGGCGTAGATGCGGTTGTAGGCCAAGCTGGCCGGGGCGCCGCCCTTGCCAATGTTCGAGCCCGAGTTCAGGCCCGAGTCGTCGGTCGCGGCGATGTAAGCATAGGCGCGCAGGGTGCCGTAGGCGGTCTGCGAACGGGCATCGGCCGTGATCGCAGCGCGGCTACGCCAGTGCTGATAGTTATAGGTACGGATGTCGCGATCGGCGAACGTGGTGCCGAACGAACCACCGGCGTTGAAGTTGATTTCGGTACGGACGAAGCCGCCGACCTTGATGCAGGTATCCGTGCCCGGCATGTAGTAGAAGCCGGCTCCGTAGAGCGAGCAAATCTTCACGTACTGGACCGGTTTGAATTCTGTGGCGCCAATTAGCGCAATGGAGTCAATCGCGACCCGTCGGCCGGCAGCCCCCGTTCGGCATTTGTTGCCTCATCGCCATCTCGGCCCATCGTGGGTCCACTCGAAACCCAAGCGGTTGAATCGATTTCCGGATTGCAAGTCAGGTCCGCGCAACGCGGCGAATGCCCAATAGGTATAGCCTCGGATGGACGAAACGCGCGGCTTTGCGCGGGCACAAAAAAAACCGCGCGCCAATACTGGCGCGCGGTTCGTTAGCGCGAGGTAAACGAAGGATCTGAAGGACGCACGCAACGACGCGCGGCGCCGCCTGTGCGACGCTGCGCGATCAGCGCGAATGCGTTACGATCAACTGCTGTGTTGCGGAGGCGGTTCTGCCTGGAAAGTCACGACCTGCTGCATGAGATCGGCGGCGTCGCTCAGCGTCTCTTGCGACAGGTGCGCGTAGCGTTGCGTCGTGCGCGCATGCAAGTGCCCGAGAAGCCCCTGCACCACGTAAAGCGATACGCCGCGATTGACCAGAAAACTGGCGAATGAATGCCGCAGATCATGCAGGCGCACATCGCCGAGGCCCGCCCGCTTGCGGATGCGGTCCCACGGGAAGAATAGTGACGCTGATGGACGCCCCGTTACTTCCGACGGAAAAATGTAAGGGTTATCATCGAGGCGCGGCGTCGACGTCAGGAGAGCAATCGCCGACTGGTTGAGCGCGATGACCCGCGCCCTGCCCGATTTGGATTTGGGCACCAGCAAGGTCTTGTTCTTCCAGTCGATGTAATCCCACTTGGCAAAGGTGATCTCGTTGCGGCGGGCGCCGGTCAGCAACAAAAGGAGGATGGATCGTGCCGCCGTGCGGTTCTCGTCGGCATGAAGCGCGCGCACCAGACTCTCGGCTTCCACTTCGGTGAGAAAACGATTGCGCTGCACATCGGGGCCGGCGCTAAGGCCCGCCGCCGGATTGTTCTCGCCACCGGGGACTTTCCATTTGCGCGCCAGATTGTAGATGTAGCGGAGAATGACGATCACCCGATTCATCGTCCCGGGCGCGTATCCGTCAACACGCATGCCATTGATCAATGTCGAGATGGCGTCCGTCTTGACCTCGTCCAGCGCCAACGCGCCGAGGCGCGGCAAAACATGTATGCGTAGAACCGTCTCGTCGGTCTGCCAACTGCTCTTGTAGGTCTGAACATACGGGAGGTATCGCTCGGCAACGAAGTCTCGCAGCAACGGGATGGCGCGCATTTCGCGACGCCGCTGTTGCGGATCGACGCCGAGCAAGGCCTCCGCCACGATCTGCCTGGCTTTGCGGCGCGCCTGATCGAGGGAAACAACGTCCGCCGGACCGATTTTGTACTGCCTCTCGCGACCGCGCTCGTCCGTATAGCGCTGGTAATACGTCTTGCCGCCCGACTGACGCACCTCGAGCAAAAAGCCGCGCTGACCGATGTCGAAGTAATCGGTCTTCTTCCGCTCGGGTGGGCACTCTGCCTGCCGAACAAAACTGGCTGATAACGCAATACTGGGCATAAGCGATGCGACCGATCACAACCCGCGACCTGTGACAGCACCTTTCTCCCTCATCCGGAGCGTGTATTGTCGTATCTTCGCAAGTGTTAGTTATAAATTCTTTGTTAACTTTGGTGCAATCAGACCGCACAGGCAAGACTAAAATATTATTTATGATCTTTTATACTTGGATAATAATCTATCTAGTCTTTTGTATTTTATATCAGGTGGTTACGCGTGCAGGCGTGATCACCAACGCATGCAGGCTGATAATTTGGAGATTTCAACAAATGCGGGAGATTCCAGCAACCGATCTTGTCGCCAGAGATGAAGCGCAGGACTCGCCGCAACGAATACTGCGATGCATGCGGTGAATACTTTTATTCAATGTATTGGAGGAAATGGTCGGAGCGGCAGGATTTGAACCTGCGACCCTCTGCTCCCAAAGCAGATGCGCTACCAGACTGCGCTACGCTCCGAACATGACCTTCGGTCATGAATCCGCGACCGGGACATGCCGCGTCAGGGATGCCGGCTAGGTACACGCTTCGCCGCGGCGCGGCAAGCAAACGCCCCTAGGGCGCGAAAATGGGGTGCGTGACCTTGTCGCCCGGCGCGATGCCGAGCTTGCGCGACGTCCCGGCGACCACCTCCAGCACCCCCCGCACCGGCCCGCGCGAGGGAACACTGCGCGTCGACAGCGGCGTGGTGTTCTCCTCGATGCGCCAGATGGTGCCGTCGCCGCGGATGAAGATCATGTCCAGCGCGACATAGGTGTTGTCCATCCAGAACGCGACTTCCTGGTCCTTCTGGAAGTCGAACAGCATGCCGTGATCCGGCGCCAGCTCCTTGCGGTACATCAGCCCCTTGGCGCGCTCGGCGTCGGTCCGCGCCAGTTCCACGGTAAAGGAGTGCACGCCGCTCTTGCTGGCGATGGTCACCGCGTCGTCGCCGGCGGCGCGCGCGGGAAGGACGGCCGCCCACAATCCAAGGACGATCGCGGCGATCAAATGAAGGCGGTGCATGAAGAGGTCCTCGCAAGTCGTTCGCCCCGTCATTCCCGCGAAGGCGGGAATCCAGCTCTTCCCGTCGCCGAGCAGACAAGCGCTGGATCGTCCGCCTTCGCGGACGATGACGGCGAACTGTCGCAAGCAATCGCGGCAGCGGCAAGACAGTTGGCAGGACAGTTGGCAAGACAGTTGCCAAGACAGTCGGCCCGCCCTCTCCGCCTCGCTGCAAAAGCAAAGGCCCGAACCGAAGGTCCGGGCCTCAGATCTCGATCGTGAGCCGACCGCTCAGTGCGACGACAGCGCCAGCGGCCCGCCATCCGGCCGAACCTCGGCCGCCATCATGCCCTTGGGTCCGGGCCCGAAGCGGACCAGCACCGTCTGGCCGGGGCGCAGTTCGGCGAAGCCGAAGCGGCGCAGGGTTTCCATATGGACGAAGATGTCCGCCGTGCCCTCGCCGCGCGTCAGGAAGCCGAAGCCGCGGAGCCGGTTGAACCACTTGACCTGCGCGCGCTCGAGGCCGCTGGTCGGCGTCACCGAGACATGGGTGCGCGGCGCGATCTCGGCCGGGTGGATCGCGGTGGATTCATCCATCGAGACGACGCGGAAGGCCTGCAGGCCCTTCGGCCGCGGCTGGACCTCCACCACGATGCGGGCGCCTTCGTAAGCGGTCTGGAAACCGTCGCGGCGCAGGCAGGTGACATGCAGGAGAACGTCCGGCATGCCGTTGTCCGGCACGATGAAGCCGAACCCCTTCGACACATCGAACCACTTGATCACGCCGGCGACTTCGATGAGATCAGTTGCCCGCTCGTCGCCAAGGTCTCGGACCAAGCCGGGTCGGAGAGTTGTATCTGGCATTTTTGATCAATCCCGTTCGACGTCTCTGAGCCGGTCCGGTGAAAATTACCGTATCGGCGTTTGCCCCGTTGGACGCTTCCGGACGCCGGTTGAAGTGGCGTTTATGTGGAATCGCTTCGGCGAATCTGTGGATTCAAGATAACACCCGTTCAAAAGCCGCAAAGGCCAAAATGCTATTGCACACAGCTTCTCAGGTGCCGCAGTCGCAGCCGAATCAGCGGCAGCGGCCTTTTGTGCGTGGCGTCAGTGGCGGATGAAAGGTGCGAGCACGTCGCCGATATCGTTGCGCACAACAAGATCGGCGAACGCGTCGAGTTCGGTCGGCTCGCGATTGATGATGACGAGCTTTGCGCCATTGCGCTTGGCCATCAACGGGATGCCGGCCGCCGGCCACACCACCAGTGACGAGCCGACCGACAGAAACAGATCGCAGTCCGCCGCCAGTTCCTGCGCGCGCCGCATCGGTTCTTCCGGCATGGCCTGCCCGAATGAAATCGTCGCGGTCTTGATTATGCCGCCGCAGGCGCAGTCCGGCGGTTCCTCGCCGCCGGCTTCGAAGTTTTCGCGGATCGGACCCAGTTCATAGCGCCGCGCGCAGTCGAGACAGGTGGCGTAGGTGGTGTTGCCGTGCAGCTCGATGACGTCTTGCGGTGCAACACCGGAGACCTGATGGAGGTTGTCGATGTTCTGCGTGATGACCGCGGACGCCTTGCCCCCTTTATAGAGACTGGCCAGCGCCAGATGGCCGCGGGTCGGCCGCGCAGCGGCAAAGGTCGCCTCGATGTTGAAGCGCCGCCGCCAGGCTTCGCGCCGCGCCTCGACATCGGCGACATATTCATCGAACGGGATGGGACGATTTTTGGTCCAGAGCCCGCCGGGCGAGCGGAAGTCCGGAATGCCGGACTCGGTGGAGATGCCCGCCCCGGTGAAGGGCACGATCCGCTCCGCGCCCTCGATGAGGTCGCGCAAGGCGGCGATTGCGGTATCGAGGTCGGGGGCTATCATTGCGCGGGCGGCACCCAGGTTCTATTTCCGAAACGGCTTCAACGCGGCCCCGAGAGGTTTTGTCCCATGCGATTTCTGCACACCATGCTGCGCGTCCGCAATCTCGACGACGCACTCGATTTCTACGTCAACAAGCTGGGCCTGAAGGAGACGCGCCGCCGCGTCGACGAGAAGAACCGCTACACCCTCGTGTTCCTCGCCGGCCCGGACGATTCCGATGCGCTCGACACCGCCAAGAAGAAAGGCCGCCCCGGCCCCGAGGTGGAACTCACCTTCAACTGGGACACCGAGGACTATGGCGAGGCGCGCTATTTCGGCCACCTCGCCTATGAGGTCGACAATATCTACGAGACCTGCGAGCGGCTGATGAAGGCCGGCGTCACCATCAACCGGCCGCCGCGCGACGGCGTCATGGCCTTCGTGCGCTCGCCCGACAAGCATTCGATCGAGCTGCTGCAGAAGGGCGACGCATTGCCGCCCCAGGAGCCCTGGGCCTCAATGAAGAACACCGGGCACTGGTAATCGCCGCCATCGTCCCGATATGGAGGGCTGAGGCAACAAAGGCTGCCGGGTGGGTCCAGTTGGCCTGTCCGGTGGCCGGTTGGCCTTCCCCGGCACGGCCTTCCGCCGCCCTGCCCGACCGCAATTTCCCCTGACGCGCCGAAGACTTGGGCCAGTTTTCCCCGACCCGGCCCCGACACTTGCCCGAAGCGGCGAACCCCTTTATAGGTCGCCGCCTTGGCGCCATTCGGCGCCACTTGCGCCCTTCGTCTAGAGGCCTAGGACACCGCCCTTTCACGGCGGTAACAGGGGTTCGAATCCCCTAGGGCGCGCCA
>Ga0182747_1000914_pt1 | contig 24866 bp, 24 predicted proteins | sample eDN3rd30CBELigBY_FD_128526 | JGI IMG/M metagenome (GOLD analysis project Ga0182747, IMG submission 128526) | Enriched backyard soil microbial communities from Emeryville, California, USA - eDNA 3rd pass 30_C BE-Lig BY (version 2) (version 2) | ecosystem: Environmental > Terrestrial > Soil >...
AGCCCGGCGGCAACTGCGGCATGGCGCCGGAATTCAGATCGACTTTCTGCTTGGTCGAGATGTTGACCACAGCGTCGATGACCTGCTCGGAAACATCGGCGATGCCTTCCGGGCCCCGCGCCAGCGCCGGCGCGGCGGCCAGAGGGCCAGCCAGGGTGGCGGCGAGCACAAGTGCGAAAGTCGATTTGAAACGAATGGCGGTGGCGCCCATTGGCGTCGATTCTCCTGGGAGGGGTCACCACAAAGTGACCCCGAATTAGCGGCGATTCAAGGGCGGCGACAGGAGATTGCCCATCAAGACCGCGCGAGAAAGCCGCCGGCCTTCCTTGCCGGCGGCTTCATTCTGCCCCTGGCGCGTCAGGAGCGCGCCAGCCAGACGATCAACAGTCCGATGATCGCCGATCCAAGCCCGATCAGGCGCAACGTCGCCGGCGGCGTAGCCAGCACGCTTTCGACGGCTCTTTTGCCGTGCGCCGGAAAAGCCGCGAAGATCAAGCCTTCGATGACGAAGACCAGCCCCAACGCGGCCAGAAAATCCGACATATGACGCTACGCGATCACTGGGCCGGCGCCGCCGGCCCAGGCGTTGCTCCAACCGCCGGCCGCTGCTGCGGTCCCTGCTGCCCGGCCGCTGCTCCGGTCGGCTGATTGAAGAAGCGGAAGAAGTTGTTGTCCGGCTTGAGCAAAATCCGCGTGTCGCCGGGCTTCAGGCTCGCCTCATAGGCCTGCATCGAGCGGTAAAATGCGAAGAAATCCGGATCCCGGTTAAAAGCATCGGCGAAGATCTGGTTACGGGTGGCATCACCCTCACCGCGGATCTGCTCCGACTTCGAGTTGGCGTCCGCCACCAGCACCGTGACGTCACGATCGGCGCGGGAGCGGATTTCCTGGGCGCGCTGGGCGCCCTGGGCGCGGAATTCGGCCGCTTCACGCGCGCGTTCGGTCTGCATGCGCTGATAGACCGCCTGGCTGTTCTGCTCCGGCAGGTCGGCGCGGCGAATGCGGACATCGACCACCTGGATGCCGTAACCGGCGGCTTCTTTGTCAACGAGTTGCAGGATGCGATCCATCAGGCCGGCGCGTTGATCGCGCACGACCTCGGTGAAGGTCGCCTCACCGAGCACGCGGCGCAGTGCCGAGTTGAGCAGGATCGACAGCTGCGAGTTGGCGCCCTGGACCGAACCTACCGTCTGATAGAAGCGCAGCGCATCGCGGATGCGGTAGCGCGCGAAGGCGTCCACCACCAGTCGCTTCTGGTCCGAAGCGATCACTTCCTGCGGTGGCGCCTCCAGATCGAGGATGCGTTTGTCGATGTAGACAACGTTGTCGATGAAAGGCGCTTTGAAGTGCAGGCCCGGCTCAGTGATCGGCGCCTGCGGATTGCCGAGGCGCAGAACCAGAGCCTGCTGCGTCTGATAAACGGTGAACAGCGACGAGTAGCCGACGATCAACGCGGCCACCAGGATGACGACGGCGACGCCGCCGATAAAATTCAGTCTCATTGGCGGGCTCCCGACGGCGTACGCGGCTGCGGACGGGTCAATTCATTGAGCGGCAGGTAAGGCACGACGCCCGAACCGTTCGGGCCGGAATCGAGGATCACCTTGTCGGCACCGCCGAGGACGCGCTCCATCGTTTCGAGATACATGCGCTCGCGCGTGACGTTCGGCGCCTTCGCGTATTCGTCATAGATTTTCAGGAAGCGCGACGACTGACCGGTCGCTTCGGCGACGGTCTGCTGCCGATAGGCTTCGGCGGCCTGCGTGATCTGGGCCACGCGACCACGGGCTTCCGGCAGGACGCGGTTGGCGTATGTCTGCGCTTCGTTGACGGCGCGCTCGAGGTCGGCGCGCGCGGCCTGCACGTCGCGGAAGGCGTCGATGACCTGCTGTGGCGGGTCGACCTTCTGCAACTGAACCTGCTGAATCATGATGCCGGCGCCGTAACCGTCGAGCGTCTTCTGCATCAGTTCGTGCACGGCGTTTTCGATGGTCTGGCGGGCGCCGGTGAGGATCGGCTGGATTTCAGAGCGACCGATGACTTCGCGCATCGCGCCTTCGGCCACCGCTTTCACTGTGCCTTCCGGATTCTGGATGTTGAACAAGTAGTCGCCGACACCGGTCGGTTTCACCTTCCACAGCACCGAGAAATCGACGTCGACGATATTTTCGTCGCCGGTCAGCATCAGACTCTCTTCCGGCACATCGCGCACGGTCGAGCCGCGGCGCACGTCGTCGCTGACGCGCATGCCGATATCGATCTTGTTGACGCGCAGCGCCTTCGGCGTGAGCGCGGTCTCGATTGGATAAGGCAGGTGATAATTCAGACCCGGCTGGACTTCGCGCACTTCCTTGCCGAAGCGCAGCACGACGCCGAGCTCATCGGGCTCGACGCGGAAGAAACCGGAAAAACCCCAGAGCGCGATCGCCGCGAGGGCGGCGAGCGCAATACCCTTGCCGCCCATATTGCCGGGCAGCACGCCGCGCAGGCGGTCCTGGCCACGGCGCAAAATCTCTTCCAGATCGGGCGGCCGGCCACCGGGAGGCGGCGGGCTCGAACCCCAGGGGCTCTTTCCTCCACCGCCACCGCCGGACCCCCACGGCCCGCCGGACCCGCTGCCACCACCGCCTTGATTGCTCCACGGCATAAATCTTGTCTCCCGGCATAGGGCCAAAATGCGGCCTGCCTTTAGTTTGGGTGGGTTTATAGGGGACGCAAGAGCCGGTTACAACGCGCTGACATGCCGCATTTTCATCGAAATTACGGGCACATGCCGGCCTCGCCATGAAGAATGCCGCAATGTGGCACCCTCGCCCGCCATCTCTGTGGTAAATACGTCGTCAGCGACGGCGCAGAACGCAAGAAAACATCGTACGGGGGAAACATTCCATGAGCGCATTCGATCTCGGCGGACGCGTCGCGCTGGTGACCGGCGGCAATGGCGGCATCGGTCTCGGCATGGCCAGGGGGCTGGCTGGTGCCGGCGCCACGGTGATCATCGCCGGGCGCAACAAGGCCAAGGCCGACGCCGCGCTCGCCGAATTGCGGGCGGTCAATTCCAGAGCCGACTTCATCGAGATCGACGTGCTGAAGGAAGAGTCGTGCCGCGGCGCCGTGAAAGCGGTCGCCGACAAGTTCGGACGGCTCGACATCCTCGTCAACAATGCTGGCACCAGCGTGCGCAAGCCGCCAGAAGAACTGACCGCGGCGGAATGGCACCTGGTGATGGACACCAATGTCACCAGCGCCTTTCTGTGCTCGCAGGCGGTCTATCCACACATGAAGCAAGCCGGCGGCGGCAAGATCATCAATATCGGCTCGATGATGACCATCTTTGCCTCGTCCTACGCGGCGCCCTATGCCTCGAGCAAAGGCGCCATCGTGCAGATGGCCCGCTCCTTCGCAGTCGCCTGGGCCAAGGACAACATCCAGGTCAATTCCATCCTGCCCGGCTGGATCGACACCGATCTGACCAAGAAAGCGCGCGAACAGGTGCCCGGCTTGCACGAACGCGTGCTAGCGCGCACGCCGGCGGCGCGCTGGGGCGCGCCCGGCGACTTTTCCGGCATCGCGGTGTTTCTGGCTTCACCGGCCTCGGACTTTGTGACCGGCACGGCAATCCCGGTCGATGGCGGCTATTCCGTGATGGCCTGACAATGCGCCGCTAACGGCGAACATAAGTGACGGTGTCGAAGCTGGCGTCGTCGTCCGGCCCGGCATCGTAGTGCTGCCGCTCCGTCTCGCGCCACTCGGCCGGATCAATCGCCGGAAAATAAACATCGCCTAGCGGGCTGGCGTGGACATGCGTGATCTCAAGCCGGTCCGCCATGCTCATGGTACGATCGAACACATCGCCGCCGCCGATGATCATGAGATCGCGCACGCCGCGCTTGGCGGCATCCTCGACCGCAATGCCGAGCGCGGCATCGAGGCTGGTGGCGATAATGCCGCCGGGCACGGCGTGGCTGAGATCGCGCGTCATCACGATGTTGGTGCGTCCCGGCAGCGGCTTGCCGATCGACTCATAGGTCTTGCGCCCCATCACGATTGGCTTGCCGAGCGTGACCCGCTTGAAATGCTGCAGATCGGATTTCAGCCGCCACGGCAACTGGCCACCATTGCCGATGACGCCGTTCTCACCGATCGCGGCGACGAGCACGATCTTGTAGGGCGCGGTGTTGCGCGGCCGCGTGATCATGCGCGCGTTCCCTTGCCGAACGATGCCAATGCGTCGCCGCTCATGCGGCAGATCTTCCAGTCGGGCAGCACCTGCGCGCCGATCGACTCATAAAAGGCGATCGACGGCGCGTTCCAGTCCAGCACAGACCATTCGAAGCGCGCATAGCCTTCCTCGACGCAGCGCGAGGCGAGCCGCATCATCAGCGCCTTGCCCAATCCCTTGCCGCGATAGACCGGCCGTACGAACAGATCCTCAAGATAGATGCCGTGCCGGCCGCGAAAGGTCGAGAAATTGAGAAACCACACCGCAAGCCCCGCCGCCTCGCCGTTCCATTCAGCGATATCGCAGAACAGCCGCGGCTTCTCGCCGAACAGGGCGTCGGCGATCATCGCTGGCGTCGCGTCGACCGCATGGCCGAGCTTTTCATAGTCGGCGAGTTCGCGAATGAGATCGAAGATCAGCGCCGTGTCCGCAGGCTGCGCCGACCGGATGGCGACGCCCTGTCGGCCTGAATCGTCCGACTGTCCCGCGGACGATTCACGTCCGGAAGCACCCTTAGCAAACTGCATGCCGCGCCTTGAGGTCGTACCCAGTGGCGCAATGCCGCAGCCACCCGGGCAATCTTAGCCGACAGCGCATCCGCTGTCCAAAACGCGCCAACCGGGCGGCATTATCATCCGCGTAAATGGAAATCGGCGCTTTCGCCGGCCATCCACGATGCCGCACCGCGTCATCGACGGCACCGTGCGGTGAAGCGTCGCGCCTGCGAGACGCAGTTCCAGTCGTTATTGTTTATGGTCGAGCACTTCCAGTCAGCCGGCCAATCCAAAGACAGTCCTTAATGCACCACCCGCAAGCCAATCACGACAATACGGTTCACACACACACCCTCACGCGCTTCGACGCGGTCGTCATCATGGTCGGCCTCGTCGTCGGCATCGGCATATTCCGCACGCCATCGTTGGTCGCGGCCAATGTCGACAGCGAATTCGCCTTCATCGCCGTCTGGGTGGTCGGAGGACTGATCACACTGATCGGCGCCCTCTGCTACGCGGAATTGTCCGCCGCGCACCCGCATGCCGGTGGCGAGTATCACTTCCTGCGTCGCGCCTATGGCAGGCCGGTCGCCATGATGTTCGGCTGGGCGCGCGGCACCGTCATTCAGACCGGCGCCATCGCGGGCGTCGCTTTCGTGCTCGGCGACTATGCAGCGCAACTCGTGCCGCTCGGTCCCTATGGCCCCGCGCTGTACGCGGCGACCTCCATCATACTCTTCACTGGCATCAACGTCATTGGCACGGTTCAGAGCAAATCCCTGCAGATCGCCATGACGGCGATCGAGATCGGCGCCATTGCCGCCATTATCCTGTTCGGCCTGTTCGGTTCGAGCGAGCCGCCGCCCGCGACGCCGGCGATCCCGCCCGGCAGCGCCGCGCTCGGCATGGCCATGATCTTCGTGCTGCTGACCTATGGCGGCTGGAACGAAGCCGCCTACCTCACAGGCGAATTAAAGGACGCGCCGCGCAACATCGCCAAGGTTTTGATGATGGGCACGCTGATCCTGATCGGGCTTTACGTGCTCGCCAATGTCGCGCTGCTGTCTATCCTCGGTCTCGAAGGCCTGCGCACGTCCGACGCCGTCGCGGCCGACATGATGCGCCGCGTCGCCGGTCCCGCGGGCGCGACCATCGTGAGCATCGCCATTGTCGTCGCCGCCATATCGACGCTCAACGCGACGATCTTCACCGGTGCCCGCGTCTATTACGTCATGGCTCATGACGTAACGCTGCTGCCGAGCGTCGCCGAGTGGAACGAGCGCGGCAAGACTCCTGCCAACGGCCTTGTCCTGCAGGCCGTGGTCGCCCTTCTCCTGGTGGTGATCGGCGCGGTCACGCGTGACGGCTTCAAGGCAATGGTCGAGTATACCGCGCCTGTGTTCTGGGGCTTCCTCCTGCTGGTCGGCATCGGCCTCATCGTACTGCGCATTCGTGAGCCGGATCGAGCGCTGCCGTACAAGGTACCGCTCTATCCCCTGACGCCGATCCTGTTCTGCCTGACCTGTGGTTACATGCTGCATGCCAGCATCGCCTATACCGGCGTGGCCTCGCTGGTCGGCCTTGGCGTGCTTGCCGCGGGCACGCCGTTGCTGCTGTTTCAACGCAAGGAGGCGAGCTCTAACACGCCGCCACCCGCCTCTGCCGCTTCCGCCTTGACCGAATGATGACCCCGAACAGGAGACACACATGAAAACATTGAAGACATTCGCTCTCGCCTGTGCCGTGTCCGCGCTCGCACTCAACGGCGCGATGGCACAATCCGCTCCAGCAGCTGCGCCCGCCGGGACCTATGAGCCGAAGTCGGGCCAGGAAGGTAAGGACGTCGTCTGGGTGCCGACGCCGCAAGCTCTGGTCGACCGCATGATGCAGATGGCCGGGGTCACCAAGGACGATTATCTGGTCGATCTCGGTTCAGGGGACGGCCGCACCGTCATCACCGCCGCCAAGCTTGGCGTGCGCGCGCACGGCATCGAGTTCAACGGCGACCTGGTCGAGCTGTCGAAACGCAATGCACAGGCCGCAGGCGTTGCCGATCGCGCCACCTTCCAGCAAGGCGACATCTTCGAGTCGAACTTCTCCGACGCCACTGTGGTGACGCTATTCCTGTTGAAAGCCCTGAACGTCAAACTGCGGCCGATCTTGCTGGACATGAAGCCCGGCACGCGGATCGTTTCCAATACGTTCGACATGGGCGATTGGACGCCCGACGACAAGATCGACGCCGGCGCAGGCTGCACGTCGTGGTGCACCGCTTATAAATGGGTGATCCCGGCGAAGGTCGATGGCAACTGGCGTCTGGGCGAAGGCGAACTCAAGCTGAGCCAGACTTATCAGATGCTGTCAGGCACCATGACCACCAACGGCAAATCGGTACCGATCAGCGACGCCAAGATGAACGGCGCGCAGATCAGCTTCACCGCCGGCGGCCAGCAGTACACCGGCACGGTGGCAGACGGCAAAATGAGCGGCAAGACGGCCGGAGGCCAGAGCTGGAGTGCGACCCGCTAGGCTCGCTTCGCCGACAAGACAAGAAAAAGGCCCCGCTGCTGGCGGGGCCTTTTTTTATTCCGGTTGCGGACGGCTCACACCGCGACCGCGGCCTTGATGTGCGGATGCGCGTCGTAATTCTCAACCGTGAAGTCTTCATAGCGGAAGGAGAAGATGTCTTTCACATCCGGGTTGATGCGCATCGTCGGCAACGCGCGCGGCGCGCGCGACAATTGCAGCTCGGCCTGCTCGACGTGGTTGAGATAAAGATGCGTATCGCCACCAGTCCATACGAAGTCGCCCGGCTTGTAGCCGGTCACCTGCGCTACCATCATGGTCAGTAGCGCGTAGGAAGCGATATTGAACGGCACGCCGAGGAACACGTCAGCCGAGCGCTGGTAGAGCTGACACGACAGCCTGCCCTTGGCGACATAGAACTGGAACAGGCAGTGGCACGGCGGCAGCGCCATCTTGTCGACGTCGGCCGGATTCCATGCCGTGACGATCAGGCGCCGCGAGTCCGGGTTGCGCTTGATCATGTCGATGACATGGCTGATCTGATCGATGGTCTGGCCATCCTTGGACGGCCAGGACCGCCATTGATGGCCATAGACCGGTCCCAGATCACCGCGTTCATCGGCCCATTCGTCCCAGATGCGCACGCCATTGTCGTTGAGATATTTGATGTTGGTGTCGCCGGCGAGAAACCACAGCAACTCGTGAATGATCGACTTCAGGTGCAGCTTCTTGGTGGTGAGCATGGGGAAACCCTGCCCCAGGTCGAAGCGCATCTGATAGCCGAACACCGAACGCGTGCCGGTACCGGTGCGGTCCCGCTTCTCCGCGCCTTCGCGAAGAATGTGGTCCATCAGGTCGAGATACTGGCGCATCGGCGGCTCGGCGTGTTTCGGGCGACTCGCCTCAACATGGTGAAGATTACCCGGTCCGGCAACGTCGCGGCGATGGTTTTCAACCGCGCCGGCGCTGGGGAACCGGGCCCCAGTCAGGTCCCGCCAACCCATTAACCGTAAAAGTTAATCGGCGTTTTCTAACCTTAACAATCGGTTAATTTGCTTGGGGTGGCGGGGCGACCGGCCGCCCGCAAGGCATTGGCGCCGTTTCGGCGAAAAAACGCTGATTTTGGGAGAGTCTTCTTGACTGCGGGTACCCTCCAGCACGGCTCGTCGCCTGGCGACGGGCTGGACCTTCGGGCCGAAGGGCACTGGACGGCGGAGCACGCGCGCGCGCTCGAGCCGCTGCTGGCCCAAAACATGACCCTCGGTCATGAATCGGGCGCCCGCGTCGTCTTCGACGCCACCCGCATCACCAAGCTCGACACCTACGGCGCCTGGCTGATCGAGCGCAGCTTGCGCCTCTGGTCGAGCCGCGGCATCGACGCCCGCCTGGTCGGCCTGCCGCCGACCTACCGTAACCTGTTCGAGAAGGTGCGCGGCGGCCGGCAGCAGCTGACGCCGCTCAAGCACAAGCAGACCGGCATCGGCGCCACGCTGGAAAGCGTCGGCCGCACCATGACCGCGGTGTTCTCCGACCTGTTCACCATCTTCCAGATCGGCGGCCAGCTCGTCGTCGCGTTCCTGAGCGTCTGCCTCAATCCCTGGCGCTTCCGCTTCACCTCGCTCGTCAACCATCTCGAGCGCGTCTGCTGGCACGCGGTGCCGATCATCATCCTCATCACCTTCCTGATCGGCGCCATCATCGCGCAACAGGGCATCTTCCACTTCCGCACCTTCGGCGCCGACATCTATGTCGTCGATATGGTCGGCGTGCTGGTGCTGCGCGAGCTCGGCGTGCTGATCGTCTGCATCATGATCGCCGGCCGTTCCGGCTCCGCCTACACCGCCGAACTCGGCTCGATGAAAATGCGCGAGGAAGTCGATGCCCTGCGCACCATGGGCTTCGACCCCGTCGAGGTGCTGGTGTTGCCGCGCATCCTCGCGCTCATCATCGCGGTGCCGATCCTCACCTTCATCGGCTCGATGGCCGCGCTCTATGGCGGCGGCCTGGTGTCGTGGCTCTACGGCGGCATCGATCCGAAGATCTTCATGTCGCGCCTGCACGAGTCGATCAACATGAAGACCTTCGCGGTCGGCATGATCAAGGCGCCGTTCATGGCGCTGATCATCGGCCTCGTGGCCTGCATGGAAGGCATGCAGGTCAAGGGTTCGGCGGAATCGCTCGGCGCCAAGACCACCGACTCGGTGGTGAAGTCGATCTTCCTCGTCATCGTCATCGACGGCTTGTTTGCCGTCTTCTTCGCCGCGGTGGGGATCTGACCATGGCGACGCGCGGCGAACCCGTCATCAAGGTCCGCGACGTCGTGGTCGATTTTTACGGCCGCCGCGTCCTCAACGGCGTCAATCTCGATCTCAAGCGCGGCGAGATTCTGGGCTTCGTCGGCGCGTCCGGCGCCGGCAAGTCGGTGCTGACGCGCTCCATCATCGGCCTGTTGCCGGTCAAGGAAGGCACCATCGAGGTCCTGGGCACGGAGCTGACCAAGGCCAGCATGGCCGAGAAACAGGCCGTGGACCGGCGCTGGGGCGTGCTGTTCCAGCAAGGCGCGTTGTTCTCGTCGCTGAACTCCGGCAAGAACGTCGAATTCCCGATCCGCGAATATTTAAGGTTGTCGCCGAAGCTGACCACCGAAATCGCCATCGCCAAACTGGAAATGGTCGGCCTCAAGCCGGACGTTTACCGCAATTACCCTTCGGAGCTGTCCGGCGGCATGATCAAGCGCGTCGCCCTCGCGCGCGCTCTCGCGCTCGATCCCGAGATTCTCTTTCTCGACGAGCCGACGTCCGGTCTCGATCCCATCAGCGCCGCCGAGTTCGATCACCTGTTGCTGACGCTGCAGGAAACGCTCGGCATATCCGTGTTCATGGTCACCCACGATCTCGACAGTCTGCACCGCACCTGCGATCGCATCGCGGTCCTCGCCGACGGCAAGATCATCGAGGCCGGCACCATGGACGTGATGCTGGAATCGCAGCACCCGTGGCTGAAGTCATACTTCCACGGCGAGCGCGCTCACGACGATTTCCATGTACCGATTAAAGGACGGCGCGTCACAGAACGTCGCGCCTGATGTGGAGTTAAGACGATGGAAGACAGGGCAAAGTTCGCGCTGATCGGCTTGTTCACCTTCGCGGTGGTCGCCGCTGCGTTCGTCTTCATCTACTGGATGCACAACGCCGGCACCTCGAAGGAAACCCGGCCTTATCTCGTCGTGTTCGAGGGCTCGGTATCCGGCCTGCGCGTCGGCGGCCCGGTGCTGTTCAACGGCATCCGCGTTGGCGAGGTCACCGAAATGCGCCTTACCGACAAACCGTCGGAAGTCGCTGCCGTCATTTCCGTCACACCATCGACGCCGGTGCGCTCCGACACGGTTGTCTCGCTGGAATATGCCGGCCTGACCGGCATCGCTTCGGTGTCGCTGAAAGGCGCGACCGCCTCCTCGCCGGCCCTGCCCTCGAAGAATGGCGAACTGCCGACATTGCGCGCGGGCTCCACTGCCGGCGACATGGGGACCGCCGTGCGCGAGACCCTGGCCAAGGCGGACAATATCATTCTCGAGAATCAGGAATCGCTGCGCAACGCCATCAAGAACCTCGAAGTCTTCACCGAGGCGCTGGCCCGCAACGGCGGCAAGATCGACGAACTACTCCACAACGGCGCGACCGCCATGGGTTCGATCAACGAACTCGCCGTCAGCCTGAAGGCGGACACCAGCCGGGTCGCCGAAAACCTGGACAAGCTGACGACCAACCTCGACAAGCAGACCACCATGCTGTCCGAGAACCTGGACAAGCGCACCGCCGAGATCACCGAAGGCGTGCTCAAGGTCACCGACAGCACCAACAAGCAGATCAACCTCGTCGGCACGGATTTGCGCCGCTCCATCGGCAATATCGACCGCGCCGTCACCGACCTCGCCAAGAACCCGCAGCGCATCCTGTTCGGCGGCGGCGGATCGAGCGAGAGCAGCGGCGGCGCGCCGCGCCGGTAGAACGACAGCCGCCCGGCAGTCGGCTTTTCAACAGGCCGGGGGCGCGTCACTTTTTCTGTGACAGGCTTACGACGGGGGTGCTAACGGGCATCCCGTCAGGCGGCGCCCCGCTCGCCTTGCTGCGTTGCGGAACCCGTTTTTGGCCAAAAGCGCTCTCGACAAAGACCTCAAGAAAGTCGTCCAGATCGAAACCGCGACCTATGCGCGGTCGCGGTCGCTGGCGACGCCGGGGCTATTGATTGTCTTCATGATCGGCGCGGTGGTGATCGCCAGTCTGTCGGTCGGCGGGCCGCTTCGTTATTTCGTGTTCTTCGCCGCGGTCATCGCCGCCTACATGGCGCTCAATATCGGCGCCAACGACGTCGCCAACAACATGGGCCCTGCCGTCGGCAGCCGCGCCCTGACCATGAAGCATGCCCTGATCATCGCCGCCGTCGCGGAAATTTCAGGCGCAATGCTCGCCGGCGGCGACGTGGTCGATACGGTCTCGAAGAACCTGCTGCATCCTGAGCAAGCGCTCTCCGTCGTCTCCTTCATCTTCGTAATGACGTCAGCGCTGCTCGCCGCTTCGCTGTGGATTCACCTCGCGACATATCTGGGCGCGCCGGTGTCGACGACGCATGCGATTGTGGGCGGTGTTGTTGGTGCCGGCGTTGCCGCCGCCGGCGTCGCCGCCGTCGAGTGGAGCGTGATCGGCTCCATCGCCCTGAGCTGGGTGATTTCCCCCATATGCGGCGGCATTGTCGCCGCCCTGCTGCTCGGTTTCATCAAATGGCAAGTGATCTACCGTGAGGACCGCGTCGCCGCCGCCCGGCGCTGGGTGCCGGTGCTGGTCGCGGCCATGAGCGGGATTTTCGCCGTCTATCTCGTCACCAAGGGCCTGCAGCGCATCTGGAAGCCGCCCGTCTTCCTCGTCCTGACCGTCGGCATCGTCTTCACACTCGGCGCCTTTATGGCCGCACGACCCTGGGTGATGCGCCGCTCGCAGGGCATGGAAAACCGCCGCAAGCACATCGCCGGGCTGTTCACCGTGCCTCTGGTCTTCGCCGCCGGCCTCTTGTCCTTCGCCCATGGCGCCAACGACGTCGCCAACGCGGTCGGCCCGCTCGCCGCCATCGTTGCGGCAGCGCAGACAGGTTTCGCCGACGCCGAGAGGGTGGAACTGCCGTTCTGGGTGCTGGCGATCGGCGCCGTCGGCATCGCGCTGGGCCTCGGCCTGTTCGGCCCGGCCCTGATCCGCACGGTCGGCGAGAAAATCACCCGCATGGACACGATCCGGGCCTATTGCGTGGCCCTGTCGGCGGCGGTGACGGTGCTGGTGGCGTCCGCGCTCGGCCTGCCAGTCTCGTCCACCCATATTGCGGTCGGCGCCGTATTCGGCGTCGGCTACCTGCGCGAATACATCACCAACAGCGGCGTGCCGAACCCGGCGGTGACGCCGCGCACCTTGTTCCTGGAGCCGTCGCGCCTCAACGAAACCCCGGAAATGGCGTTGCTGAACTACCAGAAGCGCGAGCGGCGGCGCCTGGTCCGGCGCCAGCATGTGCTCGGCATCGGCGCGGCGTGGGTCATCACCGTGCCGGCGGCCGCGCTGCTGTCGGCGCTGCTTTATCGGCTGATGTGGGCGATCGGCGGATAGGCCGGCAGCCCGCGCGCGCGCAGGCGCTGATTGAGCCTGACCGCCAGCTCCGTGACCTTGGCGTCCGACAACAGCCTCTTGGCGTCCTGCAGCACGACCCAATGACGGTGGCGGCGGCCCTTCTCCGGCCATTCGTCCATCTGCTGCGTTACCCGCAGCGGATACATCTCGACCTCGATGATCTTGCGCCGGAACGCCAGCGTCTTGAATGCCCGATAGCGGCCGATCGGCAGCGGATCGACCTCGCCCTCGACGCCGGCCTCTTCCAGCGCCTCCTGCGCGGCGACCTGCGCCGGCGCGTGGCCTTCCATCGGGTCGCCCTTGGGGAAAATCCAGCGCCCGGTGCCGCGCGACGTCACCAGCAGGAACACCACCTGTCCTTTGACGACCGTATACGGAATGGCGCCGAACTGCCGGCTGACATCGCGCCCGCCGACGCGAAGCAGCAGGTTGTCCGCCGTCTTCCTGATCACGCCGAGCGCCAAGGCGACCTCCGCCAGAGCCTGCCCGGCTTTGATGGAATCAAAGCCGAGGCTCTCGTTTTGTTTTGACGCGTTTTCTGCACGCGAACCGGTTCCCACTTCGCCCGAAAACGCTCTAGTTCTCCGATTCCACGAACACCTCGTCGCGGCGCTTGCGGATCATCGGCAGCAACGCCAGCACCAGCAGCGTCACCGAAATAAAGATGAGAACGCCGGAGATCGGCCGCGTGACGAAAACCGACATGTCACCGCGCGCGATCAGCATGGCGCGGCGCAGGTTGTCCTCCATCAGCGGGCCGAGCACGAAGGCCAGCACCAGCGGCGCCGGCTCGAAGTCGTGCTTCACCAGCAAGTAGCCGAGGACACCGAAGATCGCGGCGATCATCACGTCGCTCGGCGAATTGTCGATCGAGTAGATGCCGATGCAGCAGAACACGATGATCGACGGGAACAGGATGCGGTATGGCACGCGCAAGAGCCGCACCCAGATGCCGACCATCGGCAGGTTGATGATGATCAGCATCAGGTTGCCGAACCACATCGAGGCGATCATGCCCCAGAACAGGTCGGGCTGCTTGGTCATGACCTGCGGGCCCGGCACGATGCCGTGAATGGTCATGGCGCCGACCATCAGCGCCATCACCGCATTCGGCGGAATGCCGAGCGTCAGCAGCGGAATGAACGAGGTCTGCGCCGCGGCGTTGTTGGCGGATTCGGGACCCGCCACGCCCTCGATGGCGCCATGGCCGAAACGCTTGGGATTCTTGGCGACACGCTTCTCCAGCGTATAGGACGCGAACGAGGCCACGACCGCGCCGCCGCCCGGCAGGATGCCGAGGATCGAGCCCAGCACCGTGCCGCGCGCGATCGGCCAGGACGAGTCCTTGAGATCCTGCCGCGTCGGCATCAGGCCCTTGATCTTGCCCTCGATGATTTCGCGATTGGCGCCCGAGCTCTCGAGGTTGCGAATAATCTCGGCAAAACCGAACAGGCCCATCGCCACATTGGTGAAGCCGATGCCATCCAGCAGTTCGGGCAGGCCAAGCGTCATGCGGCCGGCGCCGGTGTCGAGATCGGAGCCGACGGTCGACAACAGCAGGCCCGCCAGCACCATGGCGATCGACTTCACGACCGAGCCCTTGGCCAGCACCACCGCGAAGATGAGGCCGAGCAGCATCAGCGAGAAATATTCGGCCGGGCCGAACTCGAGCGCGACCCTGGTCAGCGGCTGGCCGAGCGCGGCAACCAGCACGGTGGCGACGCAGCCGGCGAAGAACGAGCCGATGGCGGCAATGGCCAGCGCCGCGCCGGCGCGGCCCTGCTTGGCCATCTCGTGGCCGTCAAGGCAGGTGACGACCGAGGTCGCCTCGCCGGGAATATTGACAAGGATCGACGTCGTCGAGCCGCCGTACTGGGCGCCGTAATAGATGCCGGCCAGCATGATGAGCGCGCCGACCGGATCGAGGCCGAAGGTGATCGGCAGCAACATGGCGATGGTCGCGACCGTGCCGACGCCCGGCAAGACGCCGACAAGCGTGCCGACCAGCGCGCCGAGAAGACAGAAGCCGAGATTGATGGGATGGCCGGCAATCGAAAAGCCAAGCCACAGATTGGAAAGAAGATCGGACATTGCGGGCTTGTCCTAGAAGAAAGCAGGCCAGAGCGGGAAAGGCAGCTGCAGCAAATAGCGGAACAGCACCACGCAGAACGCGGTCATGACCGCGCCGGCGATCAGGCTTTCCAGCCACCTTATCTCGCGTCCGGCAAGGACCGAGATCATGTAGGCGAGGAAGGTCGCGACGATCAGCCCGAGTTCCGGAATCCGCACCGGGAAGCCGAAGAACGAGAAACGGAAGCCGCGGATGGTGACGGCAAAGACGACAATGGCGCATACGACGAGAGCTGGGCCGCGCAGCGCATAGGTCTCGAGCGGCGGGCCATCGACGAACAGGCCGGAGATGGCGATGCCGCCGCCGACCGCAATCAGCAGCCAGGCGAACAGACGCGGCGTGGTGCCGGGGCCGAAGGAAAAGCCGCGCATGCCGGCGAGGTCGCTGCTCGCCCATAGCGCGAAGACCGCCAGCGCGACCAGCGCCAGCCCGCCGTAAAATTCGCGAGGCCCGCGAATCCGCAATGGAAAATTGCCCCCGCTCGCGGGAGAGGATTTCGCGTCCTCCGCCATCCTTGGCCTCCACCAATCTTGTATTCGTCAGTCCGCCTCTAGCACAGACGAACCGCCAGCCAAATGCAATGCTTGCGCGTCCACACAACGGACGGCCCTGCTTTTCCTTCCTCACCGCCGGCGCGAAACACGACCTTGACCCGGCCCGCTCCGAAGATCATCAAGGAGGCCCATCCGACGCCCTCAGGAGCCGTTCGTCCCATGTTTGATTTCGACCGCATCATCGACCGCCGCGGCACGCATTCGAGCAAATGGGACAACATGGCCAAGCTGTCCGGCATCACCGCGCCGGATGCGATTGCCATGTGGGTGGCGGATATGGACTTCGCGGCCCCGCCCGGCGTCACCGAGGCGCTGACGGCGGAGGTGAACCGCGGCGTGCATGGCTATTATGCCGACACCGGCAGTTGGGCCGAGGCGCTGGCCGCCTGGCTCAAGCGCCGCCACAAGCTCACCATCGATCCGGCCTGGGTCACGCCGGTGCCGGGCATCGTCGCGGGTCTCGGCATGCTCATCCAGGCCGTCAGCGAACCGGACGACGAGATCGTGCTGTTCCCGCCGGCCTATCACGCCTTCCGCAGGGTCATTGTCGCCAACGACCGCCGCATTCTCGACGCCCAGCTCGTCAACCAGCAGGGCCGCTATGTCATGGACCTCGAGGCGCTGCGCAAGCTGATCACCCCGCGCACCAAGATCGTGTTCCTGTGCAGCCCACACAATCCGGGCGGCACGGTGTGGACGGCCGATGAATTGCGGGGCCTCGCCCACTTCTGCGCCGAGCACAATCTCATCCTCGCTTCCGACGAGATCCATTGCGACCTGATCTTCAGCCACGCCACGCACACGCCGACGCTCAATGCCGCGCCGGAGATCGCCGACCGGATCGTGTCGTGCTTCGCCGCCACCAAGACCTTCAACCTCGCCGGCGCGCATATGGGCGCGCTGGTGACCTCGAACCCGGCGCTGCGCAAGAAGATCGAAGCGCGGATCGCCGCGGCCAACCTCAATTCGCTCGCCAGCTTCGGCATGATCGCGACCGAGGCCGCCTGGCGCACCGGCGACGCGTGGCTCGACGCTTTGCTGCCCTATCTCGAAGCCAACCGCGACCTGCTGCACGCCCGCATCGAGAAGGCGGCGCCCGGCGCCCGCGCCATGAAGCTCGACTCGACTTATCTCTCCTGGATCGACTTCGCCGGCACCGGCCTTTCCGCCGACGATGTCGCGGACCGCGTCGCCAAACGCGCGCGCATCTTTGCCTCGCCCGGCCCGCAATTCGGCCCCGGCGGCGAGAGCTGGCTGCGCTTCAACTTCGCGACGCCGCGCCCGCTGCTCAATCAGGCCCTCGACCGCATCGACGAGGCCTTCGCCGACCTGCGCAAATAGGTGCTATAGGTATCTCGGCTTGATCAATCCCCGAAGAACCTCTCCATGAAGCGGCCCGTCGTCGGCATCATCGGCAACATGCATCTGGCCGAAAACCGTTTTCCGGCGCAACGCGTGGGTGAGCGCAACCTGCGCGCCGTGCATGACGTGGTCGGCGCCCTGCCCCTGATGTTCGCCGGCTCACCGGAGATCACCGAGGTCGATGCTTTGCTCGACGTTGTCGATGGCATCGTGCTGACCGGCGGCCGCGCCAATGTCCATCCGACCCGCTTCGGCGTCGAGCCGCATCTGAGCTACGAGCCCTATGACGAGCCGCGTGATGCGCTGGCGCTCGATCTGGTGAACGCCTGCGTCGCGCGCGGCGTGCCGTTGCTCGGCATCTGCCGCGGCTTCCAGGAGATGGCGGTGGCCTTCGGCTCGACGCTGCATCCGGAAATCCGCGAACTGCCCGGCCGTATCAATCACCGCATGCCGCGGCTGGAGAACGGCGAAATCCATCCCGACCAGGCCGTGGTCTATGGTGACCGCCATGCCGTGCATCTGACCTCGGGCGGCGTATTCGCCGGCATCTTCGGCGCCGACACCATCCGCGTGAACTCGCTGCACGGCCAGGGCATTCTCGAGCCCGGCAAGCGCATCGTGGTCGAAGGCCTCGCCGACGACGGCACCATCGAGGCGATCCATGTCGATGGCGCGGAAGGCTTCGCGCTCGGCGTGCAGTGGCACGCCGAGTACGATCCGCAGACCAACCCGGTCAACCGCGCGCTGTTCGACGCGTTTGGCGCCGCGGTGAAGGGTTACGCGGCGCGCGACTGATTTCCCTGTCATCGCCCGCGAAAGCGGGCGATCCAGTACGCACAAGCTTTTCAATCATCTACCGGATGCCCCGCTTTCGCGGGGCATGACAGGTTGCTCAGCGCGACACACCGTGGCGGCGCAGCACCGTCACCTCGATCGCCTGGATGATGACGAACAGCGCCGTGGAGATCGCCGCCAGGACAACGATGGCGGTCATCACCAGATTCATCTGGAAGATCTGGCTGCCATAGGTGATCAGATAGCCGAGGCCGGCCTTGGCCGCCTGAAATTCACCGACCACGACGCCGACCAGCGCCAGCCCGACATTCACCTTCAGCGCCGAGATGATGGTCGGCACGCTGCCGGGCAGCACGATCTTGTCGAGGATTTGCCGCTTCGAGGCGCCGAACAGCCGCGCCAGCTTCACCTTGTCCGGATCGATGGCCTTGAAGCCGGTGAACAGCATCAGCACGGTGACGAAGACACTCACGGCAATCGCCATCGCATAGATCGAGGCGGCATCGCCCAGCCAGATATAGAAGATCGGCACCAGCGCGATCTTCGGGATGGCGTTGAGCACGACGATGAACGGATCGAGCACGCGGTAGAGATAATCCGACCACCACAGCGCGATGGCGCACAGGAGGCCGAGAAACATGCCGCCGGCGAAGCCGACAATGGTTTCGAACAAGGTCACCCAGGTGTGCATCAGCAGCGAGCCGTCGCTCGCGCCCGCCATGAAGGTGCGCGCCACCGCCGAGGGATAGCTGGTCAGCATCGGATTGATCCAGCCGGCGCGCGGCGCCACTTCCCAGAGCACGAGAAAGGCCGCGATCAGACCGATCTGCCACAGGCTGATCGACCAGGCCCGCCAGCGCAGGCCGCGCAGATAGGCCTCATAGGCGGCGCTGCGGCCGCTGGACGCCGCGGTTTTCGCGGCGATCTTGGTGTCGGCCATCGCTTCGCTGCTCATCAATGGACCTCATGCAGATCGAGTTCGTCCCAGATGGTCTGGAAGTACTGCGCGAATTCGGGGCACTTGCGCGCCTCGAACGGCGTCGGCCGCTTGTCGCCGAAAGAAGGAAACGAGATGTGGTGCTCGCTCTTGATGCGGCCCGGCCGCCGGCTCATGACGATGACGCGGTCGGCCATGCTGATGGCTTCGCCGATGTCGTGCGTGACCAGGATGACGGTCTTGCCTTCGGCCTGCAGAATGGCGGCGATCTCGTCAGAAAGCGCCAGCCGCGTCTGGTAATCGAGCGCGGAGAACGGCTCGTCGAGCAGCAAGAGGTCCGGCTCGCAGCAGAGCGTGCGGGCGAGCGCAGCGCGCTGGCGCATGCCGCCGGACAACTGGTGCGGCAGGCTGTGCATGAAGTCGCCGAGGCCGTAGCGCGTCAGCAGCGTTTCGGCGCGCTGGCGGGCGCGGCGGCGGTCGAGGCCGAGCAGTTCGGCGCCGAGCATGACGTTGTCGACGATGCTGCGCCAGTCGAGCAGCGTGTCCTTCTGGAACATGAAGCCGACGCGCGGCGACGGCGCGGTGACGTCGAGGCCGTCGACCTTGATGCTGCCGCGCGAGGCCGGCATCAGGCCGGACACCAGCGTCAGCAATGTGCTCTTGCCGCAGCCCGACGAGCCGACCAGGGCGATGAACTCGCCCTTGGCGACGTCGAGCGAGACGTTGGACAGCGCCAAAGTCTCGCGTTCGGGCGTGAAGTAGTTCAGCGTCACGTCGCGGATTTCGACGGCGGGGACCGGCGTATTGCGCAGCATGGGCGTCTCTCCCGGCGCGTCGCGTTACTGGCTCGGCATCGATTTGGCCGCCTTGTCGGCGAAGGTCGACACGACAAGCTTGTCGACCGGCACCTTCTTGTCGGCAGGCAGCACACCGCCATCGACCATGATCTCCTGCGCCTTGGCGAGGCCGCCGGCGTCGGGAATGACGCTGTCGCTCCAGATCTGCACGCCGACGGTGCGATAGCGGTTCACCACCGTCATGTTCTCTTCCTTGGTCACGCCCGGGAAGAACGGCGCGATGGCGTCGGCGATGTCGGCGGCGCTCGCGGTCTTGGTCCAGGCGATGCCCTTGGCCATCGCGTTGGTCCACTTCTGCGCGGCGTCGGCATTCTTGTCGAGCCAGCTCTTCTTGGCGAAGAACAGAGTGTAGTCGGCGCGGCCGACTTCCTTGCCGACCGAGGCAACGAAGTGCACCTTGCCGGCCTGCTCCATCTTGGTCAGGTTCGGCTCGTTGAAGATGGCAAAATCGGCGGCGCCGGACAGCCAGGCGCCGTCGCGCGCGGCAGGGCCGATATTGGTGATGATGCTCTTGATCGTGTCGGCGCTGACGCCGTTCTTCTTGAGCACATATTCAAGATACAGCTCCGGCGTCGAACCCGGCCGCCAGCCCATGATCTTCTTGCCTTCCATCATGGACCATTTGAAATTCTCGATCTTCTCGCGCGAGCCGATGAACAGCCCGTCGGTCGCGGTCAGCGCCGAAAAGATCAAAGTCTTGTCGGCGGACTCGCCGTTGTAGATGTAGATCGGCACTTCGGGGCCGGCGAGACCGAAATCGGCCTGGCCCGACAGCACCAGCGCGCCGGCGCGGTCGCCGCCATTTGTGGTGACCAGTTCGACCTCGAGCCCCTCTTCCTTCACGAAGCCCTTGCCGAGCGCGACGTACATCGGGATGTAGAACTGCGAGCGCACGACCTCAGCCATCTTCAGCTTGACGAGATCGGCGGCGGTTGCGGCGGGCATCGTGCCGAACGCCGCAGTTGCGATAACACCGGCGAGCGCCAGCGCGCGGAACGTCGTGGGAATTGCGATCATCGTCATGGCTCCTTCTTGCTGACGAATGAAATGCAACAACCGGGCCATTTGCTATCCGCCGCGCTCCCTGCGCAGCGCGCCGGGCACGCGCGCTGCAAATCGCGGCACATCGCGCACCTGTGGGCGCACTTCGTGTGCAGCATGCGCCCTGCGACGCACAAGCATGCGGCACGCCCAACGGCCGTCATGCGTCTGCGTTCTAGGACATCTGCGCAGCGCGAGGGCGGAACCGCGCAGCACCTGCGACGCCACGCGCCTCTGCATCATCTTTCATCAATGGCACAGAACGTGCTTGAATTGACGCGTACCGTTCTGCCGCGGCATGACATTGACAGGAGCTGACCATGCACGAGTTCTCGCTGCCGTCCGACTTGATCGAAGGCGTCACCAAACGGACCGGCCGCGCGCATCCGTTCGACGTGATGGATCCGGCAAAGACCGCGCTCGTCGTCATCGACATGCAGAACTATTTCATGAAGCCCGGCTTCCAGGGCGAAGTGCCGCCGGCGCGCAAGATCGTTCCGGCCGTGAACAAACTGGCCGCGGCGCTGCGCGCCATGGGCGGCCATGTGGTCTGGATCAAGAACGCCACCAATGACACGCGCGAGTCATGGTCGGTGTTCCACGATCACCTCATGACGCCGGACCGCCGCGACACCCGCTATGCGACCATGGACACCGCGCATGAGGGGCACAAACTGTGGGGCGAACTCGAGGCGAAGCCGGAAGACGCCCAGATCGTCAAGAAGCGCTTCAGCGCCTTCATTCAGGGCTCGTCCGACATCGAGAGCCACCTGCGCGCCCGCGGCATCGACACCGTGCTGATCGGCGGCACCGCGACAAATGTCTGCTGCGAAAGCTCGGCGCGTGACGCCATGATGCTGAACTTCAAGACCACCATGGTGTCGGACGCGCTCGCGACCTATACCGACGACGTCCACGCGGCGTCGCTGTGCCTGTTCTACTCGATCTTCGGCGATGTGCAGACGGTCGACGAAGCGATCGCCTCGCTCGAGCGCGGCCGCGTTCAGGCCGCGGCCTGAACCGACCCAGGCGGCCGTCGCATTGCGCGGCGGCCCGCGGCTCCTGCTTCTACTTGCTGATGCGCGCCGACTGCGACGCCTTCAGGAACAGCGCGTTCATGGCATCGGCAATGCCGTCGGTCGGGCTGACTTCGAAGTAATAGCCCGGCGTCGCGCAAGCCTGCATGCTTTTCGCGACTTCGCTGTTCGGCGAAGGGCCATACGGTCCCTTGTTGAACGGATCGATCCAGCTCATGTACCAGCCGTTCGTCGGCAGGGCGAGATAGGTGGTGTAGAGCACCGCAATCTTGACGCCACGGTTCTTCAGCGTATCGCAGAACTTCGTATTCAGCGGTGACATGCAACGCGTGTACTTGGTTCCCGTCACGGGGTCCTGCCCCTGCACGGTCGGCTTGATGCAGCTCACATTGGCGGCGTCCTGCACGCCGTCCGACACGAAGAACACGAACTTCTGCGGCGAACTCGACTTGCTGCCGTCGCCCGATCCGGGAATCTCGGCGTTCAGACTGGTGAAGATCTTGTCGAAGTTGGTCTGGGTATCGCTCTGATAATTCTGATAGGGAATGGACATCAGATCGACTGCGTTCGCCTGCGCCTTCACGGTCGACAGATTCGACGACAGCGACGAGACCTTCGTCAGGCCCATGTTCTCGGCCGCCGCGCCGAAGGTATAGACCGCGGCGCGAAACTGGTTCTGCACGATCTGGCTCGAACTCGCCGTATCCATCAATTGCTGCGTGGCGCTGCGCACGACGTCGATGCGCATGGTGACGCCGATCTTCTTGGCCAGGCCGTAGTAATCGTTCGGCGCGGCGTCTTTCTGGTGGCAGGCGAACGCGCACTTGTCCGACGTGTTGTTCATCATGCGCGTCATATCCGCCGGCGTGGCGGCCACGCCCATCGACGGCGTGTTGTCGAGCAGCATGTAGAAATCCATGTAGACCGGCAGCGCCGAATTGGCCGTCGCCTTGCCGCCGATATCGATCCTGGCGATGCCGGCGACATTCGCCAAAGTCGTCTCGACACTCGCCGTATAGTCCAGAACGGCTGCCCGTCCGCTCGTGGTGTCGGTGACCTTTGCGGTAACGGTGCCGACCGACCCGCGGCTGAGCGTGGCGGCCTGCGCTTTGAAAAACGCAACGGCCGAATCCTGGGCCTGCGATTCGGTCAGCGACATGGCCCTGGTATTGACAACCGACAACGCCGCGGCGTCGGCATAGGCATCGAGCGTTGCCTTGGCGCGATTGGCCAGGCTGTAGTCGACGGCGGCACCGACCGAGACAACCACCGGCACCGAGGCCAGGGCGAACGTGATGGCCAGATTGCCGCGACGATCGGCGGCAAATGCCCGGAGACGGCGAACGAATTGGTTGAGCATTCTGCTCATGGCGGCCCTTTCTGATGCGGGCCACCCTCAACGGTCGACGTTAATGCGAATTTTATGGGCCTGAATAAATGGCTCAGTTCCCCATCCTTGGTTGACGGGACGTTAGCCGGATTTGCCGGAAAGCGTCCTTCCTGGCCGCCCGGAACCACTTAAAGGTGTGATTTTTGGCCATTTCTAGCAAAGCGCGCCGGTTTGGCCCTTACCCCCGGCCGCGAACCGCCTTATATTGGTGGGTGCCGGGGCAACCCGGTCTATGGCGATAAACGGACGTCACAATAAACCTTTCGGACCCGGGGGCAGTACCCGGCGCCTCCACCAAAGCCCGGCGGGACCGGGTTTCGGCGGGGGCGAACTAGGATCGACGAGGGCGTAAAAGGCGATCTTTCGCTCGGCATGGTTCCGCCGATATCGGGCCAATTCCATAGTTGCCAACGACAACTATGCTCCGGTTGCTCAGGCCGCCTAAGCGGTCCTGAAAAACCAAGCCTACAAGTCCTAACGGGATAAGCTCCGTTAGGCGGGGTTCGGAGGCACCTGGCAACAGAAGCCTCCACTTTCTCCTGTGGCGGGCGACCTGCCTCTCCGCGAAAATCAATAATCACGCCAATGCGATACCGCGGCGCTCCCGCTGCCGCGCCAATTGCGCTAGCATGGCGGCGACTCTTTCAAGCCCACACCTTCAAGCCCACGCCTTCAAGCCTTCGTCCCGGGACTTTCATGGCCGACCACATCCGCTACGACCTTCTGACCCAGCAGGCCCTGCGCGGCGTGGTGCGGGCCGTGCTCGCCGACGCGGCGAAAAAGGGGCTACCGGGCGACCATCACTTCTACATCTCGTTCGAGACCCAGGCCGAGGGCGTGCGCCTGTCCGACCGGCTGCGCGCGCAGTATCCGGAGGACATGACCATCATTCTCCAGCATCAGTTCTGGGATCTGGCGGTGACCGACGCCGGTTTCGAGGTCGGCATGTCGTTCGGCGGCATTCCGGAGAAGCTCTACATCCCCTTCGCCGCGGTGACCGGCTTCTTCGATCCCTCGGTGCAGTTCGGCCTTCAGTTCGAGGAGGTCGCCGACGAACAGGCGCCAGGCGCCGAGGGCGCAACCGCCGCCAAGAGCGCGCCGAAGGCTGTGCCCAAAACCGATGCCGCTGCACCCAAACCGGCGCAGCCGTCGGTTCCCGTAACGCCGGCCGTGACCCCGCTCGCGCCGGCTGCCGCCGGCGAGCCGGAAGAACCCAAGCCCGACAAGCCCCCGGGCGGCGGCGAAGTGGTTCGCCTCGACCGTTTCCGCAAGAAATAGCCGGCAGCGCCGAACTTTCACGCCGCGCGAGGCTTGCCCCGGCGCTCATCCGCCTTAGGTGTTTCGCATGGCCAACGCATCCGATCCCGCAAAGACCCGCAGCGAGACCGATTCCTTCGGCGCGCTCGACATTCCCGCCGACAAGCTCTGGGGGGCGCAGACCGAGCGCTCGCTGCGCAACTTCCGCATCGGTGCCGAGCGGATGCCGATCGAGATCATCCACGCGCTCGGCCTGGTGAAACGCGCCGCGGCGGAGGTCAATCGCGACCTCGGCCTGCTCGAGCCGAAATACGCCGACGCCATCGCCAAGGCCGCGCAGGACGTCGCCGACGGCAAGCTCGACGAGCATTTTCCGCTGGTGGTTTGGCAAACCGGCTCCGGCACGCAGACCAACATGAACGTCAACGAGGTGATCGCCAACATCGCCAATGTGGCGCTCGGCGGCAGCCTCGGTTCGAAGAAGCCGGTTCATCCCAACGACCATGTCAACATGGGGCAGTCGTCGAACGACAGCTATCCGACCGCGATGCATATCGCGGCGGCGATGCGGATCGAACATCATCTGATGCCGGCGCT